>Ga0075809_102_pt1 | contig 99399 bp, 107 predicted proteins | sample RifGroC2_FD_68269 | JGI IMG/M metagenome (GOLD analysis project Ga0075809, IMG submission 68269) | Microgenomates (Collierbacteria) bacterium GW2011_GWC2_44_18
AACAAAACAGGCACAAAGAAACAAAGTAACTAAACCATAATCAAAAACAAACAAAACAGAAGAAGGTACTAACAGGAGGTTAATTATTCAACGGTCTCACATGTATTTTATTATTTCAGCCATTTTTTTGACAAGCTTCCGATAAAGAGCATTAATATCCCCAGCAGTGCCAGTCCAAAGGTAGTTGTCAGCCCTCCTGACGGCACCAGGACACCTGATTCGGTCGCCGGCATCGACGTTACAGTTGGAGATGGGGAAATACCTATCAATGGAGTTGGCGTAACTATCGGTGTCGCCGAAGGAGTTGCGGTGAAGGCTGGTTGATTACTAAGTAGTACTGTAAATGTCCTGACAATTTTTTGGACTTGGTTGGCCGAATCTGAAAACTCCACTGTCAGAGTGTGAGACCCCGGATCAAGTAGTTGAGGCGGAGTCCATTTCCAATTACCATCTGTATCGGGCTGGACTACTTGCGTCATCTCTACCGAGTTTAGGGTCAGCTTTACTACAGATCCCACCGGGGCTTTCCCGCTAAACTCCGGTTTGTCGGTGGCAATTATTTCTCCATTCGTTGCCGGGTTTAAAATCTTTACTGAAGAAGTTGCCTCCAACTGTTCTGATAGAGTGAGCTGGTCAGTTTCCAATTGGAAACCGGTACCCGTTTGTGCTTTGGGTGTTTCCCCTTCCAAGCTGGTCACTAGCTGGCCTGTGTCCGAAAAACTTTGATTCTTCCCCATAACTATATCCGGGACAGGTTTATCCTTATTTGTATTCGTCAAAGCCGTTGCTGTTCCGATATTTCCAGCTTGGACAAAAATCGATAACAGTGTCTTTCCCGGATCATAGGTTAAGACTTTTCCATCCTTGTCCCTTGAATTGGCAAGATTAAGTCTCCATGTTCCATCTGTTTTGGTAATTGTCGACAGAGTTTGTCCTCCTTCGGCTTCGACAAAAACAATTCCTCCGTTAATCGGATCTCCGGTATTGCGGACTACTTTTCCAGAGATCAGATCTTCCGGAGGAGCAATCGCTTGTGCAGTTGTCCGGACCGAAAAAGGTTTACTGTTATCGTCATAGGTGCCCGACCCGGAAATAATTAAGAAGTAGTAGGTGGTGCTTGGCGAAAGACCGGATACGTTTACCGTATGATTGTTATAACTCTGGGAAGTACCGGAGATTTGATCCCGGACATCACCGGCAGGAGTAACTATTTTCGCCGGATCCTCCGAATATTTAATTAGCCCGGTCAAAGGAGTGTCTGTTGTCCAACTCACACTAAACGTGGAAGCGTTCAAGTTCGAAATCTTTAAATTTTTCGGACTTTCCGATGGACCGGCTTTGGACTCCAGCCCTTGCCTCATATTTACCAAGATCACTCCGGCCACCAAACCAGCGATGAGAATAAATATTCCTAGTATCGTCGGTATTCGTTTGGACATCAGTCCCTTTATGGCCATTTTATAGTGGTGTGTTTATCGGCGCGGACTCTGTTGCTAACAGAGGAGCGGTGGGTGACGGTGTCACTGGAGGAACCATCACCAACCCATTAATATCAGCTTCAGTCACCAAAGTTCTTTGATCCAAATTTTTTATCACGGCCTCATCTATGGTGCCATCAAGAGGCTTAATTATCTCGATCTGTTCCGAGGTTAACTGCGTTTTTGTCGAAGCGGAAAATATTTGAAATGCTAATATTCCTCCAACGATCGATAATCCCATGATACCTACTAATAAAATATAAATAGAGAGTGTCTTTTTAGGTTTCATGACTCAGAATAAAAATAAAAATAAATTAGGCAATTTGCTTTTACGGTTTTGACCTCATTGGCCATCGTTGGTTCGGATGATAGAGTGATACTATCAAGAACAGCTAGTCTGTCCAGGTTTTCCATTTCTTTCAGGAACCCATCGATATTGTTAGGGTCTCCGGTTACCGTAAAAGAGACCCCTGTTTGGATAATATTGTTTTGGTTTTTTGATAGAATTTTTTGAAACATGTCGCTCACCCCTTTTGTTGTTCCGAAGATCCTCACACCGGGCATACTCACCGTTTGCACCGTCAGCCCCCGCCTTCTGGCAATCAGCTCTATTCTCCCCGCCATGTCCTGATACGAGAACTCATTGGGAACCGCTTCGTCGAATAAATGCAGTTTATCCTGAAATTTATTTATATCTGCTTGGGCTGAAAATACTTGAGCGATCTTGTTATCTGCCTTTTTATTTACTGAATTCAGATCCTCCACTTTTTTCTGAAGAGATGCCACGTTGGTCAGCGTGGGACGAATAGCCGCAAAAATTAGCATGGTTACGGTAAATACTGAAAGAATTACTTCCAGCGAGGCTTTGACCTCCGGTCTTTGGTAAACCAGACGAACTCGCTGGTAAAAAAGAGAATATTTTTCGTTGTCTATTAACGCCATTATTGAAAAGTAGTCTGAATATTAAACTTTACTGTTCCGGTAGTTTGATCAAAACTAGTTTCTTTCATTGACAGACGAGTCGCTCCACGAAATTTCTTGAGACTACGAAGCAGTTGGGCAAATCCCAGCTCCGAATCTGATTCTCCGACCAAAGTCATACCTGTTTTGTCAACAGTTAGTTTTTCTAGTCTCACTCCAGCCGGCATAATCCGACTCAGCTCGCCGTATCTTTCATTGAAAGCCAGATTTCCCATCAAATACCCATTTACCGGCGTTTGTTTTGCCAATATCGTCCTTATAATCCTTTCGGTATCGGCAAAAGCTTGAATCTGAGCTTGTTTTTGATCTACCTCTTCTTTTAGGTCATTTACTTTCTTGTCGAAATAAAATCGGGAACCAAAAGCCAGTAACACCACAAACTCGGTTAAGACAACCAGTACTCTTCCGGAAGTCGTCGCCCATGTCAGAAATTTTCCCAAAGTTGAATAGCTAAAGCTATCTTTAGGCAATAAGTTAATATGAAAAACACCTTGCTGAGCGGCCACACTTTCAGTATATCAAAGTGGGGGACTGAAAAATACTTCTCGTCTTAAACGGCAACCTTTTTGGAGAGTCTGGCCTTGATTCTATCGGCTTTTCCTTTTTTAATGACTCCCTTTTTGGCAGCACGGTCTACAGCCGAGAAAGCTTTACCAAGTGATGCCACCGATAATAGCTTCTTGAATTCGTCTACGGCCGATTTGGCCTTTGTTTTGGTAGATCTGTTGAACACGGCTTTCTTTTTGTCGGCTCGGAGTTTCTTGATTGCGGATTTGGTTATAGGCATGTACTTATTTTATCATGACCTTCTGCTTCTGGCACATCTATGTTTCCTGAATTAAAATAGCTAAGTGGTAAATCGAATAATTTCCAAATCTCAAGAATTTTTGAACCGGAAAAGTAACAGCATCCTTTCTGCTGCTGTGATTATCGGCATTTCCTATCTGGGCTCCGCTCTTCTGGGGCTGATCAGGAACCATCTTCTCGCCGCCCGCTTCTTTGGGGGCATGGAAGCTGACCTTGATGTTTATTTCGCCGCTTTTGTCATCCCTGATACTGTTTTTCAACTACTGGTCGTCGGTGCTGTCTCAGCTGCTTTTATACCCGTTTATCAAGAATACTGTAATAAATCAAACGAAGTAGCCAACAAACTTGCCAACACAGCTCTTACCTCCATCGGTTTCTTCCTTTTTATCTTCTCCGTCATTATTGTTATTTTTGCCCGGCCTTTGGCTGGTCTTCTGGCTCATTTCCCTCCCGAAAAGCTAAATCTAATGGCTAACTTAATCCGTTTAATGGCCGTCGCCCAAATACTCTTTGCTGTTTCGGCCTTCATCACTGGTGTCCTCCAATCCCAAAGACGTTTTTTGATTCCTGCTCTCGCCCCACTTCTCTATAACGTCGGTACCATCACCGGCATCTATTTTCTTTCGTCTCGCTATGGAATTTACTCGGCCGCTATCGGCGTTGTCTTTGGAGCCTTCCTTCATATGGCTATCCAGCTTCCTACAGCCAGGGCCCTTGGTTACTGGCCCAAAATAAATTGGGATCCTCGCCACCCAGGGGTGCTTTCGATGCTCAGGCTAATGCCTCCAAGAGCTCTGGCACTGGGTTTAGACCAGATTGAGCGTTGGGTGGCGGTCAACCTGACTTCTCTTTTGGCGGTCGGTTCGCTTTCCATTTTTAATTTTGCCCGCCAGCTTTATGTTCTCCCTATTTCTCTCTTCGGGGTTTCTCTCAGTCAGGCATCATTCCCTACCCTCGCCCAAGAGGCTCTCCTGGACGACAAAACTAAATTCAAGGGCACTCTCAGCAAGTCCATTCTGCAAATCTTTTTCTTTGCTCTCCCGGCGAGTGTCCTAATACTGGTTCTTCGGGTTCCTTTGGTTCGTCTCGCCTTCGGTGCCAAAAATTTTCCTTGGGAAGCCACTCTCCTTACTGGCAAAGCCCTTGCCTTTCTCAGTCTGGCTATCGCTCCCCAAGCCGTCACCAATACTTTGACTAGGGCTCTCCACGCCCTTAAAGATACCAAGACTCCCTTAGTTATCGGCTTTATTACAATGCTGGTTTTTGTGGGAATGGCTTATCTATTAGGCTTTGTTATCGAGAGAGATGTCGCCGGTATTACCCTAGCCATGTCTATTGGTAATTTAATTGATTTCATCCTTTCCTATGTGGCTATCCGTAGAAAGGTTGGGCCATTGGGGATTTCGGTCAGAATGATAAAAATGATTTTTGTAAGTTTCTTCACTGGTATCTCTCTTTGGGTACCCATGCGACTTCTAGACCAGCTTATCTTTGATACTACCAGAACCGTCCCCTTAATTACCCTAACCTTGGTTGTCAGTGCGGTTGGTTTCTCTGTTTATCTATTCTTTTGTTGGCTGTTCGACATTGAGGAACTTCAGGACGTCTTAGATATCGTGAAAAAGATTGGTAATTGGCGTAAAATACTGGCCAGTAGCGACGAGGTTCTCGAAACCACTCCAAATAGTATTTAAGCTATGTCCAATTTGATAAGAAATTTTTCCATCATCGCTCACATTGACGCCGGTAAATCCACCCTGGCAGATCGTTTCCTGGAAATTACGGGTACGGTCCAGGCTAACAAAATTACTCCACAACTATTGGATAGTAACCCCATCGAAAGAGAGCGGGGAATTACCATCAAACTGGCTCCAGTTTCGATGAACTACAAAGGATACACCCTTAATTTGATTGACACTCCCGGCCATGTTGACTTTAATTATGAAGTCGAGCGCGCACTGCAAGCTTGCGAAGGCGCCATACTATTAGTAGATGCCACCAAAGGCGTTCAGGCCCAAACAGTAGCCAATCTTAGATTAGCAAAAAACCTTGGCCTTACTATCATCCCTATTGTTAACAAAATTGATGCTCCCCTTGCGGAAGTTCACGCCGCCTCCCGCCAGATCAAACAACTGTTAGGTGTTAATTATGAACCTCTTTTGGTTTCCGCCAAAACTGGTGAAGGAGTTGAGAGTCTTCTGCAAAAAATTATTTCCGACCTCCCTTCCCCAAAGGAGTCTCCTCGTAGGTTGAGCGAAGCGAAATCCCCTGGGATACTCCTGCAAGGAGACTCCTTGTTGGACTCCACCAAAGATCTCTTACACGCCCTGGTTTTTAACTCCACTTTCGACACCCATTTGGGTGTCATCGCTTTCGTCAAAATTATTTCCGGTGATTTGAAGTCCGGCGACAAGATGTCATTTCTTAGTTCCGGTCAATCATTGATCGCTTCGGAAATAGGAATTTTTTCCCCGGGTAGAACCAAAAAAGAAATTCTCACAGCTGGCAATGTGGGTTACATCATCACTGGTCTGAAAGATATTCGGAATGTTCTCGTCGGTGACACTTTGTGTTTGACCAGCCAGATAAAATTAGTTTCTCCGATACCGGGGTTTAGGAAAATTCACCCCAATGTTTTTCTAGATTTTTATCCTGCCGATGGCTCACAGTATCGTGATCTTGTTGACGCTTTGGAAAAATTAAAGTTGAACGATTCATCTCTTACCACTCAAGGTATCAACTCACCCATTCTTGGGCAGGGTGTTAAAGTTGGTTTTTTGGGCATGCTCCACTCTGAGGTGGTCGGCGAACGTTTGGAGAGAGAATTTGGTCTTCCTGTCATTTCAGTTTCTCCCTCAGTGGAGTACAAGGTTAAGCTTCGTTCAGGAGAAGAAAAGATCTTCAGTTCCCCCTCAGATTTTCCAGATCCGGCTATCATCTCTCAAGGTTTCGAACCTATGGCCGCCGTTAATATCGTCGTGACTTCTCCATATGTGGGCGCTGTCATGGAACTCTGTCAAGAACTTCGGGGCAGTCTCGTAGATGTTTCTTATCTTGACGAGTTGGTTGAAATTGATTATTTCCTACCTCTGATCGAGGTAATTACTGCCCTTCATGATAGTCTTAAAAGTGTTTCTCAGGGCTTTGGCTCCATGAACTACGAACTGGCCGGTTGGCAGGAAGCTGAGCTTGTCAAACTGGACGTCCTACTAAATCACGAGCTTTTCGCCCCCATGAGTGTTATTACTGTAAAAGAAAAGGCTTATTACAAAGGCAAAAAGATTTCCGAAAAACTGAAGGAGGCAATCCCAAGACAACAGTTCGAAATTCCCATTCAGGTAGCCATAGGTGGTCAAATTGTGGCTCGAGAAACCATCAAGGCCTATCGCAAGGACGTCGACGCCAAGCTTCATGGCGGTGATTTCACCCGCAATTTAAAACTTTTGAATAAACAGAAAAAAGGTAAGGCTCGCATGAAGCAGTTTGGTAAAGTCTCCGTCCCCCAGGAAGCTTTTCTGGCCATCGCCAAATCCTAACCACCTACGAGGACCATCCTCGTAGGTCCCACTCCACCCCCATGCCACATCTTTAAGGATTGTCCTTGAAGGGCCGTGATAGAATATGGAGTAATTCACGGTCTTTTACAAGGAGGTACTATGCATCAAAACCCGTTTGTTCTTAAGCCTGGTGAAAAGTTAACCCCGCAGGAATTACTTGATCGCTTTCTTTTATGGGATGAAAACCGCACGGAAACCCGCGCATGGGAAATAAAAAAAGACTGCGATGTTGATCTATGGAAAGGTCATCTCTGTTGTGAAGATCATTTTCACTACTCGCATGAACACGACGATTTTCTTCGTTATTTTGTCCACCTCGATGCGATGAGCTACGGCGATGTTGGTTTTGATAACGATTTAATTAAGCGTTTCATCATTCGGTTTAAACTTAAATATGATCCTGACCGCCTCGCTAAATATTTGAACAAAACTCTGAGCGAATTTTGTGCTTTTATGATGGAAGATTAAATCATTACCAACACCCCTTCACCGGGGTGTTTTTTTGCGTAATCGCAATCCACCTATGGCGGATCGGTTACCCAGCGCCGCCAGGTGGCTCAAAAAACTTTCCGACAAAAGATCCGCATTGTGTGGGTAAAGTTTCATCCAACGGTATGTATCTTGGACAAAATAAGCGATTTCCCTCTTGGATATATTTTTGAATCTCGGATCACCATAATAAATTCTACCCAAGGTCATTCTCCGGCATTTCAAACAACTTCCACACCAGTGTTCCGAACTTTGCTTAGCAATACTTGGCGTTTCTATTTCCCACTTCCTTCTATTATTTGGCAGTTGAAATGAAGCGGAAAAACAATTTTGGACCATTGGCAAAATCGAAATTCCCAGTTTCTTTTCTAACCCAATAATTTCCCCAATTGTTTCGATATCTCCTGGATCTATGCCCACCACTTCCACATCCATTCCGGTATCTTTGAGTAGCTTGTTAAACCAGACCCAAACGTCTATCTGCTCACTGAAATGATATTGACTCGGATCCGTTCCCATGCCACCTTCAATGAGCACTCTTTTTATTTGGTTCGGTGCTGCGGCCACTGCGACGGTCAAAGCCAGTAGCAGGTCTCTGGTTCTCATCGTATCAAATCCCGAGCTTCCTGAATTGTTTCTTAGTCTTACAGATAAATAGGGAACCTTCCATTTTTGGCATTGCTCTTCGCTGGCGATTGATTCTCGATAATTTCCTTTTGCATTGAGGTTCTTGAGGTGGACGGCCAAAGGCTTTTTACCCTGCGCCAATAGTTCGGCGATTCGATAAGCCGAATCCAACCCACCGGAATGAGAAGTAGCTTGATCGTATCTTTCCTGGATCATTTCCTGATCACGAACTTCCGGATTTATTTGTTCATCGAGTTTCAAAATTCTTGGTTTCTTTTTCCCGTAGTACTCATACAGTGCACCCAGCAGTTCCGGGAAATGAAAATCAAAGTTGGTAGAGATTTTTTCCGGCAGTTTGGGGCCCAATAGGTGAGCCACCATCATCGTCCTCATCAAATTTTGAGTCTCTTCTGTTGCGCCTTGTCCAAACGTCATCGGCTCTTCGAATGCCAAGCGGTATTTTCCGGACGCATCCCGCATCGACAAATCAAACGGATTTTTCTCCGATACCATTATTTGAGCTGACAGTTGTTCCGATCTAGGCATAGATAGGCGGCATTATACGCCCTCTCGCCTTTAAAACTCCACTGTAAACATCGCAGCTGAGTTGGGAGTAAAAAACTCGGATGTTTTCCAGGTCGCTGAAGTTGTTGCCACATTCAACGTTCGACTACTACCCATAAACTCTGTTCTGGTAATCTTAAAGTTTCCTTTAGGCAGATTTTCAAAAGTCATGGGTACCGATTCTGTGTGAGCTCCCTTCGGGTCGTAGTTAACCACCATAATTTTCAAGTTTCCCTTGTCATCCGTTGAGGCAACGCTTTTGATCCACGAACCTTCTCCGGCCACACTTAACCTATATGGTCCCAGATTATTCAAAAACTGAAGGGCATAGTATCGCGGTTTTTTTTCGGGAGTTCCAAATTTCTCATGAGTCAGGATTCCCCACCTGCCCCAGTATTTCTCCGGCCCTAGTCCATCCTTAATCTCAAAAAGAAATGCTCGATCGATCGCCCCCATCATTGCTCTGGCTCCGGCGAGAGTGTGAATTGCTCCAAATAGTTCGTCATAGCCGGGATCTACTTCACTATTATGTCCCCACTCCGTCACATAAAATTTGAGATTAATTAGGGCGGGAATATTTTCGGCCCATTTTCTGGCTTGTCGGGCATCTCTTTCGTACTGCTCCAGGTCGTATGAGTATCGGTGCCAGCTAAGGAAATCCATTCTCAAATTATTAGCGTCCACAAATTTAATCATTCTTTCTTCCCAGTTTTGATATAACCCGGTCGTTGCTGGTCCACCTATTTCGAAGGGGTTCGCACCTCGTACTCTTCCCGCTGCGTGCGCCGAGGCGGTATACATGTCAAAATAATTTTTATCTCCGTATGTTTCGTATCCGCCGAACAGATCCGGCTCATTCCAAACTTCATAAATTACACCATTAATATTTTTCTGAGTTCTTCCACTGTAATGTTCTATGGTCGCCTGTACTACCTGACCCCACTCGTTCCAATCTTTGGCTGGTGAAACCATATCTCCGGTAGCAATCACCTCCGGCATGTACGATAAAGAAAGGAAAGGTTTTGCCCCTGTCGCCAAGATAACCTCAATCGCCTTATCAAGTCCGGTCCAATCATAAGTCAGGTGACCATCGGTTCTGGATACCACCTTAAAAGCATCATAAATATGATCAAGTCTGATGTACTCCGGGTTTAACGCTTTCACTTCCTCAACTACGGGAGCGAGCATCTCTTTTGGTTCTTCTCCTCCTTGGCCCAAATTCCGCCACGGTTCTGGTATTTTCCCCAGTACTCCTTCATAGTTGTAAACCAAATTCGCGGGCACTCCAGCTGCCTTACCTACATACTGTAATGCCGTAGGCAAAGCCACCACTACTAAGATGATCACCAGCAGTCCCGCAATAAGTGGTATTAACCCTCGAAAAAGCTCTTTCTTGCTTGACATTACCTTAACTTTATCACATCTTGACCAGATGTTATCACTCATGCTATCATTCTGCTAATGGATCTTACAGATCGTCAAATTCATATCATCAAAACTATCGTCGAGGAGTTTACCCTCACGGCTGAACCGGTCGGTTCGGTCACTCTGGAGAATAAATATCGTCTTGGAGTGTCTCCTGCTACTCTCAGGAATGAAATGGCTGTTCTGGAAAACAAAGGGTTCTTGTCACAGCCTCACGCTTCTTCTGGACGAGTTCCTACCCCCATGGCCATTAAGTTTTATGTCAATGAATTGATGAAAGAAAAAGATCTTTCCGTCGCCGAAGAGGTAAACGTCAAGTCACGCGTCTGGGATCATCGCTACAATCGGGATGATCTCATGCGTGAAGCCACCAAAGTTCTCGCCGAAAGGACCAAAGCTCTCTGCGTCGCCGCCACCGACGAAGGACTCACTTATCATTCCGGCTATGCCAACTTGTTTAATTCAGTGGAATTTGAAAACCATCTGGACATCACTCGCGAAATTTTCTATCTACTTGATCAGCAGCAAAGACTGATGGACATTTTTGGTCGAGCCTCTGGTAGTTCACCTATTCACATTTTGGTCGGAGACGAAATTGGGGTAACCCTCCTTCAGCCAGTCAGTTGGGTCTTCGCGGACATTCGTATTGGCGGCAAACGCGGTAGCCTTGGCATTATCGGTTCCAGTCGTCAGGAATATGATCGCAATATTCCTTTTGTCCGATACGTAGCCAACTTAGTTAATCAAATTGCTCAAGAATGGTAAAAAAACCCCCAAAAAAAAACATCACAGAACTGGCACACCTAAGCTCTCGTATCGAAGAACTGGAAAATAATTACAAAAGAGTTTTGGCCGACTACCAAAATCAGGAGCGTCGCCACAAAGAACAACGGGTGAATATCATCAAGATGGCTTCGGCTTCTCTGATCGAAAAACTTCTTGTGAATCTTGATTCACTGGAAATGGCCCAAACTCACCTTAATGATCGCGGACTACAGATTGTCATCGATCAGTTCATCTCTATCTTAGGCCAGGAAGGTCTTTCTGTCATCAAGTCTGACGGCCAAGATTTTGATCCGCTGTTAATGGACTGTACCGAAGTCACTCCGGGAAAAAAAGATAGGGTAATCGAGACCGTTTCCCCCGGCTATTATCTCTATGACAAAGTCCTCCGCCCTGCCAAAGTGAAGGTTGGTTCTGGAACCAACCTTCATCCTCACGAAAGTGGGGATCCATCAAGTAACGCCTCCGGCCACCCAGCACCAACCACCTAACACCACCGTCATTGCGAGTTTCGGTACTCCGAACCGCGGCAATCTATATAATTAACTTCGTTTTACAAATTAATTAAAAACCAAAAAATAATATGTCCAAAATAATCGGAATCGATCTCGGCACTACCAACTCGGCCATCGCCGTCATGGAAGGTGGCACCGCCAAAATAATTCCCTCGGCCGAAGGTCGCAACACTTTTCCTTCTATCGTTGAACCTATCAAAGGCCTGGTGGGCGACGTTGCCAAACGACAAATGGTCCTCAACTCAACCAACACTATTTTCTCCGTTAAAAGACTCATGGGTCAAAAATTTACCGGTAAACAGTCTCAAAAAACCAAAGAGATCGCGCCTTTCGAAATTGCCGAGGGTAAAGATGGCATGGCCGTCATTAATCTCGGTGGTAAGACCTTTACTCCTCAGGAAATTTCCGCGAAAATTCTTCAGAAAGCCAAAGCGGATGCGGAAGCTTATTTAGGGGTTACTGTTACCGATGCCGTTATCACCGTTCCTGCCTATTTCGACGACTCACAACGCCAAGCCACCAAACAAGCCGGAGAAATAGCTGGATTGAATGTCCAAAGAATAGTAAACGAACCCACTGCCGCTGCTCTCGCCTATGGTTTGGATAAAGGTAAAAATGAAACTGTTGTTGTTTACGATTTGGGTGGCGGTACTTTTGATGTTTCCATCCTGGAACTTGGGGATGGAGTTTTTGAAGTTAAGTCTACCAATGGTGACACTTTCCTTGGTGGCGATGACTTCGATCGCCGTTTGATCGATTACATCGTTTCCGAATTCAAAAAAGAGACAGGAGTTGATCTATCTCTTGATAAGCAAGCACTTCAGCGTATTAAAGACGCCGCCGAAAAAGCCAAAATCGAACTTTCCTCTGCTACAGAAACAGAAATCAACCAACCCTTTATTACACAAAAAGATGGTCAGCCACAGCACCTTACCATGAAGATTTCCAGGGCCAAGCTGGAAGAATTAGTTGATGATCTGATCCAAAAAACCATTGAACCATGCAAGAAAGCTTTAGCGGACGCCAAGATGGAAAAGTCTCATATCGCCGAAGTCATTCTCGTTGGTGGTATGACCCGCATGCCCAAGGTTCAGCAAGTGGTTAAAGATTTCTTTGGCAAAGAACCAAATAAATCAGTGAATCCAGATGAGGCAGTAGCTCTCGGTGCCGCCATTCAAGGCGGTGTCATTTCCGGAGATGTCAAAGATATACTTCTTCTCGATGTCACTCCTTTAACTTTAGGTATCGAAACCATGGGCGGTGTTATGACCCCACTCATCGAAAGGAATACTACCGTTCCCAGTAGTAAGTCTCAAATCTTCTCCACCGCTTCGGACAATCAGCCCCAAGTGGAAGTTCATATTCTTCAAGGAGAGCGACCCATGGCCGGAGATAATAAGACACTTGGTAGTTTTGTCCTTGATGGTATTCCGGCTGCACCAAGAGGTATTCCTCAAATTGAAGTCACTTTTGATATCGATGCCAATGGTATTTTGAATGTCTCTGCCAAAGACAAAGCTACCGGTAAAGAACAGAAGATAACTATCAAGAACGCCACCAATCTTTCCGACGCTGAAGTAGAAAAGATGAAGCAAGATGCCGAGAAGTACGCCGAGGACGACAAAAAGAAAAAAGAGTTGGTTGATAAGCGAAATGAGGCTGACACTTTAATCATTCAAACCCGCAAAGTCCTCAAGGATGCAGGTGATAAGTTTGGAGCCGATGCTGCCAAAGAAATGACCGAATCTCTTGATGAACTTGAAAAAGAACTCAAAAACGAATCGGCCACCGTCGAATCTCTGGACGCCAAACTGAAAACTTCTACCGAACTGGTCCAAAAACACGCCGAAGCTCTCTACAAAGCCGCCGCCGAAAAAGACAAACCTGCTGGCCCGTCAACTGACGATGCCACCAAGTCTGAAGAACCCAAAACCGAAACCAAATCGGACACCAAAACAGCCGAAGAAGGCGAAGTCGTCGAGTAAGAGTTTCGTCATAGCGAGGCCGCCTTCGGGTGGCCGTGGCAATCTTATAATATGCTATAATACCTCCATCTCACTTTGACATGGAGGTCTTATGTCCGACGAAGCTTTTGAATTCCCCGATGATCTAAAGAAAGCGGCCGTCAAGCTTGAGTTTGGCCACACCATCTTCGCCCTGTTGGAAAGAAAATGTGTCGAGTTTGTCGCCGGATTCAGAGAATCTTTCAATGTTTCTCCTGAAGAATGGTATGGCATGTCCATGTTTGGCCCGGAACTCACGGCCGATATCCGCCAGGCTGGGGAAGCCAAGTCGCTTCTGGAAACCATGCTCACTCAAGACCTGGCCAAAGGCTATAGTGATCGTCTCGATGCCATTGTCATTGGCTACGATGTGGCCTTTCTGGCTTTCGCTGAGGGCCTCATCCTCGACAATCGGCTTGATCCCATTGAGACGAGCCAATCACCGGCCTTGACCACTCAACTCTATCTCGGCCGCATTTTGTTAAACGGCCGCGTCTGGAAACTATTAGTCCAGGACGAACACGACGTTCTGGGTTCGAAATTCAGCGCCGCCTCGATCGATCGTCACTTCCATATCCTTGCCTAATATTTTGACCCCGTCTCTACGGGGTCATTTTTGTCTTTGTGCGACTTTTGGTCAAACTAGCACTCGCCGCCCAAATCTGCTGATAATTTGCTAAAATAAAACGTCATTGCGAGGAACGAAGTGACGTGGCAATCCAGGCCTCGTCATCCTCGCGAAGGCGGGGATCCATCCAATAAAACTATTAATGTCCACAACACGAGACCTTTACGATATTTTAGGGTTAACCAAATCTGCAACAGTGGCAGAGATTAAATCTGCCTATAGGAAGCTCGCTCTCAAATGGCACCCCGATCGGAACAAAGAGAAAGATGCCACCGAAAAATTCAAAGAAATCAACGAGGCTTATGAGGTTCTCAGCAGTCCGGAAAAGAAGTCCAAGTACGACCAGTTCGGTCACGCTGCTTTTGGTGGAGGCACTGGCTTTAATCCCCATGGGGGAGCTTCCGGAAATCCTTTTGCTGGTTACTATTCGTCAGGCGGCAACATCAACTTTGAAGATCTTTTTGGAGGACAGGGTGGCTTTTCCGACCCCTTTGATATTTTTAGTGCCTTTTTTGGTGGCGGAAATCAGGGCAGGCGCCAGGCCAAACCCCACTACTCTCTCAAACTAGATTTTATGGAAGCGGTCAGCGGGGTCGAAAAAACCATCGTTCATCAAGGCAAGCAGTACACAGTGAAAGTTCCCGCCGGTGTTGATGAGGGTAACCGCATTCGCTATAACGAATTTGACGTCAGTTTCGAAATTAGACCAAGCAAAGTTTTCAAGCGGGAAGGAAATGACGTTATCGTCAATCACGAAATTCCCTTTACTCTAGCTATTTTGGGCGGAGAAACCGAAGCCCCCACCCTCGATGGAGATCTAAAACTTAGAATCCGTTCCGGCACCCAGCCTGAATCGGTTGTCCGGTTAACAGGCAAAGGCATCAAACATCTCCAGTCCAATCGCCACGGGGATCTCTATATCCGCTTCGTCATCAAGCTCCCTTCGCACCTCTCCGGCAAACAAAAAGACCTTCTCAAGAAATTCGAAGATTTGTCCTAACCACCGTCATCTCGAGCCATACTACCGAGTTTACCCGCCTCCGGCGGGAGAGATCTCACTCCAGCGTCATTGCGAGACCCGCCTTGGCGGGTCGCGGCAATCTCACTCCATTGTCATTCCGGGCTCGACCCGGAATCCATCCCTTCCGTCATTGCGAATCTCGTACTCAGAGCCCTGCCTGCCGGCAGGCAGGTGTGGCAATCTCACATTATTCCCTGTCTTCTTTCGATTTCCTTTATCACCTTCACATAACTCTTTTTCTCTGTTGGATCTTCTCCCTTCAACTTCCCCATTTTTATTTTTATATTCGGATTCATTGCGACCACTCCTAGGGCCAAACCCAAATAGATTCTTTGCCATTCCTGTTCTATGGTTGTCATTTCAATATCCCAGTCAATCGTGATTTCGTTTGACCAAGACATATCATCTAAGGTAGTGAAAATCTCTCTCAGTATCGGAGAACGACCAGGGTCTCTCTTGGTCATCTCTTTAATTATTTGAAGTCCCAGCTGTGTTCCAGAGGCCTGATCTTCATTAAAAACTCCAGCCAAATTAAAATCCAGGGCAAAGGCAATGGCCATCCCCAAATCTACCCTTGAACCTTCGGATGGTGTTCCGCCTGCGTTCCACAAAATATCCACTCTTCCTCCATGGCAAGCAGCTTGATACATAAATTCTCGCTCGGCCATCACAATGTTGTAGCCGGTCTCGTCCTGTTGGGGAGCATCTACCACCGGATTAAAGAGTCTGACCCCTCCCGCCTTAAGCGTTTCTGCGTATTTGGCGATTTCTTCTGCCTGTTCTGTCGTCACTTGCCGCACCGGCGAGATCAAATAAACCAGTTTTTCCTTTTCCATGTCCCATATTCTACACCTCAAGTTACTCTACCTCTTCAATAAGCAAAAACTCTTCAAAAATTCGAAGACCTGTTCTGAGTCAAGCTTGGTAACCTATAGCTTGCATTTCATGCTCCCATGTGCTAAAATACTTCAAAATTCAGCGCATATGGAGGTTTCCTTGAAAATATATGTCCCAAGCTCAAAAAACCCATCGACCCAACTCTGTTTAGACTCTGCTCTGGTTGCAGAAGCAGACGTCATGATCATGGAAAAGGCGGGTGGAATTACTGCCGCCTATCCAATTTCTGCATCTGGAAAGGCTGATCTCGAAACTCTTAAACTTCGAGCCCACTATCAACCTGAGTACCACAACTCCTTTTACCCAATCCCGTTTTCTTTGGGCAATGCCGTGGCTTTCCTGGTCAAGCGGTTTAAGGTGGAGTACATCAACCCGGTACAATCTTCGGAATTAAAACCAACTTTCTCCGTCGGTGATCTGGTAATTTGCGGCAGTTTATACGGCAATGAAGTACATGCAGTGGTCGATGTACATCAACTTTCAGGGGTGGAGAAGGGGTTTGCGCTCCACTCCCAAAGAGTTACCATCAGGGACCATAACGGCTATTTACCATCTATGTCTGGACATTTGTTGGTAAAGATCTTCTGATTTCTTTCAACAGCAGTTTCGCAAGAGACTGCTATTTTTATGCAAATGCGCTATAATTAAATAGCATAACGGTAGTTATGAGTAATTATAAGAGGAAGCGCAGTCTGGATACTTCAATAAAATAGGTTATTGAAGAGAAGACGAGCAAGCTCTTATAATCACCCTAGGATTGTGGTTTTTAGTTGAGCGGCTCGGGTCGCTCTTTTTACTAAAAATCCACATCATCCGTCATCGCGAGGCCGTAGGCCGTGGCGATCCCCGACTCGGAGATTGCTTCAGCTCTGCTTTGCAGAGATTCGCAATGACAAAAGTAATAAATTAAAGTTAATACCAGCACTGTGCACCAGGCACAATGCACCAAACACTAAATTATGGACACACAAACTCTTTCTGCCCGCACCGAATTTGCCGCCGCTATCAATCAAATCTGTTCCGAACGAGGTATTTCTCCTGAGATAGTTCTTAATGCTATCAACGGAGCCTTAGTGGCTTCCTTCAAAAAAGACTACCCGGAGCAAGCTCTCAAGTTCGAAGAGGACGAGCTCGTTGTTAGTGCCGACGTCGATTCTGAGAACGGCCAATTTCGGCTTTTTGTCGGCAAGGAAGATGCCAAAAAGAAAGATCTCAAAGAAATTACGCCCCCGGGCTTTGGTCGTATTGCCGCTCAGGCAGCCAAACAGGTCATTCTGCAGACTATCAGAGAAGCCGAGCGCGAGGCTGTCTTGGCTGATTATCAGGAACACATCGGTGAGGTTATGACCGGTATGGTCCAGCGGATGGATGGTCGCAACGTCGTCATCGATCTGGGCCGAGGTCAGGCCGTCATGCCTCCGGAAGAGCAGGTCCACACCGAGTTTTATCGTCTCAACTCCCGACTCAGCGTCTATCTTAAAGAAATTACCGAAACCATCAAAGGTAAGCAAATTATCGTTTCCCGAGCTGACGATCGTCTCTTAGCTGGACTCTTCCAGAGAGAGGTACCGGAGGTAAACTCCGGGGCTGTCGTCATCAAAGCTATCGCTCGCGAACCCGGTTCCCGCTCTAAGGTGGCAGTGGAATCAACCCAAGCTGGTGTTGATCCGGTAGGTTCTTGCGTAGGCCAAAAGGGTGTTCGCGTGCAAGCTGTCATCAATGATCTAAATAACGAAAAAATCGATATTATCCAGTACGCAGAAGATAAAGATAAGTTCATTAAGTCTGCTTTAGCTCCAGCTGACGGCCTTGATATTTCTTTCGATAGCCGGTCTGGTGAAACTACAGTTACTGTTCCTTCTGATCAGCTATCTCTTGCTATTGGGCGAGGTGGCCAAAACGTCAAGCTGGCTGCCAAGCTGACCGGCAGTAAGCTCCGTATTGTCTCCGAAGCCGCTCCTCCTGAGTCAGCCATCGTGGCGACGGGAACAGAGGAATACGAAATTGACCAGCTTGACCTTGAGACCAAAGCCCGAAACATCTTGGTTGAGGCCGGTCTCACTCACATTGAAGACCTCACGGAAGACAAATTGGACTCTGTCAAAGGCATTGGCCCCAAAACACTTGAGAAAATCAAGGTCCAGCTCGCCTCATACAAAAGCTAATTAAATAATATGCGCCCCCCAGTGGTTACTATTCTTGGACACGTCGATCACGGCAAAACTTCCTTGTTGGATCGTATCCGTCACGCCGAAGTCGCCGCAGGTGAAATCGGAGGTATCACTCAGGCTATCGGGGCTTATCAGATTGAGTACAAAGGCAAGAAGATCACCTTTATCGATACTCCTGGCCACGCCGCTTTTTCTGCTATGCGTCATCGTGGCGGTCAAGCAGCAGACGTAGCCATCCTTCTCGTCGCCGCCGATGATTCCGTCATGCCTCAGACCATCGAATCCATCGAACACATTAAGTCGGCTGGAATTCCTTTTGTGGTTGCAGTCAACAAGGTTGATTTGCCAGGTGTTAATCCGGACAGAGTCAAGACTGATCTGGCTAATAACGGTGTTTATGTGGAAGGGTATGGCGGTAATGTCCCCCTGGTAAACATTTCCGCCAAGACTGGTACTGGCGTCGACGATCTTCTGGAGATCATTCTGCTACTGGCCGAGCTGGAAGAACTCAAGGACAACTCTTCCGAAACTCCTTCAACCGCCTTAGTTATCGAATCCTCGCTTCATCCTCAGATCGGGCCTCTAGCCACTCTTTTGGTTAAGAGTGGAACCTTCAAAAAAAACGATAGTCTATTCTTAGTCAAGAAAAATGCCGGCAAGGTTAGATCGATGATCGATTACACTGGAAAAGCCATCTTGGAAGCAACTCCATCGACTCCATTTCAGGTCATTGGTCTGTCTGATGTTCCTAGTGTCGGCGACATTGTCTCCAACACCATTATTGTCTCTGTAGGGGCGGACCCCCGCGTCCGCCCGGAATCCTCAAATCCCGACCCAGGCACCCTCACCAACATCGAAAAGCCCACCATCCTCCTCAAAGCCGATGTCCAAGGTTCTCTGGAAGCAATCTTGAGTTCTATTCAAGACCAAGTTAATGTGGTCTATTCTTCTGTCGGCAACATATCTGACTCCGACATTCAAACTGCCTCTTCCGCCCATGCCGAGATACTTGGCTTCAATGTTCGCATCTCAGGCTCTGTCACCAAGTTGGCCGAAATCGAAAAAGTTAAATTTACCAATTTTCGAATCATTTATCAGCTCTTTGATTATTTAAAGGAACTCCAAGAAAAAAAGACCATTGCCCAAGGACCAAAAATTATCGAAACCGGACAGGCAACAGTGTTAAAGGTCTTCAATTTCGCGGGGACTATCGTTTACGGCTGTGTTGTCACTTCAGGAAAAATAAAAATTACTGATAAGATCCAAAATTCAAAAATTTCTTCCTTGCAAGCCAACAAAACAGAAGCCTTGGAGGTCAAAAAAGACCAGGAGTTTGGCCTTACCCTTATTCCTCCTATAGAGTTCAAACCCGGTGATATAATGACGGCAACTACTACTGAAGTCCTGCCCGCCAGTAAGCAAGCATAATTATGGAAGATCAAAATCAGTTTTTATCGACCAAAAAACTTCTCGAATCCGCTACTTCACTTATAGTTGTTCTTCCCCCTGATCCATCGGAAGATCTGGTCGCCGCTGGTTTAAGTCTCCATTTGACACTGCTCTTAATGGGCAAAAAATCTCAAATTGGTTGCGGCAGTGAAGTGAGTGTCGGCCCCAAACTGCACGGAGCCCAGGAAATTACCGATAGTATCGGCGCCCGAAATCTGGTGATCTCCTTTGATTATCACGAAGACGATCTGGAGAAAGTCGATTACGATGTCCGCCCCGATGGCAAGTTCTACCTAATGATCAAGCCCAAGGCGAACGCTCCAGTCCCAGATGTGAGCAATGTCAAATACGCTTACTCTGGTGCATCAGCAGATTTGGTAATTACCTTAGGAATTGGTTCTTTAGAAGAGCTGGGCAAAATCTATGCCGATGAAAAAAATTTTTTGGACGAAGCCAAAATACTTAGTCTCAACATCACACCCAAACCAATTCAGTTCACCAAGAATTTACTTCATCAGACTTCAGGTTCTTTTTCCGAACTGGTTGCTCTTCTTATGGATAGAGCTGGTATCAAACCAGACTCCGAAGCGGCCAAGAATCTTCTCGGTACCATTTACGAGGAAACCAAAGATCTCACGAGCCCTCGTATGACGGCCGATACTTTTTCCACCATCGCTTTTCTCATGCGACATGGTGCCCGCTTACCAAACCAACAGGCTTTCGTTCCCCGATTCGCTCAGCCCGCCTTTTTCGAGGCTCCCACTTCTCTCGCCACTCCGGAAGTTATCGAAGAGGATAATCCATCCGCCGATCAGGAGGATATCCCTCTCCCCCCGGAGGAAAATGCTCCCCCAGCCGAAGCTAGCCAGCCCATTCCCAAAGATTGGACCAAACCCAAGATCTTCCGCGCCACCGACCTGTAGATAGGAATGGTTGTGCCTACTGACAAAACCATCTCCTTCTGCTACAATACCAACTTGATATGGCTCTAAAACCTGACACCAAAATAGACATCATTAAGAAGTTCGCCGCCAGCCCCAAGGACACCGGCTCTCCCCGTGTGCAAATTGCCCTTCTTACTTCTCAGATCGAAGAACTGACCGGCCATCTCAAGGTCCACAAGAAGGACAATCACTCTCGCCGTGGTCTCCTTAAGATTATCAGCAAACGCCGCCGCCTTCTTAACTATGTCAGTAAATCCAACCCCAAGGATTATCTTGAAATTGCCAAGTCTCTTAAAATTACTAGCCAGTTGCGCTCGGCCGACTAATATTTTGAGGAGTAAATAGAGAATATCTTTTTGTTGGTCTTTTCTGTTTTCTTCTCAAGAACCTGCGGTGGAGCACACATATTCAGAAAGGAAACCGGATATGACCTATCCATCCGCCACCATTGTCCTCAATGGTAAAACTATTACTATTGAAACCGGTCGCTTCGGCGCCCAAGCTTCAGGCTCCGTTACTGTCCGTTGTGGCGATACCATCGTCAACGCCGCAGTCGTTGCTTCCAAAAGAATCAAAGAGGGTATCGACTATTTTCCTTTGTCTCTCGACTATCAGGAGAAGCTTTATGCAGGTGGAGTCATTAGCTCCAGCCGTTTTATCAAACGTGAAGGTAGGCCTTCCGAGAACGAGATACTTACCGGCCGAGTTATCGACCGTTCTCTTCGTCCCTTATTTGATCAGCGCAGTCGCAACGAAGTCCAGATTATGGCTTCACCTCTATCTATTGATGGTCAGGAAGAGCCGGAAATCTTGGCTGTTATTGCCGCTTCCGCCGCCGTTTCTATTTCCGATTATCCTTGGGCCGGACCTGTCGGTGCCGTTCGTCTCGGTATGACTCCTGATGGTCAATACATTGTTAACCCCACTACCGAACAAAAATTAACTTCACCACTTGATCTCGTCGTCTCTGGACCCAAAGGCGGTATTAGTATGGTCGAAGCGGGAGCCAACGAAGTTACCGAAGAAAAAATGATTGGGGCTCTTAAGTTCGCCCAGGAAAATGTAGATATCATTTGTGACGCCATCGAAAAGTTCGCCAAAGAAAACGGTAAGAAAAAACGAACCCTAGTTTTCTCGGAAATTGATCCGGCTGTCACGAAGATTGTTAAAGACGAAATCAAAAATATCGATGAGATTTTGGTCAACGAAGCCAAAAAAACCGGCACCCAGATGGCAGAATACACTGCCACCATTGCTCTTGCTCACCCGGAAATAAATCCCAATCAAATCAACGAAGTTGCAGATGGCATGCTTCGCACCCTAGCCCGCGCCGGGATACTTAATGACAGCAAACGTCCCGATGGTCGTGAAATCGAAGAAATCAGAAAAATTAATATCGAAGTTGGTCTTCTACCTCGTACTCATGGCTCCGCTTTCTTCCAAAGAGGGCTGACTCACGTACTTTCTGTTGTTACCTTAGCCTCTCCCGCGAGAGAACAGTTGATCGATGGTATGAAAGGTGAATCCACCAAACGTTACATGCATCACTACAACATGCCCGGCTACGCTTCGGGTGAAGTGGGCAGACCCGGTACCGGTCGCCGAGAAATAGGTCATGGTGCTTTGGCCGAAAGGGCTATCTTCCCCATGTTACCCTCTACCGAAGATTTTCCCTACGCCATCCGTGTAGTTTCCGAAGTTATGTCCAGCAACGGTTCTACCTCACAAGCTTCTGTTTGTGGATCCACCTTATCTCTTATGGACGCTGGAGTTCCTCTCAAGAAACCGGTGGCCGGAGTGGCCATGGGTCTAGTTACGCAAGGTGACAAATATGTAACCCTAACCGATATTAGTGGTCTGGAAGATCATCTGGGTGATATGGATTTCAAGGTTGCCGGCACGGTTGATGGTATTACCGCCCTCCAAATGGACATTAAAGTCACTGGAGTCAACGCTAATATCTTGATCAAAGCCTTAGAGCAGGCCAAGCGTGGCCGTCTCAAACTACTGGATATTATGAACGAAACACTTTCCGCTCCTCGTCCCAAACTATCTCAATATGCTCCGAGAATCATGTCTACCAAAGTTCCTCAGCTTAAGATTGGTGAAATTATTGGACCTGGTGGTAAGATGATCCGTCAGATTCAGGAAGACTTCGAATGTGAAATCGACATTCAGGAAGATGGCCGTGTTACGGTTACCGGAAAAGATCAGGCGAAAGTTGATGCCGCAGTAGCCTATATAGATTCTATGGTTGCCGAAGTAGAAGTGGGCAAAACCTATGAAGGCACTGTTGTTCGTATTGAAGCTTTTGGTGCCTTTGTTAACGTCATCCCGGGCAAAGACGGTTTGGTTCACGTCAGCCAAGTCAGTCCTGAAACCTTCAGATCCATGAAGATGGGGGACAAAGTCACTGTTCGTTGCTATGAAATCGATTCCATGGGCAGAGTTAATCTGACCATGCTAGAAGAAGGAGAAACTCCCATACGTGCCGAAAGACCGGCTGGGGGTTCTGGTTTTGGCGGAGGACAACCCTCAGGCGGACGGGGTTTCGGCGGCGGCGGTGATCGCGGGAACAGTCGTGGTGGTCGACCCGGCGGTCGTCCTTCCTTCTCAAAGTTCCGCGACACCCGCTAATATTGACGCCTGTAGTCTTATAGTGTAAAATAGACTGAGTACTTTAATTCTTGGTCTATTTTTATACCCTCGGAGGTCAAATTGAAACTCAAGCTCAATCCAGTGAATATCGTGAGTGCGGTCATTGTGACGGTGATTGCTGCCGTCGTTGTTGTATTGACAATGACGTTGGGCAGGCAGGAAACCCTTACGGGTTACAATATCGAATTCGCCCTGCGCGATGAAGGTAGTACCTTTGAAATCGCGTCACTGACAAAGGCTCAGACAGAGAAGGTCGATGCCCAGATAGAGAACCACTCCATCAGCAATTCCGGCGTCTTTGTGTTCCAGGACTCAAAGGGGACACAATACGTATCGCAGATAAAGTTGTTCGAACACAGTAGTTGGGAGTCGCAATCTTTTGAGGGACCAATCTCCTGGGGCAAATATACAATAGTCGAAGTTTCCTATGTCGATGTCACCCTCTCATCCGCGAACCCCTTGAAAGTGATCATTGACTACTCCACTCACGACCGTTTTCTTGGGGTGTGGGTTTGGTTGTTCTGGGTGGTTGTGTTTTGGTTGGGTGGGATTTCCTTATCTATATTCGAGTAACAATCTTTCTCTTTTATTGTCCATGACAATTTGGATATAGTGTTTCTCATGCCGCTCCTTCGGGGGCGGTTTTTTTGATAGAATGAATCTAGATGGATAATCCTGCCCCTACATCAGACGCCAATTCAATCGCTCGACGTGATCTCGACCTTCTCAACAAAAAACTTGAAGGTGTGGAGATGCCTCCCGAGCTCAAAGAGAAAGCTCTCGACATGGTGGCGCGTTTGGAGCGCATGTTTACCCAGGGTTTCTATTCAGAGGAGTTTGAAAAAGTTTCTCACTATATCGATTGGATCATCAAAATTCCTTGGGTCAAGAGAGTTGATCGAGCCATAGATCTGGTCGCCATCAAAGAAACCATGGACAAAAGCCATTACGGCATGGACTCGGTCAAAGAAAGAATTATCGAATATATGTCGGTACTTAAGCTCCGTGCCAGCCGAAACCTTGGTGCGGCTCGAGCTCCCATCATTTGTCTCGTCGGTCTCGTCGGTACCGGAAAAACTACCTTTGCCTATGCTTTATCGGAGGCTCTCGGTCGCCCCATTGCTCGTATTCCCTTTGGAGGTTTAGGGTCAGCGAGAGACTTACGTGGTGAGTCTCGTCTGCATATCGAAGCCGAACCAGGTTACGTTGCCCGTGCTCTTTGTGATTCGGGTGTCAAAAACCCCATAATTCTCCTCGACGAAATTGACCGTGTTACCGAAGAAGCTCGTATGGATATCATGGGTGTGCTAGTGGAGCTACTCGATCCGAGTCAAAACAATCGCTTCTTGGATCATTTTATCGATTACCCGGTCGACCTTTCCGAAGTTATGTTTATCGCGACCGCTAACAACACTGGTAATTTGGCCACTGCCGTCATGGACCGTCTTGAGCCAATAATGATGCCTTCTTATACGGACGAAGAAAAGATGCATATCGCCCAGAGCTATCTCTTCCCCAAGGCCCTCGAAGCGGCAGGCATGGATCCGGCTACCATTACCGTCGACCTCACACTTTGGCCCACTATCATTCGCCCACTAGGTTATGACGCCGGTATCCGTACCCTCAACCGCACTATCGAAGGCATTGTGCGTAAAGTAGCCATGATGGTCGTCACTGGGCAAGCCAAAACGGTCTACCTGACCCCGGACAACATCAAATCCTTCCTCCCCAAATGGTAATCTTGTCACTCTGAGCAGAGTGAGGCTTGTTGATCCCCGCAGGGGAGAATCTCACTCCACCCCGTCATTGCGAGTCTCGTACTCAGAGCCCTGCCTGCCGGCAGGCAGGTGTGGCAATCCATCCCTTCTGGATCGCCACGTCACAATATCTCCTCACGATGACGATTTTTACCTCCCCAGCAACCCCTTCATTTTCCCTTCAATCGTCTCTGCCCTCTTCTTATTTTTCCCAAAAACAATGTAGGATAAATATCCGTCGGTCAGAAGATTCGAGGAGCAAATCACCACACCCTCCTTAGTTTTCCTAGAAAATAAAATTGGTTCCATCAGATTATGAAGTTTCTTAAATGTAAATTTTTTCGGTGGGATGCTATACATATTATTGGACACCACAAAACTTTTTTTGGTAAAGTTTCTACCAACAAGCTCTTTCCCCGCCTCGTACACATGTGTTCCTCCAGTCACTCTCACATTTGATTCACTGACAAAGATATCGCCGCCTTTGGCCGCTATATAGTCGACGTCAAAATATCCTCGATATCCGTCCTTTGAAAATTGTTCGCCGATCAAATACCCAATATCGGTCACTCTCGAGGCCACCCTTTTTGGTAACACATCTTCACCTATTTCCACTCCACCGAACTCCCCTTTGCTATTTACCCTCATTCCACAGTAATACAGAAACTCTACCTCACCATCCTGCCTGATGAAGAACTCAGCATTTGGAAACCCTCCCCCGATTCTGGGATTCGGCACGACCAAGGACTCCACTACAATCGGAAATTTCTCCCAATAGGCATCCTTCCTCAACAATTGAATAATTTCTTTCTCACATTCGACAAATTTCTTGGGCAAATCTCCCCTATGAAAAATCAATACCCCTGCTCCAGAGTGTCCCTTATTCGTTTTTATTACCACCCCGCCTTCCTTAATGTATTTGTTTGCTGCAATTCCCGCCGTATCAATGATGCCCGAACTGATTACCCCGTTTGGCATTTTCAAGTCTGCTCGTATAGCCCCATTTATTTGAGTCAGCTGACGGATGCCAGACTTACTACCGTAAAAGTTCACCGTCCACGCATTTGCCTTCTTAGGTGCTTCGGAGGTCCGTACTTCGACTTTTTCTGCCTTTAACTCGTCTACCAATTTCAGGAAATGAGAGGTCGTTGAGTAGGCTGTAATATTTATTCTTTTATACTCTTTACCCAATTGAATTAGTCTTTTCATCACCACTCTATCATTTAAGACATCTTCACAGAGCAAACCCGTATGTTTTGCAGGAACCAATATTTCCAGATCCCTCACCATACAAACCTTTTTGTAATACTCAACAAAAAGTGGATCAATTGATTTTGGGGTAATAAAAGTAAACTCAAATTCTTCAGCCATTGAAAATAGATCCTTATCCGACAAATTAGCGTTCTCATCTATCTCCCATTTTTGTAACTTCTTATCTCCGTAGGCCTCGATAAACGGCCACACATCCTCCGAACAATTAAATATCCTTACTACTCTCTCTTTTTTCTTACCCCCAGGCTTTTCCCCTTCATCGTCATTGCGAGTTTCGTACTCGAACCGTGGCAATCTAGATTTAATTATCTTTTTCACTTCCTTTACAGTTTACTCATCTCCCTCGATTTGTAAAGCTGTAGATCGTTGGTATGCGCCGTGCCTAAGAGCAGGAGTGTGTTATAATATCTCTCAGTCCACGGAAACGTTGTCAATAGTGATTTGTAAGCCGAGAAAGAGTCAGTTCTGATTTTCCTCCCGCCTGTCTGAGAAACCTACCCCGTAAATTAGGATTATTTGGCGTTTTTTCCGCGCCCAACCGAATGCCCTGTTTCTGTCATTCCGGCCTACGAGCCGGAATCCATAAATATAACCCAACATTCAGTTACAATATTATTTAGGAAAATAAATTATAAAAAAAATTATGTCTCAACTTAAGTTGATTCCTCTCGGTGGTGTCGGTGGTGTTACCAAAAATATGTATGTCTACGAATTCGGTGACGACCAAGTTGTGGTTGACTGTGGTATGGGTTTCCCCACGAGCAGCGATCTAGGTGTCGACTCTGTAATCCCCGACATTAGTTATCTGGAAAGGCCCGGTAAGCGCCTTCACGGTATTATTCTTACCCACCCTCACATGGATCATATTGGTGGATTACCCTACATCCTTCCCCGTCTCAAAGATGTTGAAGTTTTTGGTGGCAAGCTCGCCATTGCCATGGCCGAAGTTCGAGTTCGCGAGTTCGGCATTCCCAATCGCATGACCCCTGTCGAAGGTAGCACTCTTGACCTTGGACCTTTCCATATCGAGTTTATTCATTCTACCCACTCAGTACCCAACTGTTTCCATTTACTCATCAAGACTCCTGCCGGTACCGTCTATCACGGCGCCGACTTCAAGTTCGACCTCACTCCAGTTGACAACCTTCCCCCGGACATGGCCTCCATGGCCATCGCCGGTAGAAATGGGGTCGATCTCATGCTTACGGATTGTCTCGGTATTGAAAAAGAAGGCTTCTGCCCTTCCGAAAGATCTTTGAAGAAAGCTATCGACAACGAAATTCGCGATACCCAGGGTAAGTTGATTTTTACCGGCATGTCTTCGTCGATCTCTCGTTTCCAGATGGCCATCGAGTCTTGTATCAAGTATCATCGCCGTGTGGCCATTATTGGTCGATCAGTCGAACAAAATCTGGAAGCTGCCATCAAGACCGGCTTTATCAAGATCCCCACCGGTGTTCTTATTAAGCCCCAACAGATTGCCACTCTTCCGGCTAATCAAGTTGCCATTATTGTTTCCGGTTCACAAGGACAGTCCGGTTCGGCCATGCACCGCTTAGCTAACAACGAGCATCGTCTGGCCCGTCTTAAAAAAGGCGATAAGGTGATCATTAGTTCCAACGCCATTCCGGGTACAGGAAACGACGCCGACATCTTTGACCTCATGGATACACTCTACAAGAATGGTATCGACGTCACTTATTCCGGCACTTCCGAGCATCTCCACGTTTCCGGACACGGATATCGTGGCGATATTGCCTTGCTTGCTCAGCTGGTTCGACCCAAATATATCATTCCCATTGGCGGAGATATTCGTCACATGATGCTTTACAAGAAATTGGCAAGCGATATTAACTTTGATCAAGAAAAGGTGATGATTCTTCCTGAGGGGCAGTCCGTCATTCTCGAAGATCGTGTGGTTAAAGAAGGTCCTAAGTTTGAAACCAAGAATATCTACGTCGATGGTTTGGGTATTGGAGATGTTGGTACTGTGGTCCTTCGTGATCGCCAGGTCATGTCTGAAGACGGCATTCTTCTTGCTATCGTTCCCATTAGGCGAGACAACTCTCAGGTGGCCGGAGATATCGAAATTATTTCACGAGGCTTCGTTTATCAAAAAGAATCACAAGATCTCATTCGTGACGCCAGGAGACACGTTCTGTCTTGTCTGAAAGACGTTAAGGGTATAGCTACCGATTGGGGCTTCATCCGAAAGAAAATCGAAGGAGAGCTGGAGAAATTTGCCTTCGACCACACCCAGCGTCGTCCCATGGTCATAGCTATCGTCATCGAGGTATAGCCCGTCATTGCGAACAATGTACTCATGGTGTGGCAATCTCACACTATCAACCCTCTTGACTTCGGGTATTATTTGGTATTAAGCTGATCTAGGACAGAGATTTGACATTATGACAAATTTATCATAAAATATGAAACTAGAGATTGATATCAGAGTTCTCGAATTTCTCAAGGAAATTCCTCAAAAAGATTCCTCGAAAGCGTTCCGCTACATCGAGCTTTTTGAAAAATATCAGTTCTCTTTAGACAACCGGTATCTGAAAAAGGTGTCCGGTCCGGTTTGGGAATTGAGACCGGGCAGGGTAAGACTTTATCTTTTGGTAAAGTCACCCAGACAAATTATCATCTATGCCATTATCAAGAAATCTCAAAAAATAGCCAAATCAGACCTAAAAACTATTCAATCAAGACTTAGTGAATATCTATGAAGAATAAACCCAAGACAATTTCTATATCTGAGCTCAAAAACGAACTCATGAAAAATAAAGATTTTCGGGTTGAGTATGAATCTCAACTACCCGAATTCCAGATTGCTTGTCAAATCATCGAGGCGAGACTCAAAAAAAACATGACCCAATCTGATCTGGCAAACAAAATTCATTCCGGGCAGGCAGTCATCTCTCGCTTGGAAAGTCTAAACTCAAAACCATCTCTCTCTCTTCTTTCCAAAGTTGCCAAGGCCTTAGATACAAAAATAAGCATTTCCATTGAATAGTCAGTTTTATGAATGATATCTCCGTTCGATTTCCCGTCAATGATTCCAGAAAGAAAATTCTTGAAGATTTGTGTGTAAGTAAAAAACAACTTCCAGGCATCAGAGATGTCATGTTTAAGCCCATCAGCATGGACCTGAATCAATACCACCCTAATAAAATTTGTCTTCGACTTAGAGAGTTTTCTGATGGTCATGCCTCATTAATCGAAATACAAACAGTCAAAGCTGTAACGGGTTATTCTGACGAAAAGAAAACATTTGGAGAAGGCAATCTCGCTGACTTGGAAAGAATCGCCAAAGAAATGAATTTTGAAAAATGGGGAGAAATGTCTGTCAATTCTACAGAGTACACAATGAGCAATAACGGGTCCACGACCATAGCTCTAGTTCAGAATATAATCCCAGTTGGAGAGTTTATAAAAATTGAATCACCCACAGCCAAGGCAATTAATAATTTCCTAAAAGAACTCAATGTTTCAGAGGAAGAAAAGATCGAAAGAAACGCCGCAGTATTATTGGGTGAACATTTGGGGTTAATTGCCAAGCCTTAGTTTTACCTCACCCCGTTGGTCTGTTGCCAGCCCAACTTCCCCTCTCCTTCAGAAGGAGAGGGGCCAGGGGTGAGGTGGTAACACGGTAAAAATCAGTTTATTCGTCTGTCGATTTCTTCAAACAGATTTTCAAAACGATCGAAATTTTGTTCCGATATGATGTAGTCAGCAACGATTCTTTGAGAAAATTTTTCATGTTGCTCAAGCTGTCTGGCTAAATCCAATAAATATGGTTCAGGATCTCTCTCGATTCTTTGCTTAATTTGCTTAATCAGAATTTCTTCTGATAGATCTAGCCGTATCAAAAATATTTTGTATTTGTTTGTCTCAGCCGTTTTTTCGACCATATCAAACCCCCGGTCCATGCTGCTATCAAGGATCAAAAAACCATTTATCTTAGAAATATTTTTATAAAGGAACTTCGAATAATCGATTAATAATTTTTGTAAATCAACTTGACTCAAGTCATAGTTCGGTGCGATATGATCACGAAAGATGTCTCTAATGTCATCGTTGTTAATCCTAATTCCCTTGAATTTTTCTTCAATCCTCTTTGCAATAAAACTCTTCCCTGATCCAGCAGTTCCAGAAAACAGGATCATAATCTTGGGATTTTTTTGATCCAAATTATTTAATTTCTTGATGTGAATCTGATAGATCTTCTTGAGTATGTTTTGTAAGTCCATATTTACATTATAATGGTACTTACCTATGGCTCGTAAAAAAGGACGTCGCTCTAAACCATATAAGCTGAATCTTAAGAAAGATACTTTGAATTCAATATTGGCTATTCTCCTTATGGGTATCGGTGGGCTTATCGCCATCTCCTTTTCCCAGCAGGGCGAAATTCTTTCCAAGATTAACGAGATCGGTAGTCAGCTTCTGGGTTGGCCCTTGCTTTTCTTGCCCTTTATCTTCATTGTTGGCGGATTGATCATCACTCACGTCAAGCTCCCCCTTGCTTCCACCAACGTCCTCCTAGGTAGTGTAATTACTATGATTTCTCTCAACGGTCTTTTTGGTGCGGGTAGTATTGGTGCGGGTCTCAAGGAATCGGTCATTTCCCTAATTTCCCTTCCCGGTACCATTCTCTTTTACTTCGTCGGTGTTATCATCGGGCTTTTTATTCTTTTCGAAACCTCCATAGAAGATCTCCTGGTCCTAACCCAAAGTATTTATGGAAGGATTGCGGGAATGTTTGGCAAACTGAAGCACTTTCCTGCTATAGGTGGCCCTTCAGCCTTCCTAAACAAATCCAACACAGTCAAAATCACCGGCGGGGACGAACCCAAAGTCTTCTCTTCTGCCTTACCCTCCTCGTCAACACCAGTTAAAATTATGGGCAAAGAACATGTAGTCAATCGCGCAATACAATCAGCCACTGAAGTTAAAAAGCTTCCCGATGGCGCTACTACCGGTGTTTGGCACTTTCCACCGATCAATCTTCTCTCAGACCAAAAAATTGGTAAAGCCGACCGAGGGGACATTAAGAAAAACATTGAAACTATTCAAAACACCTTGTGGTCGTTTGGTATCCAAGCCAAAGTTACCGAAGTGCACCAAGGACCAGCGGTCACTCAATATGCTCTTACCATTACCGCTGGCACCAAGCTAAGCAAGATTAGCGCCCTTCAGTCCGATCTGGCTTTGGCTTTGGCCGCGCCCCAGGGGCAAATACGTATCGAGGCTCCTATCCCAGGTCGCGATCTGGTCGGAATAGAAATCCCCAATCGCTCTCTGGAGTTCGTTTCCCTCCGTGAAATGCTTACAGACAAAGCCATGCAAGAAAGTCGTTCAAAAACCGCCTTCTCGCTCGGCCTAGATGTCTCCGGTATGCCGGTGGTCGCTGATATTAACAAAATGCCCCACCTCTTAATCGCCGGTACCACTGGTTCTGGTAAGTCCGTCTTAATCAATGCCATTATTTCTTCCATTTTGTTCCGCGCTTCACCGGAAGAAGTTAAATTTATTATGGTCGATCCTAAGCGAGTCGAACTAACTCCCTATAACGACATTCCTCACCTCCTTACTCCTGTCATTACCGACGTTGGCAAGGTAGTCCACGCTCTCAAATGGGCGACAGCAGAGATGGAAAGACGATATCGGCTCTTTGAAGAGATGTCGGTCAAAAACATTGCCGGCTACAACGAGCTCAGTGGTTTTCAAGCCATGCCTTACATTATTATCATTGTGGATGAAATGGCGGACGTTATGATGTCCAAAAATGCCAATGAGGTCGAAGAAAGCATTGTCCGTATTGCCCAGATGGCTCGTGCTGTTGGCATTCATCTAATTCTAGCCACTCAGCGTCCTTCTGTTAATGTTCTCACTGGACTTATCAAGGCCAATATTCCGGCGAGAATTGCTTTCCAGGTTACCTCTATGATCGACTCTCGGGTTATCATTGATACTCCCGGTGCCGAAAAACTTCTAGGCAAAGGTGACATGCTTTATATTCCTCCAGATACGGCCAAACCAAAACGTATTCAAGGAGCTTTTGTCTCTGATAAAGAAATCAAAAATCTTATCGACTTCATTCGAAGCTCTGGTGTCACTGCTCAGCTAGATGAAACCATCACCAAGGATAAGGGTAGCAAGGGAACTCTCTCGTCTGAAGGGCTTAACCTCGGGCCGGTAGATGAGAAATTTGAAGAAGCAGCTCATCTCTGTATCGCAGAAGGTAAGGGGTCCGCCTCACTACTTCAGCGTCGTTTGGAGGTCGGCTACGCCCGTGCCGCCCGCATACTTGATCAACTTGAACAAGCCGGCGTTCTCGCCCACGCCGAAGGCAATAAGCCTCGTGAAGTTATCGTCGGTAGTTTAAGCGATGTCTTTCCCGGAAATGGCGAAAATTCCTAACCATGAAGACTGTAGGTCAAATCATTCGTGCCGGGAGACAAAAGAGAAATCTTTCTGTGGAACAGTTGTCACATTTGACCAAAATTGATTCCAAGTATATTACTGCTCTAGAATCTGATCAGTATACAAGTTTACCCTCAGAAACTTTTACCAAAGGGTTTATCCGTAATCTGAGCCAGCGGTTATCTTTGGATGCGGACGAGTTGGTTGCTATCTTTAGAAGAGACTTCCGCCAGCCGGACCGTACCCACACCGTAAAATTCCATCGACGGTCTTATTTACCCAAGGTATCATCACAACTACTTCCGTTCATCATCGGAGGTCTTGTCTTTGTTGTTTACTTAATTTTTCAATTCCGAGTCATCCTCACTCCACCAAAACTGGAGATCTATCGGCCTTTTAGCGCTGCCGTTCTCGTTTCTCCCGTAGAAATCGAAGGAGATACTGCCATCGATGCCTCTGTCATTGTTAACGAGGATACTCAAGTCAAGCCCGATGCCTCTGGCCACTTTGTAACCAAGATCAACTTGCCCGTTGGCGAGGTGGTCCTGGAAATTAAATCCGTCAATCGCTTCGGTCGTACAACTTTCAAAAAACTTCCCGTCACCATCATCTCTAAATAATCTCGTCATTGCGAGGTACTCCGTGGCAATCCAGAAAATGATAATATAAATACATGACCCTCCCTCAAATTGTGTCTCTAGTTTCTACGATTCTCCTGACTTCCGTGGCTCTGGTTGTCGGTATTCAATTGATTTTTATCCTTAAAGAACTCCGCTATTCACTTTCCAAACTTAACCAAACGATCGACACTGTCTCGGATACTGTAGACAAGATTGCTCAGCCAGCGCTTGGCCTATTTGCCATCTTGGAAGGTTTTAAAGAGAGTGGCAAAATCATCGAAACTGTTTCCCGTTTCTTTGGTAAAGAAAAGAATAAACCTGAGGGTGAAGAAATCTATGACAACACCATCTGAAAAATCCGGTCATGAAGGTGCCCTGTCCTCGTTTACTGTAGGGGTTGCTTTTGGCGTGGTTGTCGCCCTCCTCTTCGGTACGGAAGAAGGTCGGAAACTAGTCAAAAGAGCTTTGGACGCAATCCCTGATAAATACAAAACTCCACCAGTTCACATTCCCCAAAGCGCGCCCAGGATTCCTATCATCCCCATAGAAGAAACCTCCCATCACACTACCTTCGACGAACCGGAACCTTCGGACTTCTTTCATAACACCCCTTTCGGTAACTCTTTTGGCGAAGCTCCACCACCTCCAGCCCCTCACGTTCGCCCTACCCGCCCCGAACCTTTCAAGCCCAATTAACCATCCTGTAGGGGCGGACCCCCGTGTCCGCCCGCTAACCCCACCACCCTCGCAAACCACCCCATAGCTTGACATCCAGCCTCATTTGTGGTACACTCCACCAGTAACTTTCTCGATTCCACATTCTTTGACAAGGAGATACTCATGCCCCAGTTAACTGGCAAACAGATTTTGGCCGCCCTTATGAAGGAACCTGAATATTCGGCTATGCCGGAGCAAATATTGGCCGCGATGGAGCCGTTCATGCTCGCTCTCCCCGAGGTCTTGAAAGACCTTCTCGACACACCCGTCACCATGCGCTCCATCATGGACTCCAAACTGATCTTCCTTCGCTATTGCATGGCAAATGACTACGTCAAAAAAACCATGACAGTCACTGAGGTAGGTCCCGCTGGAAAAGTCTTTAAGGTGGACTCGATGGCCGGTATGATGCAGTCGATGTTAGAATCGGTTATCGAAATGCTTGATGAGGCAACGAAGGACATTCCTGCTCTGCTCCGTGCACAGGGTCTGACCGAAGACCAGATGATGGCTCATCCCAAAGGTGTTGGCCTCAAGCCCGATCTCCTAAAGCGGTACCGTACAGGTAGCCTAACCATCGCCGACCTTCTCGTAAAACAGCCAATGGTGATCATCAAGAACACCAATTAGCTATCCAATCGCCAAAAAGCGCCACCCAAACGGGGGGGCGCTTTTCTTTTGTCCCCACCTCGTCATTGCGGTTCGGAATACCGAAACTCGCAATGACAATCTTTTTGCATAGAAGCCAAGTCTAAAACACCCATCCTTGCTATATAATTTGTCTGAACATGACCATACACGACATTCGCCAAAAATACTTCGACTTCATGGAATCGAAGGGGCACAAAATCATTCCTTCTAGTCCACTGGTCTTGGAAGGCGATGCCACCACTCTTTTTACCTCCTCCGGCATGCAGCCGATGATGCCCTATTTACTTGGTCAAAAACATCCGTTGGGTACCAGACTTGTTGATTCTCAAAAATGTTTTCGTTCTCAAGATATCGACGAAGTCGGGGATAACCGCCACACCACTTTTTTTGAAATGCTCGGCAACTGGTCTCTTGGCGATTACTTCAAAAAAGAACAGCTAGGTTTCTTTTTCGCTTTTTTAACCGACAAAAAACTTGGCCTCGGTCTTGATCCGCATCGTCTCTATGTTTCCGTTTTTGCCGGCGGTTCCGGTGTCGAGAAAGATGATGATGCCGTCATGATTTGGAAAAATCTCTTTGCCAAAGTCGGTATCCAGGCCAAAGAAGGTCAGCAGATTTTCCCTTACCCAGCCAAAAAGAACTGGTGGTCTCGCGCCGGCACTCCGGAACAAATGCCAACGGGGGAACCGGGTGGTCCTGATAGTGAAGTCTTCTTTGATTTTGGAGTCGAGAGAAAACTCCACGAAAACTCCCAGTGGAAAAACGAACCATGTCATATCAATTGTGATTGTGGGCGCTATGTCGAGATCGGTAACAATGTTTTTATGCAATATGTCAAACAGGCCGATGGAACTCTCAAAGAACTTCCTCAAAAAAATATCGATTTTGGTGGTGGTCTTACTCGTCTAGAAGCAGCTATGAGAAATGATCCGGATATGTTCAACATTTCTTCTCTTGCGCCGGTGATCAAAGAAGTCGAAAAAATTTCCGCACATTCTTATTCCGTCGAGGAACACCGACCCTCGATGCGCGTCATTGCTGATCACCTTACCGCAGCATCTTTCTTGATTAAGGATGGTGTTTTCCCGAGTAACAAGGGCCAGGGTTACGTCCTTCGCCGTCTTCTCCGCCGGGCGGCCATCAAGCTCTATTTCTTAACCGACAATCGAGACTCGATTGTTATGTTGCCTGACATAGTCCGGGTGATCACCGAGTTTTACGACGATCTGTATTTTAATCCCGGCGATTTTCCCTTGATTCAAAATACAATTACCGTCGAGATCTCCAGGTTTAGTCATTCACTCGATCGAGGCCTCAAAGAACTCCAAAAGAATCCGCAGGTAGACGGCAAATTCGCCTTCGATCTCTATCAAAATTATGGTTTTCCATTAGAGGTCACCGCCGAAATACTTTCCCAAATGGGCAAACAGGTCGATATTCAGCAGTTTCAAAAAGAATTTGAAAAACACAAAGAGCTCAGCCGCACCGCCTCTGCCGGCATGTTCAGAGGTGGCTTAGCCGACCACTCTGATGTCGTCACTGCCTATCACACCGCCACCCATCTGTTGCATGCAGCTCTACGACAAATATTAGGTACTCACATCCAGCAAAAGGGCAGTAATATCACCTCCGAAAGATTGAGGTTTGATTTTTCTCACCCGGAAAAATTATCCGAAGTCCAAATCAAAGTGGTCCAAAATTTAATTAATCAAAAAATTTCCGAGAGACTTACCGTTACTAAAGAAGAACTCCCCAAAGAAAAAGCTTTGACTCAAGGTGCCCTTGCTTTTTTCGGTCAAAAATATCCAGATCAGGTCACTGTATATACTATTGGAGATAGGAAAAATTTCTTTTCCAAAGAGCTCTGTGGCGGACCGCATGTGGAAAGTCTGGCAGAACTTGCTAAGATAAATATAGTCAAACAAGAATCTCTTGGAGCCGGAACGCGCCGTCTCTATTTACAATTTGTTTGACAAGTCCCGGAGCCAGAATATTTTTTGGCTGTCGAGATTCATGAGTCACTGATCAAAACTGCCCTGTGGGAGATTCTTGAAGGCCAGCCGGAAATTATAAATGTTGGTTCATACGAATCGTGGACCGACGAAGAATCCCTTATCAACGGAGTCGATTCATCTTTGGATCAAGCAATCAAGGTTATCAAAGGCCAGCCCAAAAGAGTCATCTTTGGTTTGCCTGATTCCTGGATGGAGCTGGACAAAATTCATGCCACCAAAACTAAATTAATTACCCATCTCTGCAAAGAACTGGGCCTCGATCCGATTGGGGTGGTTACCACCAACCGTGCTGTTGCCCACTACCTCAAAAAGAGGGAGGGCATGCCGCCGACTGTTGTTCTTCTTGAAGTCTATACTTCCAAGGTTGCCGTTTCCTATGTCTACCTTGGCGAAGTCAAGCAAACTGAAGAAGCCGCCCGGTCCGGAGACCTAGCCCACGATGTCGAAGAGGGCTTAACCAGAATGGACCTGCCCAATTACCCTGCCAGATTTATTCTAACTAACGGTAACAGTCTAGAAGAGGAGTCCCAGCAAATCACGGCTTTTCCCTGGACAGACAGACTACCCTTTAAGCACATTCCCAAAGTCGAGGTCCTTCCAATTGATTTTTCTATCAAAGCTATTGCTTTGACGGGCGGGGTCGAAGCCGTTCAGTTTTTGGGTCTTGAGGTTACCGAAGATAAAACTGTCGTCAAATCATCTGATGACGATTCCAATTTGGTTATCCCGGTCGAAACCCCCTCTACCATGGAAGAGCTGGGTTTTGCCTACGAAGAAACTTCTGCCCCAGCCACAATTCCCATGGCTCCAACGACACTAGAAGTTGTCTCCGACGACGGTTCTTCCCCAGAGACGTCCAACGACGAACCAGAGTTTGCCTTTTCTGGTGATGAGGCTGACCTTTCTCCAACGAAAAAACCCCATCTTAATTTTGTTCTTCCAGTTCTTCCTCGTTTCAAATCTCTCCACTTTCCCCATTTAAATTATCTTTTTTTGTTTACAGTTCCTGTCATCCTCGTTCTCGGTTTCCTCGCCTACCTCTTTTTTGGTCAAGCTCAGCTCACGATCCATTTTGATCCGCAAAAAATAAATAAACAGTTGGGAATAGCCATTGCCGAAACTACTCTACCGGGAATTCCTACTCTAATTGCTTCCAAGAAGACCTTTACCGGTTCCGCGCAAGAATCAATCTCCACAACCGGCACGGCTACTGTCGGTGATAAAGCCACTGGTACGATCACCATTGCGAACAAAACGACAGTGCCAATCATTTTAAAATCAGGATCTACAGTAAAAAATGATACAGGTAAATACACATTTGTTCTGCAGGACGATGTCACTATTGCTTCTGCCAGCGCACTTGATAACACGAAAGCTGCGGGTGTCAAAGTTACCGCTGTGAAAATCGGCGCTGAATATAATTTACTTAAAGGAACTGTTTTCAGTGTTGGTGACTATCTCAAATCAGTCGCGGCCGCCGTTTCCGAAGCAGATTTTGCCGGTGGTACCTCTCGCACTGTAAACGCCGTTTCCAAAGACGACCAGGATAAACTTTTGTCCATCGCCACCGAAAAAATAAAAACCAAGGTTCAAGGTGATTCGCAAGCGGCCAATCCGGGATTCAAAACTTTGCCTTTTTCCGATATTCAATTTACCAAAAAGCAGTTCGACCACAACCTTTCCGAAGAGGCCGCGACAGTGAGTTTAATTTTGGAAGGTTCTCTTGATGCCCTTGTTTACTCCGAGGATAGTCTCTACAACCTAGCCATAGGGGAGATCCAAAGCCAAATCCCAGCAGGTTCATTTACCAAAAAGGAAACAACTACTGTGAGCCTAGACAATCCCGCCAAGACCGATGGTCGGTACCAATCAAAAGTTACCATCGAGACCACTCTTTATCCGCAAATAGATGAGCAAAAAATGGCCGAATTTGTTAAAGGAAAACTCGTTTCCGGTATTCGCCACTTTTTTGAACCCATTCCCGGCTTTACCGGTCTGGATATAAAAATATTTCCTCCAATTCCTTTAATTACCAAGATTCTGCCGTTTCGAAACATTACTTTCGACCTGGTTAGCAATTGATAATGTTATACAGCTATCGCAAGGCCACTCTGGATAACCCTCATCCTGGCAGGCGTATCCCCCATTACTTAAAGACCCTTCCGACTTTAGTGTCTGCCCTGGGGTTGGGGATTCTCGCTGGCGTTGCTTATCCCGTAGTCAGTTATCAGTTCAAAGACATAAAACTATTTAGTTCTTCTGATTCCGGTTTACTTTCCCCGGCTTATTACCAATCAAAAGCGGAAAATAGTTCTTCCCCCGTAATCATCAACGGTTTGGATTACACAAAAGCCAGTAACTGGTTCCCGGGAAGCATTCAAAACGAATTTTTTTCTGTCCCGACAACAGTTACAGAAGTTACAGATAATTCTCCGGATTCATACACTCTTTCTATACCCTCACTCGGAATCATAAATGCCCAAGTCGCCATCCGAGACGAAGACCTAACCAAGCATTTGGTGCAGTACCCCCAGACGGCTCTTCCCGGCCAAATTGGTTCTCCGGTCATCTTCGGCCATTCCACTCTGCCCCAGTTCTTTGATCCCAAAAAATATACCACAATCTTTTCTACTCTACCAAAGGTTAAAGTTGGCTCCGATATTTTTATTACTTATGACGGCATAGAGTATACCTATCGCATCACCAAGACATTTGAGGTCAAACCAAATGAGTTGTGGGTTCTCAGGCAGGATTACTCGGACAAAAACCTCAAAGTCATTACTTGTGTCCCTCCAGGTACCACCCTACGCCGCCTCGTGGTCGAAGGTACTCTTATCAACAACTAACGCCCTCCTGCGGAACGTCCTTTATAATACTCTTATGTCCATTCTTTGCCTCGACCTGGGTACCGCCCACACCGGCATTGCCATCTCCCAAGAGGGGATACTTGCCACACCTATCGCCACAGTCTACGAAAAAGATGTCAACCAATTGGTCTCCAAGCTATTACCTTATTTATCAAAACATAATCCTGACAAAATTATTATAGGTGTGCCGGAATATGGACCAATAGTCAAGTTTGCGACTGATTTAAGTGAAAAGATTTACGCCATCTTTCCCAAAGAGATAACTTTTTTCAGGGAAGACCTCAGCTCTCACACTGCCAGAAATGTCATGAAGGCACAAGGGAAAACTTTGGTCAGACGCAAAAAAGAAGAACACCAAACCGCCGCCGCCCTCATCCTCCAAGACTACCTCGACTCCCTCTAACCCGTCATTGCGAGCGAAGCGCGGCAATCCAGAATTTTGGTACAATCTAGTTATGTTCAAGAATATTATTGCTCCGGTACAAGCCTGGCTTCTCTCACGAGGTGTTTGCGTCGGTTGCGGCACCCCTCTAACAGATGGCCAAAGCAAACCTTCAACCAAGGTCAAAGATTGCGATCAAGTTACCTGCAAATGCGGTCGGGTTTTTGTTTACAACCCCAAGACAAACACCTATCGCCGTGCTCTCCTGAGCGAAATATAAAATTTATGTTTAAGCGATTTTTCACCGCTTTAACCCTACTTACCATTTTGTTCCTTACGTGGTATTTTCAGTCGGTTCAGCCCGTTACTCACGATGCAGGCACTATGGTAGATTTTGAAGTTAAACCTGGTGCTGGGGTAGACAGAATCGCCAATGACCTGAGTAGTGTCCGCCTTATCCGTTCTCGTATCGGTTTCAAAATCACTATTATTCGCCTAGGGGTTGCCAACAAAATTCAGGCTGGCCTTTTTCGGCTTTCACCTTCCATGAGTGCGACAGAGCTGGCAGAGGCTCTCACTCATGCTTATGCCCGTCAAATCCGAGTCACTATTCCCGAAGGGTTACGTAGCGAAGAGATAAATTCCATCCTCGACAAAGCTTTCAACAAGCTTGAGGGGAGCAATTACAATCCACTGCAGTTCACTTCACTAACTCGTGGAAAAGAAGGCCATTTATTCCCCGATACCTACGATTTCGTTCCTGAAGCATCGGCTTCCGATGTCGTAAGGCGCCTCACCGGTAGATTTGATGAGGTTGTCTCTAACTTGAAAATCTCAGAGCAAAATCTTCCAAAAGTATTGATCTTGGCTTCACTGCTCGAAAGGGAAGCCGCCAACTCAACCGAGATGCCTTTGGTCGCAGGAGTCATAACCAAAAGATTAAATATTGGCATGGCCCTACAAATAGACGCTACTGTTCAATACGCTTTGGGATCGATCCGCTGTAAACAGATTAATTGTGATTGGTGGAAAAAAAGTTTAACCACAGAAGATCTCAAGATAAACTCACCCTTCAATACCTACCAAAATCCCGGACTTCCCCCATCTCCTATTTCAAATCCCGGCAAAGATGCCCTTTCTGCCGCCACCAATCCGGTTGTCGGTTCAGCTCTGTATTATCTCCACGACTCCACCGGCAAAATCCATTTTGCCGACTCTTTGCCTCAACATAATCAAAACATCTGCACTTATCTCAAAAAAGATTGTAAATAACGTCGTCATTGCCTTTTGTAGGGGCGGACCCCCGCGTCCGCCCGCAAACCACCAATTGTCATTGCGAATCTCGGTACTCCGAGCCCTGCCTGCCGGCAGGCAGGTGTGGCAATCTCACTCCAACCACTAAAAAACCGGCATGCACTTCTGCACACCGGTTAAGTTCATCAAATCAGCCAAAATCTCAGCGACTCTTTTAGCTTTGAGTAAGCCACTTCAAAGGAGAGGTTCCCATTTACCATCATTAGCTTGATGTTGCGCCAAATCATTGAGTACATGAAAACAATTCGGACGCCAGTAATAACAAATATAATCCCCACTGCCCAGAAGCCCCACAGATGGAGTATCGTCACTGCCAAGGCTAAGATTCCAGATCTGAACAATAAAGTTAACACCACACTTTGCCAGAATTTTTTCAATGTAGCCTCCTAAATTCAGAATTACCTATTATACAACTCCGTGTTGACAGCAAGCTATTTCAGCCTTATACTACATACACTGCTCTAAACTTGGCTGGGCTTTTTGCCAGTCAGGTTTTTGTATGTTGTCCATTGTTATTTACTCCTGCCTAAATCCAAAAAATCCGGATGATCAAACAAAAAAAACGCGAAAATTGGGGCAATATAGCCTCAAAGTTACCAGAATCGAACTTGGCCCAAACCCAGCTAGATTCTTACAAACAATTTCTCGAAGAAGGCATCCGTGAATCATTACTCGAACTAAATCCCATCAAAGACTTTACCGGAAAGGTCTTTGAATTTGAGTTTTTAAGCAATCGTGTTGGTCTCCCCAAGTTTTCTCCTAAGCAGGCTATCGAAAAAGGTGTCACCTTCGAATCTCCTCTCTGGGCTACCGTCAAGTTGACGAATCTCCATACCAAAGCGACTCAGCAGCAAGAAATATTCCTTGGGGATATTCCCATGATGACTTCCATAGGTACCTTTATCATCAATGGTGTCGAACGTGTGGTCGTTAACCAGCTCGTTCGCTCCCCGGGTGCCTACTTTACCCGCGAATTTGACCCTCATTCCGGTCGAGCCATGCATCAGGCTGAGGTACGACCCATGCGCGGTTCCTGGCTTGAGTTTATTGTTTCTCGAAATGACTATATTTCCGTCCGCATCGATCGGCACCGTAAAGTTTCCGCTACTACCCTTATTCGTGCTTTGGGCTATTCAACCAACGAGGAGATTCTGGCCCTTTTTGCCGGTGTAGATACCGACAAAGAACATCGCTACATTGCCTCTACTCTCTTAAAAGATAACAGTACCAATACCGAAGAAGCGATCTTGGACTTCTACCAGAAAGTGCGACCCGGAGAGCCAGCCGTTTTGGAAAATGCCAAAGCCCTTCTCCACCAGATGTTTTTTGATTCCCGCCGTTACAATCTTGGCTTGGTTGGCCGTTACAAGATGAATCGTAAGCTGGGTATCAACACCCCTGTCGACAAGCAACACATCACTCTCAGTAACGACGACTTCATTGGCTCTATCAAATACTTGATTGGTCTTCAAAATGGCCAGGGTAAAGTGGACGATATCGACCACTTGGCTAACCGCCGACTTCGCTGTGTCGGAGAACTGGTTAATCAAACTTCCTTCAAAGCAGGACTTTTAAGGCTCGAGCGTTCCATCAAAGAGAAGATGTCTCTTGCCAAGCCTGACGAGCTTCCCACCCCCGCCGCCTTTGTTAATCCTCGTCCAATTATCTCCGCTATCACCGAATTCTTCCGCCGCAATAGACTTAGCTCCATCTTGGATCAGGTCAACCCTCTTTCCGAAGTTGACAACCTGAGGCGTATTTCGGTTATGGGACCTGGAGGTATCACCCGTGAAAGAGCCTCTTTCTCCATGCGTGATATTCACTCTTCCCAATATTCTCGTATCTGTCCAGTCCGTTCTCCTGAAGGTCCCAATATCGGTCTCGTTACCTATCTGGCCCTTTACTCCCGTATCAATCCTTACGGTTTTCTCGAAGCCCCATACCTCAAAGTCAACATAGTTGAAAAAGCCGGCAAAACTACCTTCAAAATTGGGGCAGAAGTTGTCTACTTAGCCGCCGATGATGAGGAAGATGCTTATATTACCCATGCAGGAATCGAGCGAGACGGCGACATTATTACCCAGAAGTGGGTACCTGTCCGATTCGGAGGTAAATTCATTGAAGCAGACATTGATAAAGTGCAGTACATAGATGTAATACCCAGACAAGTTGTCGGTACGTCGGCCGCTCTAATTCCTTTTATTCAGCAAGATGAAGGTACGCGTGCTCTCATGGGCACTCACCATCTCACCCAGGCCCTTCCATTGGTCAAGCCTACCGCCCCCATCGTGGGAACCGGTATGGAAGAAGTCACAGCCAAGGGTATGGGTTGGGTGGTTTCTTCTGCTTTCGACGGGGAAGTTCTTTCGGTGGACGGTAATCATATTAGTCTTAAGTTGTCAGCCAAAGACGCGGTTAAGGCCGTCACCGAGATTTCTCCTTACGACTATGGCTTTGTCGAACTTCACAAAGACATCGTCACCTACAATCTTCGCAAATATCACAATTCTTCTCAGGATACTTGTTATAACCAACATCCATTAGTCGCCGTCGGTGACAAAATTAAAAAAGGAGATGTCATCATTAACGGCCCCGCCTCCGAAAACGGCGAGCTCGCCTTAGGTCAGAATCTCTTAATTGCCTATGCCGCTTTCGAGGGTTTGGGTTATGAAGACGCTATCGTCGTTTCCGATCGTTGTGTTCGGGAAGACCTGCTCTCATCAATCCACATTCATGAACACAGTTGCGATGTTATGGATACCAAGCTGGGTGCCGAAGAACTTACGAGAGATATTCCTAATGTTGCAGAGGTTGATCTCAGAAATCTTGGTCAAGACGGTATTATTGCTATCGGTTCCGTTGTGGGACCCAATGATATTCTGATTGGAAAAATTGCCCCCAAAGGAGAAACCGAATTAACTGCCGAAGAAAGACTTTTGAGAGCCATTTTCGGCGAAAAAGCTCGTGAAGTTCGCGACACCTCACTTCGTATGCCTCATGGTGAACAAGGTGTCGTCGTTTCCGTGAGAACTCTCAGTCGTGAAGAAGGGGATGAGCTGGATGCCGGAGTCATTACTCAAATAAAAATCAAAGTTGCTCAGCTTAGAAAAATAACTGTTGGTGATAAAGTTGCCGGAAGACACGGGAACAAGGGTGTCATCAGTAAAATTGTTTCTGACGCCGATATGCCCCATCTCGCCGATGGCCGTCCGGTAGATATCATTATTTCTCCTCTTTCTGTTCTCGCTCGTATGAACCTGGGACAATTATTGGAAGCCCAACTGGCTTTTGCGGGTGAACAGCTGGACAGACGTTTTTCTGTTCCTGTCTTTGAAAAAGTTTCTGAATCTCAAATTACCGACGTTCTCAAAGAAGCCGGTTTACCTGTTACCGGCAAATCTCAGCTTTACGACGGACGTACGGGAGAACCTTTTGCTCAAGAAACCGCCGTTGGTGTTGGCTATATCATCAAGCTCAACCACATGGTTGAGGATAAGACTCACGCTCGTTCGATTGGACCTTACTCTTTAGTCACCCAGCAACCTCTTGGAGGTAAGGCTCAGATGGGTGGACAGCGTTTGGGAGAAATGGAAGTTTGGGCTCTCGAAGCTCACAAGGCCGCTTACTCGCTCCAGGAGATGTTAACTTTAAAGTCCGATGATGTTGTTGGTCGCTCCAAAGCCTTTGAAGCTATAGTCAAGGGTGAGACCATCCCCATGTCCTCAATTCCTGAATCTTTTAAGGTCCTTGTCAAAGAGCTCAACTCACTTTGTCTCGCTGTCGTTCCTACCGGCCAGGTCGTGGCCGCTGTCGAAGAAGCTATGCCGGTCAAGCCGGAAATAGCCGCTGTTATTGACGAGGCTACTTCTATGTCCGATGAACTCAAAGCCTCGACTTTTGAAGAGGAGGATGAAAGTGGTGAGCCAATCGATGAGGTCAGTGAGGAATCTGCAGAAGCGGGAGATCCAAACCCGGATTTAGAAAATCAGTAATTAAAGTAAACCTAAAAAAATAAAACATGAATAATATTGTCGATTTCTCAGGTTTGCAGATCAGACTCGCTAGCCCAGAAGATATTCGTAGTTGGTCTTACGGTCTCGTAACCAAACCGGAAACTATTAATTACCGAACTCAAAAACCCGAAAAGGACGGTCTTTTCTGCGAACGAATTTTTGGACCCACCAAGGATTGGGAATGTTACTGTGGAAAATACAAACGAGTCCGCTTTAAAGGCATTGTTTGCGATAAATGTGGTGTCGAAGTTACTCTTAGCCGTGTCCGCCGCGAAAGGATGGGTCACATCGAGCTCTCTGCACCGGTTGCCCACGTTTGGTTCTTCAAGGGTGCTCCCAGTAAGCTTTCTTTACTACTGGATATTTCACCAAAGGCTTTAACTTCAGTTATTTACTTTAGTAAATTCCTTATCATGTCGGTTAATGAAGAAGGACGCGAAGACGCTTTAAAGAGTATCGAAACTCAAAAAGAGGCCAAGCTCAACGAAGTCCATTCCAATTTTGACAAACAAATTGAAGATATCAAAGTACAGGGTGAAAAAGAAGTTTCCGAATTAAAAAAGAAAATTAAAGTTAAGGACGAATTAGAGCTTAAGACGGAAGATCTCAAGGTTCAATACAAACAAAAGGTCGCCTCGCTTCGTGAACAGATGGTAGTTGAGCTTGCTTTTACCGAAGAAATTTACAGCAAGCTTGGAACACTGATAGAAAGAATTCAAACCAATTCTTTGGTTTCCGATTCTGAATTTGCCAAGCTTGAAGAATACAGACTCGTTGATTGGCTTGAGGCTGGTATGGGTTCGGAAGCTCTTCTTGATGCTCTCAAAAAAGTCAATCTTGAAGAACTAGCTGCCAAACTCAAAGAAGATCTCAACAGTCCTTCGGAAGCCAAGAAGCTCAGAGCCACCAAACGGCTTCAGGTCGTTCGCGGTTTAGCTGACTCCAAGATCAAACCGGAATGGATGATCGTTCAGACTCTCCCTGTAATTCCTCCCGATCTTCGTCCCATGGTTCAGCTTTCCGGTGGCCGTTTTGCGGCTTCTGATCTCAACGATCTCTACCGCAGAGTTATCAACCGAAACAATCGTCTCAAACATCTCATCGACCTCGGTGCTCCGGAAATTATCTTGAGAAATGAAAAACGCATGCTTCAGGAAGCAGTCGACTCTCTGATTGACTCTTCTCAAGCTCGTTCTACTCGTCGATCCCGTACCGGTAAAACGCTCAAATCGTTGTCCGACATGCTCCGTGGTAAACAAGGCCGTTTCCGTCAAAACCTCCTGGGTAAGCGTGTAGATTACTCCGGTCGTTCTGTTATCGTCGTCGGACCTGAGCTCAAACTTAATCAATGTGGTCTTCCAAAAGATATGGCTTTAGAGATGTTTAAGCCTTTCGTTCTTCACGAGCTTATCAAGCAAGACATGGCTCCCAATGTTAAAGCCGCCAAAGTTTTGATTGAAAAACGCCAGCCGGAAGTCTTCGACATTCTTGAAAAAATTACTAAAAAACACCCTGTCCTCCTAAACCGTGCCCCCACACTTCACAAGCTTTCTATTCAAGCTTTCTGGCCAGTACTGGTTGATGGTGCCGCTATTCGTTTACATCCGGTAGTTTGTGGTGGTTTCAACGCTGACTTCGATGGAGATCAAATGGCCGTTCATGTACCTCTTACCAAAAAAGCCATTATGGAAGCCAAGAAACACATGCTTCCTCAATACAACTTGGTCAAACCCTCAGCTGGTAACCCAGTTTCCATTCCTGACTCCAAAGAAATGGCCATTGGTGTTTATTATCTTACTTCGATCGATACCAAACTGGCCCCTTATACCATGCCTTTCTCCTCTCCTACCGAGGCCATCACCGCCTACGAGACGGGAGCTTTGAATCCTCGTCAACCGATCAAAGTTCGCTTGATCGCCGGTAAGTCCGAACTTACGGAGACCACTGTCGGCCGCATTATCTTCAATAAAATTCTTCCAAAAGAGTGGGCATTCATCAATCACAATCTTCCTCGAAAAGAAATTTCCGCCATGTTCCATCGAGCTATTAAAGAGATCGACATCAAACGTGTTGTCAGACTTATCGATGGTGTAAAAGATATTGGTTTTGCTTATTCCACCATTTCCGGTCTCTCCTTCGCCATTTCCGACAACGAAATGTATTCTGGAAAAGACGCGGTGATTGAAGAGGGAAATAAAAAAGCCAAAGAGATCGAAGAGAACTACAATAATGGTCTGATAACCAACGAAGAAAGACGCAAGATCACCATTCAAATGTGGATGGACACCGCCGAAGACTTGGCCGAAAAAACCTGGCAAGAATTCTCCGAAGACAATCCGGTCCGTTTGATTATTGATACCGGTATGGGTCGTATTACCAAAAATACCATCAAACAGCTTTCGGCGATGCGTGGTGTTGGTGCCGATCCACTTGGAAATTTGATAGAACTTCCCACCAAAGGAAACTTCCGCGAAGGTCTAAACATCTTCGAATACGTTTCCTCCATTCGCAGTTCTAGAAAGGGTCTCACCGATACTGCCCTTCGTACCGCCGACGCCGGATATCTTACCCGCCGGTTGGTAGATGTCAGTCATGATGCTATCATTCGAGCCGAAGACTGTGGTACTGATGAATTTGTCACTATTTCTACAGAGGATAGCCGAGGCAAGATCTTCGAAAAACGAATAAACTCCCGTTTCGCTGCCAAAAAAGTAATTTCTCCCGAAACTCACAAGGTTTTAGTTGGTGCCAGTGAGATGATTACCGAAGAAGTCGCGGCCGAAATCGCCAAATCAGGAGTTAAAGAAGTCGAAGTTCGTTCTCCTCTTACTTGCAAGATGCGTTTCGGTCTCTGTGTAAAATGTTATGGAAACAGTTTGGCCAGCAACTCTACCTCAGTCATTGGGGACCCTGCTGGTGTAACCGCCGCCCAATCCATCGGAGAGCCTGGAACCCAACTTACTATGCGTACCAAGCACTCCGGAGGTGTCGCGGGAGTCGACGTGACTCAAGGGTTACCTCGGGTGACCGAACTTTTCGAGGTACGTCAGCCCAAACTGGTCGCCCCAATTTCCGAGGTTTCCGGTAAGGTTAAAATTGTCGAAACCGACAATGGTAATCTGGTTACCGTTACCCCTACAGGCAAAAAAGAAGATCGTAAGGAGTACCTCATTCCTTTAGCCATGCCTCTTAAGGTTGAGGATGCCGAAATGATCGCTGTTGGAACTCAGTTAGCCGCCGGCGGTGTCGATATCAAAGAGCTTCTCAAGATCAAAGGTCTCAGATCGGCCCAAAACTATCTCATTGGTGAAATCCAGGCTATCTACGAGTCTCAAGGAATCGGTATTCACGACAAACACTTTGAGGTCATCGTCCGCAAAATGTGTGACTATGTCCGTATAGACTCACTCGGAGATACCAGCTTGGTTGCTGGAGACGTCATAAGCCGGGGAAGTTACGAAATGGCTAACGAAGCGATCATTGCTCAAGGGGGAGAGCCTGCTACTGCTACCAACCTGATTCTCGGAACTATTCGCGCCGCTCTACATACCGATTCTTGGTTATCAGCCGCTTCCTTCCAGGATACCACTAGTGTCTTGACCGACGCCGCCACCCAAGGCAAGATTGATCATTTAGTCGGCATGAAAGAAAATGTTATTATTGGTCGGTTGGTCCCCACAAGCAAGTTGCGTGCCAGGATCGAGAATATCTGATAAAATACACGAGCAAACTATGCCTACAACTAACCAACTAATTAAACACGGTCGCATCAACGCTACTCGAAAAATCAAAACTACTGCTCTCCGCAAGAGTTTTAACTCGGTCAAGCGTCACATGGTCGCTACCCAGAGTCCCCAAAAGGCCGGTGTCTGTCTACAGGTCAAAACCATGACCCCCAAGAAACCAAACTCCGCCCTTCGAAAGATCGCCCGTGTGCGTCTTAGCAACAAGCAGGAGGTTACCGCTTATATCATGGGTGAAGGCCACAATCTGGCCGAGCACAGTATTGTCCTCATTCGCGGTGGTCGTGTTCGTGACCTTCCTGGTGTCAAATACCACATTGTTAGAGGTAAGCTCGATACCGGTGGTATTGAAAAACGTCGCACCAGCCGTAGTAAATACGGCTCCAAGCGCCCCTCACCAGCCAAAAAATAATATGAGAAGTAAAAAAACCCCACCCAAAAAAATCCAATTTGATCCGATCTACGGCAGTCCTCTAATCGCCAAGCTAATCACTAGCGTTATGGAAGACGGCCGCAAGTCCGTCGCCGCCAAACAGGTCTACAAGGCGATTGATATTGTGGCCGAACAAACCAAGCAAGATGGAGTTGAATACCTTCACGCTTCTCTGGAAAACATCAAGCCTACCATCGAAGTCCGTTCTCGCCGAGTCGGAGGTGCTTCTTACCAAGTCCCTACTCCTATCCGTCCAGAGCGTCGTGACTCTCTCGCTATCCGCTGGCTAATCAATGCCGCCAAGGCGCGTGGAGCCAATCCTTACCGCACTCTGGCCGACAAGCTTGCGGCTGAGATCGTCGAAGCTCACGAAAATGCCGGTGCCGCCATCAAAAAGAAACTCGATACTCACAAAATGGCCGAAGCCAACAAGGCCTTCGCCCACTTCCGCTGGTAGTCTTTCCCCGAGGAGTCTCCACCCTCGACCCCTCCCCATCCTATTAGTGCTACAATATCCCATAAATCTCGCACTTTAACGGAGGCTATTGATGCCCAATTTCTGTCCACTCGTAAATGGGATATGTAAAGCCACTTGCGTATTTTTCAACGCCAGACTCAGAACCTGCCTTATTCGTGATGCGGCTCTTGCCATACTTTCTCTGCCCAATAAGGTAGAAGCCATCCAGGAAGGCGTCGAAGATCTGCCCGACAAAATCGTCGATCAATTTGTCGAAATCAACCGAGAAGATTAGGAGCCTAAATTGCAGGCCGCCCGAAGGGCGGCCTTTTAAGTCTCCCTCTCCAAAAAATATTGAGTTAGGCAGAAGCGATATCCGGGACCTCGTTTGTATGATGCCACAATTTCTTTTTGTTCATCGGTCAGTTTTTCAAAATCTTTTTCGGTCAGATGGGCCAGAATCAAAACATCACTTCGTCTCAGTTCTATTCCTGTCTCTTTCTGTATTTGATCTAGTATCTCTTTCTGTACAGGCGCATATTTTTTATAAATATAATCTGATGTAAACTTATGAAAAACTTTTTCGGCGATAATCAGTGACAGAATATTCTTAAACCACTTTGTTCCATATAGCGTCTGGACCGGCTCCCGACTAAAGGTAAAACCAACTCTGTAGTAAAACAATCCAAATGGTTTGCTCATAGAAGTCAGCACCGCGATGATATTGGGGTGTGTCATGTCAAACCTGTGTTTCTTGGTTAACCCTAGATATGCCATATCCACAACTACTTTGTTCCCCAAATCAGCAATTTGATTGATTAAAGAGTCCGGTAAAATATTGCCATCTCTGCCCGATGGGTTTGATATAAACCAATACCCGGGCATCAACGCCTTAATCACCTCTATATCCTCCTTAACTTCCTGCACGGTTAGGCCCAGGCCAGCCGCGCATTCCCGGTAACCTTCGTACTCACCCTCTAAAGTGTAAATCGGAGAGTCGGGATGGTCCTTTTTAATCCTTGATAGTAGGTGATAGATACCTTCGCTCGAACCACTCGTTGGATAACGATAGCCAAATCCTTCTAATCCCTTGACGTCTTTTTTATAAAACTTAATCATCTTTTCAGTGATCGGTTTTTCGTAGTCATCCAATCCGGGTGAAATAGATTTCAAAAACTCTCCATGCGGAAAATCAGCTGTAATCTTCGAAATTAATTTTCGTATCTCCGGAAAATAGTAGGAGTACACCGCCCTAATTGTCTTTAATTTCTCCATATTTATTGATAATTTTTAACTCGTTGTCATCCCGCACCTTCCCGAGGAGTCTCCTTGTAGGTATTCCTGCGAGGAGACTCCTCATTGGTCTCCATCTCCGTTAAAGAATAATCGCCCCTTTGTACTGCCAATCGAATCTAATGTGCCCATCCGGAAAGAATATCATTTGCCGAATATCATCTGTACCCGGTTTAATCGTCAAAGCGTCCGTCAAGCACACATTCTGCCCGTCTATGTCAAAGATTCTTGAATTGTGCCCATAAGAAAGTAGTAGTCTCCCGTGCTTCTCCGCCCATCGATTAATATCCGAGATCTTCTTCGCAGTTAGCATAAGGTTCAGTGTATCTGCCTTATATTTTTCACTCTCCGATTCTTCGGGTGCCGCCACTGGTCGCAGCGAAACTTGCTCTACCCCCCATTTGTTGGCTGTTTCAACCATCTTTTGCGCCTCTTTTGGTGTGTCGATGTGATCTTTAATCAAGACCACCGAAAATCTCACTGAGTATCCAATCTTGTGTAGTTTATCGATTAATTTTCCCAAATCAGGGTAAGTCTTTTTTCCAGGCACATAATTTGCTCTATTCTTCTCTGGGTCATAATGCACCACCGATATCGAGATTATCGATAGGCCCAGCTCATACCACTCTTTCAAATATTTGTCATATTTTTCTGACTGCTCCGAAAACAATATTCCATTTGTCTGCAGTTCCAGAATCGGAAAGTCATATTTCTGGAGGTGTTGGAGATAATCGGTGATTTGATCAGGGAATAATGTTGGCTCACCTTTACCCGTTAACAATACGCTGGTGATGTTATTTACTTGCGCCATCCGACAGGCTTTGTGAAAGTTTATCCAGTTCACCTTCGTCGGTCTCATCCCAATCTCCTTTACCCCCGTCATTTTCGAGACACAAAACGGACACTTCGCATTACATATTGCATTGCCTGAAACTACTGTAAACGTTTGTATCTTCATCTTAGTGTAAAGTATACACTATACCTCTCACCTTGTCAATCCTCGTTCGTCATTCCGGGCTTGACCCGGAATCCATCCCCTGGTACAATACCCCATAACGTTTTCGTCGCGCACTCAGGTACTTTGATATACATCAAGGAGATATTTCAAAATGAGGATATTTAGCTTTCTTTTACCCCGTAGGCCACAGCCTCCGCATCCTGATACTCCCATTGAAACTTGGATCGTTGAGATATTAGAAGCTCCGGAAGGACCCGTCTTAAACAAAACTTTGATCATTACCGAGAGCTGGTCTCGGGCCAACAGTCGACCTCCTCTCCATCAGGATCATCAGTTTGGGCCAAGCAAACCGATCGTTTTTGTCATTAATGAATTGCCTGGTTCTAAACGGTATCGTGTCTATACCAAATCAGACTTTGATATTCAGTTCGGCGAGATCACGACCAGAACACCTGAAGAAAGAATCGAGGTCAAAGACAGTTACGGTAACATGCTTGCCGATGCCGTAGAAGAACTCAGACAAATACATGCCAGATTGCAGAAATAGAGGTTCTCATGTTCGTCTTTCAAGGACATCAAATCGTCTCATTGCTTGGCACTTTAGTCATGGTGGTGTGGTTCATTCTACCCCTGATCTTCAAAAAGCTGAAGATCATGCCTAAGATCGGGCGTGGAATGAAGTTCCGGGATTATTTCTGGGTGTATGCGTATGCCCTGTTGATCCCGAACTCCACATACGCCTTCTTTGAACTTCGGCACCTAATCTTCATCGATCACGTTGCCGATGTTCTGACTCCCTCTTCCTTCATGGTTTTTGGAAGCATTTCTTTGATCGGCCTCCTGACAACGATCTGGGGAATTCGGCTGGTGGTGGACTATTATGCTAAATCCAAGATGGAGCGAGTCGTTTACACACTTGCTCTTTCTCTAATCTGTGGCTTCGGGGCCGTGATCGGCCTCCTGGACTTCGCCAGTTTCTCTGCAGTTCTCTTCCCTCCGGTTTTGATTCTCATCGCCATTGTATTGCTTGGGCATCCGTTCCTCATCCGGGTCGCCCTGGTCACGGCTACGTTTCTATTTTTTCTGAATCTCCTTCTCGACTGCTTTCAAAAACCCACCTAACAGTGGGTTTTTCTTTTTGTGATAAGCTCTTTGAATTTTATTTTGAGTTCGCTATATGCTACAATTAGCCTCGTGAATATCTCTCCATTATCGGAGAGGTTTTGTTCGCCTATAACTAATAAATAATAACCAACAACTCAAAATGGCCGCTCCTACCGGAAAAAAAGTCCCTCTAGACCGTGTTAGAAACACGGGTATTATCGCGCACATCGATGCAGGCAAAACCACCACTACCGAACGTATCCTTTTCTATACCGGAAAGTCTTACAAGATAGGCGATATTGATGAAGGCAACACCCAAATGGACTGGATGGAGCAGGAAAAAGAGCGCGGTATTACCATCGTTTCCGCCGCTACCACCGCCTTCTGGACACCAGTACTCCCCCATGCCCGTTTCAAAGAAGAACACCGTTTCAATATCATTGATACTCCCGGCCACGTCGATTTTACCGCCGAAGTCGAGCGCTCTCTCCGTGTTCTCGATGGGGGAGTCATCGTTCTTGACGCTGGCTCCGGTGTCCAATCTCAAACCGAAACTGTCTGGCGCCAAGCGGATAAATATAAAGTACCCCGCATCGCTTTTATCAACAAAATGGATGTTTTGGGTGCCGATTACATGGCTACCATCAAAGACGTTCATGAAAAGTTAGGTGCCAAAACTGCCGTTATGGCTCTTCCCTTAGGTGTCGAAAACACCTTCCGTGGTATCGTTATGCTTCTTGAAAGACAAACCATTGTTTGGAAAGGTGACGAAACTGGTGCGTTATATGAAGTGACTGAAGGTTTTCCCGAAGACATGAAGGACGAATGTGAGCTGGAACGCGCCAAACTTATTGAATCCATCGTCGAGTTCGATGAGGCTCTCATGGGAGAGTATTTGGAAGGTAAGGAGCCAGCTATGGAAGCCCTCAAAAGTGCCCTTCGTGTAGCTACCTGCGCCAATCTTATTGTCCCCGTTTTTCCCGGCTCTTCCCTCCGAAACAAAGGCGTCCAGCCTCTTCTAGATGCTGTTGTTGATTTTCTGCCCTCACCTATAGACAAGCCCACCATCACCGGTATCAATCCTGAAACCAACGAAGAAGTTACCCGCAAAGCTGATCCTGGTGAGCCATTTTCCGGTTTAGCTTTCAAAATTCAAGCCGACCCTCATGTTGGTAAGCTCACTTATGTTCGTGTTTATTCAGGCAAAATTACCTCCGGTACTTTTGTCTACAACGCCAGTAAACACGAACGCGAACGCCTCGGTCGTTTGATGCTCATGCATGCCAACACCCGTGAGGAAGTATCCGAAGCCAGTGCCGGAGAAATTGTTGGTATTGTCGGTCTCAAATCCACCAAAACTGGCGACACTCTTTGTGATGAAAACAAACCCCTGGTTCTGGAATCCATCAACTTCCCTGATCCGGTTATCTCTCTGGCTATCGAACCTAAGACCAAGGCTGATCAAGAAAAACTAGATCTGGCTCTTGGCCGTCTGGCTGAAGAAGATCCTACTTTTAGAATCAAAACCGACCATGAGACTGGGCAAACCGTTATCGCCGGCATGGGCGAACTCCACCTCGAAATTTTGGTCGACCGTCTCCGTCGTGAATTCAAAGTTGAGGCGACCACTGGTGCCCCTCAAGTTGCCTATCGTGAGACTATTACCAAGTTTGCCAAAGGCGAAGGTAAATATATCCGTCAGTCTGGTGGACGCGGTCAGTATGGTCACTGCATTTTGGAAGTCACCCCCAAACCCCGTGGCGAAGGCTTCACCTTCACCAACAAAATCGTTGGTGGTTCTATCCCTAAAGAATTCATTTCTCCCATTGAAAAAGGAGTTCGTGAAGCCTTGGACAATGGTATTATCGCCGGTTTTCAGATGGTGGACCTTGATGTAGCTGTTGTCGATGGAAGTTTCCACGAAGTCGATTCCTCCGAAATGTCTTTCAAGATCGCTGGTTCTATGGCAGTCCAAGACGCGGTCAAGAATGCTTCTCCGGTAATTCTCGAACCAATTATGAAGGTGGAGGTTACTACTCCTGAAGGTAATATGGGTGACATTATTGGTGATCTATCTTCTCGCCGCGCCCAAATCGCCGGTACTGCTCAGCGTGGCAATGCCCGTGTTATTACTGCTACAGTCCCGTTATCAGAGCTTTCAGCCTATGCTACTGCCATCCGTTCTCTAACTGCCGGGCGGGCCTCATATTATATGGAGCCATCACATTATCAAGATCTTCCAAACAGTTTGGCCGCCAAACTATTGAAATCTCCGACAAATTAGGATAAAATCTGCTAAAATAAATAGGCTCGAAAAACAGTAATTACCAAATATATAAAAATAATTAACAAAAATGGCTACTTATCAAAGAAATAAACCCCACGTTAACATCGGCACCATTGGTCACGTCGATCATGGCAAGACCACTCTTACTGCCGCTATTACCACCACACTCGCGACTCAGGGTTTAGCTGAGGCACTTCCTTTTGATCAAATTGATAAATCCCCGGAAGAAAGAGAGCGTGGAGTTACTATTCAGATTTCTCACGTTCCTTACGAAACCAAGAAACGTCACTACGCCCACATCGACTGCCCCGGCCACCGCGATTATATCAAGAACATGATTACTGGTGCCGCTCAGATGGATGGTGCAATTCTAGTTGTAGCTGCTACTGACGGCCCTATGCCTCAAACTAATGAGCATTTACTCTTAGCTCATCAGGTGAATGTCCCTCGTCTCGTCGTTGCGTTAAATAAATGCGATGCCGTAGATGACCCAGAACTTCTTGAGTTGGTCGAGATGGAGATCCGCGAGAAACTAAAGAAATATGGTTTCGAAGAAGACACCCCCATCATTCGCGTTTCTGCCCTCAAAGCCCTTGAAGGCGACAAAGATGCCCAGGCAGGCATTATGAAACTAATGGACACCGTCGACGAATGGATTCCAGATCCAGTTCGTGAGCTTGATAAGCCTTTCCTTATGCCAGTCGAAGACGTTTTCTCCATCAAAGGCCGCGGAACCGTAGTTACTGGACGTATTGAAACCGGCGTCATCAAAGTAGGTGAAGAAATCGAAATCGTTGGAATAAAACCTACCGCCAAGTCCGTCGTCACTGGAGTGGAAATGTTCCACCAACAGCTCGAACAGGGTCAAGCGGGTGATAACGTTGGTCTTCTGCTGAGAGGTATCGAAAAAGATGACGTTCAAAGAGGTCAGGTTTTGGCCAAAACTGGATCTATCAAGCCTCACACAAAGTTCGAAGCCGAAGCCTATATCTTAGGTAAAGACGAAGGTGGCCGCCACAGCCCAATGTTCTCTGGTTACAAGCCTCAATTCTTTATCCGCACCACTGATGTAACTGGTGAGGTGAAGCTCGCAGAGGGAGTCGAGATGATCATGCCTGGTGACAACGCCAAAATGACTGTCGAACTTATTCAGCCCATCGCCATGACAGAGGGCCAACGCTTCGCTATCCGCGAAGGTGGTTTGACCGTCGGTGCTGGAGCCATTACCAAAGTGATCGCCTAAAGCAAAGTTTTATTTAGCACCTTTATTCTTCTTAGTTATGACAGACCAACCACGCATTCGCGTCAAACTCAAGTCATTTGACCACCGTGTCATTGACGAAGCCGCCAAAAAAATTATTCAGGCAGCTCTTGTCTCAGGCGCCCAGGTGGTTGGTCCCGTCCCCCTGCCCACTAAGAAGAAGGTTATTGTCGTTACCGCTTCTCCTCACACGGACAAAGACTCGCGCGAGCAGTTTGCCATTCTTACTCACAAGAGGCTTATCGATATCGTTAATCCAACCAATAAAACCATTGACTCGCTTCAACATCTCGATCTTCCCGCCGGTGTCGGCATCGAAATTAAGATGTAAGTCCATGCCGAAAACTTTAAATTATTAAAAAAACTGCCCGCACCGTTTTCGGAGTCCCCGAAATCCGGGGGCGTTTTTTAGGGTTAATACCCATTATAAAAAAACATGTTAAACCAAGTATACGCAACCAAAAAGAGCATGACTCAGGCCTTCGTAGAAGGTAAGCGGATCCCCTTGACCGTTCTGACGGTGTCTCCTCACGTGGTTATTAGAAACAAATCCGTCGAACAAGACGGCTACTCATCGGTGGTCCTTACTGTCGGTGCCAAGGACTCGCACGAAATCCTTTCGGAAGAAATTATTGAGGCTAAAACAGAGCTGAACCTTTCGGAAATTTTGATCCCCGGCACCATCATCGACGCCACCGCCACCTCAAAAGGCAAAGGTACCTCCGGTGTCATGAAACGCTGGAATTTTGCCGGAGGTCCTCGGACTCACGGTCAGTCAGATCGAGAGCGCGCACCTGGATCAATTGGTAGAGGAACCACCCCCGGTCGGGTTTTGCCTGGTACTCACATGGCCGGACATATGGGCAACACCAATACCCATATCAGAAACCTCAAGATTCACTCTTTCGATCCTTCCACCGGCATTCTTCAAGTTACCGGTTGCATTCCAGGTGGCCGAGGAGCCACCACTTTGATTACTGTCAGTAAGCTAAACAAATAATATGGCCACCAAAAAAGCAATCACTGCTACCAGTCAAGATCTCTCCGTCTTTTCTATTGAAGTCAATCCCTTACTGCTTGCCCAGGCGATTCACGTTTATCAAGAAAACAGTCATCGGGGTGTATCAAAAACCAAGACCAGAGGAGAGATCAATGCCACCAAGAAAAAAGTCTACAAACAAAAAGGTACCGGTAACGCTCGTCATGGTGCCAAATCCGCACCTCTTTATGTCGGTGGAGGTGTTCCCTTCGGCCCCACCGGTCTCAAGTCTGCCCCCATGTCCCTAAACCAGAAGATGAAGTCCAAAGCCCTCATCGGCATGTTATCCCACTACCAAAAAGAAAATCGAATTACTTTGATTGATTCCTCTGAAATCAAGGATTTGTCCACCAGGTCTGCTCTCGGGGTTTTGGGAAAGAGTGAGGCAGCTTTTGTCTACTTCAATGAGAAACCAGCTATCTTGAAAGCTGTTAGCAATCTCGAAAACATCATTATGCTGTCAGCCAGACGCCTCAATGCCTTTACTGTTGCCAGCTCACCCAAACTTTTTTTAACCGCCGCCGCTTACGATCACTTAGTTACTCGTTTGAAACTTATCTAATATGTCTACTCCTTTAATTCATCAAAACACCATCATCAAGCCGGTCGTCACCGAGAAAAGTTATTCGCTTGCTTCTCAGGACAAGTATGTTTTTCAGGTTGATCCCGCCGCGAGCAAGTACCAAATTAAGAAAGCCGTCGAAGACCTCTTTAAAGTCAATGTCCTTTCTATCAACACGGTCAAACATGCTGCCAGAACCATCCGCTCCGCCAAAACCGGCCGTCACATTTCCCTTCCCGTCGACAAAAAGGCGATCGTACGTATCAAAAAAGGCCAGAAGATCGAAGTTTTTAACGCTCTAAAGTCATAAATACTATGAAAACTACACTCAAAAGACTAGTTTCCTTGAATCCCAAGTCCTCCGGACGCAATTCTTCTGGTAAAATAACAGTCCGACATCAAGGTGGTCGCCAGAAACGTTTTCTGCGTCACATTGACTGGAAAAGATCTCTTACTCTACCTGCCCGGGTTGACGCTATTCAGTATGATCCAAATCGTACTTCAGACATTGCCCTTTTAGTTTATGCCAATGGAGTCAAGGATTATATCCTTGCCCCTCAAAACCTTAAAATTGGAGACTCCGTCATTTTTTCGGAAACAGCTGAAATTAAGGCTGGCAACTGTCTGCCTCTAAAAAATATCCCTATCGGAATTGAAATTCATAATTTGGAAATCACTCCCGGCAAAGGTGCACAAATGGTTCGCAGTGCCGGTAATACTGCCACAGTCCAAAGCAAAGAAGCTAACATCGTCGTGGTCAAACTTCCTTCCGGTGAAATCCGTCAGTTCGATGGTAATTGTCGAGCTACCATTGGCAGTCTCAGCAATCCTCACCATAAGGAAGAAATCCTTGGTAAGGCTGGCCGAAAGCGCCACATGGGTGTAAGACCCACTGTTAGAGGCGTGGCTCAGGATCCCCGTTCCCATCCCCACGGTGGCGGTGAAGGTCGTTCCGGAATTGGTATGAAGTCTCCCAAATCTCCTTGGGGCAAGAGGACTCTTGGCAAACGTACCAGAGACCGCAAAAAATACAGTAATAAACATATTATCAAACATCGTTACGCAAAATAATTTAATTAAATCATCATGTCCAGAAGTTCAATAAAAGGACCATTCGTAGACGAAAAGCTCATTGCAAAAATTGAGCGTCTTAAAGTGACTGGAAAGAAAGAACCCATCAAAACCTGGTCCAGAAGTAGCCAAATTCCACCAGAGTTCGTTGGCTTTACCTTCGCGGTCCACAATGGCAAAATTTTCAAAGAAGTTTTTATTACCGAAGACATGGTTGGTCATCGTCTTGGTGAGTTCTCTTTAACCAGGAACTTTCGCGGACACGGCCGCATTGTTAAGAGAGTCTTATCCAAAACTTAAAGCTCTATGGTCAATAAAATTACCAAACAACTCGTCATTGCCAAAGCCAGCCACGTACTTTCTTCACCGAGAAAGACGAATCTTGTTCTTAAAGCCATCGTTGGTCGTCCCGCATTATTGGCCATCAAACAGCTCACTGTAAATACCAAAAGAGCCGGTAAGCCGATCATCCAGCTCATCCAGCAGGCGGTGGGGAACGCTGTCTCACAATTTCAAGCCTCTCCTGACAGTCTCATCATCGATTCTGCCTTCGCTACCAAAGGTCGTGTTCTCAAGCGCGCTCATATCGGTGGCCGTGGCCGCACCAAACCGTACGAAAGAACTACTTCACATCTGACCCTCTCTGTAAGAATTCCCTCGACCAAGGTTTCCACGCCCGTCATTGCGAGGAGCAAGGGCGACGCGGCAATCCCCGCCATCGAGGAACCGAAGAGTGTTAAGAAAGTCTCTACCACCAAAAAAGTCATCAAACCTACCAACAAATCAAAATAACCATGGGAAAAAAAGTTAATCCAATTGCCTTCAGAACCGGGTATATCTTCCCGACCAAATCAGTTTGGTTTGCTAATTTCCATAGCTATGCCAAGTTTGTATTGGAGGATAACAAAATCAGGCGTTTCTTGGAAAACAAACTTAAGCTTGCCGGTATAACGAGCATCGAGATCAAACGTTCCATCAACTCGGTTGACATTTACATGAATGTATCTCGTCCTGGAGTGGTCATTGGCCGCGGAGGGTCTTCATTGGAGATTCTCAAAAAAGATCTCGAAAAACTTCTTCGTATAGACCCCAAGGCCAAAAACGCCGTCAAGATCAATCTTCACCCACTTGAAATCAAGAGTCCCGACACAAATGCTTCCATTATCGCCGACCGTCTTATTGGTCAGCTCGAACATCGCTATCCTTTCCGTCGTGCCGCCAATCAAGCCATTGAAAAGGTTATGGCTGCTGGAGCCAAAGGGGTCAAGCTAGTTTTTGCGGGCCGTATCGACGGAGCCGAAATTGCCAGAACCGAAAAATTCAAACAAGGACGTATTCCCACTCAAACCCTGCGCGCCAACATCGACTACATTGAGAAAAAAGCCCTCACTCGTTCTGGTTATGTCGGCATCAAAGTCTGGATTTATACCGGCGACATCATTAGCTAATAAACATCACTCTGTCATTCCGAGCTTGACCCGGAATCCAGGAAAATAAAAAACATATGTTACAACCAGCCAGACGCAAATACAGAAAAGAGTTTAGAGGTAGTATGGGTGGCGTGGCCACTCGCACCAACGAGCTTTCCTATGGAGACTTCGGTATCAAGACTCTTGAAAGTGGTTGGCTCTCAGCCAATGAGATTGAATCGGCTCGCCGAACCATTACTCACCACACCAAACGTGTGGGGAAGTTCTTCTTGAGGGTTTTTCCACACAAGCCCATTGGTCACAAAACCCCTGGTGCACGTATGGGTTCTGGAAAGTCCGATGTCAGCGGTTACGTCGCAGTTGCGAAACCCGGTCAAATCTTAATGGAGCTCTCCGGGGTTTCTAGAGAAGTCGCCGCGGAAGCCATCCGTCTTGCCGGTCACAAGCTCTCAGTTAAAACTAAATTTGTCGAAAAAGAAAATGCCTAAATCAAAATCAGAAAACACCATGACTCTTGAAGAGCTAAAGATCAAGCTGTCCAATATCAAGCTAAATATTCGCTCTGGGCAAGAAAAGAATACCAATGCCCACAAGAAGACCAAAGTTCAAATTGCCCAACTATTATCCAAGAAACAACAACCAATAACCAAAAACTAAAATGAAACACCTTCTAGGCATGGTCAAAAGTGACAAAAACACTAAAACCGCCATTGTTGACGTTACCAGTTTTAAAGTCCACCCCAAATATCTCAAACGCATCAAGGTGAACAAATCATTTGCTGTTCAAAACGATATGGATGCCAAAGTCGGTAACCGTGTACGCATTGAAGAAACTCGGCCAATTAGTAAAACCAAACACTGGAAAATCACTAAAATTATATGATTCAACTAAGATCCGTTCTCAAAGTAGCTGACAACTCTGGAGCCAAAAAAATCAAGGTCATTTTAGTTCATGGTGGTTCTCACCGTCGTTTTGGCCACATTGGTGATATTGTTACGGCCGCCGTCGAGGGTGCTGATACCAATGGCACTGTCAAAGACAAACAAGTAGTCAAAGCCGTCGTTGTCCGTACTCGCAAAGAGACACGTCGGCAAGACGGAACCTATGTCCGTTTTGATGATAATGCTGCTGTTATTATTGATTCGATTGCCGGCAAACTACCTTTGGGTACTCGTATTTTTGGTCCCATTGCTCGTGAGGTCAAAGATGCCGGATTTGCCAAGATCGCCTCTCTAGCCCCCGAAGTCGTCTAAAATACATCGTCATTGCGCGTCTCGTACTCGAGCCAAAGCAATCTCAAACAAATAAACCACAAAAAGAATATGTTCAAATTCAAAATCAACGACACTGTTCAAATTACTGCCGGCAAAGATAAAGGCCGTTCCGGTAAGATCATCAAGGTTCTGCCTACCGACCAAAAAGTTTTGGTAGAAGGTATCAATCTTTACAAAAAGCATATCAAGCCCAAAGGTAACGAAGCAGGTACCATTCTCACCCTGCCCAGAGCCATCTCCGTCGCCTCGGTTGCCCTAATTTGTCCCAGCTGCAGCAAACCAACCAGAGTCGGCTTCGATGCCTCGCAAACCCCTAAAGTTAGAGTCTGTCACAAATGCCGCCAAATTATCAGTTCTGTAACCAAAAAATGACACAAACTCTCAAAGAAACATATCTAAAGGAAATTCGTCCCTCTCTACAAAAAGAGTTAGGTGTTACTTCCATCGAGGCTGTACCCAAGGTTATTAAGATCACAGTGAATACTGGCTCCAAAGATTTCAAGACCGACAAGGAACTTCTGACCAAGACCAAAGACTGGATGGGAAAAATCACCGGACAGGCTCCCCTAGAGACCAAATCCCGTTCCAGTATTGCCGCTTTCAATCTTCGTGAGGGTGAGGTTGTCGGTCTCAAGGTCACCCTCAGAGGCAATCGCATGTACGATTTTCTTCAAAAGTTAATTTCGGTCGTCCTACCCCGTCTTAAAGACTTTCAGGGGATTTCTCAGACCACCTTTGACAAAAGCGGCAACTACACTATCGGTTTCCCCGAACAGATAGTGTTTCCTGAGGTGGAATATGATAAAATCGGGAGGATTCAAGGGCTAGAAGTTACTATTTCCACCAGCGCGAAGGACCCCAAAACATCTTTGATGCTCCTCCGGGCCTTAGGCATGCCTTTTACCAAAGATGCCTAACAAAAATACGTGACACTGTGTCACTGTGACACCTAAATACAAAAATGGCTAAAAAAAGCAAAATCGCTAAATCAATTAAACTCGCCGGTCACTCCACCCGAGATCACCGCCGATGTCAGCTTTGTGGCAGACCTCGTGGTGTTATCCGCATCTTTGGGCTCTGCCGTCTCTGTTTCAGAGAAATGGCCCACAGAGGTGAACTTCCCGGTGTTTTCAAAATGTCAAAATAATATGGACACTACCGCAGATTTTCTTACTATCATTAGAAACGGCTACTTAGCCAAAAAGGATATCGTCGTTACTGATTCCTCCAAAATCAGAGAACAACTTGTCAAGATTTTGAAATCCGAAGCCTTTATCGAGGATTATTCCATCGAAGAGGCAAAACCGGTCAGTAAAATTATTATTACCCTCAGATACTTCGAAAAAGGACTTCCTGCCGTAACAGGCATCAAAAAAATCAGTAAACCGAGCGTCAGAATCTACTCAGGTTTCAGTAAAATTCCTCAGGTTCTTTCCGGCGCCGGCACCACCATTGTCTCTACCTCTTCCGGTCTAATGACCGGCAAGATAGCCAAAGAAAAACACCTAGGTGGCGAAGTTATTTGTCAAATTTGGTAAAAAACATATGAGCCGCATAGGACGCAAACCACTACATCTTCCTTCTACCGTCACCTTCGAAAAGACAGCCACTACCCTGAAATTTACCGGTCCTAAGGGCACTTTGGAGTCTGTTCTTCCTGAAGGTATTAAGCTCGAAGAAAAAGATGGAGTCTTAAAATTCACTCGTGAAAGCGATATTCCGGCAGTCAGAGCTCTTCATGGTTTGGCTCAGCGCTTGGCACAAAATGCCATCCTCGGGGTCACTGACGGTTTCTTCAAAGACTTACTCTTGATTGGAACAGGTTATCGTGTTGCCCCCCACGCCGATGGCCTCTCACTTTCCGTTGGTTACTCTCACCCCGTCATCTTCAATAAAGTTCCTGGCGTTACCATCACTACGGAAGGTCAAGATAAAATCAAAGTCACCGGTATCGACAAACAGCTTGTCGGTCAAGTGGCCGCTAATATCAGAGCGGTCAGAAAGCCAGAACCGTACAAAGGTAAGGGTATCCGTTATGCCGACGAAGTCGTTCTCAAAAAACAAGGCAAGACTGCCACCAAAACCGCCGCCTAAAAACATATGAACAAACACTTAACCAGTCAACAAATCAGAGCCGGCCGGATTCGCGCCAAGCTTCTTTCGGTCACCACGAGACCCCGCCTGACCGTCAACCGCTCAAACTCCCACATCTTTGCTCAAATTCTTGATCAAAGTGGTAAAGTGGTCGTGGCTTTTGGTTCACAAGCCCTCAAGAAGTTCAAAGGCAACAAAACCGAAATGGCTACCGAAGTCGGCAAAAAATTGGGTGAAATGGCTAAAGAAAAAAAGGTCTCCACTGTCGTCTTCGATCGTGGTTCCTACCGTTTCCACGGCCGTGTCAAAGCTTTAGCCGAAGCCGTCCGTGCCTCCGGTCTCAAATTCTAAACCCACCGTCATTGCGCGATTCGGTACTCCGAACCAAAGCAATCCAGAAAAATATAAAATATAAAATATAAAATACAAAATAAAAAATGGCATACTCAGGCAACACCAATAATTCCAATCGAGGCGGCGGTCGTCCCGCACCCGAAGGTTTCGAGCAGGTTCTCGAAATTCGTCGTGTCAGCAAGAAGACACAGGGAGGCACCAACGTCTCTTTTTCTGCACTCGTGGTTACCGGTGACAAAAAAGGTAAAGTCGGTCTTGGTTTAGCCAAAGCCCCAAACGTAGCCGATGCTATCAAAAAAGCTATCCGTCTCGGTAATCGCGATCTTGTTCAGGTTCCTTTGGTCGAAGGCACCATTCCTTACGAAACTATCTCCAAGTACGGTGCCGCCAAAGTTCTCTTCCGCCCGGCCCCCAAGGGTACCGGCCTCATCGCCGGCTCTTCTGTCCGCGCAGTGGTCGAAGCCGCCGGTATCACCGACATTGTTTGCAAGGTCATGGGTACCAACAACAAAACCAGCAACGCCAGGGCTACTTTCAAAGCCCTCAAACAAATCGAAGTTCTAGCCAAGAAATATCAAATGCTCAAGGCACTTAGAGCCTAAAGACTATGTTTTTATCCAACCTCCCCAAACTCAGCAAAACTCCCAAAAAGCGTCTCGGTCGCGGCTTTGGTTCAGGCGTCGGTGGTCACACCGTCGGTCGTGGTCAAAAAGGTCAAAAAACTCGTGGCAAGATGCCTCTCTGGTTCGAAGGTGGTCAGTTACCTCTTATTCGCCGTACTCCTTTCATCAAGGGTAAGCACCGTTTCCAGGTTATCAAGCTTCAGCCCATTACGGTCAACTTTGACCGCCTGGACAAGTTCGACGCCAACTCCGTCATCGATCCCTTATTCCTAGCTACGGCCCTAAAGGTGAGCGAAAAGGAAGCCAAACGTGGCTTCAAGATTATCGCCACCGGTAAGCTCACCAAAGCCCTCCAAATCGCCGTTCCCGCCTCCGCAGGGGCTATCAAAGCCATCGAAACCGCCGGCGGCAAATATCTCCCCACCAAATAAATCCCTCCCGTAGGGGCGGGCCCTCGCGCCCGCCCGAAATCATTGGAAAGCCCCTCTCTTGAAAATCACCCTATATTATAGTATAATGTCCGTCATATCCTAATTCACTTTGACAGTAGTATCGATGAAGAAGTTACTCGACAGTTTCTGTGTACTGATTAAGCAAGCCATCGAAGCCGCCCAGGACCTCTGGTACGGCAAGGTTCAAGTAAAGGCCAGCCCGTTAATTGATGAAGATGTCGCTGTAGACGATGCCTTTTTCACGGTGGTTGATCGTGTTATTCTGGCCGTTGAAGAGGGTAATCTCAAACTTGACAGGTCAAAAGTGATCGATGATTGCCTGTTTTTACTATACGAATACGAAAACAAGGTTGAATTCATCGTTGTTGAACCATACGAAAAGCAAGTTTTTAATTCAACCGAACCCAACTTCACCAACTTACGGCCATCACTCGTCACAATCGAACTCAAGAGACGACTGACAGAAGTCATGAAACAATGGTTCGAAGGTATCTAATGGAAGACCTAATTAGTTTCATCGGTGGACAGGCTGTAGCCGAGAAATCTTCTCAATATGATTTTCTGGTCAAGTTTTTTAAACTCGTCTCGAGATGTATCAATGCCGGCGAGACCAAACTTCGCTTGGAACATTCAAAGATTAAAGATCGGGTCTTTTTCCTCAAAATGGCCGAAGGTGGATATCTGGCCATCAAGCCGGATGAGCTTAAGATCTTTGAAGCCGATGAAGATATGCAAATCCTTAAGAAGGATTTTGCACTTCCGTACGAAAATCTTATAGCTACTTACACCGAGCTTAGAGCACGATTAGTTTATCGTCTCGCAACCACTAAACTAAGCAGACAACCGTTAGGGTAAAATCATTAACCTATCCACCCACCCCTAACCGGGTGGTTTTTTGTGGCTTATACTTGAAGCAATGGATTCGATCAAAAAGATTATCACCGAACTCTCTGTGTTTTCCCCTCGGCAAGGCGAAAATGAAATCAAGGCGGCCAAATATATCGAATCTTTTCTCAGTTCCCATAACGTCGACTTTTCGGTACAAACATTTAAAACTGAGGTGTCTATCACCATAAGTGCAGAGTTATTTTTAGATGATCATCAAATTCCCTGTTTGGGTGGCTCTTTTGAGAGTGGAAAAATCACGTCCGCCTCTCAGGTTCATTTTAGTCCTTATTCTAATTATATTGAAACCATAAACTACCCCTCTGATCCCGGCGTTCATATTTCTAGAGCCAACAAATCATTATTAGAAAAGGCGGTTAAAATTTCCGGTGAGGTTATGGTCGAAGAGTTTTTCTTCCTCTCAAAAAACATTTTAGTGGGGAACGCGGTAAACCCCGAAAAAATAGTTTTCGCTCATTACGATTCACTTGGCGGTGGGGCTCTCGATAACGCCGGCAGTGTCGCCATCTGTCTAAATCTCTTAACTGAGAACCGTGATTTGATATCTGAGAACTTATTCGTTTTTGTCGGTAATGAAGAACTTTCCTACGACTCCCCCGAATATTGGGGCAAGGGTTATCGCGAGTTTGAAAAACAATATCTGGATTTACTGAACTTCGCTAAAGAAATAATTGTCGTCGATGGGGTTGGCGTCACCACACCACAGACAATCACTGAGAACATAGAGGACGCCTTTCCCGTTCGGAATCTCAGCACTCTCATTTCAAAAGTTACTTGGATTTCCAGCATCCAGTCCGAAGTCCTGAAATGCTACCACTGCCTAGAAGACACCCCAGACAAATTAAACCAGGTTTTTCTCAGCCAATCCCAATCAATGATTAAACAAAAACTTCTAAACTCAGTCTGAGCTGGTAGAATAGATCTCACGATATGAATAATATATTAGCTCCTTTGCGCGCCCTATTTAAGATAAAAGATCTTAGAAACAGATTGATTTTTACTGCTATTGTCATCGCCATTTTCCGTTTGGTTGCCCACATCCCCGCGCCAGGGATCAACTTAGCCGCCCTCAAAGGACTCTTCGATTCATCTGCCTTTCTTTCTTTACTAGATGTCTTTTCCGGTGGCACTCTGACAAATTTTTCCGTCATGGCCCTTGGTCTCAATCCTTACATCAACGCCTCCATTATTATGCAGATGCTCGGCATGGTAGTTCCCAAGCTGGAAGAGCTTCAGAAGGAAGGCGACTACGGTCGCCAAAAAATCAATCAATACACTCGTCTTCTTACTATTCCACTTTGTTTCTTTCAGGGTATCGCTTTGATCATGCTTCTCCGGGGACAAGGACTTACTACTACTGCTGATCCGCTAAAGTTGGCTTCTATTGTTTTCACTCTTGCCGCCGGCACTTCTTTTTTAATCTGGCTCGGTGAACAATTAAATGAATACGGCGTTGGCAACGGTATTAGTTTAATAATCTTCGTTGGTATCGTCACTAGACTACCGGTCGCCGCCGCTCAAGTTCTTACCACTATCGATCCTTCCCAGATATTTACTTATTTAATCTTTGGTTTTTTTGCGGCCGCCTCTGTCTACGCTATCGTCCGAGTTGGGGAAGCCGTTCGGGAAGTTCCGATTCAATCAGCCAGACGCGGGGCTTCCTTCACTTCTGTCGTTGGCAATCACCTACCACTTCGTCTCAATCAGGCTGGCGTCATCCCGATTATCTTTGCCGTTTCTTTCATGTTGATTCCTAACCTTTTAAGCCGTGTCTTTTCTGGTTCCAGCCAACCAGTTCTTGCTCAAATCTCCAGAAATGTTGGGCTTTTCTTGGCACCTAATACGGTTCTTTATAATGTTCTTTATTTTGTCTTGGTTGTCGCTTTTTGTTATTTCTATACTGCAGTTGTTTTTAATCCGGAAAAAATTGCCAAAGATCTTCGCTCTTCCGGCTCCTTCATTCCCGGTGTTCGCCCGGGTCCCAACACAGTTGATTATCTCAACTTTGTTTTAAACAGAATTACTTTGGTAGGAGCCTCTTTCCTAGGTCTTGTCGCCATCTTCCCCTCCATTATTTCCGGAGTTACCGGCATCACCTCCATCGCCATAGGAGGAACGGGTATCTTAATTGTCGTTTCTGTTGTTTTGGAAATTCTTAAGACAATCAACTCTCAGCTCTACATGTACAGTTACGACAAATTTCTAGACTAATAATTGTCATTGCGAGGAGTACTCGACGCGGCAATCTGTAAATATACACTAAATGAACCTCATTATTCTCGGACCACAAGGCTCAGGCAAAGGTACTCAAGCCAAGTTACTTGCCGAAAAGTTCGGATATGTTCATGTGTCATCCGGATCTCGCCTTCGTGAATTCGCCAAGAACGGAACCCCCAAAGGAGATTTAATCGCTGATCTCCTAACTACGGGGGAACTCATGCCCTTTGATACGGTCATGGAAGTTATCGAGCCGGATCTTCTGGGTGCCAAGCACGGTTTTATCTTAGACGGTACCCCTAGAAACTTAATGCAAGCAGAGTATTTGGAATGGTTTCTAAAAGAGCGTGGTCTTTCCATAGATAAGGTAATCCTTCTAAACATTCCGCGAGAAGTCAGTCTTGACCGTTTGCAAAAACGCGCCAAAATCGAGAATCGTTCCGACGATACTCCGGAAGCCATTCACGCAAGATTGGACATTTATGACAACGAGACCATTCCTGTCATCGAATATTTTCGCAAACAGGACAAGCTAATCGAAGTCGACGGCACTCCCGATATCCAAACAATCTTTTTGGACATCGTCTCAAAGCTAGAAAACAAATAGTTCTCGTCATTCCGAACCAAAACCCTACCTGTCGGCAGGAATCCCCACGGCTGAGATTACAGAAAAGGAGTGTGATATAATACCCTATATAGTCTTGTAATTTGATAAAGGAGCTAACATGTTTTTACAGATTCTCTACGCGTCTGATCGTAAGGTTGAAGCTGAAGAGTTTTTAAAGAATCTTATTCAACGGTCATTTTCTTGTATGATGTTGGGGGAAGAAGATACCCCACCGTTGGGAATAAGCAAACCTGTAGTTTTGGTCCTCATTAGCCCAGGACTTCTGGGGAGCGAGTATCTGAAAGGACTGATGGATTTGGCAATTATGTGTGATTGCTTTATGCCTATTATCATCGGGCAGCCAGAAGCAGAACTACCGCTCAGGGTCAAGATCTATTCTGTAATTAACTTAAACCATCCCTACACTCGTGCCGCCGAGTTTGAGCGTCTCGTCCGGTCAATTATGCATAAGTACCTCTAAGCCTCCGGAAGGGGGCTTTTTTATGTCTACAAGTTTCGCACTTACACCGTACCTAACAGATGTCATGCCGGACCTGATAGGGCCGCTGGTCCCCGAAGGGGGAAATCCATCCCATCACTCCGAATAAATAAATGTAAAATATACCCAATGACAAAATACCAAGCCATGACCGAAGGGGGCAAGAAACTCGGCCACATCAAAGGCCTCTTGGCTGGCATGGTCAAAGAGGGTGTTACGCCTCTGGAAATCGATGCTCAGGTAGAAAAACTGATTAAGGAAGGGGGCGACAAGCCGAACTTCAAAATGGAGCCAGGTTACCACCACTCCACCTGCATCAACGTTAACCAAGGCATTGTCCACGGCATACCTGGCGATATTCCTTTCAAAGCAGGAGACGTAGTCAAAATAGACATGGGCCTCTTCCACGAAGGCTATCACCTGGATACTTCTATTACTGTAGCTATTCCACCGGTTTCTCACTCCGTGGCCAAATTCCTAGAGGTCTGTCAGAGCTCGCTCGACGCCGCCATTTTCGAGGCCATTCCCGGGCATACCGTTTACGATATCAGCTTAGCTATGCAAACCGTGGTGGAGACAGCCGGGTACAACGTCATCCGGGATCTCACCGGGCACGGAATAGGAAGGAAGCTCCACATGGAGCCATATATTCCTTGTTTTGCCGACAATAAGAGTAAGAAGTTTGTCCTTTCTGTCGACCAGACGGTCGCCATCGAGGCCATGGTCGCCATAGGGGATTGGCACTTGGTCGAGGACCCGGACGGTTGGACTCTTTCCACTCAGGACGGTTCTATTACGGCTATGATCGAAGAAACCGTTTACATCACCCCCGAAGGCCCCAAAATCCTCACAGGCATTAATTAATTACCCCACCCACTCGTTTCTCTCGTTTCCCTCTCCTTCAGAAGGAGAGAGTGTCGAATTATTGAGACCGGTGGGGTAAGTCAACACACAAAAAACCCGCTTCTCCTGTGAGAAGCGGGTTTTATACTAGGGGGCTAGAAAAGCTCGTAAAAGCTCCCCCAACCCTATCAAGCCCGTGCTGGCACAAAAACACCCAATCGCCAGCAGGAACAAAATAAACAAGACCACGATTTTCCACAGGGGCATGGTTTTAAACATTTTTCCTCCAGAACATAAATTTTACGTGCTTAGATAACCCATATATTAGCACAAACCCCTCATTTTGTCAAGACTATGGGGTAGCGTTACGTCACAATTCAATTCCATTATGCTAAAATACCCCATATTCTGCTTTTTAAAATTGGAGGTATTCATGGCCAGTCTTATTATTCTTCACGCAACGGATGCTTCCGACGAAGCTGAGGGGCTTCAAACGCAGTTGTCAGGAGAAGGTATTACTGCGATGACTTTTTCGGAGGTTTTGCTCGAAGGCCCACTCAATATTGCCGAGCTAGTCGCCTCTTCAGCCGGCGTCATTTTTATTTTGACAAATGGTTTACTGAACGACATGGTTTGTCTAACTATGGCCAAGCAAGCCATGAAAGCTCAAAAGGGCTTGCCTGTGATTTTCGAGGACATCACCACTCCTGCTTGGTCCGGTCGACCATTCAGGTTAATGCCCAGTGATATGTACGAAGTTGAATGGGGTTTCTTCGTAACCCAAATCCGTAGCTACATCAGCTTCGCGGAACTGTGTCGTTCCATTGATGATTCCATGGTAACCGAAACCGCGGAAGAAGTTTTATCGGAAGAAGGGATCGAATCTGGACCCGAAGTAGTTTAAGTTCAAGTCCCCGTAAGGGGACTTTTATAGTACAATTGCCCTATCAAGTGGTCCTCCTCTCCTGGGTCTAGCAATCTGCGCTCAGGTTTGGTAGAATACCACTTGCACAACTTTTATATGGCTAAAAACCAGATGACTGAGGTAAACGGAGTCGTCTCCGAGTCGCTACCCAACATGCAGTTTAGGGTGACACTCGATGACGGCAGAGAAATCTTGGCTCATCTTGCTGGTCGAATGCGTCTCCATCGCATTCGCGTCATGCCCGGCGACAAAGTCAAACTCGAAATGAGTGACTATGACACGGACAAAGGCAGGATAGTTTATAGATCAAGCTAGCTTCGTTTCCCTCTCAACAATAATTATTTAAATAAACTTAAACGCGCATGCGGGTTCAATCCTCCGTCAGACCTCGTTGTAAAAATTGCAAAATTATTAAACGCCATGGTAAGGTGTTAGTTATTTGTACCAACCCTCGCCACAAACAGCGACAAGGATAAATCATAGAAAAATATGCCCAGACTTTCAGGTATCGACATTCCAAACGAAAAACGAATTGACATTTCCCTTACTTATATCTACGGGATCGGAGAAAAAGTTGCCCACGACATTCTCAAAATAGCCAAAGTAGATCCTAGTATTCGCACCAAGAATCTTACCGGAGAAGAACTAAAAAATATTCAAGCCGCTATCGAAACAATGCCTACTGAGGGTGAACTGAGAAAAGTTATTCGCGATAATATCGAAACCTTAAAAAGAATTCAAGCATACCGAGGTGTGAGACACTCCATGGGCCTTCCGGTCAGAGGACAGAGAACCAGAACCAATGCTCGCACCCGAAAAGGGAAGAGAAAGACCATCGGTGCCATCTCCAAAGAGGCAGCTACTCCAGCAGCAACCCCATCGAAAGCCGCTCCAGCCAAGGCTACTACCGCAAAGAAATAATTTCTAAATATGGCAGAAACAAAACCAACCACCAAACAGCAATCCGTTACTAAAGCCAAAAAGACGTCGGCGATCCACTTTAAGAGCGGTCAGGGGAAAATGTATGTCAAGTCTACTTTTAACACCACCTATGTCACTTTTACCGATACCAATGGGAACACTATTTGCTGGAGCTCGGCCGGCACTTGTGGTTTCAAAGGCGCCAAGCGTTCCACTCCTTTTGCCGCTACTACCATTATCGAAGAAGGCATCAGAAAAGCCAAAACCCTAGGTATGACTGGTGTCGACGCCTATTTGAAAGGTCCCGGTCCAGGTAAAGACGCTGCCCTTCGAGTTTTAAAGACATCTGGTGTCGAAATTAATATGCTGGCCGACACAACTCCCATCCCTCACAACGGCTGTCGCCCCAGGAAACACCGCAGAGTCTAAAATATTTACCGTCATTGCGCGGTCGCCTAAGGCGACCAAAGCAATCCAGAAAAATAAATATAAAATACACAATTTACAATCTAAAATAATCTAAAAAATGGCCAAATACATAGATCCAAAATGCAGACTCTGTCGCCGAGAAGGTGTCAAACTCTATCTCAAAGGCGCCCGCTGTCTCTCACCCAAATGTCCAATCGAAAAGAAGGGTGGTCAAGTGCCTGGCCAACACGGTAAGAAAAGAGCCCGAGGCCGAATTTCCGGATACGGCATCCAGTTAAGAGAGAAACAGAAGGCCAAACGTCTTTATGCTGTCTTGGAAAATCAGTTCCATGGCTACTATGAGCAAGCTATCAAATCTCGCGGAAATACCGCCGAGGTTCTTATTCAGCTTTTGGAGTCTCGTCTCGACAATATCTGCTATCGATTAGGTTTTGTTACCTCCCGTTCATTCGCTCGTCAACTCGTTACTCATGGAAATGTTCTGGTAGACGGCAAGAGAGTCGACGTTCCCTCTTTTCAAATCAAACCAGGTATGGTCATTTCCCTTCCGGAAAATGCCGCCAAATTCGACTTCGTGGCTCCTAATCTGATCGAGAAAAATGCACCTGCCAAATGGCTCTCACGTGTGGGTACCCAAGGCAAAGTGGATCGCATGCCCACTACCGATGAAATTGGCTCCGATATTAAAACCAATCTAATTATTGAGTTCTACTCAAGATAATTCATTAACAATTACTACATAAAAATGTTAGCACCAAACTTCAAAATTACTCTAAAAGATAAAAAAGAAATCAATACCGCAGAGGTTGTTATTGAACCGCTTCCTCAAAACTTTGGCCACACCATGGGTAATGCCCTCCGCCGTGTCTTGTTAACCTCTCTTGATGGTGGAGCCGCCATCCGCGTCAAGATTGACGGGGTCTCTCATCAATTTTCCACTCTGACTGGTCTTCAAGAAGACATTGTTGAATTTATTCTTAATCTTAAGACCCTTAATTTCTTTGTCGACTCAGACGAACCAGTTGATGTCAAGCTCAAAGTTTCTGGAGTCAAAGAGGTTAAGGCCTCCGATTTAGACCTTCCTTCCAATGTTACCATTGCCAACCCAGATACTGTTTTGGCCCATCTCACTTCCCCTAAATCCAAGTTGTCTGCCGTTATTACTGTCGGTAAAGGTCTTGGATATGTTGCTTCCGAAGAAAACGCCACCAATGAAATAGGAGTCATCCCCCTGGATGCCTCTTTCTCCCCCGTTCTCAAAGCTAACTATACCGTTGAAGCTGCCCGCGTCGGTCGTTCCAGCAACTTCGATAAGGTCAGACTCACTTTGACTACCGATGGTACCATTACCCCCGGAGAAGCAGTTAGAAGTGCAGCCCGCGTATTGACGAGTTTTTATGATTATGTAAACTCTGCTGAAGCCTATCAGGTGGAGAAGAAGTCGGCTCATGAAGCCACTACTGCGGGTTTCGTAGATGATCTTGATCTACCTACTCGTGTCCTGAACGCTCTAAAAAAATCAGGAATTAATAAATTAGCCGATCTAAAGGCTCTCACTTTGGGTGATTTGAAAAAAGTCAAAAACCTCGGAGAGAAATCAGCCATGCAAGTGGTCGAAAAAGCTGCGGAAAAAGGCGTAATCATTCAATAACTTATGGGACGTCGTCATCACTCCATCATTGCCAAGTTAAACAGGAACACTAAAGAGAGACAATCCCTCTTCAAAGTTCAACTCAAACAGCTCATCGAGCTTGGTAGTATCACCACTACAATTACCAAAGCCAAAATAATCAAACGTTTGTTTGACAGACTGGCTGCCAAAGCCTCAGATGGAACCTTGACCTCTCGACGTCTAGTGGCTGCCCAGCTAAGTAGTCCAAAGAGCGCCAACAGGCTAGTTGATCTGATTATTCCTGTTATGGGTGGTAGGCGAAGTGGTTTTACGACCATTCAAAAAACCGGTGTTAGGAGAGGGGACTCTACCACCACTGCCTCCATTAGTTTGATCGTTCCACTACCCGAGACCCCCAAAAAAGAAATCAATAAAAAATAATGAAAACTACTACTCTAAAGGTCTCCGATCTTACCCACAATTGGCACCTGATTGATCTCGACGGTCTAATCTTAGGTCGGGCTGCTGTGAAAATAGCCACCCTGCTTACTGGCAAGGGTAAGGCTCTCACTGGAAACCATCTAGACAATGGTGATTTTGTTGTTGCTGTTAACGCCGATAAATTCAAGGTCACCGGTAAAAAAATGACCGACAAAATTTACTACTCTCACTCAGGTTTTCCCGGTGGTTTTAAAGAGGTTTCTCTAGGAGATCTCAAAGAAAAAGATTGTCGTAAGGTCATCGAGAAAGCTGTTAAGGGCATGCTCCCCAAAAACAAATTCCAGCAGACACGATTACGCCGTCTTAAAGTCTTTCCCGGTGTCGATCATCCCTACGCCGTCGAACTTGGACTTAACAAGAAAGATTAAAAACTGTCATTCCCGCGTAGGCGGGAAACGATACAAATAACTAAACTCAACCAGTATGGCTCAAAAACTATCAAAAAAATCAAAAATCGCCGTCAAGCCGGTTAAAACCATTCCAGTTAAAAAAGGTACCTTATCGATGCCCAAAGAATTTTTCTCTGCCATTGGTAGACGCAAAACCGCCATTGCTCGCGTTAGGATTTGGCCTGGCAAACAGGAGCTAACGGTCAACGGCAAACCAATCTCCACCTATTTCAAAGGGGAAACCTTCAAAAAAATCTATCAAGCACCATTCATGGTTACCGAAACTCTGGGTCAATATACCGGTAGTATCAAAATCGCCGGATCCGGTTTAATGTCTCAAGCAGACGCTATCGTTCATGGTATTGCTCGCGCCTTGGTAAAAGTTAACTCTGATCAATTCAAACAGATTTTGAGAGACAAGGGTTTCATTACTCGAGACTCCCGTATGAAAGAGACCAGAAAAGCCGGACAGGGTGGTCGAGCCCGCGCCAAGAAACAAAGCCCAAAGCGTTAATCGTCATTCCGAGCGAAGTCGAGGAATCTCAAACCACAAAATCACCGCTTCGGCGGTTTTTTGTACCTGCCATAAACATCGTCAATACAATAGACTTGTCGCAAAATAAGCAACATCACCTCCCCCTCCCCAGATATCAGGTTAACAAGTGTCTTTGGTAATTGGTCGGGTAAAGTTGTAGAGGGCATATCTGTCGGCAAGAATATGGAAGTGTTTGAGTGCTCCAATGACATGTTCTACTCGTACTCTGATTGAGGATATGGTTTGATTGGTTAGCTTGTCCATCTCAGGAAGTTCTTTCTTGTATGGTTTCTTGATTGGAAGAATCACCTTAGAGTGTGAACTTGATTCTTGTAGTCCTACGTATCCTAAGTCAGCCAGACAAGTGGCTCCGGGCGGAGCCCGGAGAACTGTGCCATCATCCACGCACAACTGTTTGTCATGTCGTTTTCCCTCCACTGTTTGGGAGACAGCCAAAATTCTTTTGGTGTGTGGGTGGATGATGATTTGATTCTTGATCGTATGTTTCTTCTTTTTACCAGAGTAATAGAACTCTTGATTTTTCTTTGGTCTTTGTACTGCTCTCTCGGTGGCATCAATGATGAACTCAGAGAGATCAGGACAGATCTCGAGCATTCCCGCCATGGTACGGATCTTTCTTTTAGGTAGCCTAAGTTCATATCCTAGTGTTAACCAAAGCACTTCCTCCATAAATACCTTCCATCGATGGATAGTTTCCTTGTCTACCTCGAAGATTGTTTGAGCCAGGCGGAAAGTGGGATATGTTTTGTAGTAAAACAAGATGAAGAGTAATCTCTCTGAAGAAGTTCGGAGTACCGACCTTCTTCCTGCTCCCATTCCTCTGTCTCTGTCCCATCTCCACAGTTTGTGGTGTCGACTCTGTCGAAATCGAATATCAAAAAGTGGTAACAGTTTGTTAAACTTTTCCTGACTCATTCCAATTACCGCTGGAAAAAGATCAGGATGTTTGAGAAGATAGAGTAGATTCATGGGCAGGAACTTACTAATATGGGGTCCTGCCCATAATCTTATCAGAGCTAATTATGCGACAAGTCTAATAGAAGGGGGACATCCAAGTATTTCTGGATTCCGAGTCGCACTACGCTTGCCCGGAATGACAAACTGCGAAAGTCGTAATTCTGTTGAATTGGATACATATCAAATAATGCCCAATCATGTTCATGTTGGCTATCGGGTCGACGCGGGGGTCGACCCCTACAGTTCGAGAATATGCAAAAAGATTGAAAACAATCCATTAAATTGGGAAAAAGACAAATTGTATTCCCCGTAGGGGCAGGCCCCCGCGCCTGCCCGTATAAATCCAACCACAACACAAAAACCAACCACGCCTCAAAATCATTCTTCCCGTAGGGGTTTCATTTATGAAACCCGTTATTTCACCCCACCATACAATCTTTCTTCCATCTCCCGATTCAATTCCACACTCGTCACCCCATCTCTTTCTGCATCAAAATACCCACCCATAATTCTGGACGCCAGCACCGGCGCAAACTCATTATCGTTCTTTTCGGTCCATTTATAAGCCTCCTTGAATATTTTCAAAAATTGCTCTGCCAGATCCGGTCTTTTCAGTTTGGTATAAACACGGTGATAGAAATAGGCCACGTCATAAAACTTCAGTCCACCCATTTGTGCCGCCTCACCATCAACCAAGTAATACTCACTTTTCTCGGTCTTCATAATATTCCAAGGTGTAAAGTCTCCATGACTTGCTTCTATTTCCATATCATCACTTCTTTCTTCGATAAATTGAAGAAGATCACGAGTGCTCCGTTTAATACTTTTTGACCACTCTCTGGCATTATCAACCAAACTTTTTGCCCCCACCATCTTCAAAGACTCTCGATCTTTTGGCAGCAGACTTGCTCTCGAGATTTCCATAATATTCTTGGCTATTTCCGCCACTTTGTGCAAATCCTTGACAGCAATATCGTTGTTTTTATTATCTATTTCGGCTAGCGGTTTACCAAAAACAAACTCTCCAATAAACCAATATTTATCTTGAAAATACCCTTCGTCGAAGATTTTGGGTGACTTAAATGTCGTCAAGTATTTTTTCCAAACAGAGGTAACATTTTTATTCCACACAGCCTCATTTATCGTTCTCTCTCCGATCTCTTCCGTACTGGCTAACTTCAGGAAAAGCTTCTCATTCTCAAACTTGACTTGACCGGTCACGTGCCGCCACAGTTGTTCCAGTTTTTGCACTTTATACCCTTTATTCTCAAAGTATCTCCCCACCTCCTCCAAGTTCAGTTTTCCATGCATTTCCTTACCGGACATATCTTTAAGTATAGTCTAATCGCACTCTATGTTATAATATCCCATAACCCATCTTGAGGAGGTCTACTTTGATAATCCAAGTTCTAATAAAGAATGTCAGTCGTACCTTTTGTCCTGATTTGAAATCTCTCGGAAAGCTGTTACAGGTTGTCGAAAATACCTATCACTGTCCGGTTGAGGTGGTCTTTGAAACGGCACTTTCTTTCAGAGCATTATCGGACGGGAAAGTAATTCCCGTTAGTCCTGTCAATGTTCTTGTCCACAAGGATGCTTCTGATGGAAAACAGACCTACATTCCGAGAGCTTTTTCCTCGCAAGCAAATTTAATAAACAATAGGATTCAGGACCTTCTCTCGGTTTCAAAACCCTCAGAATTGAACCTGCCCGCCTCGGTGAAAATTCGATCAGGCGGAAAAATATACATATTTTTAGGACTGACTCCTGTCACTGAATCAGAATGGCATTAATCATTCCACCCTATCCCCTCACAAGAGGGGCTTTTCATATAAAATATCCTCAATGAAAATTTGTGGATTAGATGAATGCGGCAGAGGAGCTTTCGCTGGCCCTCTCGTGGCCGCCGCCGTTATTATTAATACCGATCTGGTTTCTTTCCCGTCTCTCCTTCCTGTTCCGCTCCGCGATAGTAAAAAACTAACTGAAACTCAACGAATCAAAATCGTTTCCGAGTTACCCAAACTTCCCGTCATTTACAAAATAGAAGAGGTATCAGTTTCCGAAATCAATGAGTATGGCATGGGTTGGGCCAACCAGCAGATTTTTGAAAGACTTATCTCCGGTATTAAATCCACTGTTTATATTGTTGACGGCAATCTCAAGTTTGCTAACCCTTCGGTAAGAACTCTTATCAAAGGAGATGACAAGTGTTATCAGGTAATGCTGGCGAGTGTTATTGCCAAGGTTTACCGTGATAATCTCATGGCCAAACTTCACCAGGACTTTCCGGAATACGGCTGGGACAGAAACTCGGGCTATGGCACCGTCGAACATATCCAAGCCATCAAACAGTTTGGCCAAAACCTCCACCACCGATCCCAGTATATCGCCACTTTTGTTAGTAAACATTCGTCAGCCGGATAGTTTTCATTGACATCTCCTTACCCTGTAATTAAACTAAAATCATCGATGGGAAAAATAAAAACCTTCTTAGGTTCTTTGCGTCCTTGGCAGTTGGTCGGAATCTTGCTGGTTTCCTTAGGACTGCTCGCTTCCGTTATTCTTGCTTCGCAATACCTTCAGCTCTCAGCCAAACTAAAGCTAGGCTCAGACGCCGGGCTGTTGTTGACGGCGGATCGACAAGACTCGTTAGGGACGTTTCAGGATTCAACTTTCACTCTCAAGTCGGATCAAGATCTTACCGTCGCCGGTCTCAAGAATAGTGTGACTTTCTTTCCCGAAATAGACTTCGACATTAGGGAAATCAGCCCTCGTCAATTTAGTATTTCCCCCAAGGCTCCTCTAAAGAACAACAGTCTGTATCGCGTCAAGGTAGTTTCCGACCAAAAAACTTTTTCCTGGGCATTCCAGACCAAAAACGATTTCCGGGTAGTCCAAACCCTACCTCGTGATCAAGCCACCTACGTACCCATAAATTCTGGTATCGAGATCACCTTTAGTCACGATAATTGGGATGACATAAGTTTGAAAGATGGAAATTTTGAAATTACCCCTTTTGCCGAAGGTCGTTTCGAACGTCACAAAAGAACTATTTCCTTTATTCCAGAGGGACTTGTTCCAAATACACTATATACGGTAAAAATCAAAAAAGGTCTTAAACTCAAAGGAACCAATGAAGTTCTCAAAGATGATTTTGTTTATCGTTTTGAAACCCAGTCTTCTTCCGGAGATAAGACTCAAATAAATTTTTCCAGAAGTTTTTATGAATTTTCTCCACCCGAAACTCCGGCTTTCGATATCTACACTTCATCGACCGGCGTGGGCGAGGCCTCGGTAAAGGTTTATCAATACCCCAATGTTCAAGATTTTACTTCCGACTTTACTACCAAGCTGGCTATTCCGGCGTGGGCGACCAATTCACTTCGCTTAAATCGTCGTCCGGTTTCGGGGCTAAACAAAGTTCTGGATTTTCCGGCATCAATTCAAAAACAATCATACACCAATTATTTCTTACTTCCTCAAACTTTACCCAAAGGTTTTTACCTGATTGAAGCCACGATCGATAATATCACCACCCAAGCTTTGGTTCAAATAACCGACCTCTCCGCCTATCTCACCGTCAGCGGTACCAAGACACTCGTTTGGGTCAACGATATTGGTACTGGCCAGCCTGTTTCTGGTGCAAGTGTCAGTTTCGCCGGCAAAGGACAAGAAACCGGTCAGGATGGTGTCGCTTACTTTGATACTCCGACCGAAAAGATAACAGAAAATTCCAATCTTATTGGAGTTAGTCATGGCAGTAATGCTCTATATTTACCTGTTCAAAATGTTAGGTACTACTACGATGCTGATTATCAAAATTCCCGTCGCGTGGCCGATAAATACTGGAACTATTTTTACACCGATCGTCCGGTCTACCTACCCACTGACATTCTCAAGTTCTGGGGTTTACTTAGGGATCGGGACAATCTAAATCAAAATCAAAAATTCACCTTAGAAGTTACTCGGTCAGATTACACCAGCTGGGACTTCCATCCGATGGTGCTTTTTACCAAAGATTTCGAAACCAGTGATCTGGGAACTTTTATTGGCGACATTCCTTTGGCGAGCTACAATCCGGGCTGGTATGGTATCTCCCTTAAGATCAATGGCACTATCGTCTCCAGTTCTTCGTTTTCGATTGAAACTTACACCAAGCCAGCCTACAAACTTACCCTCACTCCTTCCAAAAAAGCCGCTATTGTCGGTGAAATAATCTCTTTTTCCGGTGAAGCTACCTTCTTCGAAGGCTCCCCAGTCGTGGGGATGGATTTAAAGGTTACCGGGGCTCAAAATAGTAATTTCACCACTGATTCTCTCGGTCGATTTAATTTCAATTACCTGGTCTCGAAAAATTCCTACAACTATTTACCGGAGTATCGAAATTTTGTTGTCCTTCCCACCCTTCCCGAGGAGGGTATGATTCAAGTGAATTCCTCTATTGCCGTTTTTGATTCATCACTAGTCTTGGGTTATTCAAAAACTGAGTCAAAAAATTCCACTGGAAAGGTTGAGATCGATCTTCGTCAGGTTGATACCGGAAAATTTACTCAGTCTTCAGACATACAAGACATTTTTGCTCCGGCTTCAAACCGGCTGGTTACTGGCACCTTAGTGGAAAATCAATGGAATCGACGGGAAGTTGGTACCTATTACGATTTTATTAACAAGGTAACCTCTCCCAAATATGCATACGATCGAGTTCAAACCAAAATTGCCGACATCTCTTTAACCACCGACTCAAAAGGGAAGGCGGTCTACGAATTTCCTGTTGGAGAAAACAAGTCATACGACATTCTCTTATATGCCACTGACGATCAAGGAAGAACTACCAGCCAAAACGTTTATCTTACCGGCTCGGTCAACAATGCCGAGTTGAATAACTATGTTTATTTAAAAACCGACAAGGAGGGTCAAAATTCCAGCCGATATGCTATTGGCGAGTCAGTAAACCTCACCCTTATGCGAGGAGAATTACCTCTGGAGTCCTCCGGAAACGATAAATTTCTTTATTTATTTTCTCAAAGGGGCCTTAATTCGTATCAGTTAGCCAGCGATGGGAAAATAAGTTTCAAATATCCCACAGCCTTTGTACCCAATGTCTTTGTTCGGGCGGTGAGATTTACCGGGAAAACTTATCAAGTATCGGAAAATCTTTATCTATACTTTGATACCACCTCCAAAAAACTTTCCCTGGGGATTACTCAAGATAAACCCTCATACCTTCCGGGAGATACCGCCAAACTTTCCGTACTGGTAAAAGATCAAACCGGATCCGGCGTCTCTTCAGAGGTCAATCTCAGTCTTACAGATGAAGCATACAACGCTTTAAATTCCACTTTTGTGGATCCGTTATCTGGAATCTATCGTTCCTTGGGCGACGATATTATTGCTTCATACCAATCTCATCAATATCCTCTGGATAGTTCCGGGGCTGAAGGTGGTGGTTGTTTCTTGGCGGGTACACAGATATTGATGGAAGACGGAAAAACAAAAGAAATTCAGGATATAAAGGTGGGAGATATAGTCAAGTCATTTCTAAGTCCTCTGTCGAGGAAAATAGCAACTGCCAAAGTTTCCAAAGTTTTCACGCATCAGGTAGTAGGTTATTTGGTAATTAACAATCACCTAAGAGTCACCGGAGAACACAATTTATATATCAATGGTCGGTTCATGACCGCCTCTGAGGTAAAAGTTGGGGATTTCTATCTTGATACTCATGGGGAGTACCAAAAGATATTCTCCATCGAAAGTCGATCTGGAATAAATACGGTCTACAATTTCACGGTAGAAAAATTAAACACATACTTCGCCGAAGGATTTTATGTCCACAACGAGAAGGGTCGCGAATTATTCGTGGACAATGCTTTTTTCAGCAGTGTCCGTACCGGTAGTGATGGCCGTGCCAGCGTTGATGTTAAGCTTCCGGATAATCTTACCTCTTGGAAAATTACCTCCCAAGGAGTTACTGCCGATCTGAAAGCAGGTGTCGACTCTTCTCTTCTGGTTGTTAAACAACCCTTCTTCGTAGATGTAGTCATGAACACTGAGTATCTGGTTGGCGAACGACCGGAAGTTTCGGTTCGTGCCTATGGTGAAGGACTATCCACTGGGGACCAAGTAATCCTAAAAATTCAATCTGATACTTTAGGAATAGATAAAAGTCTTAACATAAAAGCCTTTGAAAGTTCTAAAGTGGATCTTGGTGTCCTCAAAGAAGGCTCCCACAAAATTACCATTTCGGGTATTTCCGGTAGTCTTACGGATAAGTTAATCAGAAAAATGAATGTAGTCAAGTCTCGCCTCAAAGCAGTCAAATCGGTCAGTGTTTCTTTGGCAGAAGGTACCAAGCCGGAAGGTTCGCCAGATTCGTCAACGACCTTAATCTTTTCCGACCAAAGCCTCGGTCGTTATTTCCCACCCCTTTCAAACCTGGCTTACACTTGGGGGGATCGCTCAGATCAGCGTCTAGCCCGCCATCTTTCGCAGTCTATCATCAAGAAGCTTTTCGACGATTCTATCAGTCCGGAAACACTCGACCTCACCGCCTTTCAAACTCCGGATGGTGGTTATGCACTCTTTCCCTACTCTGGAGCAGACCTGGAGCTCTCTGCCTTCGTAGCGTCCTTGGCAAAAGAAAAGGTTGATCTCATTGGTTTGGGAAACTATTTTTACAAAGAATTTTCCCAATCAAAAGACCTCGACACTGCCTCCATGTCGCTTTTTGGACTGGCAAGTTTAGACGAACCGGTACTACTATTAATAAACAATCTTTCGGGCGAAAAAGATCTCAGCCCCTTGTCCAGAATCTACTTGGCTTTGGCTCAAGCCAAGATCGGGGATACCGAAATGGCCCGCATTTTCTACAAGACTCTCATGTCGGAGTTTTCCGAAAAACAAGATTCATTAATCTTGATGAAAGTCGGATCAGACAAAGATAGTTATCTCCAGGCCACTTCACTTACTTCTGCTCTTTCCTCCTTGTTGGGTGAGCCGGAAGCTGACAGTCTGCTTTCTTACACCCTGGCTAATAGCGCGAAAGACATCTTACTAGTTGCTCCTCAGATGATGGCCATTTCCTATCAGATCGAAAATATTAAACCCCAACCGGTCTCTTTTTCATACACTCTAAATGGCAAAAAGATACCCAAAAAACTTGAAAAGGGTCAAGTTTTCAAGCTTGAGTTATCGTCCACTGATCTATCCGGAATAAGTTTTTCCGATCTTGTTGGCAATGTCGGTTTGTCTTCAACTTTCGCGGTTCCTCTGGATCCAAAAACTGCCCCCATAAGTTCGTCGGTTCAGTTAGGTCGGAGTTACTCTGTTCGTGGTGCTATCACCAACACTTTCTCCACCAGCGATCTTGTCAAAATTTCACTTCCAGTTGCCTATGCGGATATCTCTCAAGACGGTTGTTACCAAGTCTCGGATCTACTTCCTTCGGGGTTGAGACCGATCACTTCGATTTATAGTTTCGGGCTGGATTCCACAAAGACTTGGTATCCATACGAGATAAATGGCCAAAAGGTTAGTTTCTGTGTAGGAAATGGAAGTAAAGAAAAAACCATCAACTACTATGCGAGGGTCGTCTCCGGTGGCGACTTCAAAGCCGAAAGTGCCTTGATTCAATCCTTAATTTCACCTTCAGTCTTCAACCTTTCTCCCTCCGGCTCGGTCATTATCAAATGAAACTCTGGCAGTTATTTATTGGTTTTCTACCGATTATCGTCATTGCGACCTGCCTGCCGGCAGGCAGGGTTTTACTCGAACCGAAGCAATCTCCGAGCTTGAACCCTACACCTATTCGTGGGGTTAACCAACCCTTTGACACCTCCTTCGCTTATGATAATCGCACTTTTCTACCTGCCGTCGCTCAAAATACTGGCGTTGGTAACGGAACCTCTCCTAGGGTGGTTGTTCTCCCTCATCACCTGACCGCTTCTACCCTGATTGCTCAAGGCTTGTCGCTTTTAAAAACACCTCCACCCAAAACTATTGTTCTTTTATCTCCCAATCATGCCAACACCGGACAGTGCGCTATAGTTTCCTCCAAAAATAATTGGGATACCCCATTTGGTCAGGTCCTAGTCGATCAATATCTATTGAATGATTTTCTGGACACCAAAACCATCTGTTTGGATGACTCGGCTGTGGCTATAGAACATGGTCTTGCCGGATTGGTTCCCTTCATCAAATATTATCTCCCGAATACAAAAATTGTTCCTTTTGCCCTTAAAAATGACCTCGATCCAATATTGTTAAATAATTTTACTCAAAAATTAGTTTCACTTTCTACAAAAACCGTTATCTTAGGCTCAATAGACTTTTCCCATGGTCTGTCCAAAAGTGAATCGACCAAAAAAGACGCTGTCACCGAGAAGTTACTATTGACCTTTAACTATCCGGAACTTCTCAAACTTTCATCCGAGTATCTCGACTCTCCGGTTTCTTTGGTCGCCATTCTCAAAATTCTAGACTCGGAAAAAACCAAACCGAACATTCTAGCCCACAGTGACTCATCGGTTTTCAATAACCAACCAATGAACGTCACTTCATATTTTTTGATCTCCGGCGGCAGTAGTTCATCATCGACCATTCGTCATCCCGGACTTGATAGGGCCGTTGGTCCCCGAAGGGGGAGATCCATCCCCTCTGGAAATTCCTTCACTCTCCTCTTCGGCGGTGACGTCATGCTTGGTCGCTCCGTCAATACCAGAATGATAAAGTACCAAGATTTCTTATGGCCATTCCAAAAAATATCAGCTCTTCTTTCTTCTGCGGACTTATCTATTATCAATCTCGAGTCGCCTTTCCGTTCTGGTTGCCGACCGACCGATGGTGGTATGGTTTTTTGCGCCGATCCTCGATCAGTCGAAGGTTTGGTTACGGCCGGCATCGATGTTGTTAATATCGCCAATAATCACATTTTCAATCAAGGCCAGGAGGGCATAGATGAAACCATCGCCATATTAAATAATAACAACATTGCTTTCGTAGGGGCGGACCCCCGCGTCCGCCCGACAAACGACCCCCGCGTCGATCCGCAAAAATCGACATTCACTCTCAAAAATACCAAAATCACTTTCTTGGGCTTTACCGACATTGCCTCCGTTTCCCAAGAAATTGCGACCGCCACTCCAGACAATATTAGAGCTCAAATATCTGCCGCAAAAAAAGATTCCGATTTGGTTATCGCTACTTTCCACTGGGGCAATGAATATAGTCATCGGTCACTTCATCAGGTGGAACTCGCTCATCTAGCCGTTGATTCTGGTGCCGATGTCGTCATCGGCCACCACCCGCACTGGGTCCAGGAAGTAGAAACCTATTTGGGTAAACCCATTTACTATTCTCTGGGAAATTTAGTTTTCGATCAAATGTGGTCAGAAGAAACCAGGACAGGTCTAGTAGTCAAGTTAAACTTCTCTGGCAGTACCCTAATCAGTCAAGAACAAATTCCTATAAAAATTTTCGACTATGGTCAGCCAGCTACTCTATAAGACCTGACCTCTAAAGTACTCAACTGTCCTCTCCTACCTTCCAGAGAAGTAAAAACCTAGGGTACTTTGCCACTTATCGTTGTTCGTATCACTTGTAAAATAATTATTAATATCTATAATTAATTCTGGTATTTAAATCGGGAAAATTATCAATTATGGCTCCCATGAAAAAACAAAAAACCATTGTCTCCGCACTATGGCTGTTAATTAGTCTAGTTGTCATTTTTAGTGTTGCCCTTCTTCTCCAAAAAAGAAATTTCAGCGATCAAAGCCGAGCATCAAGTGGTACAGTTCTGGTCGGTCAGCTTATTAGATCCACTAGCTCCTCCTTATGCAGTAAATGCGTCCAGCAGTGCCCCGGTTCGGATAATGTGCTTCATGATTGCAACCCCATGGCTTCTAATGGTATCTCCATTGATAGTGTTTGCAACCAGGCCGGGAAAGTTGAAACTTGTGGCGGTAAGACCTATTGTTGTCCCAAACCAAAAGCCAGATGGACCGCCAATCTCACCGAATGTCCTGGAGCTACACCGGCGGTTAAACCACTCTCTCCCTACAGACTTCTCAAGAAAGGCGGTCTCTGCACGGCTTTAGTCATAGACAAAGATCTGGCGGAACCATTAGTTGGCCAGCAGGTGGTGGCGACCGGAACCTTGAAGGAGCCATATTTTTATGCTTCAAAACTTTCTAGTTACACCCCAACTCCAACAAGAACCCCTACTCCTACAAAGACCCCCACACCTACTTCTTCAGACAATCAGCCACCCAAAATCATCACCACTTCATTGCCTTCCGGTTATGTAAATAAATCATACACTGCAAGTGTGGATGCCTCTGATATCGACACCGGCGATGCTTTAACCATGACGATATCTGGTTTACCTTTTGGGTTGAATACCGGTCCTTGTGGAGTTCCTGTCGGTGGGGGCAAAATCACCTGTTACATCTCCGGAACTCCTATCCAGTCTGGACTTTTCAATATAAAGGTCTATGTCAGTGATAATCGAGGCGGATCCAGTTCGAAATCACTACCCCTATCTATCGTTACTCAGTCCACAAAAGTTACTCCCACACCAATTGGACCGCCGGTGGTCGCTCGCTAAATCTCAAAAAACCCGCCAAATGGCGGGTTTTTTGAGATTGGTCGGGGTACTCAGAATTGAACTGAGATCGCGCGCACCCCATGCGCGCATACTGCCGTTATACTATACCCCGATACTACACCCCGAAACGAACCTGTCTATTTTATCACTAAGCTCGTCATTGCGAGGAGTCAGGCAACCTGCCTGCCGTAGGTCGAAGATATCGTGTATTTCACGATCAGGTCTCACTCCACAAAATAAAAATCCATATTGCGAAAATAACCCAAATATATATAATGACTTTAGATTAATAAATACCCGAAGGAAATGCCAAAGAAATCCAAAAAAGTTAAAGAAGAAAAGTCTGTTGCCAAGCCGGCAGACAACAACGCTCGTCTCACTGCTGTCAAAATTGCTATGCAGCAAATTACCAAACAGTTTGGTGAAGGAGCTATCATGCATATGGGTTCCGATCGTGTCGACGAAAAGATACCGGTAATCTCTACCGGCTCAATTAGTTTGGACTTAGCTCTGGGAGTGGGGGGTTTCCCCAAAGGCAGAATTATCGAGATCTATGGTCCTGAAGCTTCAGGTAAGACCACCTTAGCCCTCCATGTCATCGCCGAAGCTCAAAAAGCGGGTGGTATCGCCGCTTTTATTGACGCCGAGCACGCAGTCGATCCTAGCCGTGCCAAGTCTATAGGAGTTGATTTGGACAGCCTCCTATTGTCACAGCCGGACAATGGTGAACAGGCACTAGAGATTGCCGAAACTCTGATACGTTCCGGTGGAGTGGATGTTGTTGTTATTGATTCTGTCGCAGCCCTGGTTCCCAAGTCCGAGATCGAGGGGGAAATGGGGGATTCTTCCATGGGTCTACAGGCCAGACTCATGAGCCAAGCCCTTAGAAAGATTACCGGAGCCATTTCCAAGAGCAAGTGCATCGTTATTTTTACCAATCAGCTCCGTGAAAAAATCGGTGTCATGTTTGGTAACCCCGAGGTCACTACCGGCGGGAAGGCCCTCAAGTTTTATGCTTCGATCCGCATCGATATGCGCAAAATTGGCAATATTCAGGAAGGAGATGAGATAATCGGTTCCCGTCACCGTGCCAAAGTAGTGAAGAACAAAGTCGCTTCGCCTTTTAGAACTGCCGAATTCGATGTTCTTAACGTCGGAGGTATCAGTAAACTAGGCGACCTCATCGACACCGCCATCGCATATAACGTCCTGGAAAAAGCCGGTTCGTTCATTAAGTACGATGGTGAGACACTGGCCCAAGGACGGGAGTCAGCGAAGACTGCTTTGGCCGAGCGTCCTCAGGTAATCGAGAAGATTAAGCAACAAGTCATGGAAAAGGTCAATGCCGGAATCCAGCCAGAAAAGTGAGATCAGAAGTAGTCTATTAAAATACGCCGCCAACATACTCAGTCGACGGCCGTATTTTAGGTTCAAATTACGAGAAAAACTGTTTCTTCGGGCAGAAAAACTGAATTTATCCAATTCGGACTCGACAATAAATTCAATTCTGGACGATCTGGCTAAGAGTGGCTATCTAAACGACCAATATCTCTCCGAAGCCTTTGTCAGACGCCAGTTGTCCAAGCATTATGGCCCTAGGATTATTTCCCTCAAGCTCAAATTCTTGGGATTATCGCGGGAAGCAGTTACTGAAGCTCTCTCCTCCAGTGCGTCCTTGGAAGCTGAAATAGCCTCCATCAGGCAGTATCTTCAAAAATTTCCCCTTCTTGACCACCGGAAACTGATCTCCAAGCTCTACCAACGAGGCTATTCCGACCGTGCCATTAAAAGTGCATTTGACGGGGGCTATTTAGAAGACTAAAATACAGATACTAATCATGCTAGTCACTCAAAATTACGCAATGTTCGATCTCAATCATAATACCAAGATCTTCTTCAAAAAAGCCTGTTTACAGGCAAGTTGCTAAGCGGCTGATTTTGCGTGTTTGTTTGCCTTCCATAGATTAGGCCTGCCTGCCGGCAGGCAGGTTTATTAATATATTTTTGTCTAAACCATGTCTATACTCTCAATTTTCCGTTCAAACATTTTCAAGAATCTTTCAGGCTCCGAAAAAAGCAAGTCAGTCTCTTCAGCTCCTGTAGGGGCGATTCATGAATCGCCCGCAAAGGCAGCACCGCCAACGGTCTCTGTCCCCGTCGTCTCCACTCCTACAGTCGATACGGCTGCTATTATCGCCGCCGCCCAAGCTACAGCTCAGTCTCAGGCCAGAGAAATAATTATCTCCGCCAAAGACGAGGCCTTCAAAATAAAAGACCAAGCCATCAAGGATGCTCGAATTCAGCTGGAGGAAATCGAGGTTAGAGCCAAAAACCTGGCTCAAAAGCAACAAAGTACTGCCACCATTGAAGAACAATTAAAACGGGAGAAAACAAATCTGGATCTCCAGACAACTCAAATTGAAGAGCTGAAGGCAAAAATTGTTTCTCAAGCCGATTCAATGGTTGAAAAGCTCGAAAAAATTGCCTCATTAACCACCGAACAAGCCAAGAAGGAGCTTATTGCACAAGTTGAGAAACGTTCTGCCGTTGAAGCAACAAGAGCCATAAAAGAAGCCGAGGAAAAAGCCAAGATCGAGGCAGAGGATCTCGCCAGGGAAATACTTGTCGATGCCATGAAGGCCGGTGCCACAGACTATGTCGCCGAGTATACGATCTCTACTGTTCCAATTCCTGATGAAGAAACCAAAGGTCGAATTATCGGTAAAGACGGTCGCAATATTCGGATTTTCGAAAAAGTATCAGGATGTGATGTCTCTATGGACGACGGTCCCGATGAAGTCAAGTTGAGTAGTTTTGATCCTGTCCGTCGAGAAATTGCCCGTCTCACTTTAATTCATTTAATCAAAGACGGTCGTATTCACCCGGCTCGTATCGAAGAATACTTTGAGAGATCAAAGAGAGACGTCGAACAGATAATGTTCCTGGAAGGCCAGAAGCTTTGCCACGCTGTCGGTGTTTACAACATGAATCGAGAGATCATTACCATGCTTGGCCGTTTCAAATTCCGCACCTCCTATGGTCAAAACATGATCAGTCATACTTTAGAAGAGACAAGAATTGGAATCAAAATAGCCAATGAAATTGGTGCCAATGTAGATATCGTTAGAATGGGTTGTTTGCTTCACGATATCGGCAAGATAATTGAAGGAGAGGGCAATCATGTGGAGCTTGGTGTTCAATACCTTAAGAAGTTCAATATTCCTCAAACCATTCTTGATTGTGTCGCCCAGCATCATGAGGATGAGGAATTTAGTTCTAATGAATCGGTCATTGTCTATATCGCCGACGCCATCTCCGGTTCCAGACCGGGAGCTCGCCATGAGAATACCGAAGAGTACGGTAAGCGGATTAAGCATTTGGAGGAAATCGCTCGAAAGCATCCGGAAGTTGACGACGCCTACGCCATCTCCGCCGGGAGAGAAATCAGGGTTATTGTAAATCCAAGTAAAGCAGGTGATGAACAGTTATCTGTTATTGCACAAGCCATTCGCGATGAAATCAGAGACACCATGACTTTCCCCGGAACTGTCAAGGTTAATTGTATTCGCGAAACGCGCGCCTCGGAAATCGCATCGTAAACATAAAATATACTGATGAAAAACAACCATTTCTCCTACATAGAATTACAATCGACCAATATTGGGGAAACAAAGAAGTTCTATTCAGCAGCTTTTAATTGGGTTTTTACGGATTATGGTCCAGATTACGCATCATTTTCCAATAGTGGTGTCGACGGTGGTTTTGCGAAAGTAAACTCCATAACCGGAAGCGGAACACTATTAGTTCTTTATCACAAAGATCTGGGTTTAATCAGAAAACAAATAATTGATTGTGGAGGAAAAATTGTCAAAGATATCTTTGCTTTTCCTGGTGGCAAGCGTTTTCACTTTACCGATCCAAGTGGAAATGAGCTAGCTGTTTGGTCAGAATCACAAGAAGGTGAGATCTGAGTACTGATATTGGGGTCTTGTGTCGAGACTTGCATATCTTGACACATTAGTGCTATCATCAATCCACAATTATCATTGATACTGCCCAATTAATTAAGAGATATGACCAAACAAACTCTCGTCAACATTGTTAGTAAAAAAGTCCATTTAACCAAAAAAGCCGTCAAAGAAACGGTAGATACCTTTTTTGAAGAGTCCATTGCTGCACTTGGGAAAGGTGAAAAAGTCGTAATTTCCGGATTCGGAACTTTCTACATTGGCAAGGTCGAGGATAAACAGGTTGTCCCCTTTGGGAATGAATCTAAGAGGCAAGTAGTCAAAGGACACAAAGTTATCAACTTTCATGTTGGTAAGCCTTTGAAGAAAAAAGTTGCCTAATGCCGTCAGTCTTCATCAACACTTTTGGTTGCCAGGCGAACAAGTCCGACTCCGAGCGTATACTTGGGGACTATCTCTCACGCGGGTACGTCGAAGTTGACAATTGGAGACTTGCCGACGAAATCGTCATCAACACTTGTTCTGTCCGTCAGTCAGCCGAAGATCGCGTTACCGGATTCCTTTTGAATGTGGACAAGTTTTTCGCTGGGAGTCAGAGACCAAAAATAATTCTCACCGGCTGCATGCTCCATTTCAATGAAAAAGAAATAAGGACCCTTCTGCCCCAGATCGACGAAATTCTACCTATTGGCGAAGTCGGGTTCAATCAAAAGGCGATCAGAAAAGAAAAGGACAAGGCTTTTATTCCCATTTCCTCTGGCTGTAATTCTTTTTGCACTTTTTGTATTGTGCCATTTTCCCGAGGTCGGGAACGTTCTCGTCCAATTGACGATATAGTTCGGGAAGTTGCAGAGTTATCCAAAGAAGGCTATACCGAAATCACCCTGTTGGGTCAAAACGTGAATTCTTGGGGCTTGGAAAAAGTCGGCGTGGCCCTCAGGAAGATGTTCATGGACAAAGATACCTTCAACCCCGACATTATTCCTTCAAACCAGTCTCAATATTTCAAACCACAAGACACTCCACCCTTTGTTACACTACTAAGGGAAATAAGCAAAATTGACGGCATTCAAAAGATTAGTTTTTTTACGAGCAACCCTTGGGACTTCTGGGACGAGTTGGTTGATGAAATTTCGGCGAATCCCAAGATAGATAGGTTCATTCATTTACCGGTTCAGTCCGGCAGCAATCGGATTCTCAAACTTATGAATAGGGGATACACTCAAGAATCCTACCTCGATTTAATTAATCAGATTAAAGCCAAAATCCCTGATGCGGTTTTTGGCACAGATATAATCGTCGGCTTTCCTGGCGAAACGGATAAAGACTTTCAAGATACTCTGAATTTAGTTAAGGAAGTGGGTTTCAAAGTAGCCTTTGTCGCCCGTTATTCGCCTCGTCCCGGTACGGTTTCCGCCAAACTTTTCCCGGACGATATTCCGGCCAGGATCAAGAAAGAACGCTGGGAAATTTTGGATCAAATTGCCAACAAAGACAATCTCAAATCTCGACCCATCGTCCCCTAGTTTCCCCGTCATTGCGAGGAGCGGAGCGACGTGGCAATCCATCTGGAAAATAATAAATAAATGTGAAATGTACAATTTAAAATGAAAAATATTTTAGTCATCTGTGGACCAACTGCCTCCGGCAAAACCTCTCTCGCCCTTTCCGTTGCTAAAGAATTAACCGAACGTCATTCCGGGCTCGGCCCGGCCGCTGGTACCCGAAGGGGTAAATCCACCATTCCGTCATTGCGAGGGCAACCTGCCTGCCGTAGGTCGAAGATATCGTGTATTTCACGATCAGGTCTCACTCCATCAGGATCAGTCAACATCCTCTCCGCCGACTCCAGACAGATATACCAGGGTCTGGACATCGTCACCGGCAAGGACATTCCTGCAGATCTCCCTCCAAACATTAGTTTTTTTGGTTTGGATTTGGTCGAGCCAAACCAAGCCTACAATCTCGCGGACTTCGTCAGTTATTCACAGAAAATTATTCAAAGCTCCATTAAAGAGAATGTCCCCTTAATCATTGTTGGGGGAACCGGTTTGTATCTGAAAGCTATTACTTCAGATCTTCTCAACGTCCACGTTCCTCCGAATATTGATCTTCGTCGTGATCTAGAGAGGTTAGACCTTAAGACTTTGCAGTCTCGTCTCTTGGAATTAAATCCCAATAAACTCGCCTCCCTAAACAACTCAGATCTCCACAATCCCCGCCGTCTCATCCGCGCCATCGAAATATCATCGTCATTGCGCGATTCGACTTCCATAGATACCCCTTTAGAGGGTACGAACCAAAGCAATCCATCCTCTCTGGATCGCCACGCTTCGCTCACGATGACAGATATTTCTTTTCTCTGGATCGGACTACATCAAGACAAAGAGATTCAAAAGGCAAAAATTCGCCAAAGGGTTTTAGATCGTCTAGACTACGGCGCCATTGAAGAGGTTGAAAACTTGATGATAAAGTATCCCAACCACCGCCCCCCCATTTTTACCAGTCTTGGTGTCCAAGAAACCAGCAAGTTCTTGCACCAAGAAATCACTCGAGAAACACTTATCCATTTATGGACTGCCTCCGAAATAGCTTATGCCCGGAGACAGATGGTCTGGTTCAAGAAACAACCCGGTATAGTTTGGTATGATAAAAGTACGATAGACAGCCACCTAATCGCTAAGCTGACAGAAATATATAAATAAAATGATCAAAAAGAAACACATTGTCTTTGATTTCTCCATTGGCAGTATCTTTTGGGTGCTTTTTTCGCTCGCCGCCGCTTATATCCTCATGAAGCTTACCAGTGTCATCGCTCTATTGTTTATTGCCATTCTCATCACCCTAGCGGTTTGTCCTTTGGTGGATCATCTTGAAAAGTACCGAATAAACCGAGCTCTTTCCTCGATAGTTATATTACTAGCAACATTTGGAACCATTATTTTTGCCATAGTCTCTCTTGCAGCCCCTCTTTTGGATCAAACCCAGCTATTTCTTCAAAAGTTGCCGGCGATAATTGACTCCGTTAGTCCGATCAAGTTGGCCGACGGTTCACTAACAGCTCAGTTTGCAAACGTACCCGGGAAGGTGCTTACCTTTGCGCTGGATACCTTCTCCGCTTTCATTACCGCCTTTACTGTTATCGTTATCAGCTTTTACATGATCCAGGACCTCCACAATTTGGAGAAGCATCTCAAATTCTGGTTCGGAGACAAAGGTTACCGCTACTTCGTGATTGCTGAGAAATTGGAGATTCAAATTGGTTATTGGGTGAGAGGTGAACTATTGCTTATGCTGTTGGTTGGTCTTTTAAGTTACTTTGGTTATCTCATCATCGGACTTCCTTTCGCTATCCCCTTGGCCTTTATAGCTGGTATGCTGGAACTCATTCCAAATATTGGTCCTACCATAGCTACGATTCCTGCCGTCCTCGTCGGTTTTTCTATCTCCACCGGTCATGGTGTCGCCGCTCTTGTTGTTTCCCTCGTTGTTCAACAATTGGAGAACAATCTTATTGTTCCGAAGATCATGCAACGGGTGGCTGGACTAAATCCCATCATTACTATCGTCGCCATCATGATTGGCTTCCAGCTAGGAGGCCCTCTCCTCGCCATCCTGGCTCTGCCCACCGTGCTCAGTGCCCGAGTCATTCTAGGCCACGTCAGGCTGAACAAAGACACCACCATCCCCGAAATCGACTAATCCTCACCCACTCGGCAAGGAATCCCATAACTTAGACTAGAGATCGTCATTACCAAAAGAAACGAGGTCGTCGTTATCAACTCCTAGTCCATCTGTGTCAGATGATCCCTGATTGAATATTTTTTCGTAGGGTGATAAGTCTTGAGCTTGATAGGTTTTGTTTCTTTGTTCGGACCGCTTCATGAATTCATTCCATCTTCTACCTACATTTAACTGATCAGTTTTTAGAACAAAACCTTCAAGCGAAATTCTGGTGGGGATACTATCTCCCGGAACTCTTTCAATTTCCATATCGGTCGGTATGCTGAACTGCCATCCCATTTCACGATCAATTTGTTTTATCAACTTGCGAGCTTTCCACCTGACGACTTCGATGGGAAAGCGGACTTCACTGTCAAAATCAAAAAAAGGATATTCACTATGGGCACGTTCGAGAGTGTCGAACATGTCGTTTTCCCCATCCTTGGTTTGATGCATCTGCTTTAATAAATAAAACATGCGCTGAAGGTACTCGGGGAACCGGTCTTTTTTTGACCACCTTTTCGCCAGAAAAAGAGAGTGTGTGCCCAAATCGAAGAGTGAATTCAGCTGGATATAGTCAAACGACAAAGCTTTTCCTTCTACCACTGCTTTGATGAGTCTCATCATTCCCCTGGGTTTGGCCAAGCTTTCTCCCTGGATAGTCATCCTGTCAAAACCATAAATAGCTTTATTGGCGACGTATTCGTTTTCGATTCGGGTGTGGCCGGTGATGGCTGTCGTTAGGGCATTTTGGGAATAATAAAGCCCTTCTGAGCCGAGACAGACTTGATTTTGAGTGGTATCCCGACCGGCACAATAGCGTGGGAAATTTAATTCATTCTCACCCATATACTCAATACCATCAACATCCACCCCGATATTTATAGCCGCCTTTTTGTTTTTTCGACTATTGGCAACTAGGGCATCATAGTCATTCCAAGGGAACTCATTCTCCTGCATAGAAAAAGGCGCGTGAGCCACAATATCTAAGACTGCTCTGGCAGGACCGCCCTTGTGCCAGACTTTCCTGTTTTTGGGTAAAGGAATTTCCTGCCAATTATCTTGAGTGGGATGTTTGACACGGAGAATGATACATTCTTCTCCCTTTATTAGTCTATTTTCTGTTTTAAATCTATCAGGCTGGTTTTTTATCATCTCTCCCAAAGGTAAAAAACATGTTTTTTGGGGAAATTCCTTCTGTTCGAATGAAGCTGCAATTTCCATGGAAAAATTCATAATAATATGGTCGGCCAAAGAGGCAAAATCATCTCTTCCACTGGGAGTTAAAATGCTTGCCGATCGTAACTGTTTAAATAAGCCCTCGATTTGGGTTCCAAAATATTCACGTACCTCCAAGTCTGGATAAACTTGTAATTGTTGCCTGAAGCCAAGTAATAATCTGGCGGTTGCTTTCCACCAGGTGTTTGGCTCGCCCTCTAATATTTGTGGGAATTCGGAAATTTGGTGTCTGACCAATTCCCTTGATTGCCGTAGTTGTTCAACTCCAGACATAGATTGATTCGTTATTTTACCATTACCCAAAACCAACAAAAGAAAATATAAAGAGTATACTAATGGTATTAGGTACTTTATAGGATATTATGTTAGTTTTAATCTTACTTTTGGTTGTTGGATCCGGTCTTGTATATATTTCAAAATATAATTTCACACCCGTCTCGGTTAACTTGGGTGTGTATACACTTTCAAATATTCCGCTTTTTTATGTAATTGTCGGATCGATCGTAATTGGTCTAGTGTTATCATATATTGCCTATTTGATTCATTCGATCTCGACCTCCATTAAGCTTCATGGAAAAGATAAGGAGATCAAAAATAGTAAAGATGAGATGCTTGAATCAACAAAGAGAGTTCACCAACTGGAGCTGGAAAACGAAAGACAGAGAAACGGTGTGGACATCGAACCACATGATCCAAACGCGCTGTGAAAAACTTATTGGCGAAAATCTATAAAGCCCTACATCTTCCCAAAAATATTCAGCTTTTGGTGATGCGACTATTTCAGGATCAGTTTTTGGTTGGTGCAACTGGGATCATTTTTAATGATAAAAGTGAAGTGCTTCTTTTTAAACACACTTATAGATCACACTCCTGGAGTTTACCCGGAGGTTATTTAAAAGCAGGGGAACATCCACGAGAGAGCCTGGAAAGAGAGATAAAGGAAGAATCTGGCTTGGTGGTGAGTGTGGACGAGTCTCTCAAAACTCGTACTGATCGTGACTTTGCACGCCTAGACATGTGTTACACTGGCGTTTTGATTGGCGGTGATTTCGTGCCTACCCATGAGGTGTCGGAGTATGGGTTTTTTGCCTTGGACAAACTCCCGCTTCTCCGGAAAAATCAGTTATTTTTGATTGATGAAGTTTTGAAGCAGAAGACTTCTCTCGCCACCTCTTGACAACCACTTCAACTAGTTGTAGTATGTGAAGTATGGCAGTAATATTGACAAGTCAAGTATAATCTGACGTAGAAAATGAAAATAAAAAAATTTATAGTTTTGGTCTCGGTATTACTATCGGCTTTTGTGCCTATTTTTTTTACAATTACGACAAAAGAGGTATGGGCTGCTACTTCGCCAACGCTTAGTGCATCATCGACTTACTCGATTTTGGGAGCTTCGGAAGTAACTTGTACCGGAGCGACCACCATCACCGGAAATGTGGGTGTGGCTGCGGGTACTTCAATAACCGGCTTTCCTTCCCCGTGTTCTGTCAGTCCCGGCACGACACAATCCAATACACAGAGTGCAATTGACGCTCAAGCCGATAACCTCACTACATTTGGCGCTCTCAATCAAGGCTGTGATTACTCTTATCCGAGTGGTCAAGACTTAACCTTAATCTCTCCTCTTGACCCGGGAGTTTATTGCTCAGCCGGAAGTTTTTTACTGACCGGAAATTTGACCCTCAACGGGTCAGGGGTCTTCATTTTCAAAACCGTGTCGACACTGATTACCTCACCCGGCTCTTCAGTTACTGGTAGCGATTCTTGTAATGTGTGGTGGAGAGTTGGGAGCTCGGCAACGCTCGATACACAACTTCGTTTATTGGAAATATTCTTGCTCTTACGTCCATAGGGATGAATAGTGGTGCAATACTAAAAGGTCGAGCGATGGTGCAAACAGGTGCAGTCACATTGGATGGCAATACTATTACCGCCCCGACATGTGCCGCTTCCCCAAGTTCTTCCTCCCCCAACGGCCCATCCACCTTAGCCTCTCTTGCGACCGCCCCTCAGTATACTTGTCCAACTATTGGAATCGGAATAATTGCACCAATTATTATTGAGTCAAGGAGAGTTGACGCCGATAGCGTTTTTGTTAGCTGGGGTCCTTACTCTGGAACAGATAAGTTTAATGTTCGATATGGTATGAGTAAGGACAAACTACTATATAACGTTGATGTCACCGGATTTTCAACGACCATCAACGCTCTTCCGTCAAATCAGCCCATCTGGGTTCAGATTGCCGCCAGAAATGAGTGCCAGATCGGTACTTACGAGGCATCTAGGCTTGTGGGGGGGCCGAGTCTTCCAAGCGCTGGGTTTGGACCTCGTGAAAACAAGGCTCCATGGTATTTTTTGGTAAGTATCTTCAATAGATTTTTATCCAGACGTTGAAAGTTCTCTTTATAACATCAGGGCTTTTGGTCGCTCTTGTGGCGTTCCCCTTGTTGACTCTTGTTAATTTTACCCAAGGAATTGAGGAAAAAACTGTATCTCAAAGACAAGATCCAGAACTACCGGTACGCCTTTTGATACCCGCGATCAATGTTAATGCCAGGATTCAAGACGTAGGCGTTGCCTTGAATGGAGAGATGGAGGTTCCAAACAACGCTATTGATGTGGGATGGTTTAAGATCGGCTCACGGCCTGGGGAAGTGGGCAGTGCCGTTGTCGCCGGACATATAGATGGAGAGAGTGGTGAGGTCGGGGTTTTTGCAAACCTGTATAAGTTGAAGGAAGGGGACCTTTTGTACATTGAGGATGATAAGGGAACGTCGATTACCTTTGTTGTTCGGAAGAAACTTATATTTGATCCCGGATACGCAGATGAGGTTTTTAGTAGGAATGACGGTGCCCATCTTAATCTTATTACTTGTGATGGTTTGTGGGACGGAGTAAAGAAAAGCTATAGCAAACGTTTGGTAGTGTTTTCGGCTTAAGAGTAAAAAGTGGTTGCTAGAATTCGACCTTTTTCCCATTGAATCAAGTAAAAAAGTATGCTAAGTTTCTAAAATGAAATTAAGCACACCCC
>Ga0075809_103_pt2 | contig 55154 bp, 54 predicted proteins | sample RifGroC2_FD_68269 | JGI IMG/M metagenome (GOLD analysis project Ga0075809, IMG submission 68269) | Microgenomates (Collierbacteria) bacterium GW2011_GWC2_44_18
AGTAAAGACCATTACCTGTGACAGAGGTAAGGAGAACAGTAAACACAAACTAACCTCAAAACAGTTGGGTACCACTGTCTACTTTTGTAATGCTTACCATTCATGGGAGAAGGGAACGGTCGAGAACATGAACGGAAGAATCCGAAGGTATATTCCAAAAAAGACTAGTCTTGAAAACTTGACTCAAAGACAAGTTTCTTCTTTAGAAAATATCCTCAACAATACCCCGAGGAAATGTTTGAACTTCCTGACTCCAAATGAGAGAATGGCACAAATTACAAATCACCTAAGTGGTGCACTTCCACTGCGGATGTAGGAACCTACGAACCAGCTATTAACTACCCCATATACTACAGGATGCGGATGCTATGATTCGCCTTGTGTTAGCTTGGGCGAAAGAGTGGCAACGTCGTACTATTGCCCGCGATTGGCACAAGATTCTCTACAAATCCAAATGGGAGTGATGAATTTCTTGACCCCGCCGACGGCAGGGTCTTTTTTTGCCTTTAACTGTGGGGTTATAATTATCAAGAGTTAATCTATCTCAAATTGAAATGAAAAAAAAATTAAAGTATTGGCCGTTCTTGGTTTTTACGATAGCCTGTTTGATATATTACTGGCGGGTGTTTTTGAAGGGGGATGTCCCCTTTCCGGGAGACTTGATGGTGGGAGCCTATCTGCCTTGGCTGGAAAATAAATGGGGTTTCCCCACCGGTGTGCCGGTAAAAAATCCCTTAATTTCGGATATTTTTTCGCAGTTCTATATGTGGAAGAGTTTGGTGGCCGAATCGTGGCGACATCTCCAAATTCCCCTGTGGAATCCGTTCTCGTATTCCGGATACCCTTTGATGGCTAATTTCCATTCAGGTGCATTCTACCCACTTGGTTTTCTTTACTTGCTACTGGGAGATATTAAGGGATGGGACTTTTTGGTGGTACTCCCTTCGTTGGCTACCGCCATCTCTATGTATCTCTATCTCCGACAAATTAAAGTCAAGAAAGTTGGGGCTGTGGCCGGAGGCATTATTTATGCCTACTCCGGCTTTGCTATCAGCTGGGCTCAATTCGTAACCGCCGCTCACGCCATGATCTGGATGCCCTTGATCTTTATTGTGTTGGAAAAGTTTTTCGACTCTAAAAGAACCTATTATCTTTACTACTTACCCCTGATCTTCTTTCTACTGATTACCTCGGGACATTTCCAGATAATGGTCTATATCACAGTGTTGACGGTCGTTTATTTTGTCTGGAAATGGATGGAGGCTAAAGACTATAAATTGTTCCTGGCGACCATCATTCCCGGACTGCTGACTCTAGGTTTGGCCGCTTTTCAGATGCTACCGACTCTGGAACTAACCAAATATGGATTAAGATCGGTGGAAAATTATATTTCCGGTTACAACTACGGTTTGCTACCAATAAAGTATTTGACTACTTTAATTGCACCGGATTATTTTGGTAACCCGGCAACAGGAAACTTCTTTGGAGTCTTCAATTATCATGAAGCAATTTTTTACACGGGAGTTCTAGCGGTTTTCTGTTTTGTCTTATCTCTCTTTCTTTTCAAAACCAATAAATATGTCAGATTCTTTGTGTTGGCCGCAGTGATCGCCTTTTTGTTCGGCTTTGACACACCACTCGGTAAAGCCGTTTACACCTTTAATGTGCCAGGGTTGTCGACCAGCGCCGCAGGAAGAGTGGCGGTAATCTTCTCGATGAGCTTGGCTGTATTATCCGGAATTGTCTTATCTAACTTAGAAAAAATCAGTTTGAAGAAAATACTGCTCACTATCGGGGTGATTGGTTTAGCTTACTCGGCAATTTATTACTTGGCTCGTTTTACCGACGGAATACTGCTCTCCCCCAATAATCCCAGTATGCTACTTGCCCAGAGAAGAGCCGTCACTTTAAGAAATTTGCTTTTGCCAGGTGCTTTTGTCGGTCTGTACTCACTGATTTTTCTCTTGGCCAAAAAATGGAAGGGCATGACCGGTCTGCTGATAGTAGTGGTTTGTTTGGAAATGTTCCGATTTGGCTGGAAATATATTCCGTTTGTGCCGGAAAGAATTGTCTACCCCGACACTCCCGTGATTACCTTTTTAAAAGAAAAAGCCAAAACAGATGTCTTCAGAATCGATCGGGAAAGAGCGGAGATTATGCCGCCGGCCACCTGGATGCAGTACCGCTTCATGAGCCCATCGGGCTACGATCCAATGGCGATTAAGGACTATGCTGAGTCTTATCAAGAAAGAATTAATGGAAATTTAAGCGGTCTGGTCGGAAGATATTCCGAACTGGAAAGATATGACGCGATAGCTCTGGGTGACTTTAACGTCAAATACTTACTGACCGTCAAAAGAGACTCTGTGGGTAAATTGGGGGGAAACAATATTAACTATTCGATCGACCAGAAGAGGTGGAAAAAGGTCTATGAATCAGAAGCCACAGCCGTACTGGAGAACTTGGATTACCAACCCAGAGCCAGATATTTGGGTGAAACGGGTGGGGAAATTAAGATTACTTCCTATACCCCGAATATGATAAAGATTACATACAGTGATGGCGCCAATAAAACCCTGTTACTAGCGGATACTTGGTATCCTGGGTGGAAAGCATATGTAAATAACAAAGAAGTAGATATTGAAAAATGTGACGGCATATTCCGATGTATTAAACTTGCCGACAAAGAAGGTGAGGTGATATTTGATTATCAACCGGCCAGTTTTTGGCTGGGATTAAAGATCAGCCTGGTCAGCGCCTTACTGACTCTGATAGCACTATTTAGGACACGGAACCATCAGACGAACTGAGGCGTGCCAGGTAAATATTTTCTCTTTGAGGAGACAGAGTTTTGCAAAATTACCAAGCCAGGCAACTGTCCGAGAAGGCATGTCCATATCCTCTTCGATGATGAGAAAAGTTAAGCCTAGAGAATCAGCATCTCTCTTGTTGGCCCAGATTTTATCTACATCCCGAATATATTCTGGCTGACCGGGTAAATATGCCGTCTCGTATGGTTCATAACCGTATTTATGATTACCGTACCACCAGAAGAGATGGTTGTACGGAAAATCGTAAACAGAGGGTAGATAGCTATAGACCTTAAACCCGTTGCCTTCAGCATTTTGGTAAACCCAATCAAGAGCCGCAATCTCGTTTTGCAAATTGCTCCGATCATCCGAAGGTTTCCCGGCCACGTCTCGAGTGTAGTCCCATTGAGACTTAAGGGAGTAATAAATCAACATACCCACAAGCAGGCCAATAAAAACCTTAACAATAATGGCCTTCCTTTCCCAAAGATAATTCAAAAAGCATCCAAAAAACAACACAATTGGAATAGAGAGACCGAGAGTGTACCACTCCTTGAGCTTCTGAGGAAAAAGAAGATAAAACACGGCGGAGAATAAAATGAACCAAAAAGAAAGCGACCAAATTTTGATTTCCTCGAACTTTGATTTTTTAGCGGCGATAAAGATGTATAAAAATAGGGCTAGACTAACAATAAATAAGTAGGGCACATAGTTTGGAGGCAAATGAGTAGAGCGAAGAATTAAGAGTTGAAAATGTTCCCAGCGCTGGATTAACTTTTCTGCAAAAGTTATTTTCTCTCCAAGCATGGTGCCTTGTCCGGAAAATTCTCCCAAGAGAATCTTGGTCATTATAAAACCATGTTTGAATTCGAAAAGTACTTGGGGGAGTAGGGTGAGGCCGAAGCCACTAGTTAGGGGAATCAACCTCTTACGAGATGACGAGAAAAGAAGATAGAGAAAGGCGAAAGGAAAAAACAAAATCCCAAAAGCAGCTTCGATCTGCATGGAAATACCAGAGATGAGACCAAGTATGAACAATTTATATAGATTGCCACGCTTCGCTCGCAATGACATGGAAAGAGGTTGGTACTTGGGAGGGGACAAAGCCCAGATGAGAGTCGCAAAATATAGGGTGGTGAAAAAAACCATTGAATTGGCGTTCCAGAAATATCTGGCGGTGTTAAAGCCTGTGGGCATTAAAAGTAATATGACAGAGACAATGAGAGCGAGTGAGGAGTGATTCTTCTTTAAGACATACCATAAAACGGTTACCGAAAGCTGATACCAGAGAATCTGCCAATAAACAAGGAATGAGGGATCTCCCCCTCCGGCAACAAAAGGAATTAGATTGAAATAATACCAGAATGGTCCCAGAAGGACACCATTGATACTGGTAGTGGGTCCAACTAGGCGAGGGGTGTGAGTGACGACCATGTGGCGCATATCGACCATGTCTCGTCCCTGATCGGTAGTAAAGGGAAAATTATTGTAAGACACCTCCATGATTTTTAATACGGAGCTGGACAACAAAATGACCAGAAAAATAATCAAGGAGATGTTTTTCTTCAAAAGACTGAGCATCTTTTATAACAATAATTTTATTTTTTCAAAAAAGTTACCCGTCGAAAAAAATTGAGAGCGATCAATGGCTGCCTTGGACATTTCCATAAGAGCCTTTGGATTTTTAATTAACTCGATTGTTTTTTGGGCTATTTCGGCGTTATCCTCACATAAATAGCCAGTTCCAGCAGTAATGATTTCTTTTTGGCCTCCTTTATTGATGACGACGGGAACACAACCGGAAGCCATAGCCTCTACCGTAGTCATGCCAAAATGCTCAACCTTTTCCGGGTCTGTTTGCTCGTTGATTCCAAAACCAGCGGCGTGCCAAAAGAACTTGGCTTGGGAATTGAGTTTCTTTAATTCATTAAATTCCGGATTGATTATAAACTCTACAGCCAACCCTTTGACGGAAGTCCTAAGTTTCTGGGTGAGAATCTCGTCCCCTTTTAGGCCACCTGCCAAGACAAGCTTGTAGCCTTTTACCTGTTTCGAAAGAGCCCTAAAAGCTTCAACCAACACATCCTGTCTTTTGCTGTGAGAGGGTGAATCAAACCTGGCAACTGAAAGAATAATGTTTTCTTTTTTGCCCGGTATAAATCCGTTGGTATCTATCGGTGGGTATAAAACAAAGCCTTTATCCTTCTGCAAATTTTTCTCAAGGACGTTTCTGGTGAAATTGGAATTGTAAACAAACTTTTTGATGAAGACTGTCTTCAGATTGTTGATAGTAGAGTTACCGCCCAACCTCTTGAAGGGAACTTGGAGATGAATCAGATTGTTTTTTGAGAATAAGAAAGGCAAGCTGCCGTCACTGACCCAGAAAATTAGATCGTAGTCTTTGGTGAATTTTAGTCTTTCAGCATAAGCTGTTTTTTGACTGCATAGCCCATAAGCCTCCGAATCAATAGCGACAGGGGATAGGTCCAGACCAAAACGGGTCTGTGCTAGTTCCAGCTCCTTTCTATCCGGCCAAGCCAAGACCACATCATAATTATTTTTGATGAGCCCAAGAGCAAAGGTGAGGACATAGCGCTCCCCTCCTCCGAGGGTGTCCAGATACGGATCAAAGATTAAGGCTTTTTTCATCACAGATATGTATATTCTAATCTAAATGGGAAGTTTCTGTCTGAGCTAGGAGCATTAGCAGATTTATTTTGCCTGTTTTTCCCATTCGGAAAGGATTTGCTTATCAATATCTTTGTATGTCTCCTTTAGGGATGGTTGTCTTTGCATCTCCCAAAGACGTTCGTAAGTCACAAATTTGCTGAACATCTGATAGATAATTTCGATCCAGCCCTCGGTACCATCTTTCCAGAGACCTTGCTTGAGACAGCGATTCCAAAATTCGGTAAACATGATACGAACAAATCTCCAACCAACCATGGGAGGATGACCGGCATTGAGAAGCATGATGGCTTCTGTTTTTGACCAGAGGAGAGTATTAGGAAGTTTTTCGTCAATATTTTTGTGGGAGAGGTGGACCATTTGCTGCCTCAAGTCTCCGACAGTACCATCTATTTTGGGTTGTTCGTGAAGCTTCCCTTCCCAACACTTGAGCGAGGATCTTTTCATAAACCGAAGGACTCGAGAATCACCCCAGTGGTTGAGATGTTTACCTAAGAATACTTCGTAACGGCTAATGGTGTAACCGGAGTGTTTCGGATGATCGATAGTGGCAAGAATTTCCTGGGCGAGTTTGACCGGAATTCTTTCGTCTGAGTCCAGATAAAGAAGCCAGTCCCCTTTGGCGGCTTTGGCACCATCGTTGCGCCACTTGGAAAAACTATTTGTGGTCGTATAAACGATTTTTACGCCATTTTTGCGACAAATATCCAGAGTTGCATCTGTAGAACCAGTATCGACGGCGATAATTTCGTCGGCGAATTGGGAAGATTTGATGGCAGGAATAATCTCATCTTCGACATTGCGCGTAAGGATGATGACTGATAGTTTCATATTATTGTTTGCCCGGCACGGACACTTTATTGTTCCAACTGCCCCAGCCAAAGTTTCGCATAAAGAAGTCTCTCACGGCAATTTTTTGGGCCGGGGTGCCGATAAATAATTTTTTTAAGGCTTCACGGAGCAGAGCAACCTTGGTGCGAGTGGTGGCGTAGGTAGTGCCAAAGAGGAGGCGGTTTCTAGTCAGAAAATAGTCGTTTAATGGTGAGCCAATACCGGAACTTTGGGCGACTTTGTGCCAAAGCTTAATTTGTGGATCGATGACTAGTTTGAGGCCAACTTTCTCGATTCTTTTTCCCAAGTCGGAGTCTTCGAAATAGAGACAGTAACGTTCGTCAAAAAGCCCCACCTGCTCCAGAACTGCCCGTCTGACGATGAAGAGACAGCCGGTAATGAAATCGGTGCTGCGGACCTGGTCATACTGCCCGCGATCAACTTCATCGACACCAAGATGAGTAGCATAAACATTGTCCCAATCGTGTTTACCACCGGCATACCAAATGACTTTCCCCAGATCTGAAGATGAATAGTTTTCTCTAAACTCAAAACCTTTGGCAAAATAGATGAGCCCACCAACCGCGCCCACCTTTTCGTCGGTGATAGGAGAGGAGAGTATGTTTTTCACCAAATCTTTTGGGACTACCGTATCGTTGTTGATGAGTACTGCAATATCAACTTTGTCTTTGAGAGCTCGTCGAAAACCAATATTGTTGCCGGCCGCAAAACCAACATTTCCCGGTGAGTCCAGATAGATAGTGTGGGGGTATTTGGCTAACTTTTTCTTCAGACCAACGGAAAGAGAGTTATCGACGCAGTAAGAAACTATCTCCACACCTTTTGGCAAGATACTTTCCTCTAACTGAGATACAACCACGAGAGTATCCTCGTCACTGTGAAAGTTAACCGTGATAAAGCCAAGTTTCATTGACCTAATTATAGCTTAAGCACGGAGGTATGCTTCTCCTTCGACTAATGATTCTTTGATTAATTGCGGATCTACCCCAAGAGCGATCATGGCAGATTCGTCCGAGGGTAAAACAAGAGCTCGATATCTCCAAAAATTTTCGGAGGTTTCATATTCCGGAGTTCCGAGAGCGAGACTTGGATCACTCGGTTCTCGCTGGGCTCGTGGACCCCAGTAGGCAGTACAAAGTTCAAATTTGTGGTTGTCTCCCTTTAATACGACTGTCATGATACTTGTTCTGATTACTTCCCTACCAATAACAAATCTTGTGTACCACGTCCGTGGTCTGCGTATTGCATAAACGAATAAATCGTCGTCTGTTATGGGAACACAGATAGAACTACCCTCCACCCCATCAATTTTCACTTCAACATGAGCGATGCCATTGCTATCCACCAATAATGAGTCGGAATAAATTTTCCCTAAGGCAAAACCAAGAGCTTCGTGGGTGTCTGGGTGAGTGAAGTAATGTGACTGCGAGGAAATAAAAACCTCTTCTCCTGATCCGAGAAACCCAATTACCTTCTGAGTATCGGTTTCTCCGACGTCGATTGCTTCTTTAATTAACACGTAGTAATTATACCTCTATATCCGTAATAAGACAGTTGGCAGGGATTATTTAAGGAGGCGACGCTGGAGCTTGAGGAAGAAGGCGTCTGTTTTGGTTTTGGAGTTTTGGATCTTGGAGGTAAGGAACCAGTAGCGGAATTCTTTGAATTTTTCCATGAAACCGGTTTGCCAGATGGGGGTAAACACTCTTTCATTGACCGGTTTACTTCCTTCCGCTTGCCAAACTTTTAGATAAATAAGGAGTATAGAGAAAAACTGAAGCAGGGCAACAATCAGTCCATGAAGACCATCCCTGTAACCTTCACCGGCAAAGAAGCGAGACAAAAACTCACCGGTGGGTTTCTTGATTAGATCGGCTGGATCGAATTTGTAGCCGGAGTTAATTAACTCTTTGGACTGCTGATTGGAGTATCGGAGTGCCCTGAGGAAATATTCGTCGATGGTACGATAATGGTGGTGTTCCAGAGCCAGACCCGTTTCTGCCTCCAGATTGACACCTGTGCCGTAAGTGATAGGCACCGAATGAATCTCGTCTTGCCATTCGACAGAACCTTTTTTGAAAAAGCGAACATTGTAGTCCGGCCACCAACGGGAGTGCTGCAGCCAATGTCCGAAGAGTAAGTTCTTCCTGGAAATGCGGACAAAATCAATTTCGTTTTGGTCGGCAATTTCAATTAATTTGGCGGCTAATGTTCTGGGCACGCGCTCGTCAGCGTCCACAATCAAGATCCACTCCCCAAGAGCCTTCTTGATGGCAAAATTTCTAGCAGGCTCAACGTATCCAATAGCTTTGTGATCATAAATACGATCTGTAAACTGCTTGGCAATTTCTTTGGTATTGTCCATCGAGTCCATGTCAACAACGACGATCTCGTCACAGAAACTGAGAGACTTCAGGCAATCAAAAATGTTTTCCGATTCGTTTATGGTATTAACAACCGCTGAAATTCTTATCTTGGCCATGGGCTAGTTAAATTTATATATGTTTATTTCCCCTGAGTCAAAGATTTTCTCTAATTTTAGATCAGCTGGATTTAGATTTATCCGTTTGAGCCTAGTTTCGTAAACATATTTAATATTGTTTTTCTCTAAAAATGAGACACCCCAATCCTTATCTTCCGTGTCATAAAAACGTTGGACGTCGCGAGCCCTACCAACATAATCGAAACCGGTAATATCCAAATTTATCGTGTCGGATAAGAACTCTGGTTGCCCAGAGAGTGCTGAAATATAGGCAGTTGAAACATAGGCATAAAGAGGTTTGGGTGCCGATACACGACTAGCCGCCACCTCATCGTAGAGTGGAGACAGAACGATCCCTTTTGGCTCCGCTCGAAGCTTGTCCAGTGCCAATAGTTCGGTATAACTTAATCGTGAGGATGAGAAGTAACCGACGTAGTCCTTGAGGGTCCCGACAGTGGTGGCGATTGCGAGGAAGATGAGAATGATGACAATAAGATATTTAATGAAACCGAGTATGCGGAGATTTACCCCTTCGGGTATCAGCGAGCCCCGGTTCGAGTACAGAAACCCTGCCTGCCGGCAGGCAGGTCGCAATGACGAAATGTATTTGGCGGTGAAAATGCCTAGAAAGAAGAGAGCATAGTACATGAACTGGATGGTGTTCCAGGGATTGATGTTTTGGATAAATAGAAGTGGCAACAATAAACCAAAGGCAATAATCCAGCGGACAATTGTTTCCGAATCAGAATGAGATTTTGACCGACTTATTTCAAATAATCCCAAAAGACGGACTCCAAGATTCCCAACTAAGAATACAGCAAGAGCAAATAAATTGATTAAGCTAAGTTTAGCGAAGTTTCCCAAGGCCTCGTAGGCCTGCCAGGCTTCGACCAGACGAGGCCAGTAGACACGATCAAACGAAGCAAACAGACTGCGGGGGAACCAGAGAGGAGAAAATATAAATGGAGCCGGACCACCCAGCGTGGTAAAAGGAAGGGATATAAGAATACCGATGGCGAGGACGCCTGTAAATAGCTTGTATTTCTTGGTAAACAAAAGGGCTCCGAGTAAAAGGATAAGGGCGTAGACTTTGGTCTGAGCCAGGAGGCCACCGAGTATTACCGCAAGGATGGAGTGAGACCTGGCCGTAGGTACACGGCATCTTCGACCTGCCGACAGGCAGGTTGCCAAGTTTTTTCGCAATGACGGTTTGGACTGGATTGCCGCGTCGGTCGCCTCAGGCGACCTCCTCGCAATGACAACAAGAAAGAGAAGGAGGAGAATGATCGAGAGGGCGTAGGGAGGATTCAAAAAGATGGAGACTGATTGGTTCGACCAGAAAGCCGATTCCCCGGTAAATAAGTCCTGACCCATCAGTATTTTGGGGATGAATCCGAAGGAACCGGCGAGAAAAACTAACAAAATGGACAGTAGTCTCTCCGATCGGGAGTAATGCCAAGTTTTAAGAAGTTTGTCTAATAACAAAACGATGGCGATACCGGCCAGAATAGGAAAGACGCGGAAATAGAAGTCTAAGGTAGAGAGACCGGAAAGTTTGACCACAAGTCCGGAGATAAAATCAAAGAGGAAGTGATAGTTGGCTATTTTCTCACCTGCTATCTGAGGATGGGAAAAACTAAAAGAATTGGAGGAAAATTTTTCGATTAAAGACAAATGAAAAAGGGCGTCATGGCCATTGGGACCCCAGAAACCCATACCAAAAGGATAAAGGAGACCGCTGCGAAAAACCGTTAGACTGGTGAGGAGAGCAACTATGACTCCTAGTATTATGGTGGAGTGAGACCTGCCTGCCGGCAGGCAGGTTGCAAAGTTTTTTCGCAATGACGATAAACGTGATTTTTTATTCTTCTGAATAATTAGGGTGATGGTTATTAAGCCGAGAAGCCAGAAGGGCCAAGTGGAATGAGAGGCGTTTTTGAATGGGATGTATGGAGTTATTTTCCAGATAACTCTGGCATTGGATACAAGGAGTTTTATGTCTTTGGAAACAACTACCGGTGCGGTAAAATTGGAGAAGACTATTTTGTCAGGCTGAAGAGTAAGTAACTTTCCGTCCTGCCATAGTGAAGTTTGCCAGTAGTCCCACTGCTTGGAACGGACAAGATCGGCTTTTTGTAAATCTATATCAAGAACTACTTCCTTACCGGGAAATTTTACCGAATCAATCACCGCCGGAATTTCGTGGAAAAGACCAAGATCCTGATTGGGGGTAGTAAGGTAATCTTCGTAAATTTCTCGATTGAAAACTCTGAAATCGATAATATAGGTTTTGCCGTTTTCCGACTTGAGACCAAGACGGTAGAAGGGACTCTGGTACCAAAAAACCTTACCGGAATTGACCTCGGTGAGGTCTCCGGTCTGATAAAAATAGGAAGGAGAACTTTCGGGATAACGGGCTTTGAACCAATCTCCAAAGTCCGAAAGTGAGATGGGGTGAAGATTAAATTTGTCGTGATTGACCTTTAGAGCTCTGTAAACGTTGTTAATTTCATTTTTGTAGAGAGTCAGATCGTAATCATTCTCTAAGCCAATATTTACGTAGGTAAACTCGTTGACTCCTTTTTGATTGTACATAGCGAGCAACTTTTCAAAATACTTTGTGTCTTGACCCAACGCCAAATAATCGTTTACCTGAACCGAATGGAGAGAAGCGTTATTGGATCCGTAAAAATTAAACAGGTCTCGTTGAGCCCAGCGAACCATGGCCAAATTGATACGATTTCCGAAACTGTAGGCTGGTATTAATGAATTGTTTTTATCGGGAAAATAGGGGCTACCGAGATATCCACCCCACAAACGATAACTATCGGTGTTGTATTGATCGTCGCAGTTCATGGCCGTCAAGACTGAATACTTGGACTGAAGATACTGCAAACTATAACTATCCAAATGCCATGCAGATACCGACTTGGGGTAAAAACCAAAACTAACAAAAAAGGCTGACATATAGGTATCTATCAGCTTCTTTCTGTCCTCAATCGAGTACCCGGAAAGAAAAATACGATTGGCATTAAAAAGAGAGATTCCTCCAGGATAAATTACGTTGGCTGCTTCCGTTAATCTGGGGGTGATTTCCAAAAAAGATCCTAAAGACTGATTCTTGTCTGTTTCTATTAGACCGCTGAAGAACGCTGATATGGTGGCATCTTTTACGGCGTCGTAGCGAAGAAGCCAGGTGAGCGGAAGTGCCGATGAAGTGGACTCTTGATATTGATACAAAGGTAGAGCTAAAGGAGTCTGTTTGGGATTCCCCCAACCTTCCGGCCCTCTGACCGGATTGGCAAAAGAAACATAAGTTTCCGCCTTGAAAGCCTGCGCCTTTCCGGAAAAGCAGAAGAGGAGTAAAAAGAAAATGATAAAGATTTTTCTAAACATGTTTTATCTTAAAGTAACTAAGAGTATCCAGGAAAAACAATTTTCCTTCAAGAATTAATATAGCCAGGAAGTAAATAGCGATAGAAATAATGATTATTAGTGCCAGGGAAAGGAAAGAGAAAATTGAACCGACAGAGAGATACAACCAAAAACTCATGGGTAATAACGCCAAAATCGGGGTTTTGATAATATTGAAAAAATTAAAATCAACGTGTTTTTTGGCAAGTAATATGGTAACCAAGGAAGACGTGGCAATAATACCGGTAGCATAGGCAACGCCCAAGTAACCAAATTTAATCGCCATGAAGGGCATAGTTAACCAGGTTAGACCGGTCCACATTAGCATGAGTTTAAAAGTTGATTTAATATGTCCGGTGGCATTGAGAAGGTTGGTAAGACTAGTACTGATACTGGCCCAGGCCGAGTTATAAAGGTAAATATATAAAGGGATGATGGCAGGAAGCCATTTGACATAACGCGGAATCAAATGTGTCACGGGTAGTGCCAAAAAGCCCATACCGACAAGGATGGGAAAAGCTAGCAAACACATATATTTCAGACTAACTTCAACAGCTTTGGCCAATCTCACTTTGTCGTGCTGTAATCTGGCGAAGGTGGGGAAGGCTACTTTGGTGAGATTATCCATCACAATCCTAAGAGGTAAACCTGCCCAGCGCGAAGCCCACCCGATGTAACCGAGTCCTTGAGTACCAATGATGCGGGTAAGAATAATGGTCATGCCATCATCTTTGAGAACGGCCAAGAAAGTATTAACTTGATAAGGTAAACCGAAGCGCAGTAGATGCGAGAGCGAAGACCGGCTAATACCAAACGATGGTCGCCAAGGATAAACAAGATACATGGCGATAAGCCCAACCACTCCCCGACCGAGAACTGCCAGAGTAAAGGAGGTGACCCCGAGTCCTCTCCAAGCACAAAAGACGGCAATAGCGTTGAAGGTAAGTGTTTCCAATACTTGTGGAAGAATCAACTTACTGAACTTGATTTCTCTTTCCAGCATGATCGAAGGAATTGTCTTTAGCGAGCTAAGGAAAAGTGAAATACCCATAGCATACAGGAGATACATGCCGGTCTGATCGATCCGGTATTGGGTACGGATTAATGGAGAAAGAATAAAAAGAATGACAAGAAGTGAGATGACCAATATCTGTTGGACGGTAAAAGTGGTCGATAGATCTTCCTTGGTAATCCCCTCTTTCTTTTGAATGAGGGCTGCAGCCAAACCAACATCCGAGAAATAGGCAAGGAAGTTAACGACTGAAGAAACCAGATAGAAAACACCATAAGTATTGGGGTCCAGGAAAATGGTGAGAGCTAAGGTGGCGACAAAAGAAATAATTTGAATGATGAAAGTCCGGGAAATAAGAGCCATGACTCCAGAGACGGAACGTCGTTTGACTTCTTGAACTTCCAATGTGGATGGAGCGTCAGGAGGGGCGTTTTCGATCATCGGAAATTAATTTTATTAATATTAGAGTAGAGAATAAGGTAAGTAAATCGGACAAGAGTCGAACCGTGGTGTAGCCAATCTTCGACCATACACTGTGGACCCCTTGATTGACGGTGACAACCACTCTCCCAAGATCGGGGTCGATCTCGGTAAAGACTTTTTTACCATCAATTTTGGTCGTTAGACCAGGGAAAGTATAAAGAGGTAACATAACTTTGGCAGAAGGAGAAGAAACATGGACGTCAAAACTCATCCAGTTGGATCCCGCTTTGAAATTTAATATTCCGCCTTGTCCTTCCAAATATTGAGGAATAGTAAAGGCGGGTCCACCCGGTGGTTTGGGGGCTGAGCGGGGAAGATAGTCAAAAATACCGCCCGTGACCTGATTCTCCCAAGAGAGACCTGACATTTTTTCCTGAATGGTTACTCTGACATGCCTTTCGAATCGGAAGAAGGGTGCATTCAGCAAAATGGTACTTAAAATTAAGACAGAAAACAGAATCGGTTTTAAAATCTTGGGAATCGCTATGGTAACAAGATAACCGGTGGCAAAGGAAAAATAGAAAACTATCAAAGCAACCAAACGCCATGGAAACTGCGCAAACTGAAGAATACTAAGTCTTTCCCAAATAAAGTTTGAGCGGCTGTGGGTGAGAAAAGCGTACAAAAACCCAAAAGCTACGACCATTAGAATCATCATCGAAGTGTACTTTTGTTTTTTTAATCTAAAGGTGGCCATGATAGCGGCCAGCAGCGCGCCGAGCCACTGGACATGACCGATAGAAAAAGACATCCCGTCCTCCGGACCCCAGGTGGAACCGCCATAGCCCCAAAAACGAGATAGAAATAATTGTTTAATATCAGCAAAGTGAGCTAGATAGTTAAAATAACCGATAGTCATGGAATCGACATGGACGAATTTTTGTTCTAAGACCACTGGGATAAAGAAAAAGGCCGAGAGCCCAATTCCTAGAAGACCGGCCAGAAAAAGATTTTTGATTGCTGTAAATTTTCCGGTTTTCCACATCCAAAAAATAGCCCAGATGATGGCTGTTGGAGCAAAAACTAAAGTCATCACATTGTGGGAGGTAAGCTGTAACATTAAGGCGATACTAAGCAGAATAAAATCTGTTTTGGATTTTTCTTTGGTGATTAGCCGATAAATATAGAGAAGGACGAAGGGGAACCAGATCATGCCCCACCCCTCATTCATGGCGCCACGAACGTAAATATCGACCGAATGATAAGGAGAGTAAACATAGATAACACCTGCCAAGATACCTCCCCATCTACCAAAGAACTCCTTTGCCAAGAGATACATCCCTAGGCCAGAAAGCAAAAAGGCAAGAGCAAACATGACCTTGACGGGCAAGAAATAACCGGCTCCCAAAAGAACCATCAGCTCCATGGGGTAGTAAGGCATGGGCGGATAAAACTCCATCAAGGGATAGCCATAGCCATAACCGGCGTCAGGAACCCAACGGCAAGGAATCTGACCGTCGAGGATACATTTGTGAACTTCATAAAGTCGGAACACTTGAAGGTCGTCATGCATGGGAAAAAACCCCGGCTTAAAAATATCGGCAACGGCCGGCAGTAACAATAAGAGCAGGAATAACTCCAAACGGAAGTGCCAAAACAGTTTGGCGAAAGAGGATATCGATTGGAGAAAGTAACGCATGTGGCTTAATTATATACGGAGCAGAACAGGTTTATTTCAGGCGGAAGAATTGGAGGGATTCGCGGGTGCCGTCCGACCGGACCATCTTGGGATACTCCTTAATTAACTCGAGTTTGGATAAGTCGCCTGCAGAAAGGTGATTCCGGGATTTGTTTATAACCAAGAAGCGCAGATTGTCACTAGAGGTGTTCAGAAGACCGGAAGGGATTTCCGAAACATAGTAAGTAGAACCAACAATGGTAATGTTTGTATTGCCTTCGGTATAGATCTGCAAACCGTCCGGTAGAGTACCAAAAAATCCTTCGGTAAAAACGACTACCTGCCTGCCGGCAGGCAGGCCTGCCTGTCCGTTTGGCAGGTTTCTTTCCTGCTCTAACAAGTACCGAGCCACTTCCTTTTGACCGTAGCCGGCAGTCCACTCCTCGAAGTAGCCATTGCGCATGTCAAACGGCATGGGTGCAATGGTAGGGTTGAATAAATAAACAAGGGAAATGAGAAGTGGTACGGAAAGAAAGAGAGTGATCGATAATTTGATCAGAAGTCCCTTGCGGCTAAAAAGCCAATGAAGTCCCAAACCAGCCAGTGGAATTAAAGGCAAAACGGCGTATAAAATATAGCGGCTGGTATAGACTTTAGCAACGAAGGCCTGGTACAGGAGAGGAGCTAGGGCGACAATAATCAATAATATATATTGACGTCTGACTTTTGAGTTTAGGTAGCCTAGTCCTCCCAACAACAGCACCGTAGGTGAGAGCAATAGGAATAACCAGTTTAAAGTGGTTTCAATATTGCCGATAAAAGGTGCCATGGGATGAGACAAAACCTCTTTGATAGAAAAAACGTAATCTTGGTTCCGAGCACCGATCATCTGAAAACCAACACCCAAACGGAGAATGGCATACATAGCCTGAGAAATAAACAGGGACAGGAGTAAACCCCAAAGAAGTTTCTTTATAAGATCGATGGAGATTTTTTTTTGATCGAGAAAAAATAATATGACGAGCAAGGCCCAAAAATAAAAAATCATAGCCGGGGACTTGGTAAGGAGCCCGCCGCCGATAGCAAACCCCAGGTACATAGCATGTTCATTTTGAAGAGTTTTGGCGAATTTTACGGCAAAGACCAGAGACCAAACTCCAAACATGGCCAGTAAACTGTCTGCCAGCGCCATGCGGTCGAAAAACATGGTGAAAGGAATAATGGCGTAAATGAGAGAAGAAAAAAGAGCAATAAAGGGATCGGAAAAGAGTAATAAGGCCAGTGTTCCTATACCAACCAAGGAACCAAAACCGGCAAAAACGGAGACGAAACGACCGGCAATCAACGGATCAGACACGAGTTTAAGAAAAGGTATAGTGGACCACATAAAGAGAGGTTGTTTGCCATCCGACAGTGGTAAGAAGCGAAGTGTAGGCTCCGCGCGCATTACCTGGGACCAGCGAATATAAATGGCCTCGTCGACAAAGACAGGAACTTGCCCCAAACGATAAAACCGAAAAAATAAAAAGAGAGCCAGGGTAATAATAGCCAAACCGAGTAGCCAAAGAACTTTATTTTTGGTCATATTTTCCGGTGAGATCGTTGATCTTTACTTGGATAATTTGTTTCACCATATCAATTGATTCACCAACAAAACTCTTTTGTTTACTTATGGAAGTGTCTTCGTTTTTCCAAGTTACATCGACTTCTTTAAGTTTGTAGCCGAGCTTTTCCGCTAGGAATAATAGTTCAACATCGAAAGCCGAAACGGTCCACCCCTTACTGACAGCTTTTTTATCTTTGATAACACTAAGCAAGGGAAATATCTTTTTGGCAACATCCAATCTCAGGGCCTTGAAACCACACTGAGTATCGACGACATCGTGGAGTAACAACATACCCCTAAACGAACGAAAAGCCCAGGAAGAAAGCTGGCGTAAGGCTGAGAAGTTGTGGCGCATTTTGCCACGAGAACCAAAAACTACATCGTAGCCCCGGTCAAATGACGGAAGCAGTTTCTCGACTTCCTGAAGAGGGGTGGATTGGTCCATATCGGTAAAGAGAACAATCTCACCCTTGGCGGCTTGAATGGCATTCCAAATACCAGCTGCCTTACCCCCGTGCTTGCCTCTGATCATGCGGAAACCGGGGTGCTTTTTGGTGTAATTTTCAACTATTTTATCTCCGCCATCACTCGACCCGTCGTCGTTGATGATAACTTCCCAAGGATAATGGGCTTTTCGGAGATATGCCGACATCTGTTCCAGGACTCCCCTTTTTAGATTGGCGTGTTCGTTATAGTTACTGATGACGATGGAGAGTTTGGGGGTCATTATTTTTATGGATTCCGGATCGGGTCCGGAATGACAGTGTAGAGGTTTATTTAAAAAGGTTGGCTTGGTAGTATTTTAACTCATTGATCGACTCAACAATGTCTTTTCCTGCCCGATGAGCCTCGAGTTTGGGGTAATCGGGAATACGAGGATACCAACGGTGCATGATCTCTTTAATGGTATTGGTATCGATGATCCGGAAATGTAAATAGTCATAGAGAAGAGGCATATATTCTCCCAGGAACTCGCGGTCGATATAAACCGAGGCACCGGCCAACACTCCGGTTTTGAAAGCACAATGAGCTTTGACAAATTTTAAAGTTTCTTCGTACGCTCGCTTCAAGGTTACCTTGGAAGTGATAATCTCCTCCATCAATCCTGACTCCGAAAAATGCTCCTGGTTCCAGCGCACCATCCCCTTTAAGACCGACTCCGGCTGGTGAATGACCAGATCAGGCCCAATAGCTTTGATATTGAGCTTGGCATCGGTGATAACTGTGGCAATCTCCACAATCTGAGCTCTTTTGACGTCGAGATCGGTGAATTCCAAATCCAACCATACTAACGGACCGTTCGTGTAGTTAGTAATCATTTGGTGTGAACTAAACGATAAATTTTTAAATAATCAATTTGCCACTGGCCAACAACGTGAGATGGTCCAAATTTAGCAATCTGCCACGCAGGATGGCCTTCCGGCTGACAACTGTCTCCATCTTCGCAGATAACAAAGAGCTGATCGACAATTTTTTCCTCTCCCCTGACCAAACCGGTATTTTTATTTTCCAAAAAGTAACGATAAGATTCATCATAATTCTGTTTGGCGATCAGACCGAAATTGAATGGCTGGCTGTTTGATTCTTTAATAATAAGGTCGATGGCCATTTCTGTCCTTTGGAGCTGATGGTTAGGATTATCCTTCACAGGACTAAAAATTATACTATTGGCGAAGAGAAAAACAATTGAGGCGATAGCCATCAGCCGGAAAAGTGTTTTTCGCCTTAGGAGAAACCCAAGGAGAGCCCCCTCCAGTAGATATATGGCCGGATAGATAAAACCCAGGTAATGGATATAAACATGCTGCTTGTAAACACTGAGCCCCAGTATCGCAAACCCGAGCCAAACAAAAACGGTTTTGAGAGAACTTAACCACTTTGATTTGAGATACATCCAAACTGAAAATAAAAGAATTAGAACGGAAACGAGTGGAGCCCAAGTGGTCTGCCGAGCAAGTACTAAGTCCGAGACAGTCATGTAGATAACGGGAAGGAAACGATCCGATCTGACAGGGTTGAGATTGACCGTGGTTTGTCTGTCGGAGAAAAACAGTTTGAAGGCATTGAAGTTCATCCCTTGGTGTCTAAGATCAAATAGCACCAATGGAGACATAAGGATGAAAAAACTCAAAAACGCAAAAAGAGTAAAACGCAAAAAGGTTTTTTTCCGTAAGAAATCCTTTGACTTATTGATTGAAATTAGGGTGAGGATCCAAAACAGACCGAGGACGGGTCCCAAAAGCAAGCCCAAGTAATGCATCTGCAAGGCAAAAGCAAAGAAAACCCCAATAAGAGGAAGCCAGAAATATTTCTTATTTTGCCAAACTTGGTAAATGCCCCAAACACAAAGTAAAGCAAATAGAGGCATGGGGTTTGGGTTCCAGGAAGAGCGTGAATAGATGATGGCTACGGGCGAAACTGCGTAAAGTAGGGCGGCGATCAGACCAGACCACTTGTTGAAGAGTTTCCGGCCGATAAAATAGGTGAGAAAAACGGTGAAAGTGCCGATAAGCGCGTTTAGAACTGCAGGACCAATGGGGTTCATTCGTGAAAGAAAAAGAGCCGGAGCCATCATGTAATAATAAAGCGGGCCGAGATACATGTTCCCGATGCTGGTTTGGGGTCCAATAAAAACAAGATTGCCTTTGGTAATGAGATCTCGCACGATACGGACATCCCGACCCTCGTCACCAAGGAAGGTCATAAACTCACCAATGCGATATAAACGGAGACATAGGGCGAGGAAGATGATTAAGAAAACAGATAAGAACTCAAATTTGTTTTTCTTGATGAATTCCCCTAATGTTTTCATTTGTATAGATTGCCACGTCGCTTTGCTCCTCGCAATGACGATGGTTTTATTTAAGTTTGTACCAGAGTTTAAAGAGGTCGACAAAACTTTGAATAATTACGTCGAGATTAGCTCCGGTACCCTCTCCTTGTTTGCGTGGGTAATGATTTACTCCTATCTCAACTATCTTGAAGCCGGCTTTTTTGGCTTTTATTAAAAATTCGCTACTGATAAAAGCACCTCTTTCGCTTTGAAGAGGTTCGATCTTCTCCAGAACCTTTTTAGAGATAAGTTTGAAACCACAATCGATGTCTCTGACGTTTAGCCCAAAAAGAAGTCGGACAAGAACTTGCCAAGCAAAGGTATTTAACTTGCGACTGAAAGAGACTTTTCGGCTTAGGTAATAACCTATGACCAGATCGGCATCGGTTCTCTCTTGGATATCTATAAAACGATTAATCTCGGAAAAGTCGAACTGACCGTCCGAATCAATGAAGGAAATCCAAGGATATTTGCAGGCGTAGAGACCGCTTTTGAGAGCTGCACCGTAGCCTCGATTGGGGTAGTGATGGATGACCGAGATGTGTTTATCTTTTTTTTTCCAACGATCGGCGATTTCTCCGGTTTTGTCTTTGGAGCCATCGTTCACAATAATTAGCTCCCAAACGGGCACGTTTTTTTTAAGGTTTTCGACGACGTTTTTTACCGTCTTGTCCAGACTGGCTTCTTCATTGTAGGCCGGCAAAAATACTGATAACTTTTCGATTTGTCGAGACATACTCACAAGTATATACTAGAGGTAGATGAAACGAGCGTATTTATTACTCACCGTTCTATTGTTTTCCCTACTAATCTGGCTGCCTTTTGGCCTGAAAACAAAATTGCCTGGCTGGGATCTGGATTTTACCAAAGGCAACTTTACTCTTTGGCAAAACTATGATGGACCAAACTATCTGATTGTAGAGAAGACTTGGTACAACAAAGAAAAAATTGTGAAAGATTTTTCGGTGACCGAGCCGGCCGAGTATTTCCCGGCACATTTTCCTTTGTACCCGTCGATAATCGCTGTTTTGGATCCCTTCATGAAAGGACCGACAGCCATGCTACTTTCGACCTTACTGGGCTCGTTGCTGTGCTTTGGGATGTTTCACAAGTACCTGGCGGAATTTAAACTCAGTCTCGATCCTTTTTGGCTGTCGCTCGTTTTTATGATCTTGCCTGCCCGCTGGGTAGCTATCCGGGCTATCGGTTCTCCGGAACTATTTTAAAAAAGGCAAATATTTGTTAGCCGGAATTTTCGGAGCTTTGGCACAGATTACAAAAAGTCCGGCCATAATACTGCTCGCCGCTTATGGTATCTACGCTGTAGTCGAATCAGTGAAGGAAAAGAAAATTGTCTGGAAATATTGGCCATTGTTAATCCAGGTAGCGGCGGTGGGTGGCCTATTTTGGTTTTTCAAATTACGAACCGGGGACCTTTGGGCTTATCTCCACAGTGGCGACAACATTCATTTGTTCTGGCCGCCATTTAGTGTGTTTGCACCAAAAGGTCAGATGTGGGTTGGAAATTTTTGGTTGGAGGATGTCATATGGACCTGGATAGTTTTTGGTATTGGGATTATGAAACTTAAAAAGAAGAAGCTGGTGGTCGAGTATTATTTTGCCGGACTATTTTTCCTCTCCACCTTGTTTGTAGCCCACCGGGATATTAGCCGATATATTCTGCCAATTGCACCTTTTGTGCTTATAGGTTGGGATAATCTGATTCAGAAAAAGGAGTTCAAAGTGATCGCCTACCTATTGATCATTCCGATTATGCTTTTTACCTGGAACTTCCTCCTAAACAATACGGCACCAGTGGCCGATTGGGCACCATATCTTTAGAAAAAATTACACACTAAAGACTCCCAAATTAGGTAAACTCGACCAAATTGTGGACTCAGATTCGGACGGAAAAATCCCAGCATGGATGTTCCGAAGGTTCAAGTCGATCAGTTTCAAGTCACCGTCAAGATTGGGCGCGTCAACCTCTTTTCCAACGTACCACCTCCACAGGGGCGGGACGTCATCCCTAATTCCCTGATCTGCAACTCTTGACCAGCAAATTTCATCCATAGAAAGGCTACTAAGTAGAATTATGGACCTATTTGTGACCAGACTCCTCATTGCAGGGTGACTATCAAGAGGCGCAAAGGTCCATGAAGCTAGAGGTGAACCTTTTGCGGGCCATGCCTTATGACTCTCTACGTCATGTAAGGTTAAATTGGCCAAGCCAGGTTGGTTGTTTATCTGAAATTCTGTTCCAGAAGCCAAAACCTCAGCCGCCAAATTACTCATTTCCACTTGCTCTTTGGCATCAGTAAAAGACAATATTCTTGTGATAGGGATTCTTCCTTTGTTTAATTCTTCTATACCTCGGTGTTGAATGTGACGTATAAGCCTATCCAATTCAGGAGCTCTTGGTAAAATCAGATCTTTTTGTTCCAACAAAAAGGGGTCTAGGTTTACTATGTTAGCAATTGACATGGGGTCTCTTTTCCAATCAGTCAGATCTCTTTTTAGTGCGACTAGTCCGTTATCTGCGACAATGGTAAAAAGATCATCTAAATGTTTTTGACCAGAACCGACCTGCACCCAGGCTTTCAGAAGTTCTAGCCATTCGTAATCCTTGACTGTCTTAGAGTTTATTGGCGTACTTTCAACCCAACAAAAGACGTTTCTTACAACTTGGTTTTCTTCTCCAGGAAATAATCTCAACAAAACTTGATCTTGAGAATTAAGAATGTTGCCGAATCCAGTGTTCCTGATCTTCCTTCGAATAAATTCTACACTCAAACCAGATTCTGAAGCCAAAAAATGATGGATATTGTCTGAAATGGCCTCTGTTCTTGATGAATGGTCGGTAGGAAATTCCAAAATTTGCTTTGTCTCCACGATGCAATTTTACATTAACTTAAACTGTTGGTGATTACGATAAATCTAATTCAACTCCATTTTTTTGGCATTTAATTGTTGTCACCCTCGCGTATGCGGGGATGACATTGAATAGAAACGGAATGCTTTGGTTCGGATTTCCGAAACCCTGCCTGCCGGCAGGCAGGTCGCAATGACGAGAGAGGAGGCGTGGGATAGCTTTGGTTCGGAGTACCGAAACGCGCAATGACGAATAGTCTATTTCTTTTTCCAGATAATGACGTTGTAGATAAACCAGTTGAGTGGAACGGTGATGAAGAAAACTCCGATAATCAAGAAAAGAAAGCGGTATTGATCGCCGAAGATCTGAGTCCCCAAACCAATAACCAGACTAGGAAGAATGATACCCGAGACAACGGAACTGAGATTGAAAGTGGTGAACTTTCTGACTATCTTGGAGCCCCAAACTAATTTTTCGTTCTTGAAAGTCCAAAGATTATTGAAAATAAAGTTACTGATGATGGAGATTTCGGCCGCGAGAGCGTTGGCGATGGTGTTTCTGACACCCACCACGTTGATTAGATTACTCAAAAGTTTGACAAAAATATCCAAACCGACTTTGTTAATAACAAAACCAAAGAGACCAATGGTCCCAAACTTGAGAAATTTTTGAGTGGTAGGATCGTTCCATCTTAAAAGAGTCACCACTCTAAAAACTTCAAGGGCGGTTTGTGGTTCGATCTTAGATTCACCGGCTGCACGCAGTCCAAATACCAAGGGGATTTCTTTGACCTTGGCACCAAGCATGACGGTATTGTAGAGAAATTCCAGTTTGTAGCCAAAGCTACGGGAATAAAGATGGTCCATATCCATCGTATCTATAAAACCTTTGACGCGAGTGGCTTTGAAGCCACCGGTGGGATCGGTGATCCTGAAAAAATTCTTGGTCGGGAAAAAGAGGACAAACCGGGCCACCAGACTGCCGACTTCGCTCAAAAAAACTCTTTTAAAACCCCATCCTTTTGGGTTACTACCACCTTTGATCTTCCGACTGCCCATGACATAGTCATAACCATCGGCGATTTCTTTGAGGAAAATGGGTATTAACTTCGGAGAGTGTTGGAAGTCGCCATCCATTTCAAAAACCACATCCGCATGGAGCTGTGACATGGCATAACGGAAGCCACGAACATAGGCAGCTCCGATACCCGCCTTTTTAACACTGAGGGAAAGAAAAAGATCTTTATACTTCTTCTGTTTTGTTTGGACTACTTTATAAGTGCCGTCCGGAGAGGTGTCGTCTACTACCAAAACTTTACAATCCCAATCTTTGATATGGGGAAAAGTAACGGTAAAAAGATGATCTAGCATCTTTCCGATAGAATCGGCTTCGTTGTAAGTAGGAATGACTACCACAGCAATGGGAAGTTTGTTCATATATGTTAGTGTTGACACTGACCTCCACAACAACCTTCTTCCCCATCTTGACTACGGCCATTTCCGCCATGATGACAGGTGCGATCGTGAGATTCAGTCAAAATTTCTTCTGCCTTGCCGTCGACATACCAGTAGAGCTTGTTGTCATCCTCCTGAAGGACCTTTTTATGAGAGCCATCGCAATAGGGCTGATTGTCCGAGAGTCCGCACATACAAATATGTTTATCCCCTATGACTATCGGGCCCTTGGCAGTTTTCTTTACTAATCTTGGCATGTAGCTATTATATCGCTCAAGAACTCTAGAACTCAAGGAATTACGACTTTCGCACTTTCGTCATCGCGCCCAGGTCGCCAATGACGATATAATTAGAGTATGAAGATAGACATTTTGACCATATTTCCGGAGATGTTTGAGGGTGTTTTTAAAACCTCGATAATCGGCAGGGCGGTAGGATCCGAGACGGTACAAATCAATGTCCGAAATTTACGAGATTGGAGTGATGACAACTATAAGAGTGTGGATGATCGACCATTTGGCGGAGGGGCAGGCATGGTAATGAGAGTGGATGTGGTGGAGAGAGCAGTACAAGAACTCAAGAACTCAAGGAATCAAGGAATCAAGACAGATAAAGGACAAGTTAAAACTAGGGTGATTTTGATGGATACAAAAGGAAAGATGTATGACCAAAAAGTAGCGGAAAGACTGAAATCAGAAGAGCATTTAATATTTATTGCTCCGCATTTTGAGGGTATAGATCATCGGGTCCACGAACATCTGGCAGATGAAATTTATAGTATTGGTCCATACGTACTGAGTGGAGGGGAATTGCCCGTGATGGTAGTAGTAGACAGTATTTGCCGACTGATGCCCGGAGTACTAGGGAACCCCGAATCTCTTAAAGAAGAATCTTACAGTGAAGAAATGCAGATGGAATATCCCCAATACACTAGACCGGCAGAATATAACGGCTGGAAGGTGCCCGATATCTTACTTTCGGGAGACCACAAAAAAATCGCTGAGTGGAGAAAGAGAAAGTAGATCAAATGTCACTGTAGTGAGAGGGTCTATCTAATTCGCTAATAAATCTTAGAGCTTCTTCAACCGAGCCAGCCTGTCCAGACTCAAACTGCTCATAAACTCTTTGCGCTAATTCTGGTCTCAATTTGTCTTTTTGAATAAGGCTTTGGAGAAAACTTTCTTTTTGAGACTTAGACATATTATTGAATCTAGCTCTTTGTTTTTCCTCATTTATTTCTTGGAATGTAAGTTCGTGCATTTTATTGATTTGGCAGGCCAAAGGGAACGAGGTAGATTATAGTATCGGTGGCCGGAATTGTAACCAGATCTCTGATCTTGGCCTCATCAAAGCCGGAGATGGTGACCAGGCCCAACTTGAGACTTTCGGCTTGGAGGTAAAGATTTTCCCCGACATGACCAGCTTCGAGATAGACTTCTTTATCATGAGGGATACCCCCATACGACTCGGCCATCTTGTCCATATTGCCGGTGATCACTATAATGGCTGGGGCATTCTTGAACGAGCTTTCCTTCATGGCCTCGAAGATGGCTTGTTGTAGTTCGACTTCTTTTATTGGTTTTAGCTGATGCACTGGAGTTCTATCTCCCGGAACATATTGATATTCACCTGCTTCCAAACCTGCCACTTTGCTAGCGATTAAAAATAGAGATAGGGGGTAGGTAGATTTGGCCGAGGGAGCACTACGGCCGCCCCAATCGGCAGTAACTCCCTGTCCGGCCCAGAGCATTTGCGAGACCTGTTTGAGAGTTAATTCTTTATCGAAGAAATCTCTCCTGGTGCGTCTCGCCTTCAAAACCACTTCGATGGAATTACCGCTTCTGAAATCAGGTGCTGGTAATCCGACATTCTCTGATGGCAGAAGATTAGTTGTGACCACCGGTTGATTTTGAGTTTGATTCGTAGATGATGTACGACGCGTCATTAGGACAACCATGAAGGCAGAAAATACCACCAAAGCCGTAAGCGCCGGAATAATCCAGCGCTTAACTTGGGGGTCTATTTTCTTTAGAGGTGTTTGTTTGGCAGTTTTTTTCACAGCTCTTTAGATAAAGGGGACGATCTTGGCGGCCTTGCGAATACCGGTAAACCATTCTTGAGTTTTGGAATAGACTTCTTGCTGATAAAGAGTGTCCTTGATGCTAGTGGAGACATCTTCAAATTTTTTGTCAGTAAATTGAGTCTTGTTGTCGTCAAAGTATTTCTTTATTTGGTCCTCAGTTATCTCGATTTTGTAATTTTTTTCGATAATCTTTTTTAGACTTAGACTTTGCCTGATGGAGTCTTTGGCTTTGTCTTCGGTTAATCCGTATTGAGTCAAAGCTGCTTTGAAGGCCTCTTCACCACCGTATTCTTTGATGATCTTGGCGGTTTCGTCAGATACCTCTTTATCGGAGATCACGATATTGTTTTTCTTTAACTCCGACTCCAAGAGCCGTTGATTTACTATTTCGTCGAACGTTTGTTTGCCGTATTTTTCGGCCATTTTTTGATTGAGTTCCCAGCGTAAAATTGGTGAAGAATTCACCGTCCCGGCCAGGAAGTGACCCCGATATTTTTGAGCCAGTAAGTAGAGGACGGTCCCCAAAGCAACGATCAGAACAAGTTTGACCGCAAACCCAAAGGGCGGGCGCTTGACTTCTTTTAATTCCGGAAGTGATTCTTGTGAGGAATCGACGCGGAGTTTTTTGATAACTTTCACCGATTTTTTGATCTTTGTTTTTATTTCTGCCATTTCAGATTTATCTTTATTAATTGTTTTGGGTGACATTGATTTTGCCATAGTTTATATATTATCACTTTCAAGATCGATTGCGTTATCGAACGGAGGGATTACAGGATCCGGAAGATCGGTACTGAAGTTTTGGATATTTTGTCTGATCCACTCATAATCTGATTTGACAGTTTTTCTGGTAGTGGGGACGGGGGTACCGAGATCCGGAGGCAAAAAGACAGGAGGTTTACTTCTCTGAAAGATTGCTTTACCAACAGCTAAAGCAATCAAAAGAACTACCAAGACCAGACCACTGACCAAAAACCATTTGAAGCGGGTGATCCAAGCTTTGATCGGCACCAAATATGCTCCGGTTTTAATATCATTCAGAAGCTTGACCGCTTCCGGGTTGGTGATTTCAAATTTGAGGTTGGACATAGTTTATATCGATATCAATAAGACGGTCTATCCAGTCTAGCTGTAACTCGCGGATTTCTACCAATTTCTCCACCCTTGAAGTAAAGAAAATCTCGTTCACAGATTCGGCAACCGCGTCTGCCAGATTAAGATTATTAGCCAAAAGATCAATTTTACCATCGATAATTTTAGAGGAATCTTTGAGCTCTTGAATTCGAGCGGCCAAACCAGATGGAATAGGGGTAGGAAGCTTGAGAATAATAGCATCCAAGGCGATTGAAGAATCCGTTTGAATTCTTACGAGAGCGGCGACTTTGTTTGCCACGATACCAAATTTAACGATGCTGTCATTCTCCGATATAGTAGCTAGATTACTTTGGGTGAACTTATTTAGATCTTCTTGGGTGATTATGCTCTGGGATTTTTTTGCCTGGGCGAGAAAATATTGCCGAGCTGTATCTAGCGAAGTAATGACCGGTTTGATAGGGTTGTAGTCTATATTGTAACTTGCTATACGATCCATCAAATACCAATTTAACGAAGCCTTGGCAAGATCTCTCGCCAATATTGTTTGCTTGGCCGAAAGCATGGCTTTTTGCTGATTGTCTAAGCTCGAGGTGTTGAGATAATCGCGCTTCAGGATGACGAATTCGGAATATCCAGTACGATATTGACCGTACTGATAGTCATAATCCGACTTGGCATCGGCCAATACAAATGGTGAAGTAATAGAGGCGATGACCAATAATATGATTGCAATTGGAAAAAAAAGGTGACATTTCATCTACCTAATAGTATACCCGATTACTGACCGTTACAGTAATCCTATGGCCAATACACATCCTAAAACACCAAAAAGCACGTATTCCAATATCACTTTTTGATGGATGGTCTTCTCTCTCCAATGATGAAAAATTCCCCAGATAACATAAACCAAAGAGACGTAGATAGCCGTAATCATCTGATAAGTTTTATTTCCGTTAAGAATGAGTGTCAAGAGTATGGCTGTAGAAACTAGCAAACTGAGAGCCAGATAGTCGATTATTTTTCCTATTGGCTTTTTCATAAGATGATTCCTTGTCTCGTGATAATAAGAATAGCAGCCATCCCAATAAAATAAGTCAGATGGGCCCAAGTGTCTCCGGATATGCGGATAATATTGTATCTAAGGACAAAGATCCAGTCCAAACTGAGGGCGAAGAGAACTATGACGGCAAAGGCGAGAGACCAGGATCTTTTCAGATCCAAAGGAGAAAGACCTGATGTGGGTATGAGCTTCTCCCCGATCGTGTCAGCGGCAACGGCTCCTTTTGTAACTATCTTGGCAGCTTTCTCCTGAGCCAAGACTGGTTTGGCCTCAACTCGGTCTGAGGCGATGTTGGAAACGGAAGTTTGTGGAGAGCCAAACATTTGAACAACGATAGTGGTTTCTACACCGTTGAGGTATCCGTCCATGACAGCTATGCCTATGTCTTGGTAACGTTTGTCAAGGAGATTTTGGCGATGGGTAGGAGAGGCCAGCCAGGCTTTGACAATATCAGAAGGATTGCCAAAATCCCGGGCCAAGTTTTCGCCGGCGTGCTGATATTTATAGCCGGCGGTAGTAATGAAAGACCACGGTTCGGTACCAGAGGGAGAAACATGAGCCCAATAATTATGGGCAAACATATCGGCGGCTTTGGCCTGTGCCGCTAGAGACAGTTCCTGATTTTGCTTCACGATGGTGAGCCCAGCATTGAGTCGTTCGTTGTTTGTGAGCTCTATCACTCTGGACGGATCAATTTGAGAAGCATAACCAAGAACTCCCGGTAGAAGACCAATGGTAATATCCACAATAGAACGGCCCATGATAAACAAGCCGATTAAAATCACTATCGACCTTGGCCAGAGAATTTTGGCTTTGTGATTGTTATGTGGATGAGGAAAGAAAAGGGTGAGGGCAGGATGTGCCATAACTAAATCATTATGGCACAGGATGATTTCTTTGAATATAGCTAGCTTTGTTGACGAGTGGCCAGTATAAGGACTCTCATGACTGAAGTCCCTGGTGGCCAAGTGGTCATGAGAGTAAGGGATTCTTCTGTGGTGTTATCGGAAATAAATTCGACGGTACTTCTCGGGACAATTTTCTTTTCCTGGACCAGATACACGTAGGTATTATTTTCGTAATAAAGGCGTATTTCGTCTCCTTTTTCCAACTTACTCAGGAGATAAAAAACCGAATTATATTTTGAGGCTTTAAACAAATTCTCGGAGGAATGTGAAAATAGAAAAATATTACCCTTCTGACCTGGTATGGCGGAGCCATCAACGTGGGAAATACCGCCAACCAAGGCTTTTTGGTAAACATTCTCGTCGTAAGGATTGACGTTTTTTATAACATGCGCGTTGGCGCCAATTTTATCGATAATGATCCCGAAATCCATGTCAACGGGAGTGGTACTTTTTAAAGTTGATTTTGTAAATGTATCAACCCTAGTAACGTTGTAGTTGATCTCCTGCTGGATCACGGGAATAAAGGTCCGACCAAGATTCATGATGACAATCAGAAGTAAACTAATTCCTAAAAGCTTATTCATCTGCTTCATTATGGCATAGGACTATCCCTTTTTGAATAAGCCACGCACCACGAAATATAGAGGAATAAATAGTAGAAGCCATAAGTAGTTCTTATTACCGGTATCATTTTCACTCTTGTCGGCCAATACTTGACCGGTGGGGGTAAGGCTGGGAGTAGCAGATATCTGAGCAACAAGGGAGGTTTGATCTGTTTCTTCGGTGGTGGCTCCTAAGACACCCGGCTCAAAACCTGCTGGAGGCTCGGCTACAAAACCGCCGGAGGGGGATGAGGACAGTTCGTTGGAAAAGTCACCCGGTGCACAGCCATTACCGGCGCGGACTCGGAAATAATAAGTGGTTCCTCCGGATAGTCCATTGATAGTGTAGCTTGTAGTACCGGCAGGACCGACATTGGGGTTGCCGTACTGTTGTGAACCAGACTTGGTGCCATAGGTCACTAAATAGTAAGAGGTTGGGTTGGAGGCTGTAGACCAATTTAAGGTGACGGAGTTAATCCCGGCGACGACGGACAGTAAGATCGGAGCAGATCCTGGCTTGGTATCGTTACAGACGGGGGTTTTACCGGCCAACCCATCCGAAAGACCATCTCCTCCACCACCACTGTTGCTATTGTTTGTTGTTTGGGTATAACTGGCAAACTTTGTAAAGTGTTTGGTCCAAATGACTAAATCTAGACCGACATCAATCTTACATTCTCCATCAGCAACTAATGCATCTCCCGCCTCTTGAGTATCGGCAGTACAAATACTGGTAATTTCTGTAAAATCCGTTCCCGGTCTGGAATAACCCACTTTTTTGCCTGCTTGATTTGGTAGTAAAATTCTAACCGCTTCATCAAAAGTAAGTTTATCAGCAGCATACCCTATTTCTATAGCCTCACCTAAGGTTGAACCCGATGGCAGTGTTACTGTTGTAATAGTTGGGGCTGCGATTACTCCATCCCAACCAGTAGGACCAGTTACTTTGGTTGCTGGAATTTGCACATCAGCATTATCGGAGTTTATTGTAATTTTTGGTATGTCTCCGTCACCATCATCATAAATGAATGAACTAACATCTATTTTTGCTTCCGTATCTCCATCAACAGTGACAGTAACTTCATCTTCCGGATCCGTGATAACCACTTCAGGAGAATCGGTATCAGCCGTAGCTTCACCATCGCTATCAGGAGTAGTTTGAGTAGCGGCTAGACTAGAATCAACTATTAATAAGCTCGTTGCAGTATTTCCCGCGAGATCGGTTACAGAAACCACCACATCATTGGCAAAGGTGGTAGTTTCTGTGGCGGTAATAGTCAATGCCGCTCCGGTCCAAGAATACGTTAAGGTTTTGTCTGCTCCGGTTGTCAGTGCATTTTGAACTACTGTTTTGGAACTGTCCGATAAAATTTCATTGAAAACCAAACTGGTATCACCGGCACTCAAAACAACATCCGCAGAATCATCACCTAAATTATTAACAGTGGGAGCAGTATTGTCATGCGTAATGGCAACTGTGGTAACTGAACTTACATTACTAGCTGCATCTTTTGCGGTGACACTTAGATTATTCACTACGTTTTGAGTAAGTGTTACCGTAATATCATAGTTGCCGCCTGTCGCTGTTCCGGTTGTGGTGCTTGCTCCTCCGGTAATCGTAATCGTTGAATTGGCTTCGGCCGTACCAATAATATGAATTGTATCCGTATTTACCGTCTGAGCCGGTGTAGTAATAGCAGGAGTAGCCGGTGCTGTTTTGTCCACTGTTAATGGATCACTATTACCACTAAAGGGTGAGGGATTGTCAGCCGGATCATAAGCTAATACTTTGGTGTACCAAATATCATCAGTTAAAGGATTTGTATGCGTATAAGAAGTTCCACTAATATTTCCTGAATCAAAATCAGTTCCTCCTAAAATGGTTGACCAATAAAAGATATAATGGTCGGCATCAATAGAGGAAGCCCAATTCCAAGTAGGTTTGTTGTTATTTGTTGGTGTTGTTGAGTCTGTGGTCGGTATTCCTGGAGCAGTTGGAGACAATATTGTTTTTGCTGAATCAGTATAGTAAGGACGGAACGTTACACTACCTGAGGTACCGGCTTGTACTACTGTCGGATCTGAACTTCCCCACCAGTTATTGGTAGCATCAACTGTCCCCGATGTATTACCAAAACTTGTTCTATATACGCCACTAGCGCTGTTATCTACAATTTTATTTGTATTTATGCTTGGGTTTGCATTATACAAAATAACTCCATAAGCATTATTGTAGATATCATTGTTTTCTATCGTTGTTGAAGATCCAGCTTCTATGTCTATACCCACATTGTTATCATAAATGTCGTTACTTGATATTTCTAAATCAGCCGTAGCATCCATAATTAATATTCCTGCGCCAGTCGTACTACCCTCATATCCTAAACTAGCGCTATAACCTACCCAAGAACAATCGCTAATTGTATTATTTTTAATAGTTCCTGTTATGCCTGCACCATTAGGCCAACCAATCTGGATGCCGTTTGGTATAACCCCAGTAGAAGAGTAAAGCAAGGAAACAATATTCTCCTCAATTTGGACGGTGTGAGCAGCGTTAACCCTAATTCCTACTGGGCCAACGTTTTTAATTGCATTATTTAGAATTTTGACATCTACACTACTTACACCGCCATTATCTACATTAATACCATGTCCAAGATCATCACTGTTATTGGTATTTTGTATGGTGAATCCTGAAAGAGTAACTGTCCCACTACTCGCAGTTATCTTAACTAATCCTCCAGTGCTTGTCGCTCCACCGTCTATTGTAGTAGTTGTATATCCAGCACCCTGTAATGTTAATGGCTTGTTAATAAGAATCTGACTTTCATTATATGTTCCCGCCGCGACATTAATTATGTCGCTGGAGCTTGCTGCATTAATTGCAGCCTGAATAGTCGCGTATTTCACGAATGTAGTCTCATTTGTAACAGGATACTCTATGTCAAACTGAGTGAAATGACTAGTTGTAAAAGTAAGAGTTTTTGTGTCGTTGTCCCATGTTTTTACAATAGTTGGATAATCGTCAGTACCGGGTTGGATCACAGTGTCCGCATCGTTCTTAACTATCAAGTTGGGTATGGCGTTAAAATCATTAAGACCATACATATAAATCTTGGCTCCCGTTATCGCCATAGCAGTAGCCGTTGCTGAATCAAACTCTATATGCCCTGCTGACATATCCATCGCTGTACCTAGGCTTTGCAGGACATTTACAGTACCTTGGTCGCTCAAATTCAAAATTTTCTCAAAAACGATTTTACCTTGACCAGTTTTTTCAAAATACAAAGCACCTCCTAATTCTGTGTTTGAAGTTGCTGATGGGTTGTCTAGTTCCCCAATGTTGCTTTTTATATCCCCCTGACTACTAAGTGTACTGTCAATATATGATAAAAGCGGTGCTTTATCGGTCTCCCCTGCGTCATTAAACCAACCCTTAGTGGGACTAGAACAAACCTGCCATGTATCACCCGTATCTTGAGTTCGGCAAACACTTTGATCTTCTGCGACATTACCAATATTTTGACCATTGACAAAAGAGCTGTCTTTGTAAGAAACAACATCTTGAGATTCTGCATAGTTGTCTTTTAAAGTAATGGATTCTGAACCGGTGTTATTTAACCAACCGTCACCTCCAGATTTTTCGAAAGCCAAAATTCCATTAGCAGGAATTATTCCTGACAAGGTTTTAACGTTATTCATATTGTCAACCAAACTCCAATTTGTTAAATCAATTGCCCCAGCAGTTTTGTTATAAAGTTCCACCCATTCATTGCCGCTTGAGGGGTCAAAAAGAAATTCATTGATAATTACTTGCGATGAAGTTTCATCAAAAGGCTCTCCAACATAAGTATCAAGCCCGGGATTAGTGATAGTACCGGCTATAACAACAAAGAAGGTAGTGAAATGGTCAAGTCCTGTTACGGAAACTGAGGTGTCGGTTTTGGTAAGGGAGTTGTCAACTTTTTCAGCAGAGTTTATGTCTGAAATTTCTTCTGCGAATTTTACCTCAACGGCTTTTCCTTTTGATGCTTCCGGAATAGGGAGAGAAAGATTGTAGGTAAAAGAGCCATCCGACATGTCAGACGTAATGTCATACGCCTTATCGGATAATGATCCTGTTTGTTTAATTTGTTCTGCAGTGAGCGTGATTTCCTCAATTTTGATGTTGCCTGCGGGAGTCGGGAGTTTTGTAAAAGCCAGTTTTACTTCGCTGTTTTGAGGAGCGACATATTCTTTATTTAGTTCTACCTTTTCAAAAGTCCATGGTGAAGGAGTTGGGGTTGGTGTTAATTCTGGAGTAGCAGTTGGAGTGACTTCAATGGTTGGGGTCGGAGAAGGAGCTTCGGTTGGCGTAAGAGACGGAGTAATTTCTTCTTTCGGAGTTGGGGTGATTTCTGGAGTTGGTTCGGTGGTTGGGGCGGCCTCGGGAGTTACTTCGACCGTTGGCGTAACCTCAATGGGGGGATTGCTGCGCTATCCCCCGGATCCTGGTCCGTGGCTAAAGGCAAAACCGCAATGAGGGTATCGGCGGAAGGAGTGGAGTCTTCGGCGTAGACCGGTATGACCAAAAGGGGAGCAATTGATTGAAGGAGTAGATTAAACGAAAGAATAACAGAAAGTAGCTTCCTATGAATCTTTTTGTTCATTATACCGAGATGATCTCACTAATAACAAGTTATGTCAATATATATTGATGTAATATTTATGACCCGATCTAGCTTGATTTTATACCTTTTTTTGAGAACTGATACTGGGAGGTGAAGAGTAGATGGGTTCAACGGGATTTTTTTGACCATTGACCGGAATGCCCAGGGCAAAGCCTAGGGCGTTGGCTATGGTGACGCCGATTCGGGTGCCGGTGAAGGAGCCGGGTCCGGGATTCACTTCCACTTCTGTAATGTCTTCCTGTTTCAAATTTTCCTGGGCGAGGCAGGAGAGAAGAAAGCCAAAAACATCTTGGTTACGAGGTGAATCGACATGATTCACGAATTCTTTATCGCCGAGGCGGATGATGACTTGAGTATTGTTGGTGGAGTCGAGAAATAGATGCATATTTATATTTTACTGGATTGCCACAGCTCGGAGTACCGAGATTCGCAATGACGGAGGAAGTGGATCTCCCCCTACGGTGACCAGCGGCCCGCTTTCGCGAGGATGACCGATTGTTAATGGGTGAGGATGCGGATTTCGCGCTGGTTGTCGCCGGTGGCTTTCAGGAATATATCGATACGATTTTTGGGAAGAATGTCTACAAATTTTTCAGGCCACTCAATGATTAAGAGGTTGGTAGGATCATTCCAGATTTCTTCGACATCGAAGGCTTTTATTTCTTCCACCGAGTTGAGGCGATAGAGATCGAGATGATAGAGAGTCTTGATCACCGGATGTAAGGTTACCGGATACTGGCGCATGATAATAAATGTCGGAGAAACCAATCGGGAAATTCCAAAAAAGGAGGCGAGCCCCTGGGTGAAAGTAGTTTTCCCCGCGGCCAAACTGCCGTAAAGACACAAGGTGGTTCCCTTTTTCAACCCGGATGCGAGACGGTAGGCTATTTCTTGAGTTTCCTCAGTGGATGAACTAACAAAAAGCTGTTCCATGTTTGGAATTTGATAATCGAAATAGAAGCTAAGACCAAGCCAAGAGAATCGATACCGACATCATGAAGCTTGCCGGTACGAGTAGGAATAAATAACTGATGAATCTCGTCCGTAAAAGCAAAAATAAGTGAGTAGAGAAAAGCTTTGGCTGGACTCTTCTCTCCCACTGCCCGAAACATAAAGAACATAAGTACGGTGTACTCGAAGACGTGGGCCAATTTTTTTGACAAAAAATCTTCGGTTATGGTGCCGTTTACGGGAAGATCAGACTTCGAAGACATCAGAAAGATGAGGAGCATCCAAAAGACGACCGGCAAGTATCTAAGAATAAACTTCTTCATAGTAGATATTCTAGTCGCTCCGGTGTCTAAAATACAGGACACCTCCGGCAAGTGAGGATATGATGACCCCAAAAATAAAGGTGTACTTCAGGACGGAGTTTGGAAGGCTGAGGGCGTGGTTGCTGGGTGGAAACTGAGATATCTGGATTGCCGCGTCGCTATCGCTCCCCTGCCTGCCGGCAGGCAGGTCGCCAATGACGACGCTAGAAATGGTGGAATCAGTGAAGATGCCGAGAATAGAAGAAGGAGAGGAAACTGATGGAGTGAGATTGCTTTGGTTAGGAGTACCTAATCGCGCAATGACGAGGGTGGGGGTGAGAGTTTTGAATGGAGTAGGAGTGGGTGTTTTAACGGTAGTTGGTGTTGGAGTTTGGATGGAGGATGTAGTGGAAACGGAAGTCGGGACCGGGCTAAATATCGGGCTTATCTCGTAATTTCCTCCCGGAGAAAAATTCCGCTGTTCGGACCACTCGGAGTAACCGGCCTTAATTAGCTTGGTAGTGTGCTCCCCCGGCCCACAAGGAACCAGCTTGTCGTTATCGCAAAAACATCCAGTACAAAACTCCAGAGTTTCACCGTCTTCGTGATGGGTATACAAATTGTCGATATAGATTTTTACTCCGGTAAGCAGTTGATTGTTTCCGTCTTTGGGCGGATTGATCTTGTAAATGGATTTTGCCGGAGTTGGAGATGGAGATTGAGTGAGAGTTGGTGTCTTGGTAGTGGGGGTAGCTGTTGGCGAAACCGTTGGGGTGGCGTCTAAGACCGAAACAGTGACAGGTGAAGAATCATAATTAGTTGCGATATCTGCCTTCCTGATTCTAACTTTGAATTCTTTTGAACCGGTGGCTGTAGCCGGATCGAAGCGACACTCTATGGTCGTCTGGGCATTGCCATCAGAGTCAGAAGTGAAACTCGGCATACTGGTCCAGTCGGCATTTTGCTGAAGCCAGCTAGAATTCCAAGTGTCTACCTCCGAAAAGGAATTACCACCCAATGCTTTCATAAAATATGATGAACTTAGGCTTAATCCAGAAATGTTGAAGGAGGGAGAGAATTTTTCTCCAGCTACTACTGATGGTGGAAATGAAGAAACAGTGACAACAGGTGTAGCCAAAACAACCAAGGGAAAATAGGCAAATAAAAAAAGAAACAACACGGGCAGGATTTGTTTCACTTAAATACTAATATACAGAGGGGATGGATCCCGGGTCAAGCCCGGGATGACGAGGTGGGATGGAATGAGATTTACCCCTTCGGGTATCAACGAGCCCCGGCTCGAGTACGAGACTCGCAATGACAGGTGAGGGGTATATAAAGAAAAAGAACTCCTTGCGGAGCCTTTTTCCGATTTACTATTGCTAGTATCTCTGATCGAAAACTTGCGTTCTCGACTGTTTATAGTTATATCCCCTTGCAGGATACATGTCAAGAGGCAATTGTGCGTTTTGGCTCGTGAACTAGAGCGATAAGAAACCAAAGTCTGTAAATTCCGGAGCAAGTTCCAAGTCGACTATCAGATATTGATCTTGATCACCAAAGTTGGTACAGAGAAGTGCCCTGGATAAGGGGAAAAGCTTTCTGCCAATATCAAACAGTACGTCCCCAGGAATATATTGATTTGTCATTTTGTACTTAAAAACATCTTCCCCTATCTTCATACCTTGATACGAATCTCCATCTATTTTTTCTTCACCAGTATCGGAAATATCTAGATCGGAAGATGTGGACTTGAAATTAAAGACAACATCTTCCACCGGCGAATCATAGTCTAAGGTGAAAGCTCTTCCTTTTTCCTGTAAATAATCTATGAAAATCTGAGACACATCAGCTGTGATTCTAAACTGAATCCCCTCCATCCAGATTTTTTCTGGATTTTTAACAGTTCTACTATTCTGCAAAAAGACCTTCTCGTCCTCAATAATATTCCCTGAGATTTTCGACAATGTCGACTTTGGAAAAACTTCGCTGAATTCCTCAGAAGATAATAGATTGGCTTTTTTGGCGAGAATAAAGAGATCCCCTGCCTGTTGTTTTACTTTTGGTTCCATTTAGTAATTTTAGCATTCAAACTCAGGGGTGGTAGAATTCTTCCAGATCGTGAGGGCGGAACCTTGAAAATCTAAGCAATAAAGGAGGACTTATGTCCCAAGCTTGTTGCAAAATTCCCAGTAACGAAGACGTTCAAGCAATAAATGAGTCTGTAAAAAAGAATTTTGCTGCAGAGAAACCAAAAGTATCACCTGCGTTAAATTCGTTTCAGGGAGATATTGGTGAAATGATTGCGGCACAAGTGGCAACAGAGCAACTTAACCTGAGACCGGAATTCTACGACTCACCGGGAAAATCTGAAAAGGGAATTGATCTTATTTATCGTGATGGAAGTGGAAAACTAGTTCTTATAGAAGCTAAGAATACCGAAAAAGGTGCAAGGGCATCCCCCACAACAACCAAAACATATGGACGTGAAGGATCCATTGAGTGGATTGAATATCACGCAAAGCTAATGTGTGATCCATCGTCGAGCAGATATTCACCAGACAATGCGAAATTAGGTGAAGAAATTCTTAGAGTTGGAGCCGCCAATGTGACTTTTTATATTATCCACACAAACCCGTCGACATTAAAAACAGATACCGTAAAAATTAGGTAGAGGAGGATGTATGCCATCTACAGAACAAGTGATTAAGGGCTTGGAAGTTTTTGAGGCCCAAGTGAAAGCTTACGATGAGAAGTTTCGGAAAAAGAAGATCCTTCCCAAGAACCATGACTGGAGACCTTATCGCTGGTGTTCGAGGGATATTGTCTTTGCCCTGCTCGTGGTACAACAAAACCGTAAGGGAAATTATCTGGACGTCGATGTTTGCCTAATTGCTCAGCCACCCCAGTATATCGAAAACAGCGGTGCCAGAGTGGCTCTCGGATTTTTGCTTTCCGAAGCTTACAAATGTGGTGGCACAATGGAGCTGGTTTTTTCGAAAAACATCGAAGGTGGCCGAGTTCCTGCCTACATCTGCGACCTGGCAATTGAAATGGGGGTGAAGCTCAAACATGTTTTTGAGGGTCACATTACCCCGTTTGAATCTCGCCAACTGTATCTTGGTTTGGCAGGATTTTCCAAAATGGCTCAAGAAAAGATAATGAAGATGGCGGTAGACAAGACCATTTCCTCGGAACGAGTTTGTTTTATGGTAATGGGTGGTGTTTGGTCTCTGCCGGAGGCCGAAACGATTATCTTAGGAAGTAAACACCCTGAAAGAGTTCTCCAATCGGCATCCGAACCGGACGAGCGACATCTGTATTTGAATGACTTGCTGGTAGCCAGTACCTCTATACTGGGTGGCGTTTTAGATCGCAAACTGCTCAGGACGGAACTAGTGGAAAACGGGCAAATAGTGGAGTCCGAGGACGAAGAGTTTCCGCTAGTGATTGACTTCGACCCGGTGCACTTCGCCAAGATTTACAGGGCCGAAACCGACATGATTGTGCCATGGATTGATGAAAATAAAATTTTGTTTTCCGGGCAGAAAATGGTGGTATTAATCCGCGCCAGATCCGACAGCGAAATTCAAAAGTATTTCCCGAAAGACCTGGAAAGTTTGAAGAAACTCATCGCCAAATATCGCAAAGACGCCCAAATCATGATTTTGTACTTACTTCCAAGAGATTTTGAGGATGTGTCTTTGACTACACAATCACAAATTATCGAACAGCTAAAGAAAGCGGGGGTGTACCTAATGATCTCACCGGAGAATATGGCCAGTCTAAACAAAGAAGCCATTCGTAGACTGGAAACCGGAAGGAGAACGCGCCAATGATGAAAACTAATGTGATTTTAGTGTCTATCCCCGATGCCGATTGCATCGCCGACAGACTAGACCTGCGCGTCCTGATGGCACGGGCATTGAAAATTGAGGCGAGGATGGAGAAAGGGGTAAATTTGGAAGATGAACAACGCAGGTATCAAATTCTCTGCGACCGAATGGAGTACCTGGGGAACCTGATTAGTGGCACAAAAAAAATAGAATCCGTGAATCTGGGAGATAACTATCTGGAATTACTGCTGCTGATGAAGAAAAAGTTTCCAGAAGAAACGAAACAGGCCGGAGTAATGTCTAACTTTTGTCCTGCTTCCTTCGTGGAAAAACAAATTGCCTTGTTCGAGGGCTTGGCTAAAAAGACAGGTTTACTCGAACATGAAGAGATCCAAAAGAAGATTAAGTTTTACCGAATGGCGGCGAAGCAAAACTGGAATGTCTTGGAACTTCAAGAATTGACAGCCGATGAGGAAACAGATGGTAGCGTTTCCGTAGATAACCTCAGGGAGAAGTTTCTGTCATTGCCTATGAGTGACGGAATAACTTCAACACAAGACTCAAATTCATTCATGGCCTTGCGAAACCAGATGAATCGAGTGATTGCCGAAGTGAATAAAGGTATTTCGACGGGGGTGAATTTTAGCGATTTGTCACATAACGTGATCACTGAAATTCTGAACGAGTTTGTGTTTGGTGCCGGCAAACCTATGTACCTTCCGGTAGTTTATGCCGATGGCACGAAAGCCAGACCGTTTCCAATTCACTGCCTAAAACTACCTGAAAGGGGTAAAGTGATAAATCTTCCCGGACCGGTGATAAACGTGGGGCAGTTAAGTGGTAGACATCAGGAGATGGATCCGAAGATGAATATTTATTTCTTCCGGAACCAAGAGATCTCCACCGGGAAAACCGCGGCGGAAATTGACGGGGTGGCCTATCAAGAAGCGAAAAAGATCTTCGAAGGGCTTCGAAGGGAAGGGGTTTATCGAATTGCCTATTACCAAACTGGGTTCCAGCCGGCCGTGGTAGGCTTCTACCGGGCCCTCACTGAAGAACTACTGCTAAAAGGAAAAAGGGCACCGGTCTTGGAAGTGACACCTTACTACTTCTTTGGCCACTATGAGAAAGGTAAAACCTGGATCTAACCTATTTCAAACACTGAGAGTGATTATTCACTCTCGGTTTTTTTGTAAATATCGTGTTTATGGTAATAATCGTTGTCCAGTAAGTGTTTGTTTTCTTCAAAATATTTCTTTACTTCTAACAAAAATTTGTCAGTAGTGTCTGTGTCTTTGATGGCCAGGTGATACTCCATTTCTGAAATATCGTCGAGAAGCTGTCCCAGACCGGAATCAAAATGTAGATAGAAACTATAATTGTCGGCGTAATATATTCGGTTCGCTACGCCGGAAAGAACCTCGACACTAATTCTTTTCTTCAGAAAATCACTGATGGCACATAAAAATACATGCTTGGCATATTCAGAGTTCACTATTCTGACCGACCCATGAAAGCCCAAGTAATCGTCGATTTCTTCCGGGTCAAATGATATTTCGATTGTTTTGCTCATAAAAAAGACTAAGGCAATTTTACACCTTAGTCTGTGTTTTTTTGAAGCTATTTGTGACGATTTTTGCTTCCCTTTGAAACATTTTGGTTGGTTGAGTGGTCTCTGACGACTCGGCCACTACTGTTGACGGTATAAGAATGCCGGACATTGGTGGCGGTGTTGACCGTGGTGTAGTGAATACTACCGTCCTTTTCATAGGTTTCAACCTGGATGACATCTCCAGGATTGTAAGGAGATATTTTTTGAACAGAACCATCTTGCTGTACCTTTGTTTGGCCTGAAGAAGGGGTTCCGGAGTTTTTGGCATCTTGGGTCTGTTCTTGAATATATTCTCGAATAGCTTCTTCGTCGGCGCGGATTTCTTGGTACTCCAGAATAGAGTCTCGAATGTGCTGAACATCGTCAGGTGTCGGAATTTTTCCACAACATTGAGACAAGAGAGCCTCCTTAAAGTGCGAATTTAAGCCATTGTACCATTTAACTTTTGGGAGTTTGAGCGTAAAATCGGACTAATCCTATTTAGGATGACACTGGAGTGAGATTGCCACAGCACTGCGTGCTTCACAATGACATTCTATGAAGGAACTTTGAAAACTAAAAGGAGAAACATATGCCTAAAACGACAACAGAGTTTGAGGTGATGTGTAAACGTTGTAATACCGAAAAAATTGGCTATTCCGGCATGATGTACGAAAAAATGAAAGGGTATGGCCAATCCCGCCCTGAGTATTGTGAAAATTGCCGAAAAGCTCTTCTACTGGAAAAGATGACCATGGGAGCGGCCTATTTTTCGGTGAAGACTCTTCCTGGTGAGGATCTAACGATTGCTCTCCCGGGAGAACTAGGGATGGTTTACCACCCCCAGAGGCCACATGTGAAGGCAGAAAAAGCGACAACTTTTGACGCCGGTAAGTTTGGAGCGACACCGGACAAAATCGTGGATGTGTATAAATGGTTAAAAGACAAGAACCACCAAGTAGCCATTATTATTGGCGAAACCGGATCCGGCAAATCGACAGCACTTCCCTATTGGCTCATTTATCCGCCGGTGGGTGTACCAAAAGATTTTTTCACCCGTGATGGCCAAATCCTGATTACCCAACCGAGAATTGTGGCCACCACTTCGATTGCCAAGTATTTGGGCTCGCTTCTGGGATCTTCGGTGGGTAAGGGGTTTGATATTGGTTACAGATACAGTAAAGACCGGAACAATGACCGATTTAATGCCGCCTTTCTGGCTACTGACGGTAGCCTGATTAATATGATTATGAATGGCCAGCTGTCAGACCTGAGTGTGATTATGATTGATGAAGCACATGAACGATCGGAAAACATCGACATTATTCTCCGACTCCTAAAAGATCAACTACCTCTGTATCCACACCTGAAGCTCTTGATTGTAAGTGCCACCATCAACAAAGAGTCTTTTCTTAAGTATTTTGGTGAGGACACGGCATCGGTGATTGAATTTGAAGCAAAAAGAAAATTCGAGTACAAAAAGGTCTTCGCTACCGAAAAAGAAAAATTGCCCTACGAAGATCTTCATAAACTGAGAGATTGTTTGGTGCCGGCACTCGTTGCAAAGGTTCTTTGGCTTTTGGATGAGCAGGTAGCCGGAAGAAAAACTCTCGAAGTCGTGATAGATAAAAGAAAGGTAAAAGCCAACACCCTTGCTTTCCTGCAAGGAGTGAAGCCGATTGAGGAAGCAGTGAATGCGCTTACAAAGGCGATTGCGGCCAGTCCCACCCTGAGAAATAAGGTGGAAGTTTACCCGCTATATAGCGACTTGGAAGAAAAGAAAAAAGACTTGGCTCTGGAAGGGTCCGGCTCCGGAAAAATTCGCGTGATTATCTCTACCAATGTCGCCGAAGCATCGGTTACCGTGAAAGGCATTGTATATGTGGTGGAAACCGGTGTGGAAAACCAGGCGAACTGGAAATCCGATACCTTACAGACAAAGGTGGGTTTGAATCTCATCAGCCAAGCAAACGCGAAACAACGTTGGGGCCGCTCCGGCAGAACTGCTCCGGGTGAAGTTTATTGTCTTTACACCGAAGAACAGTTTAATAGGATGCTCCCCTTCCCCGTTCCGGCGATTCAAAGATCGTCGATGGAAGACGTCATTCTGCTTTTGAAAAAGCTTGGGGTGGATGAACTCGATAGTGGGTGGATTGATAATCCGAATGGAACCGAGCTAACACGATCGATGGATTCGCTTCACAAAAGCGGGGCCATTGATGAAGATGACAGGCTGACTGAGTACGGCTCGATGCTGAAAGAGTTTGCATACACCGCTACCCTCACCGACCTCATCATCATGTCCGATAGATTTGGATGTGCTGTAGAAGTGGCAACGATTTTGCCGGTAATTAAGAATGGAGGACACAAATATCTGTTGGCCAGAAATGATGAATGGGACAAGAAAGAACAGCAAAAAGCTAAAGCCGCTCATCAAATACTTTGGAAAAACTGTAAAGATGACGTGGAATTTATCCTGAAGCTGTATAGCTTATGGAGAGAACGCGGTGAGAAATGGGCCAAAGAATTTTACGTCAACCATGAAGTATTTAAAGATATTGAGGCGGAAAGAACACAGATCTTACGTCTCTTGAATGGTCACAAAAAAGACAGCAACTTCCGGGCCATCGATTTTAAATTGGTAGATAGAACGCGAGTAATTTTAGCCTATTGTGTCCCTTTCACCGTGGTGCCCGAAGGGACTTACTCCTATAAAGCCAATCTCCAAACAGCGTCCGGCACCAGCGCCGCTTACCAGATGGTTCTGTCTGAAAAGAAGAAAAAGATTGTGGACGAAAATATTGCCAACACTCGATCCCTCTTTGCGCTGGCACGGGAATTGGTGGAGATAGCGAAGGATAGTGAAGCAGATGACGTGTACGCCAGGGTCTTTGCAGACGCCAACCTCACTTTGGAAGAAGCGATCAGCCTGCTCGAAGATGAACAGAAAGACAAGATCCTCAATACTTATGCTGTCGGACAAACTTTGGAAGCGAAAGTGACTGGCTTTGCCGATTATGGCACCTTCGTGAGACTGCCACTGGGAAACTCGGGAATGATCCATATCTCGAAGATGGGAAAGTGGGTGAAAAAGCCAAGCGAGATGCTGACCGTCGGTGACCTAGTCGAGGTGGAAGTGTTAGAAATGAAGGAGGAAAAAGAGAAGGTCCGGATAGGTTTGAAACTAAAGTCGGTGATTAAAAAGGCTTGACAATGGGAGATCTTGGCTTATAATACAAGATTGGTAAAAGGCGGTCTGGGCATAGGGCATTTTGGTCTATATAGAGTTCGGGTTTCCCGACCTCCAGTGCCTAGCCTTGTTCCCGGAATTTGCTTTAGTGCCGGTGCGACTCCGTGCCCGGGTTTTAAGCCCGATTCCACCTTCCGGTGGGAGAAGTTGACAAAGAAGTACCGCGTTTGAACCGTATTACCGACTGGTTCAAAAAGGTGCCCTCCACTGGGGGGTGAACTTCTGAAGTCAGCTATTGAGCCTCTTGTGAAAACGAGAGGCTTATTTTTTGGGCTTATTGGACGTGAAGATAGAAACTGACTACCTCATCAGGATGTTCGATATAGACGATGTGAATGGTACTGGAACCACAGGCCTGCGAAGACTTAAATAAGGTTCCGTCGGCTGGTGCACGGATAACATCACTACTCGTAGATACCATGTCATAGCCCGTGTGTTTACCACCGGAATATTTGTACCTCCAAGAATAGGGTGTACTCCCATAAAATTGAGTGAGGCGAACAGTATCTTCCAACGGCCAAGTCCAGTTACCGGAGCCAATTCTAATATCTCCGCGATTATCCTGCTCGTCTTTGACTGTTTTGGGAGACAAGTATTGACCGGGGTCGGTCCACTCGCCATTTTTTCTAATTTCAAAATGTAGATGTTTGCCGGTAGAACAACCTGGATAGCCGGAATTACCGGTAAGGGCGATTGGGTCTCCCTTTTTTATTGGACCAACCTTGACTCCGGAAACCAATGCTTTTTCAATGGCTGCTTTTTCGTCTAACGCTTGTTGCAAAAGTTGTTGGTATTTTTTTTCGTTGTTTTGAGTGTCTAGAAGCATGGCTTGCTTTTCTTTTAATAATTGATTTTGAGATCTTTTTTGTGTCTCTAGTTTGGTCTTCAGTTTTTCGATTTCCTGCTGTTTGGTGACTTTGGTTTGTCTGCGGAGATCGTAATCTTTACGAGAGTTTTCTAGCTCCGAAAGAATTAATTGATCTTTTGATTTTAGGGAATTCAGATATTTTAATTTGGTGAAGTAATCGCCAACAGAATTTGTAGAAAAGATAAGATCGATAGGAGTGACTCGTGAACGGCGGTAACTTTCACGAACTCTTGCCAAATAAATCTTTGTTAGTTCTGTTAAAGATTCGTTAACAGTGTCCAAAACTCCGCTCAGAACAGTAATATCTTTTTCCAAAGAGGCAATTTGGGAGATGGTCTGGTTTACCTGCCCCTGGATGAGATTAATTTTGGTATTGAAGACGGCAATTGCCTGCTTGTGAGTGGCTTCTTCATCACTTAGCGTCTGAAGTTTCTGGGCGCAAACATCAATCGAAGCGGCCGATCCATCACATTCGATTGCCCTGATAGGGCTTGCTGGTAGAAGAAGTAGAAGAAAAAAAACAAAAACTAACTTTCTCATCTGGATCTCTTAACAAATCTAGCGGCGGCAAAAAGACTAGAAATAAGAGACAGGATTAAACCGAAAGCCAGTAAACCAATTAAGAGAAAAAGGTTGACCCAGAAAGGTATAGGGAAAGAAATAACTCCTCCAAGTCTGGGAGCGAGAAATGGGGTGGAGTAAAGAAGGGCGATGTAGCTAAAAGTCCAACCGAAGAAAGCTCCTGATAGGCCATAGATCAGAGATTCGGTAATATATGGCTTGATGATATAGATATTTTGAGCACCCAAAAGCTTAAGGGTGCTGATCTCGGTGCGTCTTCCAGAAATCTTCATGGAAATAATAATCATGACAGTCAAAATACAGACAACCGTGAGAGCAATAATGAGTATCAGTCCGGCTCCGCGAATGGCGTTGGTCCACTTGGTGAGCTCAGAAATGACATCCTGGGGAAAATCAATTTCTTTTTTCCCCTGTGGTGTAGCGCTGACAATGTCCGATTTCTCCAAAATAGAAACTATGGTATTGAAGGCGCTAGGATCGGAAGCGGTGATCTCGATACTGGCAGGCAAAATATCGGCAGTGACAATACCCCAATCGGTAACAGTACCGAGTAGAACTGGATCATTACCGACGCTCTTTTTATAAATCTCCAGAGCATCTTGCTTACTAATATAAATTGCATTTTTGACACCCTGAGTAGTAGTCATGTTGCTGATTAGACCGGCTACCTGGTCTGTAGTGTGGTCGTCTTTGAGATAAGCAATGATTTGTGGTTTAGTTTCGAAATTTAGAAGAATAATATGAGAAGCGAAGGTCACCAAACTAAAAATACCCACTACAAAAAGAGTCAAGCTAATTATAAAAACGGCAGACAGTGCTTGAAATGGTGAGCGGCGGATATTTTTGAGAGCGGTGTTCATTTAGATTTTATTTTACGGTTCGTAGTGTGAGACCCGCCTGCCGGACGGGCAGGTTGCTTCGGCTCGGGTACGAGACTCGCAATGACGGGGGTGGAGGGAGGCTTTCCCTCCTTGCCGGCGGGCAGGCCGTCCACATCTGAAACTATCTTACCCTTTTCCAGGTGAATGTTGCGATCCGGATTCAGGCCGATCAGAGTGACATCGTGAGTAGCCAGGATAACCGTGGTACCGTCATCGTTGATTTTTTTGAGGAGATTAAAGATTTCAATGGAAGTGTCTTTGTCGAGGTTTCCTGTGGGTTCATCGGCAAAAAGAATAGCCGGTTCGCAAGCGATGGCTCGGGCAATAGCGGCTCGCTGAACTTCTCCACCGGATAGTTGACCTGGAAATAAGTACTCCTTCCCAGGTATGCCAACCATTTTGAGTAATTCTGTAATCTTTTCCTGAATTTTTTTTCGATTGTATCCGCCAATCTCCAGAGCGATGGTGATATTCTCACCGATGGTTTTATCCGGAATTATTTTGTAATCTTGAAAAACAAAACCCACTTTACGCCGAATAATGGGGATGTATTTTGGCTTTATTTGATTTAAATCCTCCCCGTCAATGACAATTTTACCTTTAGTGGGTAGAAGATCCCGGATCAGAAGACGGCCGAGAGTGGTTTTTCCGGCTCCAGACTTGCCAGTGATTATGACAAATTCACCGGGTGAGACTGAAAAATTTACATCATCGAGGACGATATCACCATTGGGATATGACTTGGTGATGTGAGAAAAATCAATCAAGTTGTCGTTTTATATATTAATAATGGATTGCCACGAAGTTCGGGTGGACGCGGGGGTCCGCCCCTACACGCAATGACGACTGGTTAATTTGCATGGATCCCCGCCCTGCCTGCCGGCAGGCAGGCTTCGCGAGGATGACGAAGACGTCATTTTGGGAGTGGCATGTTCAAGTTTTCGACCTTGACTCGACCAACGTCCATTAGCCAGCCGGTTTTCTGGCCTTTGAAAGTTTCTCCCCAAACGGTAATCTGGTGGCCCACCAAAGTATCCAGATCTATAACCGAGCTGGTCATGTAGACAGTTTGAGACAGACCACCTGGACGAACCAGCTTGTGTGTTCCTTCACCGTTTAGACCACCCTTATCGAGAACGCCAGTGGCTGTAGTGTTAAAGGCTTTTTCATCAGCAGAGCCGTAGATATCGCCGACCTTGACCCCAGATAGAGGAACTTCCGCTTGAATGTTTTTCAGACTTCCCGAAGTACCACCGTTTAGTTTCCCCCCAATGAAAGTTTTTAGAGTGGCTCCGGTATAAAAACCGACCATGGCGACAATTACAAAAGTAGCAGTAATAAGGATGTTTGATTTGGAGATCATGTTTTTGTTAATTATTTTTGACTGGTAGACAGGAGCCTCATCAACCTCTTGGGTAACAGGATCCATTTTATCAAGATCGATTGTCTTTATTTCCATGACTTATCTTATCAAATTAATTGGAACTTATTTATATAGATTGCCGTGGAGTTCGGGCGGACGCGGGGGTCCGCCCCTACACGCAATGACGGGTGGAGGAGGGATTGCTTCGGCTCGGGTACGAGACTCGCAATGACGGGTGGAGGAGGGATTGCTTCGGCTCGGGTACGAGACTCGCAATGACGGGTGGGGTGAGACTTTACTGTCGGTAGATAGGTTGCAATGACAGTGAGTTAGGTAGCGAAGTGTTTTAACTCGGATTCGATAAAGCCATCGAGGTTGCCGTCTAAAACCGAATCCGGATTAGTTTCTTCATATTCGGTCCGCAAATCTTTGACCAATTTATAAGGATGGAGAACATAGGACCTTATTTGGTGCCCCCAACTGGCAATTGTAGTCGTGCCTTTAATACTATTTAGTTCCTCTTGCCTTTTGGCCTCCTGAATCTCCCAAAGTTTGGATTTGAGAATTTGCATGGCAATTTTCCTGTTCGCATCCTGATAACGCTGAGTCTGACATTCAACTACAATTCCAGAAGGAACGTGCTTGATACGAACTGCGGTGCTAACCTTATTGACGTTCTGTCCACCAGCGCCGCTTGAACGACTGGCCTCAAATTCAATATCCTCATCGCGGATTTCTACCTCGATTTCTTCGGGAAGTAGAGGAATGACATCTACTCCGGCAAAAGAAGTTTGACGAAGCTTGTCCGCATTGAAAGGTGACTGACGAACCAGACGATGTGTCCCTTTTTCATTTTTTAAATAACCATAGGAATAACGACCATGCACAATATAAGTGACAGACTTAATACCAGCTTCCTCGCCGGGCGAGTACTCTACCGTTTCGAAACTCCAACCTCTTTTTTCAAAAAAACGGGTATACATGCGACTGAGCATACTGGCCCAGTCCATGGCTTCGGTACCTCCCTGGCCGGCCTTGACCGAGAAAACAGCCTCAGAGGCATCATATCGCCCCGATAGAAAGGTCACTAGTTCAGTCTTTTCGACATTACTCAACAAAGTTTGATAGAGAATCTTGATTTCTTCATCCAAATTTTCATCTTCCGAGTCTTTGGACATCTCAACGAGCTCTTCAAGATTATGGAGATCCGTGATTAGTTTTTCGGTAGAATCAATCGAATCTCTAACTGCCGCCATGCCGGACATTACCTTTTTGGCACGATCTTCGTCCGACCAAAGTTCTGGGTCAGCGGACTGGGCTGTCAAACCTTCTAGTTCTTGACGAAGTGCTGGTATATCTAGTTTCGTGAGGATATCTTGAATTCTTTTTCCTAGTTCAGAAAGATCAATATTGGATTCATTGGACATGGTTCAATTTTATCCTATCCGCGAAACTATCTAAGGGGGGGGATTAAGGCTGCTATCCAGCCTGGCTAGAGATTAAATCTTATAACGAGCCATTCTCGACAGAAGAGAGTTGGGGTGCTGTTCGTGAAAAAGCCGGCTCATGTCAGCCCCGCAAGTGAAAACGTCACCGCCACTATGAAGATTGCGAAATACGGTAAAGTCATATCGTGACCCATCGACGGTAATGATGCAATGTCCGGAGAGCGGATCAGGTGTTGGTGTGGGAGTAGATGTAGTGGTGGGTGTAGTAGTTAAGGTAGGTTTCGCGGTGATAAAAGGGGTTGGGGAAATTCGAATGACTGGAGGAACTGTTTGCCCCAGACGGGAAAAATATAACAGAATCGATACCAAAAGAGCGAAATTGACAAGTGAGATGAGAAAAATATTTTTGACTATTTTCATTTGAAATTAAAATCTTCAAAAACGATATCTTTATTTTTTACTCCCACTACTTTCAGCTGTGAAGCTAATGAATTCATCATCGCAACAGGACCGCACAGCATGATTCTTTTACCCACGACCCCGTTACACATCTCCATTAATTTATTAGCATCCAGATGACCGTCGACATCAGAAATATATCGATGGTAGGTGATGCCTGATTTTCTGGATGCTAGTGTGCTGATTTCTAGGTCAAACACCGCTTCTTCTTCGGTTCCCACACAATAAAATATATCTATGTTACGAGGTTTTTGGTTTCTGATTTCATCTGTTAAAAGTAATAGAAAAGGAGTGAGTCTCCTCACCAAGGTCATCAAAACGGGCAAAGACAAACTGACCAGGATTAAAACGAATTTTCTTATCAGAAGGTACCATCTCGATAGCATACATATCTCCAATTTTCCGAATGTTTTTGACTAGATATTTAAATTTTGGACCAATAAAACCGTATAAAAATCTGCGGTAAATCACAGAGTAAACAGCAAGACTTAGTAGGAAAATGATCCACAATCTCAGAGGTAGAAACCGGCTAACGTCACTGGTAATAGTAACAACGTGGAGACAAGCAAAGAGCAGAGCAATTCCCATGAATTCGTGTGTTTTTTTCCAAAGCGAGTAAGGAAGATTGATAAGAAGGGTCAGGACTAACATCGACATCATGAAGTAGAGACTGAGGATCCCCCAGTTGTAGGGGAGCAAATTTGATATCCAGAGATATTTCCATCCAAAACCTATATCAGGAAGAACATTAAGAAGTAAAAAAATGGGATGGTGAAGAAGTAATGCAAAGGCAATACCGCCGAATAAATGATGATTTTTATAGACCTTATCCATTCCCCCGAACCAATCTTCTACAAAACGCCATCTACTGGATAAGATAAAGGAAACAGATAGCAAGGCTGTACCCACAAGAGCTAATGTTTGAGTGATTAAGAGCCAGGAAAAGACAATCCCCTCTCCCGAAACTATTTTGGATGAAAAAAATAATATCAGAGTGATCGCAGTAACAACCCAAATCATGACGATACCGATATGGTTTTTCATACTATTTGATTAGAATACCAAGTATATATTCTAATCCACTAATAACATTTACTAGTAATTGGCACTGTCATTGTATAAAATGAACCTGTGAGATACCTGAAACGTTTTTGGTGGATTTTTGCACTTGGCTTCCTGGTTGGGGGAGGATGGATGTGGTGGAGTGGTATAAGTAGACAAAATAGCCTAAACACCGCTAGCTATACCGTAAAACGAAAAGATTTAATCGAGACACTCTCTCTTTCAGGACAAATTGATGCCGGCGAGAAAGCGAACCTGCAGTTTCAAACATCCGGACTTCTTTCTTGGGTCGGGGTTAAAGAAGGTGATTATGTTAAAAAATATCAAGTGGTAGCATCTCTTGATAAGCAGCAGCTCCAAAATCAAATGAGTCAACTACTAAACACCTATATGACAAACCGATGGACTTTTGAACAAGGGCAAGCCGATAATCTCAATTGGCAAACTGATGGGATGACGGATGCGGCCAGAGACACAGTCAAAAGAACGGTCCAAAAAAACCAATTTAGTTTGAATAATGCGGTACTGGATGTCGAAGCCAAGAATTTAGCCATGAAATTTGCCAATCTTTGGACTCCGATCGAGGGAATAGTGACCAGCATTGACACTCCCAATAGTGGGGTAAATATAACTCCGGTTTCAGCTAATTTTATGGTAATCAATCCCAAATCAATCTATTTTTCCGCGACCGCCGACCAGACGGAGGTCCCCTCTTTTAAAGATGGCATGGCGGGAAAAATTGTCCTTGATTCTTTCCCAGACAAGGAAATCGATGCTTCGATATCTGGTATTGGTTTTGTTCCCAAAGCAGGAGAAACCGGCACTGTGTATGAACTAAAAATAAACTTACTAAACATCGGAGATATTACCGACAGTCTCAAGATAGGGATGACGGGAGATGCTAACTTTATACTCAAACAAATTCCCCAGGTACTGACCGTGCCGGAAGCTTACCTTAAGAAAATGGACGGAAAGTTTTATGTGACCAAAATGATCAATGGAGTTTTGACAAAAGTTGAAGTGGTAGAGGGTGACACGATTGAAGGCGACGTGGAAATAAAGGAAGGACTAAATGAAAACGACGTCATCTATAATCAGCCTTAAAAAAGTTTACAAAGAATACCTGCTTGGAGATGGATCTATTTTTACAGCTCTAAAAGATATAAATCTGGATATTTATGAAGGCGAATTTTCGGCCATCATCGGCTCTTCCGGATCAGGGAAATCGACCTTGATGCACATGATTGGGCTTCTCGACAAACCGACCCGTGGAGAAATAATCGTCAACGGTGAAGATGTCGCCAAACTGAATGACAATCAAACATCAGTTCTCCGCAATTCATACGTTGGTTTTGTATTTCAACAATTTAATTTATTGAACAAACTAACGATCAAAGAAAATATTCTTTTGCCGGCCATTTACAGCAAGATAAAGCTTGATTTCGACCCGGATCAAAGAGCCGACATGCTGATGGAGAAGTTTGGAATTATTTCCAAAAAAGATTCTTTTCCCAATCGGATTTCCGGAGGGCAACAACAGAGAGTGGCGGTAGCGAGAGCCCTCATTATGAAACCCCAGTTGATTCTGGCTGATGAACCGACGGGGAACCTTGACCACAAAACCGGCAACGAAATCATTGACCTGTTTGAACAACTAAATATAACCGAGCGGATCACAATTGTGATGGTAACTCACGAAATGGAGATAGCCCAAAGAACCGGTAGACGAATAAAGGTCTTAGATGGTGAAATAATCAGTGATAAGAAATGAAATTAGATAAAGAATTATATTTACTACTAAAGTCGGCTTTTGCCGATTTTCGGCGTGATAAGATCCGGACCGGCTTGACGTCTCTCGGAATCATGATTGGAGTCTTCTCGGTAGTCATCTTAATTGCTTTGGGGCTGGGGTTAAAAAATTATATCCAGCAGCAATTTGAAAGTTTGGGAGCCAATTTGGTAATGATTTTACCCGGATCGGGGTTTTCCGGAGGTAACGGACCGGCCGGACTGGCCGGTGGAGCGGAGTTTGATGAAAAAGATGTCACCAATCTTCGAAAATTGCCGAACATAAAATATATTGTCCCAGTTTATGTCCGCTCGGCTTCAGTAAGCTCGGCCGATACTCAAAAAAAAGTGACGATCATGGGAGGAAACGAAGATATTTTCCCACTAATTAACATTAAAGCGGAGAGCGGAGAGTTATGGACGAAATCTGATGTCGACAAAAAGGCAAAAGTGGCGGTACTGGGAAACACGATTGCCGGGGACCTTTACGGCAAGCCCGATAACGCCTTGGGAAAAACGATCCGGATTGAGGGCCTGAGACTTAAGGTAATTGGAGTGGCTAAGAAAATTGGAAATCAAGAAAGGGATGGAGCCGCCTTTATTCCGTATACCACCACCTTTGGTTCACTCAACCCCAAGAAAACTTTCTTTGCTATCTATTTGGGAATTGCGGATCAGAATGTAGTCAATAGCGTGAAGGCCGATGTCCAAAAAACTTTGGTCAAACGATATGACAAAGATAGGTTTTCGGTGACGGAACAATCGGAAATTCTGTCGTCGATCAATCAGATCTTCGCGATAATTAATCTCGTTTTGATTGCCATTGGCTCGATCTCGTTGATTGTGGGCGGTATCGGGATTATGAATATTATGTATGCGACAGTGACGGAGAGGACGAGGGAGGTGGGGATCCGAAGAGCTCTGGGTGCCACGACCAGAGATATCCTGCTACAGTTTTTGACCGAGTCTACCGTGCTCTCTTTGTTTGGAGGCATTGTTGGACTAATGGTAGCCTCTCTGGTGGTCGCGATTGTCCGAAATTGGTTCCCTGTGGCTATTAATTTGTTCGCAGTGGTTTTGGCGATAGGGGTCTCTAGCGGAATCGGAATTTTCTTTGGAGTTTTTCCGGCTAAGAAAGCCGCGGACCTCTCCCCTATGGAAGCGATCAGATATGAATAACGAAAACATGGAACAAGATATTGAAAGTAAATACGTTTCACCTGAAGAGAGAGAACTCACAGAGAAGAAGATATCCTTCGACATTCAAATGGCTTACAAAAAAACTCCTGAATACGAGAAAATTCAAAAGCTATTATTATCGAATCCCAATAGAAACGAAAATCAAATCATAGAGCTTATCAAAAGTTCGAGAAAAAAAATATCGGAAATGCCACATCTCTATGATGGTTCAAGCAGCACAATGACGATGACTAACCGCAAGTATCTCGTCGATGACTACAATAAGTATCTTTATTTGATGGAAAAGTGGAAAGAAACTCAAACTGAAATAGAAAAACCTTTTTTTGATCAAAACGAATTGCTGACGACTGGGAAATTGATGCTTTATCACTGGGCATTAAAAAGCAATCTTCCGCAAATTATGATGCAAGGATTACTTCCAGCTGCTCTAAGTGGCGAAGGAAGTGGATCTGGGATTCTTAACTATGGGACTCTCGATTTAAATAATAATTGGGTAAGTGCTGGTATCGGAGGTTTGGACGTGGAATCCCCTGCTAATATATATGCTCTTTTGCAAGTGGATATCGGAGGATCAGAATTGGTATCATGGACATATTTCTCAAAGAAAGATGGTGGTCTTTCTGGAGGGTGGAACTCATCTCTTTTTTCAAGTACAGCACTTAACCCAAATGGTGTCGAGAAAATGTTTCACAGGTTTATCAGAGCAGACAAAGATGCACTTAGGGCTAATTCTATGCCGTCAATATTGCCAGAGTATCAGGAAGATCAATACAGATATTCGTATATGTTTAAATCTTATTTGCCAGGTGGTTTTTTTAACTCAAGTGAGGAAGAAGAAATGATGTTTTGGTATGCTGCTCCACGAAGGATTAGAATTGTTGAGAGAAAACGCATTGATCCCAAGGAACTCGATAAATATTTTAGAGCAAAGCGTAGCTGGAGGAAACAAGTTACGGAGTATAGAAAAAGTCACCCCGAACTCGACACTAATAAATAATTGACTTAACTAAATATTCGGGGATTGCTATGGC
>Ga0075809_104_pt1 | contig 31526 bp, 32 predicted proteins | sample RifGroC2_FD_68269 | JGI IMG/M metagenome (GOLD analysis project Ga0075809, IMG submission 68269) | Microgenomates (Collierbacteria) bacterium GW2011_GWC2_44_18
ATCACCGGTTCCTAAAGTAAAGACAGCATCATTATTGGTTGTACCAGGCAGAGAAACAATGGCAGAGGCGGTAGCTGTGGCGCCGAGTGTTAAAGCGTTAGTGATCTCAAGGGGAGTGAGTGAACCTGAGGTGAGTTGCCAATTGCTTCCGCCGGTACTTATCGGTGTGCCGTTTATCATGTATTGTCCAGCGATGTCGACGTTGCCTCCGTTGGTGACGGTAAACTTGGCTACTCCGGAAGCAGAGGCTGAGATCAAGTCGCCGGTGCTGGTTTGGTTCACAGTAAGAGCCGGCCAACCAGCCGCGGAAGTGGCGTTTACTTTGGTACGACCGTCAACCGCTACGTAAAACTTATCCAAGTTTGAAGAGCCATAATCTGAACTTAAAGATAGAAGTCGTCCGGTAGCGGTGCCGTTTCCGACATAGCCACTGATTAAATTGCCGGTAGTAAGATTGACATCTTCGACACGGAATTGGTTTCCGGTAGCGTTGGCGGTAATCACTTGGACATTTCCAACACCGCCAATGGCATCTGGCTGAAGGACAATACTGCCGCCGGAACTGGCAGTAGTTTTGATACTGACCGATTGGCCTTCGATGTTGAAATTTCCTGAGGTGGATTTTATATCCGGTGATGCAGAGCCAAGAATTATGTCACCACTATTGTTCATTACGGGGATAGTATTCTCGACGGCAGAGGCGGATGCCGGATACCCCTGGAGGGTTTCGGAGTTCAGGGCGTAGCCGACGGTGGCGATTTGTTGTCGCGGGGTAAGGGTTTCAGCCCCAACGGTAACTTCCAAGAAGACGTCCCGATTGTCCGTGAAAACAGATGAGGGGATCTCGGCTCCACAGACGGTGTCTCCAATTAAGGAATTAAAAATACCACTTGAGTCTGGGGTGATGGAACAAGTGCCAGTGGTATATAACTGGGTGGGACCGGTAAGAGCATTGAAAAGTTTGAAGACGACACTGACGGCTGTAGTGATCGGGGTTCCGGACGAGTCTGTCAATCTACCCTGAAAAGATAATTGTCTTTTAGGAGGAGTGAGGGCGGTGGTGGCTGCGCTGGGTCTTGCTTGACCGATGATCTGATTGTAAGCAAAAATAGCCATGGCAGTAGTAGCCAGTACGAGCAGGGCAATATTTAAATAAGGGGTCCAAGAGAGAGCGTTGTATTTGTCGTACCAGATAGCAAAGCGATTTTTGGCCCTGCCGCTCGGAGGGGTTTTGGGTTTGCGGGCTAGTCTTTCAATCCAAGCTAGGGGGGCAAGTTTCTGAACAGGCGGCTTAATTTCAAAGGGATTTCTTGGTATGTAGCCTTCAGAAAAACAGAAACGGGCTAGCTTCTTGATAGATGATTGGCGTCGGTTGAGAACTGAAGTGCTGGTATGACTTAGTTTAAGATAGGTAATGTAGGCCTGTAATTGGATTTCACTTAAAATATTAAAAAGATTTTGGGTGGTAAAAGGTGTTTGATTAGCAGTCCACAGAAAGAAGTGATTGAGGTCTGAGAGGTAATTTTTGATGGTGGAGTGGGTCCTTTTTTCTTTTTCTAATGAAACCTTGAATTGTTGGAGGATTTTGTCGGAAGTTAAAGTTTTTAAAGGTGGTACTACCTGACTTATTTCTGGAAGATGATTGATATGTGGCCACTGAACGGTCTTAATGTTACTGTGTGATGTATTTTGTTGTGTGAAAACATTTTGTTGGACATCGAATTTCACGCTTAGAAAAGTGGTAAACCGACGGATGGAAGCCATCCGACGATTGGTGGTGGACTTTGGGGTGAAAGCGGATTGTTGTGCTTTCACATAAGGCTCTAGAAAGCGGTTTAGATTTTGGAAGATTTCCTTGATTGGAATGACAGAGGAAGTTGAGGCGCAGAAGGAGAGAAAGTGACGGAGATCGCAAAGGTAATTTTTGATGGATACAGTAGAGAGTCCAGCTTCCGACAGGAAGGAAGAAAAAAGTTTAAGTAGTTCGGCTTGGTTGGGCAGGAACATTTGTCTAGTTCGTGGGTGTTAGTGATTGGTTATTAGAGCGGAGCAGAAAGCACTAACAAAAAAATAATGGGGAGAATGAAGATCATCCCGGCAGTGAGAAGTTCGGAGAGGAGGTGGAGTGAGATTCCTGCCTGCCGGCAGGCATGGCCTCGGCTGCGCTCGGAATGACGGAAGGAGGATGACAGGGAAGATAAATGGGTGAGATTTTGTTCGGAGAAGTCGGAAATTAACATGTGTGTAAATAGTGTTGATAACTTTGTTTTAGGTTTGGATTAGACGATATTAGACGGTAATATACTAGGCTATATACTAATATAATAAGTGATTGTGACTAAGTCAAGCGAGATGGGAAAATTGCGGGAATAGGATAATTAGGTTGCGGAGATATTGAGAATATTTTTGGAAATAGAGCAGAAATTTGTTTATGCCTAGATAATTTCCGCGGATATCTGCGATAAATGTATTTTACACGCGGATATCACGGCTATTATTTTATATTTTGCTGCGGAATAAATTTGTACGAGTACATTGGCTGTGAAAAGTATTATTGATATCTAGTGATATCTATTGATGTCTAATGTAATAGTATGCGGTAATTCATGGGATGGATCGCCACACGAGTACGTTCGCGATGACGTTTACATTTTGGGGTAGAGGTACTCCGAGAAGAGGTATTGGAGTGAGAAGTAAGCGTAGATGAAAATTGAATATGAGGGCGTGATGGTAATTGCTGTAGTGCTGGTAATTATGGCGATAGCCAGTGGGACGATTCGAGCATCATAGATTCTTTTTCGGAGTCTTGTACGGTTATTTTGAGGTCTTGTGAGTAAAGGATAGAGGCAACAATATGGCATGAGCGAACCTCTAAGTAGATTATTTTTCCATGGTCGTCCGACAGCCGACATTTCGATAAATATATTATCCGGAATTGGTGATCTTAAATCGTAAAATCCCTGCACGTCTGATACTGTAGATTGCCACGGATGGTCTAATTTATCGGGAATAAAGACATTGATAAAAGAAAAAGGAATTGTTTGGTAAGTCTTTCTTCTTAAAAAGGGAAAGGCGAGTATGACTATGAACTTGAGGGCAAACCGTAAAGGTGTTGCTGTGCCAATGGAAGCCATAAGTAGATGAAGCGGAAGTCCAAAGACTGTGAGAGTTAAAAGTAGTAAATAAAAAGGATACATTGGTTTGATGGCAGTTTCTTTTTTGGCCGGAGGAAGCGTGGGAGCGGGAGGGGTGGCGGGAACATAGGAGGTAGGGGTTATGACGTTGAGTAGTTCAATGGGTGGAGAGATGGGAATAGACGGAAGGGTCAGTAAGAGGGAAACGGGGTAGGTGACAAAAAAGTCGGGGAAGGTGGTGGAGTTTCCGGCCACATCGGTAGCGGAAATCTTGATAGTGTAAATTTGATTGGGCAAAAGGTTGGAAAAATGAGTCTCCCAGTGACCGGATGAAATATTGCCGGTGAAAACTTGAATTTCACATTTAGGTATATTTTGTGGACATATCAATATTATTTGAAAATTTGAAAAAGATTCCACGTCACCTTTGATGATTGGATCCTTGGTGGTGACAGTTAGATAGCGATTTTCGATAGGAGGGATGGAGCCGGGTGTGGTTGTATTCCAGGATAAGGATTGCCGGTCTATCTTGGTGACAGAAATAAAAGGTGAAATGGAGTCAATATAAAAGTTTCTTGTTTCGGAGGCTGAAGAGATACCGTTATCAGTAAAAGCGACGACACTCCAGGTGTGATAGCCCTGAATAAGATCGGTTTTGAGCAATAGATTGAAAATACCGGCTGAGGCGGAAGCGGTATAAAAATAATAATCCTGGGTGGTAAGATAGTCACTAATGGAAGTAGCGAAGACGGCACCGTCAAGAAAGAAATTATAATAACTTAGAGGGCTAATGGTGGGAAGTGGGCTGGGTCGGGACCAGGAAAAAACAGGGCGGGTGGTGTTTAGGGCGGCGTTGATGGCTGGAGTTAGAAGTGTGGGAGGATTAAAGGATAGGTCGGGGACTGTGGCAGAAACGGAGGCGGCTCCGGATTGAGGATTGGTAACGGCAGAAACAGGTCTAGCCGACAAGGAAGCAAAAATTACCAAAACGAGAAAATAAAAAATATTTCTATTCACAATTTTCAGTATAACCAATTTAAGTAAGTTTCATTGGATTTAATTTGATAATGAGTGATTCAGAATCCATCTGGATCCCGGGTCAAGCCCGGGATGACATTGTTTTGGTAATTCGTGAACGGTTACGATAATGGGGTTTGACATTTTGATTACTAACGTATTATAATTGTATTATGAAAAGAAGTATTTTACAGGTTCCTATCAAGGCTGAACTAAGAAGTTTGGCGGAAGAGAAAGCTGACCGGCTGGGCTTTTCGTCGGTGCAAGAGATGGTGAGAGTAATACTGACGCAGTTAACCAAAGAAAAGGAAGTCAAAATAGATGATATTTGTCGTAAATATGGCATAAACTACTTGGGTCTATTCGGATCAATGGCTCGTGGTGAGACGAGAGAAGATAGCGATGTTGATTTGTTGGTTAAGTTTGACGGTAAGAGCAACATCGGCTTGTTTGAGTTGGATCGAGTTCAAAGAGAGCTCGAGATGAGATATGGAAGAAAAGTTGATCTGGTGACAAAGATTAACAAATATATCGAGCCTTCGGTAATGAAAGACTTGAAGACAATTTATGAAAGATAATTTGATTTATTTAAAACAGATCGTAGATTATGTGGATGAAATCGACACGTATATACAAAGGGTAGATTTTGAGAAATTCGAACAGAATGGATTGGTACAAGATGCTGTCATCAGAAAGATTGAGTTAATAGGGGAAGCGGCGAAGAGGTTGTCAATTGGTTTTTGGGAGAAGTACAGGAAGGAGTTGCCGCTGGCGGAGGCAGTGTCGACGCGAAATAGACTAATTCACCAGTATGATGACATCGATTTGAAAATTGTGTGGAACACAATAAAAAATGACCTGCCTGAGTTGAAGAAGAGGATCAAGGGAATGACAAGTGTGTGAGATTGCCACACGAGTACGTTCGCAATGACGGGGACAGAGGTTGAGTGATTAGACTAATTACTTGCCTTCGATCTCCTCGAGTTCTTTCTTGAGTTCGGTTACCTCTGCCTCGAGCTGTTCTTGATGTCTCTTGCTACGTTTGTTGAGCAAGACAATGACTGTAAGTACTGAGATGATAGCGACGAGTGAATAAATCACTAAACGAATAGGGAACAGCCAGAAGAAGATGGTGGCGGTAGCAACTGCTCCGGTGGTACCGTAAGCAAGATTAAGATCGGCACGGTATTTGCCCCAGCCCCATTTTTGGTTCCAAGAAGAGACAAACTCTCTTTCGGTCTCGGGGAAAATACTACCGACCTCTACGGGGACGGTGGCAACTTTTGAATTTAGAGGATCTGAAATAGTGATGTCGCCTTTGGGCGTAATATGAACGTCAGAAAGACTTTCTAAAGCACCTGAGAAATTGACTGGCCCCTGTTCGGAGAATTGAGGGACGGAGAACTTGAGGATGTTTAACTTTTCGGTAACGGGTCCGGAGACGGTGAAGTAAATAAGAGTACCGACCCTCTGGCCAATGATGGCGGCAGTTTTTTTCATCTGTCCTGGTTTAACGTCTGCATTTGGCATATAAGTGAGCATGGCATAGTGGCCACCGGGAAGAGCGGTCAAAGGAACTTTGATTTTGATATTGACCACTTGGGTAGTTTTGGTATCGACAGGGATCATGTCTGGAGCTAAGACCCAGGAGGCAAGAGACCAGCGATTGCCGACGGAATTGGCGACGGGGATCGGAGTTCCTTGTTTGTCGTAAACGATGAAATCTTCCACGGCTACGGTATAGTTTTGGGCTTCCTCGGAGTCGTTTCTGACCTTCAATTGGGCGGTGATGGTTTCACCTGGTTTGCCTTGGAGTACGAGTCGAGGAGGTATGGCGGTGATGACGGATTGGGCGGAAACTGGAGTGACTAAAGAGAAGGGTGAAGGACAGATAGCTCCGACTGCTATGGCAACCGTGATGCTAAAGAAGAGAACTCTGGTGTTGAGTTTGTGGGCAGATTTTTTCATTGTGTTTATTTTTATAGTCCCGCCATGGCGGGAGACGGCTGATCGGTTAGAAAGAAGCGGTGGCGGTATAAGTAATTTGGTTTTCGTAGTCACCGGCAGCCTGTGTAGCGGCAACAGAAACACGGTAGCAAATGTTGGCGGTGTGGGCGTCTGAAGTGCCGGTACTGGACATGATGGTTTGGACGAGCGGTGAGTCCGGATCGGCAATAGAGGGGAAGGTTCTGACATTGAAGACACCGGTGGTGGAAGTAAAAGGGACGGTGGCCAGATTGACAGACTTTAAAGTATAACCGAAACCGGGGTGAGCGGCGGCGGTGTCCCAGGTATCGGAAGTAGTTTCGTTGGCAGTACCATTATCTCCGGTGGTGTCGATAATAAATGGGGTAGTACCACCGTCTTTACCCATTTGGTCGTTTTCCTGGGCAGTGACGACGTAACCGTTGGAAGCATTGGTAGAAACAGTAAGAAGATGGGCGGCATCCATAAAGGTATTTAGAGTGAGGGTACCAAAAGGGACGGCGAGGGGGGCATTGACACCGGTGACGGTACTAACGTCGGTCTGGTTGGCGACACCGGTACCACAAGGACTGGCACCCGAAGCGATGCCGGCGATGGAGAAGCTGATGGTCGGGTCGACGGTAGCGGTGACGCGGACAGATTCGATGACACCGATCTTACCAGTGGATTGATCGGTTGGGGTGCCGGTGGGATCTGAGCCGTTGATGAAGTTTTGGACCTTGAAGGAGTAGGAATCGGCGGTGCCTTCGGCGTGGCCGGACTTGGGAGCAGGAGCGATGGGAGTGTTGGTACCGGTAGTAGCTCCGATATTGAGAACAATGGCAGTGCCTATACCACCGGTGCCAGTGTAGTGATATTCAAGACAGTGCCAGCCTGAAGGACAGTTGGTGCCTCCGGAGACGGTGGCGACGGGAGTGACAAAGGTATAACCGGAGACGTTTGAGGCAGTGCCGGCAACACCGCTGGCAAAATCAAAACCAGTAGAATCTGGGGCGACGTCGTTGAAGTTACTAGTAGAGGCAGGAATGAGCACGCGGAAAAAACCGCTAGCGATGGAAGAGGCGGTGGTGAAAGAAATGACATGTTGAGGTTTGGACTTGAAGTAGATGACGTCAGTATCGTCGGCATCTCCGGCGGCCAGATTGGTGGTAACAGTGAACTCGTCGGCATCAACGATAGAATCAACCGTGTATGAGGCAGTACCGATGGTGAGTACGTCACCTACCTTGAGACCGGCGGTGGAAACAGAATAGAACTCGGCCGCACTGGCTGTATATATCCAGACGTGTGAGCTTCCGGATACAGTTGGGGATTTAACTCTGCCCGCAAAAGAAAGACGAGAGGTTTGGAGAGTGTCTTTGACCACACCTAAGTTGGCTGAGTTAATCTGTGAGGGATGATACAGAGAAGAAACTACCAAAACAGTGACGACAGAGGCGGCAACAATAATACGTTTGAGTTTCATATACTTTAATGATCCAATGTTTTAATAGGTTTGTCAACTATCTTCTGTGTTTTGTTTGTGCGGAGAATGACTGTTAAAAATATTGAGGCAAAAATTAGCCCGGCCATGATCTTAAAAGGAAAGAAAAAGATGTCAATGGAGTTTTCGGTATGGGAGTTTTCGGAGTTGATTTGTATGACGGCTTTAAAAAAACCGATTTGGCTTAAATTGGGGCTGAAGGAAAAATTTCTTCCTTCAGTATTAAGAAGAATTCTTTGGGTGTTGGAGATGACATAAACCGGTAAAATTCCTTCAAGATATGCGGGCGTGTCGTTTCTGCCGGTAACTTTGAAGATACCTTTTGTCTCTGAAGTGAAGTTACCCTCGTTTTTTACAGAGGCGGAAAAGGAGAGGGGCGTGATGTTGTCGGCGAGGTAGATATTTCCAACTTTGAAAAAAGCTCCCGTATTAGGAAGGATGCCGCTCTTTAAGATGGTAGGTGGGTTGATGTCCGAGTGCAAAGTCACGAGAAGATTGGCTCCTATGGTGGCACTGACTTGACTGCCTTGGTAAGCAACACTGGCGACATTGGAATAGGTGGTGATCAACAAGGTCCCGTAGAGATCTCTGAGAATCGCATTGGCTGGTACCGAGAGAGTGAGAATAAGCTGTTCGGAGGATTTTGCCTTGACCGTGAAAGGAGAACCGAGCTTAATATAGGTGTTGGCTAAACTAAAATAATTGAGCCAAGAAGGACTTGATTTCATATCAATACTCGGGTTACCCTTGTCATCTGACTGAGTAAAGGGAACCATTCTGGCCACTAGTAGCTTATCTTCGTTATTTAGATTGGTAATAGTAAAGACTTGAGTGATTGATTTTCCGGGTTTGATATTGACTCGGAGTAAGGGTGGAGTAAGAGAAACTCCATAGCTGGCGGCGTGAGTATCGGTGGGAAATAGAGTGACAAATAGAAATAATATTAAAGGAATCAACAGTTTCGTATATTTCATGTTTAGAATGAGGGGATGGCTATATATTGAATATTGTTTTGGTAAGTGCCGGCGGCTTGGGAGCCCGCAATATATATTTTGTAGGTAACGGTGGCGGCTGAGGCAGTAGCGATGCCAGACCGGCTCATGACAGTAGCTGGCGGGTCGATATCTTGGATGGGGAAGGGGCGAAAGTAGGTGTTGTCGACGAAGTCGGCGATATCGACATCGGTGCCCTGGATGTTGTAGCCGAAGCCATAGCGGGCATCGTCGTCCCAGACGGTGGCATCGGTTTGGGTACAGGTAGAGGCTAGGTTGCACGAGGTGTCGGCAATTGTGGGGCTACCATTCAAAATACGTAGGGGGTGATCTTCAAGTGTTTTGACGGTATAGCCATAAGCACTGCCAGTGGTGACGGTTAGAATGTTGGTGAGGAGACTGGGCGTTCCTGGGACGAGACTGCCGTAATTTAGGTCAAGATTAGAGACGGTGAAAGTAAAAGGGGTGAGTTCTCGGACATATTGAAAACCGGCTTTGACGATATACCCGGCTGAGTTGAATTGTCCTTGAGCTGTTTGCCCTACCGTGTCCGAAAGCCGGTAGGTGGTAGAGGTTTTGCTGCCACCCGTTATGTTGACGGTTCCCATATCAATTTCAAAAGAGGGTGAAAACAAGTTGTCGGCGTAAACCGGATAGTGAAAAGAAAATGTGAGAACAATAGATGCTATAACATATAATATAAGACTTGATATGGTGCAAAGTGTTGTTATTAAATGATTTGAGAGATGACTTTGAGCGTTGTGTGAGCGTTGATTGACTGTTTTTGATGTAGTTTGAACAGACATGGTACGACCAGGTGATATAGTAGTGAATGGTGCTTGAGGGGACTGAGGAAACCCGAACATTATATGGACATATTAGGTTTATAATTTGCCCTTATCGGATTCCTTTTCAATGGCCTTTTCCAGTGAGCTGGCGGAGGAATAAAGAGTGATCATGTCGGTCTGGATGGATTTTAATTTCTCAACAATGGCGGGTGGGAGAAAGAGATCTCTGCCTTTGGAATTGAAGTACATGACTAAATCTGTGGTGGAGTTTAAGACAGAGGCCAACGAGGGTTTTGCTTGCCGGGAAATCCAGAGTAGACTTTCGGCTTCGGTTTCGTGGAGAGCGGCTTCCAATACTTTGATTTTACCTTTACTCTCGAGAACTTCGAGAAAATTGCGGGAGAAGATAACGGCGATGGGGGTCATGAGAATCAGAGAAAAGAGATTAATTATTTTAGCTGTGTCCAAAGAATGGTAGTTTTGAGTAAGAAAGATAAACACGATTAGAACTGAGGCGACGGTGGCTTGAATGGGTTCGAAAAGTAGAGCCAGAGCGAAGAAGAGCAGATCCAAAAGAAAAAATAAGGGGGAAATAATGCCTCCAGTGGAAAATACCAATAAGAGACAGATAGTGTTTAGGATGATGGTAGAGGGAAGGTTGATCGTTTTTTGAATAGATGGTCGTGAGAAAAATTTGAAGCCGAAATAGAGCAAGGTAAGGGCTCCGGTAAGCTGAAGATTGTAGATATTAAGGCTAGGATTGGAGCTCCAGAACCAAGCAATCAGAATAGAAAGTGTGAGGTAAATAGTGTGTCGAGTAGCGGAAGACATACTCTAATAATAATACAAATGGAGATTTAGTGTAAATGATTAATCTACGATAGAAAATGATATATATTGTAGTTAAATTAGCACAAAGATAATGCATGTGATTAACAATTCACACCTGTGTTGTTATATTACCGCAAATATATACTGGCTATTATTTGCTGAAGTAAACGGTAATATTTTGCGGAAATCGGTGTGGTGATGAATAGTTGGTGATGTAGCATTTAATAGTATGACGGGTAGGGATTTGGTGTTATGATGAAAATGGTGTCTGAAATTCTATGGAATAAAATAGGAAAATTGACCAAGATGGATGGCGTGTTGATTGTTTTATTGATTATTGGGTTGGTTGTGTCCGTAACAAGTCTTTTTAGAGGCATTACAAAGAGTGACCAGGTTCAGGTGGAATTTTTGGAGGCTGCGAATACTACTTCATCTAATCGTGATTTGGCAGGGAAATTAGTAATAGATGTGGAAGGGGCAGTAATGACTCCAGGAGTCTTCGAATTATCTACCGGGTCTAGAATTAAAGATGCCCTGATAACCGCCGGTGGTTTATCCGAAAAAGCCGATAGATCTTTCTGTGAAAAGAACATTAATTTGGCTCAGGAAATTAAGGATGGACAAAAGATTTATATCCCGTTTGTCTCCGATACCCCCTCAGATAGGGGGTATGTAGAAGCTAAAAATAATACAAAATTAGTGAATTTAAATACTGCAACGATGAATGAATTGGATACCCTTTGGGGGGTAGGACCGGCAAGAGCAGAGAGTATTGTGAAAAATAGGCCATACGCTAGTGTCGAGGAGGTGTTTAGCAAAGGGGGAATGACCAAACAGATCTTTGAGAAGAACCGAGAGAAACTGACAGTCTATTAGGTGATGAAAAAACGAATCTTGATTTTATTGTTATTGTTAGGATTGCGATGTATTCTAGGTTGGTTAAGTATAATTATTTTTGAACCTGGAGAAAAGATAAGAATTACAGGGTATCCAAACACTTTATATCAAGATGGTTCAAAGTGTATCATAAGAATGAGCCAGTTTATATTTTTTTCTGAGGATATTTGTGCAAAGTATCGAGACAACAGGATTGAAGTAATTGGCAATATTGACAAGAGAGTGATAGACAGTTTTGGAGGTAAATTATGGCTTGTCAACGCGAAAATAGAGATAAAGGAAAGAAGTCAAGAACTCAAGAAGTCAAGAACTCAAGATGGGGGTTTTGTAAGTAATTTCCGTGATAAATTGGTCTCTATTTATAAAAAGTCTGTGCCTGAACCGGAAGCGGGGTTAATCGCAGGAATAGTCTTGGGATATAAAAAAGATATAGGGCAAGAACTATATCAACAAATGATCAAGAGCGGGTCGGTGCATATTGCAGTGGCTTCAGGCTACAATATTTTACTCGTTGGTAGTGTGGTTTTGTCTTTGAGCTTTTGGTTTGTGCGACGATCCGTCGCAATTTGGATAGCCTTAATCGTGATGATATTTTACGCGGCACTAGCCGGAGGGGACCCGCCGGTAATAAGGGCAGTTTGGATGGCTGGTATGATGTATGTTGGTCAGATTTTAGGGCGGGGTAATCAAGGCTGGTGGACTTTGACGCTGTCTGCTTGGGCGATGCTCATGTTTGATCCGGGGCTATTGTCGAGTGCCAGTTTCCAGCTATCGGTGGGCGCGAGTTTTGGTTTGATAGTGGTGGAGCCCTATCTTGCCGAAAGGTGGTTGTCTTTATCTGGAGAAGGGTTGACTAGGTTAATGAAAAATTTGGGTGTGACGACAACCTTGTCGACAATGTTTGTGACCATGCCGATTATCTGGTGGCATTTTGGTAGAATGAGTCTTTTTGGTATATTAAGTAATATTTTGATATTACCGTTTGTGCCACCACTGATGATTTTTGGGGTAGGCATGCTGGTGTTTCCCTGGATTTTTTCAATGCCGACATATGCTTTGGCGCATTGGATGGTTTTGATTATTAGATTTTTTGGAAGCTCATGAACTGGAAAAGATGGGGCGCGATAACGATTTTATTTCTGATGCTTTGGTTCTGGCAACAGTGGCCTGACGGTAAGCTTCATATAGTATTTTGTGATGTTGGCCAGGGGGACGCTTCAGTGATCGTTCTGGGGTCATTTCAGGCGTTAGTGGATACTGGCGCAGATGAAAGTAAGGTGGCTGAGTGTCTCGGGAGGTCGATTCCTTTCTGGGATAGAAAAATTGAAGTGATATTTCTGAGTCACCAGGACAATGATCATGTTGGAGCACTTGAGGGAATAAAGAAAAGATATATTATCGGGAAAATTATTGACAAGCCGATGCCGAAAGATGCTGTACGATATGGTAATTTGCGATTTGATGTATTGAAAGGATTTGAGCCTGTGGTAGACAAGGTGATGGAAGGTGGAAGTATCTCCAATGAATCCTCTGTGGTGATGAAACTAGTCTACGGTGACTTTTCGATTCTTTATACCGGAGATATAGATACAGCGACGGAATTAGCACTATCAGAGAGATCAGTGCTAACAAAGACGGACGTACTAAAAGTAGCGCATCATGGATCTAAGTATGGTTCTGCCAAAGAGTTCTTGGAAAAGATTATGCCTAAGTTAGCGATTGTATCGGTGGGGGCGAAAAACAACTATGGTCATCCGGCCAGTGATACTTTGATGCGGTTAGTTGCAGTAGGGGCGAAGGTGATGAGGACGGATAAATCTGGCACTATTTCGCTAGTGACTGACGGGGCAGAATTGAAAGTGTTTACGGAAGAATAAGAAGGTCTTGATCTTTGTGAAAAATGTGTTTACTATGAATATAGATACTTAAAATGTATCTCATGCTTGTGAAACGCTTGGAATGATGGAGAGGGTTGTAGACGTACAATTTGAACCATTATTTATCTCTGATCAAGATCGTTAATTAGCAGGGTTCTAGTTGCACCTTGCAGGAAGTTTATTGGAGGTGTTAGTTGATTAGGGGCGAGGGTAAAACCGAGCCCCTTTTCTATTGGCAAAATCCGCCAGAGGCGGATTGAGTACAAAAAAGACACCCCGTAGGGTGTCTAGTGGCCAGCTAGTTAGCTGGGATGGGGCAGAGTAAAAGAGCGGCGTCGGCGGGGGATTTGACAACTACCTCTTTGTATTGCCATTTAATGGTTCCGTCCGTAAAAATAATCGAGATTAGCTGTTTTGTCGGCCAGAGTAGATGGTCCGGAGCGTACCACTTATTTCGCCCTGTTTTGGATGTAGGACTGATGAATCCGGCTTTGTTTTCCTGGCAGGGTTTGCCATCTTGAATGATGGTTTGTCCGGTTAGTATGAGAACCGAGTCTCCGGGTTTGAAGTCCTTAGGCAGTCGATTCTGGTCGGCAAACATTCCTACTGCAGATAAAACGGCAACCTCAATGACTATGGCCACCAAGAGATACTTGAATTCTTTAGGCATAGAGACCTCCTTTTCGAGTGAATGTGCGTAGCTGAGGATATTATACTATATTCTGCTATGGGGTATGAGTGAGTGCGATTGATACGTTACAATTGAGGGATGAGATTTTCACCTAAAGTTCACAAATTGGGTAAACTGAGAGTAGTCCTCGTGCCTGAGGAGCGGGAAAGTGTGACCGTGCGGGTGATGGTGGGGACTGGATCACGAGAGGAGAATGACCAAGAGGCAGGAAGCGCGCATTTCTTGGAGCATTTTGTGTTTAAAGGGACAAAGGAGTTTCTTGGCATGTATGACATTAACGAGGCGGTAGAAAAAGTGGGAGGAGCTTTCAATGCCTATACCGGCCAAAATGAGATGGGATTCTGGGTAAAAATGGACAAGGACCATTTGAACTTAGCGGCCAAGATTGTTGGACAAGTGGTGACCGATCCCATTTTGCCCAAGGAACACTTTGATAAGGAGAGAGGCACTATCCTGGAAGAGCTTCATATGTATGAGGACAGACCAAGCTCTAAAGCGGCAGAGGAGTGCGAGAAACTGATTTTTGGCAAGACGAATATGGGTAGGCCAATCATTGGGACTGTCAAAAGTCTCAACGAGATGACGGTGGAAGAACTGAGACGATACTTTGATAAATGGTTTGTGGCCGAGAATATCGTGGTAGGGGTGGTGGGAGCCTACGGTAAAGATGAAGAGGTGCTGGAAATAATAAGAAAAGAGTTTGTCTCTCTTATTGGTGACGAACGAAAGACACCTGAAAAAAATAAGTTTGTGTGGAACGAACAGAAGGAACCTAGATTTAAATTGACGAGCCGAAAGGTAGAGCAGGCGGCAGTAGCAATGGCTTTCCGTGGTATCAAAATGAATGATGAACGTAGATGGGCTTTGGGACTGACTAATATGATTTTGGGAGACGGTTGGCTGTCGCGCCTAATGAAGGAAGTTCGTGAAGAAAGAGGCTGGGCCTATGGAATTGGGTCGGAACTTGAAATGTTTCCCGATGTCGGCAGTTTATTTATCGGGGCGGGTTTACCGAAAAATAAATTGAATGAGGCAGTGGAACTAATTATCGAAATATCTTTGGGTCTTGCCGGTGGAAGTAAGTGGCAGATAAACAAAGAGGAGCTGGAGACGGCCAAAAATACGTTTAGGGGTCGGCTGGCTCTGTCCTTTGATAGGCCGGAAGAGGTTCTAGGGTCGGCGCTGGTGGATACGATCTTCAGAGAAAAAATTTATAGCCCGGAGGAGATGGTCGAAAAAGTTGAAAAAGTTACTCTGAAAGAAGTCCAAGACATTGCCAAAGAAATATTTAAGAGAGAAAATTTGAGCGTGTCTGTGGTGGGGAATTACAAGAAGCTGGATTTTAAGATCTAGCTGAGGAAGAGAGGTATAATATCTGCGTTAGCTAAATTGGCACATTGATAGGAGGTATGAATGTTGAGAGTGGTAAAAAAATGTCTTAGGGCAATTGCTTGGATACTTCTTGTTTCGATAGTAATTGGGCTGACTTGGCTTGTTTTGAATACCATTGAAAACAGGCCTGTGAAATTGCTAAATACAATGGCAACACCAACGCCATTTAGTGGAATACTTTTTGACCACTGCAAACTTCCAGAAAATAGTTCCGGTCAGGAGCAGGTGAAAGCCGGGACACCGGTGCCGGTAACTCCGGTCGTTAACGGAGCTGATTGGTCCGATCCGACCGCTACACCAAGTATCGCCATACCAAATGAGACAATGGCTACGGCAGTCAATGTACCCATGGCGACGACAACTCCGTCTATGGAAGGGATTCGGTTGCAAGCGGTCATAACCGATGATTTCAACGGCGATAATTATCATGTTGTGATCGTGGGAGTGGGGTATAGTGAGGAAGAAATTGCCACTGAGTTTGTAAGTATTATTGGTGGACTAAAAAGTAACTTTAGAGATGTAAAGGTGGACTTTACATACATTCTCCAGCCGGTGGATGTCAGTTTTGATAGCCAAGGTCCGAGAATTACTTTTACCCGTGATGAAGACCGCCTGATTCTTACTGAAAGAATTAAGGCCATCTATCCAGCAGACTCGATTGTGGTGGCGGTAAAAACAAACCTGATTGCCGGGTCGTCTTACAATCATGAAAATATTTTGATCCTGACGACCAACAATCCAGGAGCGGTATTTATCGCTACGCATGAAATCGCACATCAGCTTGGATTGGGAGACGGATACAAAACGTTTTACTTTCCCAGAGAGCTTCCAAACAGCGAACTCTTCTATTTAGATGAGATGCCGGATTACTTGGTGCAGGCATTGAATGAACGAGGAGTGACTCCACCCATGTATATAGCTGGAACGTGCAACGGTAGAGTGCTGTATACATTTTACGAAACGAAAAATAACATCATGGGAAATTACGCCCCTGAAGGCCGCAATCCGTGGGGAGAATCTTGGTTTACTCCAATTCAGCTCCAAATAATGAACGATAAAATTCGTGATTTGCGGGGGAATTAAGGGGCTAGAAGATAATTACTTCATCCTCTCACTTAGTGGGGGGATTTTTATTGGTTTGGGGGGGTGTTTGGCCTCGCTCGCCTTGATGCTGGAGCAGATGGGGCAGTAAATGGACTCGGATTTCTGGTTTCTTTTATCTAGGTTTTGTTCGTAGTCAGAGTAAACGAAGGGGTTTTTGCAGTTTTGGCAGATGAGGATTTTATCCGGCATAGTTATTTATAAATGTCACCGCGATAATCGACGGTTTCGATAGTAATTATTTTTTCTTTTTGGTTGTAGGTATAGATTATGCGCAACGGCCAAGCACGGACGCACCTGTATCCCTTGAGTTGCCCTTGAAGGAGTTTGCCCTCAAGTGGATCGGAGAGAAGTGAGTGGATTTTTCGTTCAACTTTTTTCTGGTCTTTGGCTCCAATCGTTTTAATCTGTTTGGCTGCAGATAGTCGAAATTGTATTTCCATTGCTTTTGATTTACCAACCAATTAGCTTATCGGCGTCTTTTGAGGAGATGATCTTAGATTTTTGAGCTCTTTTGATACTACTCATGAGTTTTTTATCGGAAAGAATTTCCATGGTTTCTTGCCAACCTTCAAACTCTTCAACAGACATAATGACTGCCCCGGGTTTGCCACGATGGGAGATGGTAAACTGACGCATATTTTGGCCGACTTCATCAAGGATTTGGTAAAAGTTGGTTCTGGCTTCGTTGGCAGGGAGGGTGGCACTTAGATTGCTCATGAGGCAATAGTACCATTAGTGGTACATGTGTGTCAAGTATTTGGTGGACCTGGGGGGAATTGAAGTCTTCGGTAACATCTGCTGATGTTCCTCTGACCGCGCCTCAGCGCCAGTCGCGCTTCCGGCAGGTTCAATTACCCTTGATTGACAATTAATATCTTCCTCCGCAAGGGAGGAAAATATTATTGTGGACCTGGGGGGAATTGAACCCCCATTTTAGCAATGCGAATGCCATGTTCTACCGTTTAACTACAGGCCCATGACTAGATTTTAGCAAATTCAGCCATGAAAAACCCGCCATCAAGGATGGCGGGTTTGATTTGAAGGCTATTGCTGGGGAGGAAGTAAGTCCTCCGGGGAAATGTAGATGTAAACAACGTCAATATTGTCTTCTTTGATGAAGTTGTTTAGATTAAGCTTGCTTCCCTCGGTATAGTAGTAATTGTTGTATTCATCGCGAATAACATTCTTTTCGCTATAATACGACGGGAAGCCAATGAGCCACAACTGTTTCCAAATGATTTCCATCTCTGGCTGATCCTGGCCTTCGATGATAATCCGACGGATTTGCAGTCGGCTGAAAACAGACTGGATCTGATCATTTGGTTCAGGACGCCATTGAATGACAAAATTAGTGTCGGTTTCGATATACCCGTTCACGGCGGCGGCGAATAGGAAAAATCCTCCGTTTATTTGCCCAGAAACTGTTTGTTCTTTCGCTACCCCGTCGATGAGATGGCGACCGAAGAGACCTGTGCCTGCGAGCTGTTGCTCGCGAGAAGTTTGAGGAGGAGGTGGTGTGCCACAGGCCGACAGGACAAAAATCAGAGTGAGAGTCAATATAAAGAAAAGAATCTTTTTCAAAGTGAACTCCTTATTGCGAAATGGATTGAGATACTGGGGCCTATAGTAGCACGACCGTGTTTGTTTGTCAAGAAAAACTCCCTGTGGAAAACACAGGGAGTGAAATGGTTAGGCTATCGAATAACTCCGGCGTGGAGGAAGTTTTCGAGCTGATTGGGGAAATTGGTCATGTTACCGATTTCCCATTCCAGCCGATCCTGTTCGGAACAAGAGTTCTTCTCAAAGCGATATATCCTTCCGGTGGCGCCTGTGATGGTCATTGGATGATCACTGTTAACTTCTACCCAGCTTGTAGTGTGGGCCCACCAGGCGTCATCACCGATGACGTTTTGGAAGGCCGCCTCAATAATGTAATAGTAACCCTGCTCAAGAGTGAAAGTGCCGGGAATGTTGCTTTCCCAAACGAGAGTGGGGACACAAGTGGCGGGAATAACCTCAATTGTGAAGGCCATCGTCAGTTGATGATCACCGACAGCACAGTCAGATCTGATAGCCAGATCTTCGTGGAGGGTAAGTGTGGTCTGAAGAGGTGTACCCGTCCGGGAATCGGTTAAGACACAGACCCCTTTTTCATCACCGAGGTTGGCGTAGGTGGTGATCGAAACCGCTTGTCCGGCTACGACTGGTTCCGGTGAGGTAAACAGGCTGGCAGTGACGGTTTCGCCAAAGGCGAAGGCGAAAGTAAATTCCTGCGTGCTTAAATTGCACTCGAAACTTGCCGGATTACCGGAAGAGAAAGTGACTCCGGTGTGGAAGCACCCGTAGGTGCTAACGGTTATCCGTTCGATTGGAGTTTCGGTTTGGTCTGGGGTCGAGGTTGGAAGAGGAGTTGAAACAATCGATATTGACGTCGCAGGCAGGGTTGGCGGGGGGTTTGTTTGACAGGAGATGAGGAGAGTGAAGATGGCGATACATAAAAAGATTCGACGCATGAGACCTCCAGATTTAACGTGCTTGAAAAGATGGGTGAATTATACCTATAATAATCTGAATGAGCAAGCTGGACAGAGGTAACCATTCAGGATTTAACAATGGAATTGTCGTCATCGCGAGTTTTGTACTCAAACCGTGGCGATCCATCCCCCTTCTGGATTGCCGCGCTACGCTCGCAATGACGAACTGGTGGCAACTCGTGAACGGTTACAGCAGGGAGGTTTTTATTTGTCTGGGGATAAGGTAAAATATAAAGAGTGTTGGGCCCGTAGTTCACCGGTAGAATGCGCCCATGGCATGGGCGAGAAAAGGGTTCAATTCCCTTCGGGTCCACAAAATAAAACCCCGACTTAGGTCGGGGTTTGCGTGCTATTTTGTTTCTTGGGGTAGGGTTACCCCCAAAACTTGGGTGAGGTAGGTTTCAATGGTGCGGATAAATAAAGATGTCCCGGTGACATCGTCGATGATTACCCAAATCTTGTCTTGTCCATGGACCGATTCAAAAGAGATGTTTCCAAATGGTCTTCCGTTTGGGTCAAGAATTGTTATCTCGGTTTGCGCTGATGGGAGGCGAGTATTCGAATGAGCCTTGACTCCGGCGAGGTGAAGCGCCCAGATGGCGAGTTCTTCGGGAAAGTTGTAGACTGCAAGTCTGAGAGCGGGAACGAGATACTTTTTGTGAAGTGTAGCTGATGGTTTTGGCTTTAACAATGTTTAGCCACCTTTCGAAATAGATTGTCAATTTTACAAATACATATTGTACACAGTAGAAGAGACTACCGTATATTGGCAGAGGGAGTTGATTCGGTGTTTGTGGGGGGGATCAACTTCTCAAGAGACTTTATTTCTTCCTGAATCTTGGGATAATCTTCCGATGTTGTGCTCGTATATTGCTGGCCGGCTTTGAGGTACTGCAAGGCCAGAGGATATTCCTTTTTGAATTTATAGATAGCCGACATGTTGTAATAAGGAATATCCCAGTTTTGTTTGAGCTCAATCGCTTTGCTTACGAGTCTTAAGGCCTGCTCGGTGTCTCCTAGATTGAAGAAGAGGATACCAAATTGGAGATGAAGACGGGGATTTGTCGGGTCTAGAATTATGGCTTGATTGAGATGAGCTACCGCAAAGTTTTCGGCTCCGTCAGCGCTGCCGATAAAAGATTGGTAAATATCGGCCAGGTTTTCGTGCGAGTTTGCGTTATACGGGTTTAGAGTGGCGGCCAGGCGACCAGCATCGATAGCTCGTTGCATGTAATCGGTGGCATTTTTCTTCTCCTCGGCGGTAGCATCCTTTTTACTGAGAAGACTGAGGGCGAGAGCTTTATAAAATTGTGAAAGGGATAGAGGATAATTGCTGTTGAATGGATCCAGCTGGGCGGCGTTCACTGCCTTAAGATAAGCCCCGGTAGAGTTTGTTTTGACCATAACTCCTGCTTGCCTGGTGGACACAGAGGCAGTGTAGGCCGGAATAGCATAGAACCAGTAAAGAGATAATAATAGTATGGAAGAAAGAGTCATTATCCAAGGAAGGACAAAGGCAGTGGGAGAAAATCGACGGTCATCGGAAATATCGTGATAAATATTTTCCGGTTCTGATTTGGCTGAGATACTGAGGTTCAGGTCTCTGACGTCTTTGAGATTAAGGAGTTTGAACTCGATTGTGATGGCAATAAGGGAAACGAAACCGATAACTAAAGAAACTATTCCGATGGGAATGAAGACGAAACTAATGAGGGTGGAAAAAAGGGCGAGGATCATGAAAATAAACGAAGGGTTATCGAGATTGGTCGATCGATGCTTGATTGAAAGAATGATTGGTCTGCTAAATGAAAAGAGAAAAGCAAGCGTTCCTATGAGACCGGTGGTGGAAATTAGAGTCAGTAGAAAACTTCCCGATTCGACGAAGCGAAGGTTCCACAGTGTATTGTCTAGGTTTAGATAGCTTGGTCGAAGACGAGTAAAAACAGTGAAATAGTTTTCTGGTCCAAAACCGAGGAGAGCTGTTTGCCAATTTTTGAAGGTATCGATGGCAATAGACCAGCTGGCACGATAAGGAAGTAGAACGATAACCGGTTGGCCGCTTTGAGGTAGGAGCAGGGTAAGGTTGATGAGGCTGGCAATAATCATAAAGATAGCCGAAGCAAAAAGAAGGGATTTGGTAAGCCAGCTCTTGGTGACGATTAGATACCCGATGGTGGAGATTAGGATGGGTAGGGTAAAGGCAAGGGCTGGAAGAATGCCTCCGGTAAGATTAAAAAACTTGTTGCTTAAGAGATCTGAAGGAACAAACTTTGAAAGTAAATTGAAACGTTGAAGAAGGGTGAACAGACTAAGTATTGTTGCCGAAGAGATCAATCCAAAGATAATTGAATTAATCAATGCGCGGTTTTTTTGTGAAGAAGTTGATGTGATAAAAATGATGGAAAGAGCGGTAATGATGGCAGTCTGGCCAAAAAGAGAGACGTGCTTGGTGGGACTGAGCCAGACAGAGGAGATGATATTAGCCAGAGTTAAAATGACCAGAGGGAGCAGAGAGGGTGAAGTGGTGAAGGTGAGCTTGCCTCTAGTAAGGCTACGGACACACCAGGCAATCAGGGAAAGGCTAGCCAGAAAACTGACTAAATAAAGTTTGTTGAAGTTAAAAAAATCGGTGGTAATGGGCAAGAAGAAAAGCGGCACCAGGAAAGCTAGAATAAGTGGCACATATCTTAATATTTGGGTAGAGATTTTGTCTAGTATTTGGCGCATACAAACATTTTAGGGATTCACAATGTGGTAGTCAATGTATCGAACGACGTCAGATATAGTGTTGACGGAAATAATCATTTGGCCTTCCTGTTTACTTTTGACCGAGTAGATGGCTTGGTCTTCTGGACGTGCTGTTAGATAAATTTGGCTAGTGGATTTGATTTCTGGATCATTGACGGATATTTCAGCCAGACCGGCTGAGATGGTGGCGGTCTTGTCCGTGATATTGCTATTACTTTCGGGAAGAACACTTGATTGGGTAGAGATGGGTGCCTCTTGGGGGGCGGCTATTAGGGGGAGTTCAGAGTTATTGGTTATTGGTTGTTGAATGGGAGCTGGGGTGGAGGTGGGCGTGTCACGCTGCGTCCCTACATCAGAAAGGATACCTTGAGGTAGGGGGGAAATGAGGCTACCGGTGGGCTGGGAAGATAAATAACCAAGTACTATCAATGATGTGGGAATAAAAAAGAAGGCGCAAGAGGCGACCACAATCGCCACAGATATGGTCGAATGTCCCTTGGGAGGAACAGCATTGGTAAACTCTATGATCACAGTTTCATTTTAGCACTTAATAAACAATTTTTTAAAGTTTTGAGAATAAAAAAACGCCCCTGCGGATGCAGGGGCGGGGGAAACTTACCTAAAGAGACCCATGAACGCTTTCAAGGCGTTGTTCAACAAATCAGAGAACTTTGGCCGGTCGAGGTTATCCAGCTTGGTGACGATGTACTCGTTCCAAGTTGAAGAGTAATACTCGATCTGGACCTGATCTCCGGGCTGAGTCATGGTGATCTCGCGGGTATCATTGCCGACAACGACCGTGAAGAACACGGGCTGGTTCACGCCGGTAGTAGGATCGATGGCGGTAACCATTTGGCCGGTTTTGTCATCCGTAAGGAACATGGTAAAGACGGAATTACCGTCCTTTTGATAAACGCCCACATCCGTCACGTGACCAGTGATTGTACCTCGAGCGCCATTTTCGTAGCGCTTCAGCCAAGCTTGATACTTGACCAAGGCCGTTGCAGGGTCCTTGTCAAACTGTACATCCTCCGAGGTGACGTCCGGTGACGAAGTCGCCAGAACATAGGCCGTCATCTGGTATTGAGTGCCGTAAGGAGGATTGTCTGAAGATAGGGTGGCGAGCCAGCTCGGGTGACCGGAAATGTTGAGGAAGAACAGCTGGTCGACGATGAAGCCAGAGACTTTGATCTTGGCGTTGTCCTGGATCTTGGTGACTACTTGATTACCAAGTGGGAATGGATCCCCGGATACTTGGTAATAGACACCCTGCATGGCATCCGTTTTGTAGTAGATTACGCCGGTCGACGTATTGTCAGCGAGTGATGTCGAGGTGATCAGGTATTGGAACTCTTTCCCTGTCTCCGGCGAGGATACAAACACCGGCACGTCATCCGGCTTGAAGGTATCGCGGCCGCTGGGGTTGAACCAGTCGTCCTTCATATACCAGCCAAACCAGTTAACGGCATCAGTGGCCACGTTGTCGTCCACCTGACGGTCGACCCAAGAGGGACAACTTCCAAAGTCGCACACCTGGTAGTTGCCTGTGGTGACGTCCACGATGGCGATCTTTTCGATCCGATAGTGAAGAACAGAGAAGTTGTATTTTGCAAGACCAATGGTCTCATACAGCTTTCCATCTTCGTCAGATATCTCAATCGTTGGGTCGATTTGGACGTAGTTTTGGTAACCTGCGTAATACATCAGGCGGTGGGTATCACGCCCCCAATAACCTCCAGAGAAATAATTGATCTCATAGTCGACCCATTGCGCTTTGGAATTCGTATCCTCGGCGTCAACGATCAGATAACCGGGAACTGTTTTAACCATTTCGTCCCACGCTCCAGCAAAACCGGAGTTGTAGGTAAGCATACCAAGCCAACGCATGTGTCCACTCACGTCTTGACGAACCACGTCCCCGACACGGTAACGGCCAACCACAGGGCGACCTGTTGCTGTTGACTGGGGCAGGGCGCTGGAAAACAGAGTTTTGGCGTTGCCTTCGCTGACTACCGGTTTGGGGTTATTATCTCCCCAAGGCATCTGGTCGATCGGTTTAGTCTCGATGTTCGCGAAAGCGAAACGTTCCCGGTCGCGACCCATCCAACCACCGACGCCATTCACCACAAAAATGATGAGTATGAGAGCCAGCGCTATCGATGAGCCGGATATTCCGATCATGTGATGATTATCGTCTGAGTCCGCCGCAGCGAAAGCTCCACCGGCGATAGCGTTGATTAGGAATACCGGCCAGAGGTTGAGTAAGCCTCCGAGAGGACCGGCTCCAACAGGCATGAAGAAGTAGACCATCACCCATGCCAGGATCAGGTTGCCAACAAAACTGAGGGCGGTCCACACAATTTTGCCTTTGGCTTCCTTTTCCGAAAACAATGGCGGCACGCTGGAGACAAGAAAGCCTAGCAGCAGGGCATACAAGAACATAGTCATGTTTCTCTCCTTTTGTCAGTGTGCAGCTTGCAAACGCAAGCCACCAATGCATGAGATGATATCATTTTTAGCCTATAAAGTCAAGAAAATCTGCCTCAAAGAGGCGGGTTTGGGAGAGTTATGGTGAGGGGTATGATTATTAAATGGAGCTTAAAAAAGAACGGTGGAATGAGAGTTTGAAGAAGGTCAAGCCGGAGATAAAGAACTTGTATTACAAAGGAAATATTGATTTGCTTCTGGACGAGAGTCCTAAATTGGCCATTGTGGGTTCCCGAAGAATGACGGAGTATGGTGCCAGAGTGATCGAGAAATGGATGCCCTTGCTGGTTGATCGGGGAGTAACGATCGTGTCCGGTTTCATGTATGGTGTAGACCAGGCGGCGCATAGGGCGTGTATAGAGAACGGGGGAAAGACGATCGCTGTTTTGGGATGGGGAATCGATTGGCCGGTAGCGTCCCAAGACGAAGAGTTGTATCAGAAGATACTAGAAGTTAATAGCCTGCCTGCCGGCAAGGCAGGTTTGATAGTGTCAGAGTACGAAAAGGCTATGGTGCCGGAGCTGTGGATGTTTCCTCAAAGGAATCGGATAGTTGCCGGAATATCGGACGCGGTGCTGGTAGTGGAAGGAGCAGTAAGGTCGGGGAGTTTGATCACAGCGAAGCTTGCAACTCAATTTGGGAAGAAACTCTTGGCCGTACCGGGCCAGGTGACGAGCCGGGTGGCGGAAGGAACAAACGGTTTAATCAGAGACGGGAAGGCTAAGGCGGTCACCTGTGCCGAAGATATCCTTAAGGAAATGGGACTATTACCTGGTCAGTTGAAGCTAAAAATTGAGGATATTGACGATCCCATGTTATCTCTGTTGGCCGATGGGGAGAGGTCAGTAGATGAGCTATCGAGACTACTTAAAATAAATGTGTCTCAGGTGCTGGGCAAGCTAACTGAGCTGACACTGTGTGGGATGGTGACTGAGGCTGGGGGAAAGTATAGACTAGATTAGGTTGTAGTTTGACACCTGAGACTGTTTGTGGTATTATAGGGCAGTAATTTCGGACATTTCAATTTTTTTCAAAGGAGATAGTCATGTCAAATTCATCTCGTAATATCGTGATTGGTTTAATGATCTTTTTTTTGGTTGCGTGTGCCCCGTCTGGGGTGCCTGTAACGGCGGATAGCCCAAGGACTTATCCGACTCATCTTGTATGTTATCAACAGGGGGTTGCCGTTGTTGACGCCGTTACAACTGACGGGGTCAGTTTGGAAAGTGTGGATGTCGGGGAATGGATTATTCGCGCTTGGGTATGGGATGACGCCTATGGTCATCACTTCATCGAAAGGTCGGATTCTTTGGCTTGTTCTGAGACTCCGGCCCGTTAAGTTAGATCAGGCCGCCCGTAAGGGCGGCCATTTATTAATTGGATGAAGCTGATAGTTTATAATCTCGATTAACTTGAATGAAGGAGGCTAGTGATGGTATATCTAGGGATTGTAGTGATAATCGTAGGAGTTTCTTACTCTTTTATACGGATCGTGACTATTATCAATCCGTATACCGAAAGACTGCTTCGCATGATTTTCGAAAAATGATTTAAATAAGCAAGAAAAGCGCCCCCGATTTATCGGGGGCGTTAATGCGAACGATCAAAGTGGATTAGGTTCCACCTTCCCTCTTCGAAACGAAGGTGAGCCAGGCCTCCATGTTTCAGGAAGCGATCTCGGGCGAGCTCCACAATGGTTTCTGGGGTGGTATTTTTTCCAAGAGTTTTGTGGGCTCCAAAGAGAGCCAGGTGAATAGCGTGTCCGACGAATACAATCTTTTCGCCAGGATATGCATTCGACATCTGTCTATCGAGCCTATCTACCCGGATAATTAACTCACGAAGTGATTCGCCTTGACCTTCGTGTTTCCAGTCTAGATCGCCCTTTGCAAAGGCTGCTTTCCACGCCTCTTTGTATGCGAGGTTGTGCTGGCTTAGGTGACGAGCTCCGTAGATATTTGCAGGTCTTTCCATCTCTCTAAGATCCTGTTTGATGATGGGCGAGATGCCTAATATTTCCCCGATGATTCCGGCTGTCTCCTCTGCACGGGCGAGTGGACTTGTGAATATTCGATCAATTCCGTGCCCACTTAGTTTGTGCTGGGCTCCTTGATACGCTTGCCATCTACCTTGAGGTCCTAGTTGCGTCTCCAGTCTTTGTCGACGTGAGGAGGCACTTCCAAGACCGTGTCTAAATAAAAACCATTCTGCTTCTTTGGTCATAGGGACCTCCTTTTTTTGGAATGTGGTAACGTGCGAGTATGGGAATTGTACCACAAAGGAGGCTGGGTTGCAAGTATATAGGATAGGTTCGAGATCGTGCTTGTTGACATGAGTGTTGCTATAAGCTAAACTCCACTAGTTTACAAGGTTCGAGATCTTTGACATAAGGAGGTCAAGATGAAGAGATCTTTTGTTTTATTTTTACTTGCCGTTTTCATTTTGGCCGTTATTCTGTCTGGATGCGTGCCTAGTGAAACAGGTACCATTTCGTTTACCACTCCCACGTTTGGCCAGATCATCCAGGAAGATTTTTTGGAGGAATCTCCTTCGATTCCTTTGGTGGTTAGCTCAACCTATCTGACCGATAAAGTGGTGCACTTTCTTATCAATAACCAAGAGTCTTATGACTGCTTGGTGAAAGCTAACGCAGTCAATCAAGTGTGCCAATCAATACCCCTGAAGGTTCCCGGTGAGTATATCGTTATTGCCGAAGTCGATCTTCAGGACGGCTCGGTTGTGACCAGTGAAGTGCGGTTTGATTGGATACCCGAAGAAACGGGTACCATTTTGTTTACCTCGCCTTCTCCGGATGAAGTTATCCGGGATGGCTATCGGGGAATATCTTCTCAGAATATTTCTGTGAAGATGAGCTCAACTTTCCGAAGGGATAAGCTTATCCGATATACTGTGGGTGGTCAAACAGAGGCTGTTTCGTGTTTGGTAAAAGCCAACGCTGTTGATCAGGAATGCCCGCCTGTAACCTTGACCGAATCGGGTGAATATACAATTACGGCCAGTACTGAACTCATAAATGGCTCCTTTACCACCAGAAGGGTCACGTTTAGCTGGGAGCCTTACACTAGTCTGGATAGGATAATGATCGAAATTGGTTGGTCAGACAGTCCCGTCAGAGGCTATTTGATATCTTTTGGTATCCTTGTCTTCATCATTACCATGATAACCAGCTTGATCACAAAAGATCGGGCTAGAGTCTCAGTGGCAGGTACAATTGTCACTGCGATATCGATTTTGGCATTGTGTTTTTTACCAACTCCAGGTTTGGCGGTTTCACTTTCTTGTTGGTTAGTGCCGCTTTTAGTGGTTCTTGGTTCGGTAGCATTTTGGTTGGTTCGCCATCCTCGGCCAGTATTGGTGATTGGTGGTTTGGAAGATGGCTCTCAACTGATTTATAGTACTCGCCCACGAAGGGGGGAGCCAAGAAAGACAATCTTTATTGATGAACGAACAGTCGCTATTGATGAAAATACGGTAGAGGGTGAGATTGTGTCAAGTGTACCCATTAACAAATTGGAGGTGACAGATGAATGATATTCTGTTGAGGCCGATGATGCGAGTTGCTGCTGATGAAAATGATCTATTTATGAAAGTGCAGGGCAGTGTAGTAGTCGTTCCTCGCAGTCAGAATCCTGATTGGTTGGAGAAAACTGAAATCTCCATTGGGCTGGAAATTGAAAGAGTAGAAAGATATATCGAAGAAGGCAAAAAACCTCTTTTGAGGACGAGGAAAGCTATTCGAACCGGTTCGTATTTTGGTGCAGAGAACGTAGAAGAAATGGGTCCTGAAGCGTTATTTAGACTTCAGAATACGTTGCTGCATTTTCAAATGGCTAGAAAACGCTACCGCTATCGTCTTCATCCCGAATTTTTGTCTTGGGTCAGGCAGGATGGCTTGCCTTGTTTCATGACTTTAACTTGGGATAGTCCAGATTTTACGATATCAGTGATACCAGATCCATCAGGGGATCCACCGCAACACAAGTTTGATATCCGTCCCTATTTGCATCCGGACCTTGCTGTCCAATATACTGGTGCGGTAAAAACTCTGTTAAAGTTGGCGCAAGTGAGTCGAAGTAGCAGTGTAGGCATCTCTGCTCGTTTTGCCGGATCAATTCCTTTGACCACGAAGCGGAAAATGGAGAAAGCTTTAGAGTCCGGTTTGTTCGATCCTGATCATCTCTATCTTGCGGCGATCGGCCCGGACGTGTGGTCCATGCAAAAAACTCCGCGTGTGGAAAAGGACCCCATTGTTTTTGGCGGTGTGGCCGGACCCGGCAACGTGTATCAATTTTATATGATTGACATCTTTGATCCGACTCCAATTGAAAAAGCCGCTGCAGAAATGTATTTGCATGATTTTCCTGGCAGAGCTTAAGTTTCTGAACCCCCCGCTACTAGCGGGGGGTTTTCTATGGAAAATATTATATATAACGGGCACCCACCAGGGGTGCCCCTACGTATATACTGAAAGAATGCTGGCGAGAATTGAAAGTGTCGCTTGTGTGGGATTGGAAAGTTTTTTAGTGGAGGTCGAGGTAGATGTGGCCGAGAAAGGCTTTCCCGGATTTAGCATTGTTGGTCTTCCGGATAAAGCTGTGGCCGAAGCGAGGGAGAGGGTGAAGACGGCGCTGGTGAATAGTGGTTTTGCTTTTCCTCAGAAAAAAATTATCGTAAATTTGGCTCCGGCGGATCTACCCAAAGAAGGGTCGGCCTACGATCTGCCGATTGCAGTGGGTATCCTGGTGGCGAACAGCGACCTTGACCTGCAGGGCCAGGCCCTGCAGGGGTTGTTTTACGGAGAGCTGTCTTTGGACGGTAGTTTGAGACATACTAAAGGAACTCTTTTGGTGGCTTTGTTTGCCAAGAAAGAGAATAAGAAAAGAATTTTTTTACCGGTACTGTCGGCCAATGAAGCGGCAGTGGTCAAAGATGTCGAAGTAATTCCGGTCAGAAATTTGAAAGAGTTAATTTTTCATCTACTTGGTGAAAAAAAGATTGAACCGTTGAAGAAAATAGAAATAAAAAGTTTGGTGGAGGCGGCTTTGCCCGAGTTTGATATGGCGGATGTGGTGGGACAAGAAACGGCCAAAAGAGCTTTGATAATTTCGGCCGCCGGAGGACACAATATCTTGATGAGTGGTCCGCCTGGATCGGGGAAGACGATGTTGTCCAGAGCCTTGCCCGGAATAATGCCTCTCATGAGTGAAGAAGAAAGCATGGAAGTGACGAGAATTTATTCGGCAGCGGGTCTGATGACTGCCGGGGAAGCCGTGGTAAGGCGAAGACCTTTTCGATGTCCCCATCACTCAACCAGTATGGCCGGACTAATTGGTGGCGGAAGTCGGCCGGTACCGGGAGAAGTGTCTTTGGCCCATCTCGGAGTATTATTTTTGGATGAAATGGCGGAGTTTCCAAGAAGTGTTTTGGAATCGATGAGACAGCCAATGGAAGATGGTAAGGTAGAAATATCCCGAGTAGCTGGCAGAGTAGAGTATCCGGCTTCTTTCCAATTGGTAGCGGCGGTCAATCCTTGTCCTTGCGGATATTTGGGGCATCCGACCAAGGAATGTAAATGCTCAATACGAGAAGTGGAGAGGTATAAGAGACGGATCAGTGGGCCGATTTTAGATAGAATTGATCTGCACATAAATGTACCGGCGGTGGAAACGGAAAAGATTTTGGGGACGGTGGAAAAAGGGGAGAGCTCAAAAGAAATTAGAGAGAAAGTAATGAAGGCGAGAAGTAAACAAAGTGAAAGGTTGGTAAAGTTTGGGATTTTTTGTAACTCTCAGATGAAAAACAAGCAGGTGAAAGAGTTTTGTAGATTGAACATTGATGGTGTTCATATTCTACGTCTGGCGATGGAGAAGTTTGACCTGTCGGCTCGAGCCTATTTCCGAGTTTTGAAAGTAGCTCGGACGATAGCTGATTTGGAAGAAAGCGAGTCGATTTTGGCTGGGCACATTGGGGAAGCCTTGCAGTACCGCGAAAGGGTGTTTTGACCTCCCGCGTCATCGCGAATCTCGTACTCAGAGCCCTGCCTGCCGGCAGGCAGGTGTGGCGATCCAGAAAGTTACGAGTTTCTCAGTTTGACGATAACAACGTCGTCATTGCGCGATTCGTACTCGAACCAAAGCAATCCATCCCCTTCTGGATCGCCACGCTACGCTCGCGATGACGAAAGTGCGAAAGTCGTAAAAGTATAAAATGGTTTTGTGAGTTTCAAAAGAGTTCCGAGTGTTTACATTATGGCTAACTTTAGGAATGGAACCTTGTATGTAGGAGTGACTAACAACCTACTGAGACGAGTTTGGGAACATAAAAATGATTTGACGGAAGGCTTTACTAATACATATTCTGTTCATACCCTTGTTTATTATGAATTTTTCGATTCAATGATACAGGCAATAGAAAAGGAAAAGCAGATTAAGTCTGGATCGAGGAAGTCAAAACTGAAATTGATCGAGAATATGAATCCGGAGTGGGTCGATTTATACGAAAGTCTGATTTGATTGTTTTCTGGATTGCCACAGCACTGCGTGCTTCGCAATGACAACAATGGTCATCACGTGGAGCAACGCGACCTGCCTGCCGGCAGGCAGGCGTGGTGATCCAGGTAACGGGGTATATTCGACGATATGCTTGGATTTTTTGTGGTTCCTGGATTGCCACAGCACTGCGTGCTTCGCAATGACGAATGTGTCGGGAATGACGATGGTTTTTGAGCACAAAAAACGGCCGCCTTATGGCGACCGGGTGGAGCTACATTTCCTTGATTTGTTTTTCGATTTTTTCGATTACGGCATAAACTTCGTTTACAACTTGGTTTCGAGGTAGACCGATATTGATAATGGGGCTAATGTTTTCGATTAGCATTCTCGTCTCTCGACAAAAGATTCTAAAGCAACACTCTTTGCGCACAGTGACAGCGTCGATATTCTGAAAATCTTCAATCCTGGAACCTTGTGATTTGCGAAAGCTTTCGTCAAGAATATTCAGGGTGTCTTTAACACCTATCAACATTTTAGCTAGTTGCTCTGTATCAAGCGGTATTTTTTGAAGCCGAGTCTTTAGAGATTCACAGAGTGCCTGAAGCGCATCTTTGTAAACCTACTCCCACTGCTCTGAAACAGTTCTTTCAGAAAGTTGTTTCATTCTGGCCGCTTCTTCTCTTTCGAGAACACTAAGGACGAAAGCCTTTGCTAAATTGATCTTGTTTGGTGATTTGTTCAAGATAGCCTCCTGTGGCTGGAACCTGTTAGTTTTGGATATCTTTCCCGAACAGGCTCTTGATCCATTGCCAAAACCTTTTGATCTTCGACTCACGAATGATCACAATCGGAGTAGGGTTACTCATATTTGCCTCCTGTGGCTGAAAGATTGAGGGGGATTAGTTACTTAAAGGACTGCTGAAGGTCCTATAATAGCATAAAATCGTACCTAAGTCAGTTTAAGTAACGTTCTTGGTTGCTGTAGACGACGTTTTTTGTGTTTTCCAGTAGTCCCATACTTTCTTTAAGTCGGCTATCGTTTTTGTTCTGGTA
>Ga0075809_114_pt1 | contig 25786 bp, 30 predicted proteins | sample RifGroC2_FD_68269 | JGI IMG/M metagenome (GOLD analysis project Ga0075809, IMG submission 68269) | Microgenomates (Collierbacteria) bacterium GW2011_GWC2_44_18
TGTCGCCATGATATTCCACCTCCTTTCTGTGTATTTAAGCTCAATTTGTTAATGGGCTATTTTACCGAAGGTGGTGCATTTCGTTTTAGAACTAAGGTGTTTTTATTCAAAACGTGGCTAGTTTGGCTGCAACTTTCGGCATTCTGGAAATGGCTGACGTGGTCACCCAACTGGAAACACTAAAGGCTGGTAATGTAAAGCAAATCATGTTTCTGATCTCCGATGAAACGGCAGCCGAAGTAGTGGCAACTATACTATCTTTGGCCATCATTAACTATGGTACTTGGAAACATGAGGAATTCTTTATTCAGCACCCATCGGAAGCCAATAGCAAACCGATTCATTTTTATCGAGAGCTCTCTGCCGATATGTACAAAAACCATGGCGATGCCTATCTGGCTCAAGCCAAAGTAATTATCGAAAAGTATTTCTACGAGGATCATACCGTCTAGACTTGTACCCGCCGAATAGGCGGGTTTTTGTGATCCAAGTATAATAATAAACTATGGCAAAAATGACTGACTATGTAACCTTGGAAGGTAGGAATATGGTAAGAGACGGACTTGCTTCCGGGCAAAGAATTGGGACAGTAATGTTGGCACTTGGATCGGTTGGAGATCCGAAGATCAAAGAGATTGAGAAGATAGCCAGAGAAAAAGGAGTCCAGATCCAAACCATACCCACAGAGGAGCTAAATAAGATGGCGGAATCGAGAAACCCTCAGGGGGTCATCGCCATTATGGATGTACCGGAGGTTATTTCACTAAAGCAGATTCTGGAAAAGAAAAGAAATTGCTTTATTTTGCTACTCAACCGGATCGACTATGAGCAAAATATGGGCGCCATTTTGAGAACGGCGTGGGCGGCAGGAGTGGACGGCGTGGTCGCCTCTCCAAATGGAGTCCATGAGATCACACCGGTGGTCGCAAAAGTCTCCATGGGCGGTGCGGCTTATGTACCGTTAATTCCCATGAGTTTATTTCAAGCAATGAAAATGCTCCATGAGTATGCTGTGCCGGTAATCGGGGTGGAAGTGGAAATGGGTAAGACTATGTATGAACAAAAACTGACGGGGCCGGTGGCTTTCTTGATGGGAGGAGAATCTGAGGGACTATCCGAACCATTGCAGAAAGAATGCGACTACTTTATTAATATTCCCATGCAGAAGGCAGTGGCCTCTTTGAACGTAAGCGTGGCGACAGCCCTGGTGCTGTACGAAAAAAATAGACAGGAGAAGGCCATCTAGGCACGGGCTTGCTTTTGTACTATGGGCTTGGTAGAATATGCCTGTTCTTGAAAAAATCTAACGGAGGTATGAGAATGATAGATGTAACCATATTGCTTGCTGATGGACAGTTCGACCTCGCCGGAATAAAACCCAAAAAGCTGTTGGTTGCGATTAAAGAGCGCGAAGTTGCTCTGGTTGCGGCCGTAAAACGGGCAATCTTTGAATCCACAGGTTTTGACGCTTCTGTGAAACTTGGTAGCGTTAAACCGACTTCCGGAGTGGAGATTCAGCTGGAAGATTGCAGCCTCAAGGCAGACAAAGTGGAAAGGGTTTTGACGGAAATTGGTCTCGCCGTCTATTTCCTCAGAGGATCTAATTTTAAACGGGAAGATATCCACATTACCATGCGCGGTGCAACGATTTCCTCTCTGTAGCGATCTTGCCCTCACTAAGTGAGGGCTTTTTTTATCTATTTTTCTTTGGAGCGGCGGGCACCTTCAGGGCTGAAACCCAGCTCCGAAATAAGAAAGTAATCGACTGCTTCCAATAAATGTTTTTTAGTGTCTTCATTCTGAATAATCACATCAGCCATCGCCAAACAACGGCCAACTTGCTGGCCAAAATTATTTTCCCCCAGACCTAGATCCCGATTGTTGGCCCGAATAAAATCGCCTTCCGCCGTACCATCTTCACCCCTCCTCCAGGCGCGATCCAAGTACCATTCCAGCCTGTGCTCCGGTGAAGCATCGACTCCAATAACAGTGATGCCGAGTGCTTGACGGAGAAAGTCAATTTCCGAGGGGTTGCGGATTGAGTCAATAACGATATTGCCCTCAATGTCGGCTAACATTTCTAAGGTTCTTTCGGCCAAGACATGTCCGCCAAAAGTTTCTCGGAGCTCATTGCCAATATTTTGGAGATTTTCTCTAGACATAGGTAACCCTCGTGCTCTAACTTCTTCACGGACTCGATCGGAGAGGCTAAGGGCCAAGAAACCCAAACCACGAAGATACTTGGCTACCTCCCCTTTCCCCGAAGCAATGGGGCCGACTAGGCCGATGACTGTCCTGTTCATAAATCCAGTGTACAAGAATTGTAGAAAAAATGATGGTGGAGATGTTAGAATCTTTTTTATGGTTGCAAAATTCAAAGAAACTTTTGAGGAAATGGTCACGAAATATGAAAAAGAGTTTGACGGATTTCAGGAACTTCATGATAAATATGAGCTTGATCCACGAAAGTGGCAGGCGGAATTCAATTCCGAAGGGGCAAAGATAATGGAGATTATCAGAACTTATGAAAACAAACTCTGTGGTCACATGGAAAATACCCAGAACGCGACTTACTCGGCAAATTTAGCAGAAAAATTTAGAAATGAAATAAAGAGGTATTTACCCAAGCTGGATATGATTGGAGTGACGGTGGGATAAAGAACTCCAGAACTCAAGAAATCAAGAACTCAAGTTGAGGTATAAATTTTATTTGCCGCACTCGCTTTTGATTTTCTCAAGAAGGACACTGCAGAATTGCTCAGAGACAGCCTTGGACGACTTCTCGACAAGACTGGCGGCGACGCTGGCGGCTTGTTGGCTAATCTCATCGGTAATCGATTTCAGAGGTGATTCAGTGTATTCGGTAGTGACACCCATTATCTTTAGAGTAGGAATTTGAATTTTTTCAGGAAGAGCTTTGTTGGCCAAGTTTACGGCGGGAGTGATTATTGAACTTTGGAATTGAGGATTTTTAATGTAGTAGTCAACCGGACCGGAAATCTGAGGAAACATTTTGTACGCTCCGAACAATGCGAGGCTGATTATGGCTAATCGTATAAATATGTTGTTCATTGGTGAGGTTAAGTTTTACAGATCTGATTGATGTGTTGTAAGGTCATGTTTGTTTCTTCGTGAGTAAGAATGTCTGAAACCTTGTTCTCGTCGATGGCTTGTTTTAACCTTGCGCAGGTGACGATCCCTCTCTCGAGCAATTGGTTTGTTTTGAACCTAGGGATGTGGTAAACAAGAGTAACGGGGTGCAAGCCAGCAGCCATGATGAGATCTGATAGACCATGCCCCTGGGGATGTAGCCAGGAAGTAAGTTCCAGACCGACACAGCCGGCATAGTCGAAGACTTCCGAAGTAACTTTGGTATTGGTTACCAGCCATGGGAAGTAGGCTATATCGGTCCCGTGACTTTGTTCCATCGCTGACTTGATATCCAAAAATCGAGCATAGGTGTAAAGAGCCACCTGGACATCAGTCTTTACACCGGGACTGTTGTGAAATTTGCATTCGATGAAAAATTGCTTGTTGTCTTTTTTGGCGATGACATCGATCTCGTGAGTGACACATTTGCCTAATACAATGACACCAACCTCTGTTTTGTAGCCATAATTAGATAGGACGTCGGCAACGATAGTTTCGAAGGGGTGACCGGATGGCCCCAAGTCCATAATGGCACGCTTGAGACCATAATTGTAATAATTGTCTACCGGGGCATTGTCTTTAAGATAGCTCGAAATATGTTCGTGGATATCCTTGGTGGTGATACCTGTCTTAAGGTGCCGCTTGAGATAATCAACTGTCTGAGAGGCAACATCCGCTGAGAGTCCGGAAGAGGAAAGAGACCGAACAAGCTTTGACTCATCAAAGTGCTCTTGCTCACCGGAAGCTTTGGTAATGGTAATAGGGCTGAGAGTAATCATCTGTTTTTATGATAGCAGGTAACAGTAAAAGAACTCAAAAACTCAAGGAAGCAAGAACTCAAGGCAAAATAAAGTAATAGTTATAGATTCAAGTATAATTGGGTTATGAAAATGAGCAAAATGGGCGCGAAGCCCGAAAAAATGGCACCAAAAGATGCCGAAACGATAAATCACAAGCTCCTCGTTCAGGCTGGTTTTGTTAGACAGTTGATGGCCGGAGTTTACACATATCTACCTTTTGGGTTAAGAGTTTTGAGAAATATCGAAAAAATTGTCCGGGAAGAGATGGATGCCATTGGTGGCGAAGAAATTCTGATGCCTATGCTACACCCGGCCGAGATTTGGAAAAAAACCGGAGGTTGGGACTCTATCGATGTTTTATTTAAATTAAAAAGCAGAACAGATAGAGACTATGCTTTGGGACAGTCGCAAGAAGAGGTGGTGACCCCAACGATGAAAGAATTCATAAATTCATACCGAGACTTGCCAAGAATGCCCTACCACATTCAATGGAAGTTTAGAGATGAACTTAGATCCAAATCGGGAATTATGAGAGGAAGAGAGTTTTTGATGAAAGATATGTACTCCTTTCATCTAGACCAAGCAGACTTTGATAGATTTTATGAAATTGCCAAAGCGGCTTATTTAAAAGTTTTTTCCAGGATGGGGCTCACCGCCAAAGTGACAGAGGCTTCGGGTGGAGCTTTTTCGGAGAAAATTTCCTATGAGTTTGAAGTCCTGACCGATGCCGGAGAAGTAAATATTTTATATTGTAGCTCTTGTGAGTTCTGCGCCAATGTAGACGATTTAAGCCAATATAGGGAGGGTGACAAATGTCCCAAATGCGGAAAATCGAAACTGAAGCCATCTGTAGCGGCTGAAGTAGGGAACGTGTTTGATTTGGGACAGAAATACAGCAAGGCATTTGACAAGGGAGAGATGATTTACCCGATAATGGGCTGTTATGGAATTGGCATCACCAGAACTATGGGAGTAATTGTGGAAAAGTTTCACGATGATAAAGGAATTATTTGGCCAAAGAGTATTGCTCCGTTTTTAGTCCATCTGGTAGATTTGCAACAAAAAGACAAAGCGGGAGAAATTTACGAACTACTTAATAAAAGTGGAGTCGAAGTTCTCTGGGACGACCGGGACGATTTGTCCGCTGGGTCAAAATTCGCAGCGGCTGATCTGATTGGTTGTCCCGTCCGGATCGTGATTTCTCAGATAAGTTTAGACAAAGGAGGTGTAGAAATTAAACTGCGACAAGAAACTGAGTACGAAATAATCTCGATTGGGAAGATTGTCGATTTTCTAAAAGATGTTTAACCTTTGGGGTATAACTATCCACTGGTACGGCATCATTTTGGGTTTGGGTGTATGGGTGGGAATGGAGATAGCGTTGAGGTCTTTTCCGAAGATTAGAAAAGAGATCGAGGAGGCTTTCTTGTGGGCACTCACCTTCGGGGTGGTGGGGGCGAGACTATACCACGTCGTAGATTATTGGAACCGGTACTATCAACACAATCCAGGAAAGATATTGGTCGTTTGGGAGGGAGGTCTGGGAATATGGGGGGCCGTCTTAGGTGCGACACTTGGGGTTTTTCTCTATGGATATTTCAAAAAGAAAAACGTGTGGCCGATACTGGAAGCTTTGGCTATTGGCGCACCAGTAGCACAAGCGATTGGAAGACTGGGGAACTGGGTGAATGGTGAACTCTACGGAAGAAATGGCGAGCCTCTTTTCGCCTGTGAAGCGCTTTTGAATCTGTCTCTTTTTATTATTCTCTTGATACTAAGAAAAAAGAAGGCCTGTTCCGGGAAACTTCTGGGCGTCTATCTGATAGGTTATGGAGTCATTAGAATATTGCTGGAGGGCCTGAGGCCAAATGAAATAATTTGGCGGATCGGTGGAGTTCCTATGGCGATGATTTTTGGAGCGATCGCCATATCACTTGGACTGCTGGTGATCATCCCCATATACCACAAGAAATCTTAGGAAATACAGATTGTCTTCAACAACCAACTCCTTGCGGGATAAGTTCATTTAGGACCTTGCTAGATGACCCTCTACACTTATTTTCAATTACACGATAAATCATACTTATGATCTGCCTATAAATCTATCTCTCATTTTAGCTTTCATCAGGTAAATAGCTTCAACAAGATACATGTAGTTCCCCAAGTTACTCTCCTGTGTCATTTCCTGAATATCTGGAGTTTTGGAAGGTGGTGCTTCAAAGTATTCTGGCAACAACTCTATTAGCCTCATCTTCGCCAACGCCAATGCATAAAAATCATTGGTGCTATTCTCTTTTGATAGTTTTAACACCTCCACTGCCAAATCCACCAAAGTTTGATTTTCTTCAAAATAATCTCTGTCCATTTCTCGAATCAGATTTGTGACATATGCCCGTTCTACTAACTCCGCGGAAGACATAGATAAGAAGTCCATCTCAAGCACAACACTCAACAACCTGTTTGTTTTTTCAATCGTCAATTCTCTGGTCTTCGCATCATGCTCATAGATCTTTCTTTTCAGTTCACAAAACTCATCAAGTAAATCTTGGGATTTTGCCCAACCAAGTAACTCAATCTCATGGATATTTTTTTTAAGAATCTCTTCCTCTTTTTTTAGTGCACTTAGTTTATTACGAGTTGAGTAGGACCAGGAAGGATCACGACCCAACTTCCCATCATTATAACCAGTCAATTCCCCTCTTCCATTACCATCAATCGACACATCTCGACCCCTATCAGACATTAATACACGAGACCTTTGAAATGTAGTTATTTTATCCCCTTGGTATTCTTTAACCACATTTCTACTGAAGTCCCAGTCACCGTTATATTTACCAGTCGGATAACCGTTTATTTGTGCGAAACAATCTGATCTTAGAGCTAATTGCGGACCTCCAAGCTGTAAAGACACATTCCATTTTTTTGAATCAAAGTCGAAATGGTTCACAATATCCATATAATAGTCAATTCCTCCGCTCAGAGACGTCAAAAGATACCTTAAAGTAGATACTATTTTCATATACCGTGTTTCATTAGCTTCCTCAATGCTTTTGGGTATTTCCAAAATCAACTTCTTCAAAGGTTTTGCCACCACCAAAGAGCCAGCTTCAAGAGCCTTAATCATGTTAGAAGCATAATTCGGATCTATGAAACAATCTCCGTCTAAAAAATCTACCATTCCCGGCCTACCAAGGTTCTGATTGAATCGATCTTGAGCAATAAACGAACCAATATCTCTCGCTAAACTAATTGGACTTACATTAACATCGTCTACAAAACCTCGACTAAGAGATGAGGCATCAATGCATTGTAGTTTGACTTTCGATTTCACAAACCTTTTGATAAGACTTAATTCATGATCGGTTATACGCACTCCATTTTCCTGCATTTCTGCCTCCATTAGATTGACCACTTCTTCAAGGCCAACACCAGAACCAATGAGTCTCTGACCATACTGCATCGTCCTAATAATCAATATTTGATCTTGATTTTCTTGGAATCTCTTTTTACGAACTTCACCTGTACTACCCTCAAACGGATGACTATTGTGTACCTCTCCATTACTTAATTCCGCTAAACTGTCTGAGTTATTAATCACACAGATAACATCGTACTCAGTTTGTCTTACTCCTCTTTGATAGACCAAGCTTCTAACAAGTCTCCAGAAGTTGTCACTTTCAAGTTCAGCAAAAGTGGGTATTATAATCGTAAATTTCAGGTCCAGATTTGGGGGGTCAATATCTACTCCGTACTTTTCTAGATACCAATGTCGATTTTCGTAATATACCTCACTATTATCAACAACAAACTCATCCCTGACAACTGTTTTTTCCTCATGCACTTCAACCATTTTCATATGACTTTCACACTTTGTTACTTAATGACAACTCAAACGGTTTTTTTGGGCTGGATCAAACAAACCATTGACTGTTAAGTTATTAGCTCTAAGTTAGAACACTCCAATTTGGATCGTTGAATTCAGCCACGTTTCCATGCTGTAATAATGCCATACCAGACCGATAAACACAACAAAAACGGATCAGCAGAGGTGATCAATCTCATATTCGTTCCTTGTGCAAACAAAATGGTTTGTTGAAGCCAGATGGCATTAAACGGTTGCTACCTGGAGAGAAGGACTGCCGTTAGCCGAAGACGATTTTAACCACGTCGTCCATACTCTTGGCAAAGTAAAACTTGAGATCTTTTTTCACCTTGTCGGGCAGATCGACCATGTTCTTTTCGTTTTCTTTGGGAAGAATAACCTGTTTAATACCCGCACGATGGGCGGCTACAACTTTTTCACGGACTCCACCAATCTCCAAGGCCCGACCTCGAAGAGTAACCTCCCCTGTCATGGCCAGATCTTTCGGGACCGGCTTTTTGGTGAAGGCGGAAATGATGGCGGTGGTAATGGCTAAACCTGCGCTAGGTCCGTCCTTGGGGACGGCGCCTTCCGGCACATGAATATGAATGTCTGATTTGGCAATTAACTGTTCTTTTATGCCTAGTTCGTGACAGTGAGAACGAACGTAGGAGTACGCAGCTTTGGCCGACTCTTTCATAACATCTCCAAGCTGTCCAGTGAGAGTAACTTTACCCTGGCCCGGCATGAGGGCAACTTCGATAAAAAGAATGTCTCCGCCGACTTTGGTATAAGCCAGCCCGGTAACTAAACCGATTTGATCGGTATCTTCGGCCAAAGTATGACTATACATAATAGGACCAAGATATTTATGAATCAGCTCTTTGGTGACGACAATAGGTAATTCTTTTCCGGAGGCCTTTACCTTGGCGGCTTTGCGCATGATTGAAGCGACTTGTCTTTCCAGATTTCTAACCCCTGCCTCCCGAGTATAGTAGCGAACAAGGTAACGAAGCATCGGAGAATATAAATCTACATCTTTGGAATCCAGTGCATTGACCTCTGCCTGCTTTTTGAGTAAGTATTTTTTAGCAATGTGAAACTTTTCTTCCTCGGTGTAGCCAGAGAATTCGATAATCTCCAAACGATCACGAAGTGCGGGTGGAATTGTATCCAGGACATTCGCCGTCGTAATGAAAAGAACCTGTGACAGATCATAAGGAATATCCAGATAGTGATCTTGAAAGGCATAATTCTGCTCAGGATCTAAAGCTTCAAGGAGGGCGGAGCTGGGATCACCACGAAAATCGGCACCGATTTTGTCGATTTCATCCAACATAAAAACTGGGTTGTTAAAACCGCTATCTTTAATTGATTGAATTATTCTGCCTGGCATCGCACCCACATAGGTACGGCGGTGACCACGTATCTCGGCTTCGTCTTTGACACCACCCAAAGACATCTTGACGAATTTACGACCAATTGCTTTGGCAATCGACCGCCCGACAGAGGTTTTCCCAACACCTGGGGGTCCAACAAAACATAAAATAGTGGGTGGAACGGCAGAATGTTTATTATTATTTTTGGCCTGATCGGATTTAAGTTTTAGCACCGCAATATATTCCAGAATTCTTTCTTTGACTTTTTCCAAACCGTAATGGTCCTGGTTGAGGATTTTTTCGGCTTTGGAAAGTGAGTAACTACTTTTGGTATACTCCCCCCAGGGAAGTTCTAGAATGGTTTCAATCCAGGTCCTGAGGTAAGAGGTTTCTGGATTGTGTACAGAGAGTTTTGCCAGGCGATCTAGTTCCTTGGCGACCTTAGCGTGAATTTCTTTGGAAAGTTTGGTTTTTTTTAGTTTCCCCTTTAATTCTCCGATCTCCTCCTCTTCGCCACCCTCACCGAGCTCTTTTTGAATAGCTCTCATTCTCTCTCTAAGGACGGCCTCCTTCATGCTTTCATCAAATCTTTTTTGGGTTTTATTTTCGATCTTTTTCTCGAGTTCAAGGATTTTTATTTCTTCGTTGAGACGTTTGCAAATGAAGTTGAGACGATTCTCGGTGGAGCTTTCCTCCAGAAGTTTCTGCTTCTCTTCGTTCTTGACTTCAAGAATAGAAGAAATTTGATTGGATATCAGGGCAGGGTCGGCGCTTCCGATGATCTTGGTGAGAATACCGGGGTCAATGTTGGTTTTGCCTAGATCTTGGGCTCTTTTAATTTCAGATACGGCACGATTTCCCAAGGCGATGATTTCCGGGGAAATATCGTTAGCCTCTTCGATACTTTCGACTACAGCCCACACACGGCCGTCGCGGCTTTCGAGCTGGATAATGTTGACTTTGAAAAGTCCACGGACAATGGCATGAAGTTCATCGTTTACCGGTAGAGTCTTGGCGATTCTGCAAACTGTACCAACCGTGTAATAATCTGATAAATTTTCAGCAGTTGCTTTAGGGTCTTTTTGAGAGGCAAAGCAAACCTCCTGGTCATTGGCGTAAGCCTCACCGATTCCGGTAATTGAAGCTGGCCGACCAAAAGTGAGAACTGCCTCGGTGTCAGGAAAGATGACCCCCTCTCGGAGCCCAATAAAGGGGACCAAACTTGTTTGAGTTGAGTCTTTTTTTACTTCGTTTCCTGCCATAGCTTAAGATTTTAGCAGATGATATGGTAAATTGCTAACCGGTCAATAATGAAAAAACCTGAGCCCCAACAGGATAGTTGCCAGTATCGTCAAAACTGTGATAATAAAGAAAAATGACAGTGAAAACTTGTGTTTTGGTTCCATGTTATCTGACTATTTCTAGGCTTTTTTCGTCGGACCATAGGTGTTCGCTGCCTATCTTTGCGTACGCACGAAAGAAAATCTTGCCGAGTTTATTAAACTTGATGCTAAGGTTGAAATCGTTAGGAAGTCTATATCTACCACCGATATAATCCGGGAGAGAAAAGGGGTAGGCTACTGCCTGTGGAGAATCCAGCTTTGTTAAAGCACTGGAGGAGGATTGGTAACTCCAATAAATAGTTGTGAAAGTGGTAAACAGATCAGGGCTGGACTCAACTTGCCAAAGGAAAGTACCCTTGGAATCGACACTGAGTAACTCGGGATAAGAAACAAGCTCGACCGATAGGGGAGATGAATGAGTATTTTTGATGGCCTTCTGAGCCTGGAAATAGTTGAAATAAACAAGGGAGAAGAAGGTTCCCAGTCCGACGAGTATGTATAGGAAGGTTTTTGTTCTCATGGATATGATCAATTATAAGGTAGCGATGACCAGTTCGTTTCTATTTATTGAAGTATTTTTTACCTTTGAGTTTTTCGGGGAGGAGATCCTCTTTGGAGTACATCTCGTATCCGGAGCCATAGCCAAGTCCCTTCATCAATTTGGTAGGTGCATTTCGAAGATTTAGAGGAATGGGTAGATTGCCATGTTGAGACACATCGGCCTGGGCGGCACGGAGAGCGTCGTAAGCCGAACGATTTTTAATACAGCCGGCTAGATATGCAACGCCGTGGGCTAAGTTGATGGCACATTCGGGATAACCTATTTGCTGACAAGCCTGAAAAACCGCATTGGCAACTACCAAAGCCGTTGGCTGGGCGATGCCGATATCTTCACTGGCAAAGATTACCATGCGACGGGCAATAAACAAGGGGTCTTCTCCGCTATCAACCAAGCGTGCGAGATAGTAAATGGCTGCGTCCGGATTGCTAGCTCTCATAGATTTAATAAAGGCAGAAATGACGTTGTAGTGCTCATCCCCTTTTTTATCAAACCTTAAGAATTTATTTTGAATTGCATTTTTGAAATTATCTATGGTGAGGGCTTTGTAAAGATTGTAGGTGGACTCGATGAGGCCGATGGCTTGACGAGCGTCACCGTTGGCAAACTCAGAAAGCCACTCACGAACATCACCGTCCATTTTGGTTTTTAATGCCTTCGTTGCCCGATCGATGATCTGAGCAATATCTTCCGGAGAATGTTCCTTGAGAACAAAAACACGGCAACGAGAAAGTAATGGCGGAATTATTTCGAAGCTGGGGTTTTCGGTGGTAGCGCCTATAAGGGTAATCTTGCCAGACTCAACAAAAGGCAGAAGAAAGTCCTGCTGGGCTTTGTTGAAACGATGTATTTCATCCAAAAAGATGACGATGGGTTTGGTGGCCTTGTTCTTCTCCCCGGCGATCTGACGAATATCGTCTTTGCCCGCAGAGACGGCTGAGAGCTCATGAAAATCAGCGTCGATGGCGTCGGCGTAGATCCTGGCAAGGGTGGTTTTCCCGGTGCCCGGGGATCCCCACAATATGAAAGAAAAAATTAATTTGTTTTTGATGGCAAGTCGTAAAGGCTTCCCCTCCCCTGTAAGGTGATTCTGGCCAATGAACTCTTCTAGAATAGAAGGCCGGATACGGGAAGCAAGTGGTTCGACTGATTTGGTCATGTTCGGTTTTTGTTTGGGTACAATACTATCTTAAGCAAAGTATGGGAAAATATCAATATGTTGAAAAATGATACATCGTGGGAAAAGGTCAGCAAATGGTACGGATCGATCGTGGGCGAAAAGGGACATTTCTATCATCAATCCCTAATCATCCCACAAACACTTAAGCTCTTAGATATGAAATCAGGAGACAGATTGATTGATGTGGCTTGTGGCCAAGGTGTTTTGTCTAGAAGATTGTCTGAAAAAATTAAGTATGTCGGAATCGATGCCTCCAAAAAATTGATCGATGAAGCCAAAAATTTGGACAACAATAAAGCACACAGATATTTTGTAACTGATGCAACTAAAAGCTTCGGATTTAAAGAAACTTTTAATAAGGCAGTGATAATTTTGGCACTTCAAAACATTAAAGAGCCGGAAAAGACAATCCAGCACCTTAGCGAGGTAATGGAAAAAGATGGCGAACTGTTAATTGTGTTGAATCATCCTTGTTTCAGAATTCCCAGACAGAGCAGTTGGGAAGAAGACAAATTAAACAAAATGCAGTATCGGAGAGTAAATCGATACATGACTCCTTTAGAGATACCCATTAACGCTCATCCAGGAGAGGAGAATTCTCAGGTGACCTGGTCCTTCCATCACCCAATTGAGGATTATGCCAACTATCTTTTTGGCAACGGATTTATGATCAAAAAGATTGAAGAGTGGACATCAGAGAAAAAGAGTGAGGGAAAAGCAGCCAAGATGGAAAATCGGGCACGGGAGGAGTTCCCAATGTTTATGGCAATATTGGCTGTAAAAAGGTAGCATAGGCTCTATCTATATTAGTCACGGCATCAGCCAAACGCTTTTTTTTACTTCCGGACACGATAATAAAATTTGATTTGTTTTTCTTTAATTTTTCAATGAATCGATGATGCATCTTGGTCCTGATATGTTCACCATCTCGAGTACTATCCTGAACAAAGGGAATGTCGATATCCGTGAGAATGTAGAGGAGAGGCGTCTCCTGTTTTACTATTCTTTCCAGCCTTCGACTCTCTTTGCCGACATAGCGCTCGTGCCACAGCGTGGTGGCGAAAGCATCTGTGTCGCAGATTAGAAGTCTATTGGCTTTTTTTATTAAAGCGTCTTCAAGATGGTTTTGGGTGGTAGCAATATGAACAAACTCCTCGGTTTTCCAGTCAGAAGCGTTTTGAGAAAACATTTTACCTTCGTAATAGAGACGGCCATACTCCGGTACCCAGACGGTGTGATAGAAACGAGCAAGATCTTGGGCCAATGTGGTAGTACCGGTGGACTCGGCACCAAGTACAACAATCTTTTGTGTGAAGTATTCTTGGGTGACCCTCGGTAGATAATTCCAGTATTTATCAACATCTGTTCTAATTTTAGTGGCACTAATTGGAAAAATCTTTCTTTTTAGATCCACCATGACATGGTGACTACCCATGAATTTGGCGTAGGGTTCACCGTAGATTTCGGAAGTAAAAACGACATCCGGCACATAACCTAAAAACTGAATGGTCAAATCAGCCCAGATCTTAGAGATATCGGGGGAATTGGAATCGAGTGTAGCGTCGTGATCCAATATACGCACATCAACTTTGGGGAAAGTCTTCTTTATCCAAGCCGCTCTAACAACCGCCGGTATCCGATACCGATCCGTTTGACAGACAATTACGGTAAGAGTGGCAGAGTTTTTTAAAGCGGTCTTTATTAGAAATTGATGTCCTTGGTGAAAAGGGTAGAACTTACCAATAACGAGGCCTGTGTTATATTTTTTTGGCATACCCTTTGAGAGTTTTTGACCAGTCATAAACTCCCTTGAAGGCGTTTATCAAGAAGAAGGCGTATAACAGAGCGAGGAAAATGACGCCTTTTTGGTAGTAGAGAAAGACACCAATGATATCGACGATAATCCATAGGTACCAGTTCTCGATTTTTCTTTTGACTAAATAGACGTTGGCGACGAAGCTTGCCGCCGTGGTAAAGGCATCCATAAAAGGGAATGAGGCGGCAACAGGAAACAGCACCGGGAAAATTAAATGGATATTGGACATAAAACTACTCAAGGCGAAAGTAAGAATGACGATGGAAGCCAGCCCGATTAGGTTAAAGTTTCTACTGGCTCGAGTAATGACAAGCTCACTATTGGTATCTCTTTCTTTGGCCGCCGGATGAGTCCAGACCCACCAACCCCAAAAGCCCGTGAGAAGGTAGTAGAGTTGCTCGAAAAGGTCGGAGTATAGCTGGATTTGGTAAAACAGAAACCCGTAAAGAACCACGCCTACCAGCCCAACAGGCCAAGAAATAACCTTGTTCTTGGCGGAAAGGTAGACGGACCAGCCGGTAAAAATGGTGCCAAAGAACTCGATATAGCTCATGGGATAGTTGAGAAGGGTAAAGAAGATGGTATCCACGCCTAAGAAGCTTTGTATGGTCATGGTGTATATTAAACACCTTATTTAGTGTATTGTCAACACTATCTTATGGAATATAATGAATTCATGGAAGATATTGTGAACCCACAACGTTATTTAGAAAGAATGAGTAAACCCCTGCAGGAGAAGCTAAAAATCGCCAAGTACATACCCCAAGGTGCCGGTACCTCACTGGACGTGGGCTGTGCAGACGGAACCATCACTTTGGCACTGGCGGACATGTATCCGGAAATGAGTTTTGTAGGGATTGACTTGAACGAGGATTTCATTAATATCGCCCGAGGAAGAATCGGGGAGAGAAAAAATGTAAGTTTTGAGCACGGATATTTGCGAGAGAGGCTGGCTAACACGGAGCGGTTCGATGTGGTTTTGTTTTGCTCGGTACTTCACGAGTTTTATAGCTATGGAGAAGGAATATCCACTATAGTAAAAGCCTTGTCCGATGCGCACGAAATACTCGGCGTAGGGGGCACGCTAATTATCAGAGACATGATTCTTTATGATTACGCAGGAAAGTCCCAACTATGGCTAAATGAAATGAAGGAGAAGGTGATGGCAAAAGGCGAATCTGTAGACCTGATGAAAGACTTTGAGAGAATATTTGGGACAATTCAATCTATTAAACAACTGAACCACTTCCTCTTGAAATATATGTATGGTGATAACTGGGAGAGGGAAGGAAAAGAAAACTACGTGCCAGTTAGCTTTGAGGAATATGATCAGATATTCAAATTGTTAGGTATGCAAGTGATGTTCCAAAGATCATCAACTATCCCCTTTTTGAAAGATAAATGGTCAAATGACTTTGGTTTCTCAGAACCTGAACTGGAAAATTTCCGATCTACAGGAATATTGGTGGCAAGAAAATAATCATGTATCTGTGTAATAGCTGTGGTCTGTGCTGTAAACTTTTTTATATTAATCTGTCCGAAAAAGAGTATCGATCGGGTCGGTTTCGGACCATTTTCTCCCATATCAATAAAATTGATGACTTCAAACTGGCAAAGAGTTGTGGCGCCAACTTACTGACAAAAAAAGAAAATGGTGAGTGTGTCTATCTGAAAGGAAACAGGTGCAGAATTCACGCCGACCGGCCGGAGGTCTGTCGGTCTTTTTATTGCACCAGTAAGGCAAAAAGGTTCCAGGAAATGATCAAGATCATCAACCAAGCAAGATCTGAGCAAAAATAGTTTGATTGTTGAGAAAATATCTTTTCAAATATCCGAAGCAGGATAAGATGGTCTATGCAGGAGATTTCTTTGAATAACTACAACGAAATGCTTCGCTACGAGCGGGACATGGATCAGCTCAGGGCTTTGGCTTTGTGGATCACCCTTTATGAAGGTGATCCTCCGATTCCCTCGCTACCCCGACCAAGAGAGTATGTCTTTGAACTAATTAAGTTTTATGCGCAAGACTTTGCATTCGAGATTATGAAAAATGGCAGTATCTCACTTGACACTGTTAGCCGGTTTCATAGCTCACTTTTTTCCATCAACAATCTTCTGGGTATTACTCAGGCAGATATTGTGAGAGCTAGTGAACAACAGCGTTACCGTAATAGCGGTTTCTGGGAAATGCGTCGGGTCATAGGCCAGTTTGGTGATGTAGCTGAAGCGGCTAGCAGAGATAAAGTAACTCACATTATTACGGCGGCGGTGTCGGGCTGTATTATTGGAGAATATTTAGGACAAATGATGTCCAGAGAATTTCAATACCCGGTGCCGGTAGACCATATGGTTTTCGCCCGCAGTGGAATTCAACCGGTCAGGGGCTACCTTCCCGATCATCTTTCCCTCTCCGGAGGACATATTCTGATTGCCGATGATGCCATCATGGAGACTTACACGTCCAGAGTAATGATTGCGAAAATTATAGAAATGAACCCTCAGGCCGCTATTTCTTTGATGACGATTGACATCGATCCGAAGACTAAAGAGTCCGGGTATCTCGATCAGTTTGCCCATGTTTATACCTTTGATGAATAAGTTATAATATTTCGGTACCTTGATTTCCGCTTAGCCTTATTAAAGGAGGTAGTTGTGGATTCTGCCGTAAATACTTTGTTTTCTGAGATATCACTGGGTAAGCTGAACTCTGAGATTTTGGCGGAGACACTGGTCATCGACAAACTCAGGGAAGAGGTGGTCAGAAGGCTAACCCAGATCGAGAAACTGGATCTTGGTTTCTGGTGGCAAGACAAAGACCTAATGGAGATGTTTAACTCCGTTTTCAAAAGTGGGTGTATTATTCTGCCCAAAGACCCGGTGGAGAGACTCCGTTGGATTGCCCTCTTGTGCGTGGAGATGAGCAATACTGAAGGTTTTGATTGTGGAAATATCGTCATTCCACTCGACTTTCTTCCATTAGAAATGATGGTGCTTTTCGAAGATTTGTACGGGGTAGATGTGCTTGAAAGCGTCATTGAGATTAGAGAGAAGGTCGCTGAACAAGGTTGGGGTGCCGTTTTTGGATCATAATTTTCATTTCACCCCGCTTAGGCGGGGTTTTTCGTGGCCATGAGGTAAAATAGAGCTCGTAGGAGAATAAATTTTGCCGAGTCGTCTAATGGTAGGACGTCGCCCTCTGGAGGCGAATATTCCTGGTTCGAGTCCAGGCTCGGCAACCAACTTGGACACCGCAAGGTGTCCGTACTCTCTAAATACACTGATACATCCTTCAAAAGCCTCACTATTTTCGTTCAAGATTCGAACCGAGAAGAATACCCGAATGGCTGGATATTGAGGCTATGGTGGGATGTTTTTAACACTCCCAAGCAGTTGGAGTCTTTTCCTGCATATGTTTTCTATTGACACTGGTCTTTGAGGGGAGTATATTCCGAGTATTGCGCCATGGCGCAATGATATGAACAAACTAATTTTTGCAACTGGAAACCAGGCAAAGTTACTAGACGCTTCAAAAGCTCTATCTTATTTAGGGATAGAGATAGTCGGCCAAAAAATAGATACCGAAGAAATTCAGAGCTTAGATCAGGAGGAAATTGTCACAAAAAAGGCAAAAAAAGCCTTTGAGATGGTCAAATCACCTCTTTTTGTTGACGATACCGGCTTCTATTTAGATTCATATCCTCAGTTTCCAGGCACCCTAACCAAGCACGTAAACAAAACTCTTGGTATTCAAGGCTTATCTAGGCTTTACGAAGAAGGAGAAACAGCACACTTCAGAACTCTACTTTGCATGATATCCGAAGATGTAATACTAATTGCCGAGGGGAAACTAACAGGAAAACTCACCAAAAATATATCTTCAAATTTTAACCCAGATACACCAATAAACAGCATTTTTATTCCTGATGGGTACGACAAACCACTTATTGATCTAATTGAAAATTCTAATATAGGAAATCTCCACCGTGTCAGAGCGTTTGCTGACTTAGGGATAAAAATCAAAGCATTAGAAATTAATAAAAATAACAATGACTCCATCTGAACAAGTTCTCGAAGAAAACAGAGGTTATGTTAGTCAGTTTCCGAAAAATAAAAAAGTAGTAATGATTGTTTCAGGCGGCCTGGATTCAATCGCAACATCCGCTAGGCTAATGGAAGAATTCGATATGGAAATTTTCCCATTGCACATACATCGGGGTCAAACCAACACAAATGCAGAACACAATGCTGTCAAGTTTTTTACTGATTATTTTCAGGAGAGATATGGAAAAGATAAATTCCACACACCTCAAATGATAACGGTCAATGTACCACCAACAGAATTCAAAAAAGACTTGTTACCTTATACAAAAGTAAAAGGACATCCTATGAGAGATCCGGTCATGCATTTATTAGGAGTCGAATACGCCGTTGCAGTATCACAAACATCAGATCAGCCAGTAAAAACAGTCTATTGTGCTATTGTTCCGGAGGATTATTTCCCTCACAGCTCTTTAGATGGATTAAGAGCCAATACTGTAAGTACTTGTATCAATATGGGTGATTGGGACTGGCAAATTTCTTCACCAAACATAGATCCTTTCCTCTCGACGCCATTTGGCAAAAAAGAAGAAATTGCGTGGTGTATGGAAAGACAGATTCCGATCGGAAAAACGATTTCTTGTAATGAAGCAAGCGAAAAAACGAACCACCTTGCTTGCGGATTGTGTAAATCTTGTTTTAGAAGGCATACAGCATTCACAAATCTTGGGTTCGAAGACCCTACAGAATATTATGAAAAACCTCACTTTGAACAATTCCTCTAAAACATATCTAGAAGAGAAAAAGGTTTCTTCAAGAATTTCACTCTCAAAAGAGGGGAAAATTAGATTTGATTTAGCTGAAGGTCTATGGGAAAAATCTGATTTGGCACCCCTACCCGATAGGTCATCTGCAAGTCTAAAAAATAAATTATCTAATTTTTTTAAAACTGATGCCTCAAACTTATCGATTCATGCCGGTGCGGATGAGATAATCGAAATAATTCCCAGAATGTATCTAGATCTGAATGACAGGGCTATTGTTATTGTTCCCACTTTCGACAGGCTACTTGCGACGAACAAAAAAGTAGGAGCAGAAGTAATCAACTTTGAGCTTTCGACAACAAAAAATTTTCGCCTTGAAGAGGAAGAGTATCAAGGTCTAGAAATTGCGATAAAAACCAAGAAACCAAAAATTATTTGGATGTGTACTCCGAATAACCCCACAGGACAGACTATTGACCTCAAATTTATTGATAAGATTTCAGGAAACTTTCCTGATATCTTGATCGTGATTGACGAGGCCTATCAAGAATATAGTAGTTTAAATCCAGAAGAATCGGCTGTAAGTTTGCTAAGTAAACATGACAACTTACTTATAATCAGATCTTTTTCAAAAGCATTTGCTCTAGCGGGAGCAAGATTAGGATGTGCCATCTCAAGCCCTGAAATTATTTCAGAAATAGAAAACTTCAGAACCATGTTTAACGTGTCGACGCCAGCCCAAAAAATGGGAATAGAATCATTAACCCCATCGAACATAAACCTTATGGAGAACAAAATTTCAAAGATACGGGAACAAATGAAGAGGTTCGTCTCAAAGGTCAGATCTTTATCAAATTATGAATTAACAGAAGACTCAAAAACTAACTTTATCTTCATTAAACACAATTCTAAAGATCTTTTTGAGGAGCTATACAAAAGAGGATTTGTTGTAAGTGACTGGAGGTCTGCTCCAGGGGTGACTGGTCAAGGTTTTGTAAGGATATCAATTAATACTCCCTCATTGAATAGAAAAATATTCGATATTTTAGAAAAAATTAATTAGCATATTATAAAAATTATCAATAAATCAAATGAAACAAATTATTACAAAAACAGCTGGTCTGGCTTGGCAAACTGCCCTTAAATGTGTGGATGAAGAGGGACATAAAGTCAAAGATGGTGTGAAGGATCTCAAAGAAGTTATGAACGTTTTTCTAACAGTCGAAAATCCTGATCAGTCAGACTTGATACTTGAAAAGTTCGCGGATCAAGCCATGGTTGATTGGATGCGAAAGAACTTTCTTTCTTTGGAACCAGTGGCAAACTGGGGTTACAGCTATGGTCAGAGATTCACTGATTATTACGGTATCGATCAAATCGCAGGTATCGTTGAAAAATTAAAAAAGAACCAAGAGTCTAAGTCGGCAACAATCACCCTTATGGATCCGAAGGGAGATGTAGGCCACATGCCTTGTATCGTTGCACTTGATTTTAAGATTCGTGACGGCAAACTCATGACCACTGCCTTTTTCAGGAGCCAAGATGTTGGAAAGAAAATTTATGCAGACATAATTTGTCTTGGGGAAATCTCCAAGAAAATTGCCGACGCTGTGAATACAAAAAACGGAGAACTTAACATTCTCATTGTTTCTCTTCATTTGTATGAAGAAGATAGAGACAAATTTACACCAGTTTTAAAATCATGACAAAAGAACTATATTTTGTTGTAGGCATAAATGGGGTTGGTAAGTCAGAGATATCAAAAGAGGTGTCTTCTAAACTTGATTGGTTATATATTTCATCTTCGGACCTGTTAAAAGCCGCTGCAGGAGTTAAATCCAGTAGAGAGTTGGAGAACTTTGATCAAAACCAACTCAATCAGATTTTTGTATGCGCTCTATTGGTAACGCTAGAGGAAAGTAAGAATCCAATTATTTTAGACACTCACTCAGTAATCTTTTTGGAGGATGGATCCCAAGACTTCACAGAGAATCCGGAATTGTATCAATACGCACGAGCAATCCTTGATATTCAGGCAGATCCTCAAATAATATCTGAAAGAATTTATACCGATAATGAAACTGGCAAAAGAATTAGACTTCTGTCAGTCGACCCAATTGATATTAAAGAAAGACAATCAACCTCGTCTTGGGCAGCTTCAAACATGGCTCAACATGGAAACTTCAAGCATGTAATTATCGAAAATAACAAATCACTCGAAGAGGCAGTGGAAAAAATGTGTCAAGAAATAAAGATTATTCATAACGAATAAATATGAAATCAGATAAAGAAATAACAAATTTGATAGATAAAGGAAAAATAAGGATTGATCCGTTTTTCCCTAAATTTCTTGGGCCAAATCTCTACTACTGTCATCTAGGACAAAATTTTTTAATTCCTAAAAAGATGAAGGGCGAGTTCAATCCACTTCGTGATGATTCGGGTAAATTTTTCAAGAAACTTCACACAAATAAGCCCATTTCATTAAAACCAGGTCAATTTATACTGGCCGAGACATTTGAATTTTTAGGTACAGATGATAGTCATATTATTAAACTGTTCAATTCAAGTTCTTTTGCTAGATGTGGCATTTTTCAGGCTGCTTTGGGTATGTTAAATCCAGGATGTGGTAAAGAGACGCCAGTAAAAATTACTCTAGAGTTATACAATTCTTTTTCTGTTCCGGTGATCCTGACACCCACTACTGTTAACAATGAGGGTGAAATCTCTTGGGGAACTGAAGTATTAAAGGTTGGAGTTGAAAAAATGGACTCAAAACCTACAAATTCCTACAGTAATTGGAAATTTGCGGCCTATGGAAAAGACCAAAAGGTTATGTCTAGTCGTATGAATAATAGATTTGGAAGTGATAAAGACATTGTTATCAATAAAGAAAAATACACCACATGAAGCTACCAATAAAGAGTGAAGAAACTATTCTCGAAGAAATTTCAAATCACCCCAAAGAAAATCCCCTTGCAATTAACATTCTTGAGAAGGCATTAAAAGAATTTAGAGGTTATGTGTTTAAAATGCCTGACCCTGGAACACCAGTAGTTTCCGGAATGTCTGGTGGTGCAGATACAACTACTACTATTGCCATTTTATTGGAGGAATTTGGTCTCGAAGTGTATCCGTTTTTTGTTAATAGGGGTCAGCGGTCATATCAACAGGAAAAACAGAGTGTTGAATACTTTTCAAATATTTTTAAACTAAAATATCCAAAGCTTTTTCATGATCCAATTGAAATAAAAGTTCCGATACCTGCCAACGAGATAAAAAAGGATTTAACGGAAAAACTACGGCACGATGTAGGACACCCCATGAGAAATTCAATCCTAACCGAATATGGCGTTCAATATGCTTTTTCATTGGCAAACCACGATAAACACGTAAGGAATATATTTTGTTCAGTAGTTTCTTCTGATGGAAATTATTTATACCATTCAACCTTAACCGCGATGAGATCATTGATGTTTCATATTGCGGTAGACATGGGTGACCCAAGCTGGCAAGTTACATCATTGCCCGTTGAGAAAGAAATGGGCTTTTATTTTGATAAAGATACATTGGTTAAATGGGCTTCAAAACACGATCTTCCACTAGAAAAAACAAGAACCTGTGTTGAGCTTTCTGAAAAGCATTGTGGAGTATGTGATTGTTGTTATGATCGAAAAAGGTCATTTGAGGTCGCTGGTGTGAAGGATAAAACTGAATATATTGACATCAGACCGTCTAGCCAGATTAGAGCTAATAACAATTAATGAGTTAAAATATGAGCATGAACAAATCTCCAAAAGTTACGATGGTAACTAAAAACCAGTACAAGATAGATGCTATGAAGAAGGTTCTCGACCCGTATGGCATTGAACTAGAGGTCGAAAACTTCTCCGTTCCTGAGATTCAAGCTGATACATGTGAAGAAATCGCAGGATTTTCGGCTCAGTATGCAGCAAATCATTGTGGTAGACCTGTTATAAAAGCAGACGCTGGGTTTTTTATTGAAGCACTGAACGGGCTTCCTGGAATCTACGCAAGTCAATTTCAAAAAAAATTAGGTCCTACAAAAGTTCTTAAACTAATGGAGGGAGAATCCAACAGGAATGCAAAAATAGTTTATGCTTTAGCTTATTGTGAACCAGGTAAAGAACCGATTATTTTTTCAAGTGGAAGCGAAGGAACCATATCAAATGAAGTTCGGGGAGAAGAGGGTATGTTAATTGATTATATTTTTATCCCAAAAGGAAGTTCAGAAGTTATGGGAATACTCAAAAAAACTGATCCTGATATCGCGGAAAAGGCTTGGGGAGACGCCGAGCAACAGTTCGCTATATGGCTGACTGGAAAATAATACAAACAATGAAGATCTATTTCTCTTGTTCATCATCAGGACTACCAAAATTCTTAAGAGAATATAATTTTATTCGCAAAACTATTAAGGGTCTCAACAATGAAATTATCTTTGACTGGATAGATAGATCTTTTAACGAAGTAAACAAGAACCAACTAACTAAAGATGACGAGATCAATATTCATGAAGAAGGAATCAATGCGATAGGTTCGGCTGATGCATTGGTTGCAGACGTGTCATTCCCTAGTGCCAGTGTAGGGGTTCAAGTCGGATTGGCATTGTCCAGAAAAATACCAGTTTTGTGTATCTATTCAGAAGAGTTTGGAGATAAAGAGGCCCCGCGGGTAATCCAAGCCATAAAATCACCATTGCTTTTAATTAGGAGCTACACGGAAAAATCTCTCAAAAAGGTGATTTACGATTTTTTTGGTAATCTTCCAGAAAGTAAATTGATTAAGTTCAATTTTATTATTACTACAAAAATATCAGAGTATCTAAATTGGGGATCGGAAAAGAACAATATTTCAAAATCTGATTTTTTGAGAGAAATTGTTGAAAAAATAATTGATTCTGATCCAGAGTTTAAGAAGAAACATTAAGAAATGAAAGAAAATCTGTTAATCTCAGGTAATTTGGCAAAGGACATCTACGATGGTGAAGAAGAATATGGTGGTTCAGCAGCCAACCTAGCTCTTGCAGCGAGAAGGCTTGGAATCAATGTAGGCATAATGTCGGTTCTTGGTAATGATGATTTTAGTAAAAGGTATAGGGATTACCTATTAGAGAATGGTGTAGATCTTTCCTTAACATCCCAATGTCTGGAAACATTACCAGTTTGCGAAATCATGTCAAAAGAAAATTCAATTTCCAGTTGTTTATGGGAAGACAATGGGTGCGAACAAGCGATGGGGGAATTAAATATTGACATTGATAGTATTGGAAAATATGACATGACACACCTAGTTTGTTGTCCGCCAAAATTGGTTAGTAAATTTCTTCCATTAAAAAGCAACTTGTCTTACGAACCAGGCCAAATGGTCGTGGACGACCAGAGTTATTTTGACCTGACGATGGCTAAACAGAGTTCATTAATTTTTCTTAACGAGGAAGAATATCTAGCTGTTTCAGAAGATCTTAATACAGCTTTTCTAAGCAGTAGTTCGTTTAGTAAACTCATGGCGCTAGTTGTTACTGTGGGAGAAAGTGGTTCGATTCTGTATCAGATTAATGACGGTCAGACCACCAGTAGAAAATTCCCCCCTTCATCATTATTGGGTGAGTTTGTCGACCCAACAGGTGCAGGAGACAACTTCAAAGCCGGATTTCTGACTGGTTTGCTAAAGGGAAGATCTTTAGAAGATTGTATTCAAATTGGATCTGATATGGGAGCGGCAGTATTATCTTTACAAGGAGGTATCCTTCCCGAATCAATAATTGAAAAGATTAGGATAAAATATAACCTTTAAAATCTTAATCTTTATGTATTTATTCTTATCCCAAACCTAGTCAATATAAACCTGATTACCATGATTGGGTGCCGATGAATCTGCCTTAAGGCTTGTTTAATCGTTACTCCCTGAATTTCTCTCTTTATTACCTTTTTCCGATTCTTCTTCAAATCAGATAGCCATTCGTTTATTAGCGGGTGCCTCGTCTCAGGAAGATTATCAACATCGAAAAATTCAACCGCACTCGCTTCACTATTGATAGTTGCTTTTCCACCTATTACTTCCGCTTCGAATAAATGATTTTTCTTGTTACTTCCAATATGGGTATATTCGGCTACTTTTCTGATTAACTTAATATCAAAACCACTTTCTTCTTTAGCTTCCCGAATTGCTGCCTCTTCTGGTGTCTCACCTTTCTCGATTCCACCGCCCGGAATGACCCAAATGGGGATGTCTCTTCGTTTGATTAAGAGTATTTTCTTCTTCGATTTACCGAATACAAAGACAGAAGCTCCGTTCATTGATTAAAGATAAGGGCATCTAGTTTGTCTTGCGACTCTGGAGAATTGATATACCGGAAAGTCTTAAATCCAAATTGCTCTGCTGATAAACAATTTGTTTTACTATCATCTAATACCAATATTTCTTCTGGTTTGAGGTCGGGTATGAGCTTTTTTGTTTCAGAGTATGCAGTTACCCAAAAGTCTCTGTCTGGTTTTGCTACTCCCAGCTCAGACGAATTTACAATCAGATCAGCGAGATTTTCAATATTGTACTTTTTAATCCCTTTCGTAACCGCATCTGAGTTATTGGTGGTAAAAACGATTGGTACTCCTGTGGCATTTATCTTGATCAACAGATTAATTAGATCATCGTTTCTAGATTCTGAGGAGTAAAATTCGGATAAAAATCTTTTCCAAGTTTCCGGAGTAATATTCTCTTCTTTTAAATATTTGTCAATTTCTTCTTCTGTACGTTTGGAGGTTTGAATAAACCTGTAAACTGTACCCCTTTGTCAAGACAGTATTTCGGCCGATTTAAGATCTAGTTCTCCTTTCTTTGCAAAATATACCTCGGCAGGTGTTTGATAATTAAG
>Ga0075809_115_pt1 | contig 21188 bp, 22 predicted proteins | sample RifGroC2_FD_68269 | JGI IMG/M metagenome (GOLD analysis project Ga0075809, IMG submission 68269) | Microgenomates (Collierbacteria) bacterium GW2011_GWC2_44_18
CAGTGGTAGAGCAAGGTCTTCATAAGGCCGAGGTCACGGGTCCGACCCCCGTCCCTGCTACATTAGATAGTTCGAATAAAATATATGAAAAAAAGAATATTGTCTGGAATTACTCCAAGCGGAAGCGCTTTACATATAGGTAATTATTTCGGTGCGGTGAAACCTCAGATTGAGCTTCAGAATGATAATGAGACCTATTATTTTGTCGCTGACCTTCACGCCTTAACCACAGTTCAAGATAAGGCTGGTCTGGAAAAGAATATTACAAACGTCATTCTAGACTATTTGGCTTTGGGCCTTGATCCTCAGAAATGTGTCTTTTTTAGGCAATCTGACGTGCCAGCTCACTCTCAAATGATGGTGGTTTTGGGAAATTATGTGACACTTGGTCATATGCAGAGAATGCATGCCTATAAAGACAAATTGCAGAAAGGGGTGACTGTAGACGCAGTAAACATGGGATTGTTTAACTACCCAATATTGATGGCTGCCGATATCCTGCTTTATAAACCTGAATTTATTCCGGTAGGTGAGGATCAAAGACAACATGTGGAAATCACTAGAGATATGGCTGAATCATTTAACAAGAAGTATGGAAACGTATTGGTTTTGCCTGAACCAATGATTTCAAAAGAAGTGGGTAGAATAGTTGGAACCGACGGATCAAGAAAGATGAGTAAGAGCCTTGGAAACGTGATTAGTATTTTTGAAGATGAAGAAGTTATCCATAAACAAATCATGGGTTGTTATACCGATCCGAATAGAAAGAAAGCAACCGACCCCGGAAGGGTTGAGGGAAACCCTGTCTTTGTTTTTCACGATCTAATTAATGATGATAAAAATGAGGTGGCTGATCTCAAACAGAGGTATGGCAAAGGTCAAGTGGGAGACGTTGAGGTAAAGGAACGGCTATTCGAAGCGCATAAAAGGCTATTCTCTAAGGCAAGACAGACCAGGAAGGCACTAGAGAGGGATCAGGAGGCTCTAAGAGCCATCCTTAGGGATGGAGCCAACAAGGCCTCAAGGGTGGCAAATGCGACTTTGGAGGAGGTGTACTCATCAATAGGAATAATTAACAGTTTGAACAAATAGGTGAAGCCCGTAATAAACTACAGTGATTTTGAAAAATTGGACATTCGAGTAGGAAGGGTGATCTCGGCTTCCGCGCCAGAGGGGAGTAACAAACTTTTGAGAATGGAAGTGGATATGGGGGAAGAAATAGGCAAGAGGACTCTATTTTCCGGAATCAGAAAGTGGTACAAACCCGAAGAGGTAGTGGGTAAAAACATGGAATTTGTGATTAATATGGATCCAAAAAAGATGGGTGATCCTTCCTCAGGCTCGGAACAGGGAGGATATTCTGAGGGAATGTTGATAATGGTGGATACAGAAGAACAACCTATCTTGCTGTTTCTCCCGGAAGCTATTAAGCCTGGATCGGTGATAAGATAGGGAGACTGATATGCAACCACAACAAAAACAACAAACCAAGAAAGTAGAGTTTAAATTTAATCTTAATTTGAGGAGATTGATGGTTTGGATTTTAATCTTATTTCTCTTTTTGCCTGGGCTGGTCAAATTTATTTTGGGTTCCAGCCGAAATAAAACAAGGAAAGATCGAGGAGGTTCAAATCAGAGGACAAGAACTAATCTTGCTATATCCCAAAGATAGTTCCGGGAATCAGATATTGGGTATGTCACGAAAAGAAGAGGGTGCCAGCTTTATGGACCAGCTCCAAAAGGCTGGGATTGATGAGAGTAAGGTCAAGATAGAAGTGGTTTCTCAAGACTTTATAAATGGATTCTGGAATGTAATGTCTTTGGTGTTGCCGATTATTGGCTTTGGTGTATTGATGTTTTATTTGATGAAGCGACAAGGTGGAGGAGGAGACATGTTCGGTATTGGTAAGAGTAAGGCAAAATTGTTCGCAAAAGGAAAACAGAACATTAAATTTTCTGATGTTGCTGGTGTAGATGAAGCCAAAAAAGAACTCGAAGAAGTGGTAGATTTTCTAAGAAATCCCAAGAAATACCGTGACCTAGGTGCGAGAACGCCAAAAGGAGTACTTCTGACCGGACCTGCGGGAGTGGGGAAAACACTTTTAGCTAGAGCCGTTGCAGGTGAAGCTGGTGTACCCTTTTTCTCGATGGCTGGGTCTGAGTTCATGGAAATGCTGGTGGGGGTGGGTGCGAGTCGGGTGAGAGATCTTTTTGAAACGGCCAAAAGAGCCTCTCCCTCAATCATTTTTATTGATGAAGTTGATGCCATTGGCCGGACGAGAGGTGGAAGTGGAGGATTTGGAGGGCATGATGAAAGAGAACAGACTCTCAACCAGATACTGGTAGAGATGGATGGATTCACACAATCTGACAATGTGATTGTGCTGGCAGCAACAAACAGACCAGACGTGCTTGATCCTGCTTTAGTGAGACCTGGCCGTTTTGATCGCAGAGTGACCTTGGATTTGCCTGATATTGCTGGTCGCAAGGCCATTTTAGAAATTCACAAAAAAGGGAAACCTTTTGTAAAAGAATTGAATTGGGATAAAGTTGCGGAGAGAACTGTGGGTTTTTCCGGGGCAGATATTGAAAACATGCTGAACGAAGCAGCGATACTCGCGGCTAGAGATAACCAAAAGGAAATTGAGATGAAAGACATTGAAGAAGCTGCTATGAAAGTAAAAATGGGGCCAGAGAAAAAGAGGCTGCAGTCAAAGTTGGAACAAAAAATGACGGCTTACCATGAGGCAGGTCATGCTGTGGTAGGTCATTTGTTGATGGGGACTGATCCGATCCATAGAATCAGTATCGTTTCTCGTGGAATGGCACTAGGGTTTACCATGAGTCGGCCCAAAACAGATAAATACCAACAAACACTGTCTGAGCTGAAAGATGAAATTGCGATGATGCTCGGAGGAAGAGCTGCGGAGAAAATAGTATTCAATGAACTAACTGCAGGGGCCGCAAGTGACATTGAGAGAGCGACGATACTCGCCAGAAGAATGGTAGTGGACTTTGGTATGAGTCATTTGGGCCCGGTATCCCTTAACCAAACAGTAGATACGAACGCCTGGGGTTACTCTGTGGGAGATGGTGTAAGGTTGTCGGAAGCCACTCAAGCTAAAGTAGACATAGAAATAAAGAAATTTATTGATGATGGGTACAAAACCGCGGAAAACTTGGTGAAAAAGAACAGAAAAATAATGGACAGGTTGGTTGGTCGGCTGATAAAAGTCGAGACCATTGAGCAGGAGGAGTTCGAGGAAATTGTCGGAAAGGCTAAGCCATCTATAGAAGAAAAATGAAGAAGCTGATATTGATTGACGGTAACGCCTTGCTTCATAGGGCATATCACGCATATCCGCCACTCAGTACACCCAAAGGAGAACTAATTAATGCCGTTTACGGATTTTCTTCAATGTTGCTTTCGGTAATTGAAAAGCTTTCACCAACCCACTTAGCCGTGGCGTGGGACTTGAAGGGCCCGACCTTTAGAAAGCAAGAGTTTGAAGAATATAAAGCCAATAGGGGTCCGATGGACGAGGAGTTGGCCACGCAGATAGATAGGACAAAAGAAGTAGTAGAGAGGCTTAATATTCCTCAATACGGGATCGAGGGTTTTGAGGCCGATGATATTATCGGAACGATTTCAAGGTTGGCGTTCGAAAGAACTCAAGATAAGGAAATTCAGGTGGTAATTGTAACCGGTGATAGGGATTCACTTCAATTAATTAAAGAGAAAAAAGTGGTTGTTTATTTACCAATTCAGAATCATCATGGACAATCGATAGTTTTTGATGAAGATAAAGTCAAAGAAGTCTATGGTTTGACACCGAAACAAATAATTGACCTGAAAAGTTTGATGGGAGATTCTTCTGATAACATTCCCGGTGTTAAGGGTATTGGAAAAGTGACGGCGACAAAACTGATCCAAGAGTTTGAATCTCTTGATAATGTGTACAAAAATATTAATAATCCCAAAATCAATACCAGAGTGAAAACAATGTTACTCGTAGATCGGGAAATGGCAGAAAAAAGTTATCACTTGGCTGAAATAGATACAAAAGTACCCCTCGAACTGAGTTGGAAAGACTGTCTGTTGGCTAATTATGACAAAAAGAAAGTTGTGGAACTGTTTGAAGAACTGAATTTTAAAAGTTTGATAGGTAAATTACCAAAGGACTCCTGGGAAGTGGAGGTCCAAGAAGTATTTATATGAAAGTAGCTCTGGTACATGACTATATAAAGGAGTTTGGTGGTGCGGAGAGGGTGCTAAGGGTTTTGTCCGATATGTACCCAAATGCGCCAATTTATACAGCCTTTAGAGTTAGAGGTTCAACGTGTGATATAGAATTTAGTGACAGAAAAATATATGAAAGTTCGTGGGCTTTTTTTATTAAATATGGAAACCTTTATAGTCCACTGAGGTTTCTGATACCTCTTATTTGGGGATCGATGAATCTCTCAAAATACGATTTGGTGATTACTTCCTGTTCGTCATATTTTGCCAGGGGATTTAAAGTTTCTCAACATACGAAGGAGTTGGCTTACTGCCACACTCCACCGCGTTTCTTATATGGCTATGAGACAAGCATTAATTTACAAAGGTATTGGATTGTACGAGTGTATGCGATGATAGTTAATCATTTTTTGAGAATATTCGACTGGTATTCTTCGCGGAGGGTAAATAAATGGATAGTAAATTCGGACAATGTTAAGAACAGAGTTTGGAAGTTTTACCGGAAGGAGGCTGAAGTGGTTTATCCCCCAGTTGAAGTGGAAAAATTTATCAATAACAGTAAGGGGATAAAAAAGCAAAATTATTTTTTGATAGTATCGCGTCTGGTAGGGGCGAAAGGCCTCGTGGAAGCGGCTGAAGCAGCCAAGCATTGTGGTTTTAAACTGAAGATTGTAGGCGAGGCTGTTGGATTTTCCAAAATCAAACAGGAGCTGGAAAAAATTGAAGCGGTAGAGCTTGTAGGAAGAGTTTCTGATAGGAAGATGATGGGGTTATATGCAAAAGCAAAAGGATTTATTGCTTTAGCCAAAGATGAAGATTTCGGTATGACGGTGGTTGAAGCAATGGCTTCTGGGGCGCCTGTGATTGCCTATAATGGCGGTGGATTTAAGGAAACGGTCGTTGATGGTAAGACGGGACTGTTAATAGATAACACCGATACACAGACGCTCGAACTAGCGATGAAGAAGTTCGACAGAGTGAGTTGGAAAAGAAAGGATCTGATTAGACAATCAAGAAAATTTTCCCGAGAATTGTTTGAGCAAAAAATAAGAAAAACCATTGGTAAGATAATAGTGGATGAGAAATAATACTGCCTTGAAAGTTCTATTCGTCAGCAATGCAATTTATATGTTTGCGGCTCTTTTGTTGGGACCTCTGTACGCGGTTTATGTTCAAAAAATAGGGGGAGGGATATTGTTGGTAAGCATTTCGACGGCTGTATTTTATGTGGCTTCAACGCTTTTTCTACTTTTTGTAGCTCGGTTTGGTGACCGCGTTCGCGAAAAAGAATTAATGCTGGTGGCAAGCTATATTATTAGAGGGTTAGGCTTTTTGAGCTATATTTTTATTAGAAGTGCGTTGTTTCTGATTTTGGTTCAGGTATTGTTTGGCTTGGCCGAATCACTTGGGACACCGACCTTTGGAACCCTGTTTGCGAAACATATTGATAAAAAGGAAGAAGTGATGGAGTACTCCGATTGGGCGATGGTTTCAAATTTGGTTATGGCGTTAGGGACTATCTTGGGCGGTTTTCTGGTAAGTAGTTTGGGTTTCAATTTCTTGTTTGTTACAATAGGCGCTTTGTGTTTTATCTCCGCCGGATATATATTATTTACACCCAAAGAGGTTCTGTAGTATGCCTGAATTACCCGAGGTGGAAACAATTAGTCGTCAGCTGAATGAATCTATCAGTGGGTGCACGGTGTCGCAGATAGAAGTGTTAAGGCAAAGAAGTTTTTTGGGGGACGAAAAAAAAATTATTGATTGGAAGGTAGAATCAGTTTCCAGAAAATCAAAGGTGATTGGGATTCGTTTTTCAAATCAGACAGAGATGGTGATAGTGCACCTGAAGATGACAGGTCAGTTAATATTTGTTGACGGAATGAAGAGGATTGTGGGTGGTCACCCAACTCCGGATTGGGTCAACGAATTACCTTCAAAGCATACGCGAGTTATCTGGACCTTTAAGGAAGGATCAAAACTATATTTCAACGATATGAGAGTTTTTGGATGGATGAAAATTGTATCGAAAGAAAAATATGAAAAAGAGATTCGGAAACAATCTCCCGATATTATCGATCAGGGATTCACCGATAAATACCTGTTTGATATATTAAAGAAAACAAAAAAAGCCATAAAATTGGTATTACTGGACCAAGAGAAGATGGGTGGTTTGGGTAACATCTACGTGAATGATGCGCTGTTCCTAGCCGGAATTAGGCCAGACAGGAAAGCGGATAGTTTGAGTTGGGAAGAGACCAGACAACTACATAAAGCAGTGGTCAGAGTAATCCTTGATGGAATAAAATATGGAGGAGCCAGCGCGAGTAATTATGTGCACGTTTCCGGTTTGGGCGGAACGTATCAGGATCACTTTCAGGTTTATAAGAAAGATGGTCAAAAATGTCCGAAGTGCGGTGAGATAATAAAGAAAATTAAACTAGGAGGGAGAGGGACTTTCTTCTGTCCTAATTGCCAAATGTAAAGTAGAATTGTTTGGTGCCCATACCATTCATTGTCAAGTCAGCAAAAGGACTCAGGTTGGAATCTATAAAGGGAGCAAATTTTTGGTCGAAGTTAATTCACGGAGTAATGATGCGGAAGGCTGATGAAGTGTGGAAACATATCGGAAAATATACCAAAGGAAAGAAAGTGCTGGATGTCGGGATGGGAAGTGGGTCGATCTCATATCTTTTGAATAAGAAAGGGTTTTCTGTTACCAGCGTCGATGTAGCTAATTTGAGTATTTATGAAGACTTAAAGCCGATAATCTACAACGGGCATAAATTGCCCTTCAAAGATAATCAATTTGATACTGCCGTGATCGTTCACGTACTCCACCATTGCAATGACGGTGTGGAGGTTCTCAAGGAAGCCAAGAGAGTGTCAAAGAGAGTAATTTTTGTAGAAGATACTTTTAGAAACTCTGTTGAGTGGTTTTTTGATGCTGCGTTCGATTCGTTGGGAAATTTTGAATTTTGGTGGCATAAATATAGAAAAATTTCTGAATGGAGACAGGTTTTGACAGAGAACGAGTGGAAAATAATGGCTTTTGATGAGTGGAGTGAGGTGGGTATTGCGTCTCTGTATGGTCGATATTGTATGTTTGTGATTGAGTAGACTTGCATACGTGTAAAATATGGGTATAAATGTTAAGAAAAATTTCGTTGAGTGATTTTAGAAATTATAAGAGTGCCGAGTATGATCTGTCTGATGGGGTAAATTTGGTAGTAGGCCAAAACGCGAAAGGGAAGACTAATTTATTGGAAGCGATCTATCTTTTGGGAATTGGGGATAGTTTTAGGGCCAAGAGAACAGAAGAAATGGTAGCTTTTGGACAAGAGGTGGGTCGAGTGAGTGGGGAAATAGAACTGCTAAAGAATGACAAAATGATGCTAGAGGTGATCATAAATGGAGGAATGGTCATGGGGAAAGTAGTGAATAAAAGAAAGTATTTGGTAGATGGAGTTTCTAAACGAAGACAAGATATGCTGGGGATTTTACCATTGGTGCTTTTCCGACCTGAGGATGTGGAATTGATCAGCGGTTCACCTGATGTGCGAAGGAAATTTTTGGATCGTCTACTAATCCAAGTAGATAAAGTTTACAGCAATAGTCTAACCACATATGAACAGGCCTTGAAAAGAAGAAATCGTTTGTTAGACGCTATCCGTGAAGGAAGTTCTAGTCCTTATTCGTTAACCTTTTGGGATGGACTGCTGATTAAACATGGACAAATAATTCAGGAAAGGAGAAGGTCTTTAATTGATTATATAAATGACTTGTTTAAGAAAAGCGAACTATTTAAAGATTTGACAGTGATTTTCGATGTGAGTGCGATAAGTGAAGTGAGATTATCCCAATATAAGGATGCAGAAGTGGCGGTTGGCTATACGTTGGTGGGTCCACACAAAGATGACTTTCAGGTGAAGGCCGACACACGGGACTTGGCGGTATATGGATCCAGGGGCGAACAAAGAATGGCAGTATTGGCCTTAAAGATGGGTGAGATTTATTTCATGGAGGAAAAGATTGACAAAAAAGTTCTACTGCTACTGGATGATATATTTTCCGAGTTAGACGAGACACATAAAGGAGAAGTTCTGAGAGTGATGTCCGGGAGACAGGTGGTGGTGACGACCGCTGACGAAGGAGATGTGGTGATGTTCAAGAAAGCAAAAACGATTAGACTTTCTTAGTCTGCAATCTCTCAAGAATGCGGGTAGTTTGAATGGTTATAAGAACAGCTATGACGGTGATAGCCAAGGCGTAGATGAAGAGTGAAATGACTCCCGAGCCTTTGGCAAAGTAAGGTTTGACGAAAACCGTAACATACTCTTTGATGGCTTCGTTCCAGGCCAGAGCGGCCACTAGGCCGAAAGAGGTGGAGATGAGATTAATGACTTGGACAACAATTGCTTTGTGTAGTTGTGTGGTTGGTTTCTTTTTGGTTTTCATGATTACATTATATACGTGAGGTGAGACCTGAATAGGTGTAAGATATACACGATGAATATAGAAACTTTTGATCAAAGCTGGTTTAAGAACAGTAAAACGCTGCGGGGAGGGGACAGCAAGTATTCAAAGGGGGTAACGGGTGGTGGGGTGACGATTATAGGAGGGAGTAAATTGTTTCACGGAGCACCTCTGATAGCTCTAAAGGCGGCATCGAGAATTGTGAGTATGGTGTATTTTGCTAGTCCAGAAGAAGATAGGGAAATTGCGGAAAAAATAAAAACATCTCTATTGAATTTCATTTGGGTACCATATAACGATGTAGATAAATATGTTGCTAAATCGGAAGCGGCTTTGGTGGGTCCTGGAATGATGAGGAGTCATATCAGCGAACATGGTTTTGTCTGTGATTCTGAAGGTCAAGAAACTCGAAGATTGAGTGTTGGTTTGTTCAAAGAGTGCCCAGAACAAAGATGGGTGGTAGATGGTGGAACGTTGCAGATCATAAATGTAAACGAACTGCCGCTAGGTGCAGTGGTTTCGCCTAACAAAAAAGAATTTTCGATGCTTTTTGGGGAGGAGATGAAAGACGATCTAGGTGAGAGAGCCGAACAAGTTTGTAGATTAGCAAACCAATATAGTTTGGTGATACTTACGAAAGATGAGGTGTCGATAGTGAGTGATGGAATCAGGACGGTCAGGATTCTGGGAGGCAATGAAGGTTTAGTAAAAGGATGCACAGGAGACTTGATTGCCGGAATCATTGTTGGTTTCTTGGCCAAGGATGATGGTCTGTTTGCCGCGGCTGCGGCTTCGTATCTTACTAAAAAAGCGGCCGAAAAATTGGCTGTAAATAGAGGGTTTATGTTTAATGCCGATGATTTGGTGGATGTGGTACCGGAGATATATGGGGAGGTTGTAAGCAGCTACTAGATCTCAGTTCCAGATTGCATTGGGTAGAGTTGAGATATTCCGCAAGGAATGCGATAATTGCCTTATGTTTTCGCCTCCCTTCATAATCACAAACAAAATTCTTTCGAATTTGATTGAAGTCGAGGTGGCTGGAAAAATTGTGCAACTGTCTAAATTACAGCCTGACTGGGAACTAAGATTAAAACAAGAGTGTTTAGTTCGAAAGATTTACGGCATGGCTCGATTTTCGACAAATGAACTAAGTTTGGATGATGTGGCCAGAATTGTTAAAGATGAGCCCGGAAGAGATGATAAGCCGTCTCAGGTAGCCTTGAGAGTGGGTGTGGTCGGGAAGGAGAAAGATATTCAACAAGTATTGAACCTGTTAAACGTAAATAGATTAACCGAACAGTTGGCTTTCTTGGCCGGAAAGTTCAAGCAAGAAGATTATGGAGAGAAGGAGCTGTCACAAATCAACACCTTGCTAGGAGAGAGATTGGTGGCGCCAAATGAGGTTGGTAGTTGGCGTGAGAGAGAAGCGGATGGATTTACTGCCGTTCCTCCGCTAGCGGTTGAAGTGCCCTTTCAAATAGAAGATTTGGTGGGGTGGTACAGAAGCACGAATAACAATGAAGTTCATGCGATTAATAAAGCGGGAATAATGTTTTATGAAATAATGAGGATTAGTCCTTATACGGAAAATAACGTGTTAACCGCATTATGTTTCTATCAGCTGATTCTCTCGTCAGAAGGGTTTGGTTTTAAGAAGCTATTATCGATAGAAGAGGATGTATTAAAAAACAAAGATAACTTTCAACAAGCCGTGTCTTCAGTGGAGAGAAACGGAGGAGAATTAACTGTTTGGTTGGAGTATTTGAGTAGATGTCTCTCCGAAGCAGCGGGAAAAGTCCAAACAAAAGTAATGAATTTGGTAGGTGACACACCCATCTTCAAATCCGATGGGGGTCGGGTTATATCCTTGTCGGAACGACAGATCGCCATAATGGAAGAAATTACATTGAAAAACGAGATGACGATAAAAGAAATTAGAAATGTGTTGCCGATGGTTTCGGACGACACAATATTGCGTGATTTAAAAGATTTAATCGATAAGAAGCTGATACGTAAAAAAGGAAAGACAAAGGGAGCCCTATATGTGATGGGGAAGGCCAGGAGTTATCGGTGATGAGTGTCCGTCGAAGAGGTTGACGGGAGGTATAATTTTTTAATGCACAAAAACTATTACGAATTCACTTCAGATAATCACTACGATTTAGGATACGCGATGGGATCCATGTTTAAAAAGGAGGCAAAAAGATCATTAGAAAATAATGTAAACGAAACTTGGGGGCAGAAAGTAGAAGTGGCGAAAGATTTTTTGAAGATGACTAAGCCTCATTTTCCTCAATATGTAGAAGAACTAGAGGGGTATGCTAAGGGGGCAGACGTGGATTTTTTGGACTTTTGGACCTTGTCCCTAGAAGATGATGTGGTGCTAAATCAACAGCCTGCAAAATGTACTTCAATTGTCACCAATAACGGGTTGCTTTTTGGCCATAATGAAGATAATACAGGACCAAATCTGGGTAATGATGTTTGTCTGGTGAAGAAAAAAATTGGCAAGCTTGTTACTTTTGAACTTTATTATTACAACACACTGGGTGCTGCGGTCGGAATTAACTCATATGGTTACTGCAATAGCGCGAACACCCTTTTTAACGAGGTCAAACAAATTGGGATTCCAAGAAACTTTTCTTCGAGATACATTTTTGATTCATCCGCTCCAGATAAGGCACTGACAGAGCTTTCAAAGCTGACTAGAGCATGTGGATACAATCAGAACATTGTAAACGGAACAGGAAACTTTCTAAACGTAGAGATAACTTCAAAACAAATATTGACGTCACATCCACCATTGCCATTTGTCCATACGAATCATAGCCTGTTAAACGGGAAAACTACAACTGATGATTATCACGGAACGCTAAGTCGACTTAAGTTTGGAAGAGAAAATGCCAGGGAAAAAATGTCAGGGGATGACATGAAGAAGCTGTTGAGCGATTCATCTCTGGGAAAAGTTTTGAGTATTGGTAATGAAAGGACGGTGGGGAAATTAATCTTTGAAATCGAAAAGAAAATTGTATACATCTGGCTACAAAGAGAAGCTAACTTGGGCTGGGTTGAGTATCCGTTTGACTTTCTTCTTATGTAAATAATATGAATGAGATTGCCATGTCGGAGTACCTCCTCGCAATGACGTGGTGATTGGTATACTACAAATATGCTATTTAATGACTTTGCCGGGTATTTAGAGAAACTAGAAAAGATTTCTTCCCGATTGGAGATTACCAAAGTATTGGCTGAACTAATTGAAAAAATGTCTGTGGAAGAAACCGATAAGGGGATATATCTAACATTGGGTCAGCTGGGGCCGGACTTCGATAACAAGGAATTTAATATGGCAGTAAAGATGGTTCTACGGAGTGTAGTGGAAGGAACCGGTTTATCCGCGAAGGAAGTTGAAAAGAAATATAGAGCAAAGGGAGATGTGGGTCTTTTGGTGGAGGATCTAAATTTTAGAAAAGATACTCCAATAAAATACTCGGTAACAGAAATTTTTGAAAGATTAAAAATAATGGCAGATGAGGGTGGTGGAGGAAGTCAAGAGCGAAAGGTGGCCAGATTGTCTGAACTACTTCTGACAACATCTAATTTGGAGAGAAAGTTCATTTCCAGAATGGTAATAGGAAAGCTTAGACTTGGGTTTTCTGAGAAAACGGTATTTGATGCCTTGTCTCAGATGACTAGTGGTGGAAAAACTCTCAGAAAAGAACTAGATAATGCATTCCAGATATATCCTGATCCAGGATATATTACTCAGGTAGTAAAGGAAAGGGGAATGGGAGGATTGAAAAATATCAAAGTAAAGACCGGGGTGCCGGTAGTTCCTGCCCTGTGTCAGAGATTAAATAACTATAAAGAAATAATTGACAAGATGGGGATGGTCGCAGTTGAGAGAAAATATGATGGAACTAGAGTACAAATCCACTTTAATAAAAATAAGAACGAGATTAGGACATATACCAGAAACCTGGAAGAGTCTAGTCCGATGTTTCCGGAACTTCAAAGTATGAAGGAATGGATCAAAGCAGATGAAGTAATTCTCGATTGTGAAGCGGTGGGATATGAGAGAGCAACGAACAAGGTTTTACCCTTCCAAATAACCATTACCAGAAAAAGAAAACATGATGTGGCGGAAACAGCTAAGGCTATCCCCTTAAGATTTTTTGTCTTTGATATTTTGAATTTAGACGGGAAAAGTCTAATTGATAAACCATATTTTGAAAGAAGGAAAGTGTTGGTTGAAGTAATTAAAGGAAACGAAACTCTGGTAACCGATGAGCTTTACAAAACCGATGATCCTGTCGAAGTGCAGAAAATGCATGACAAATTTTTGAAAGAAGGTTTTGAGGGGGCGGTGATAAAAATGTGGAATGGAGAGTACCTTCCGGGCAGACAAGGATGGAACTGGGTAAAAATAAAAGAGGCTGAAGGAACGTCAGGAAAGCTATCCGACACCTTGGACCTAATAATCTTGGGATATTACTTGGGTAGAGGAAAACGGGCGGGGTTTGGAATTGGGGCTTTTTTGGTGGGTCTGCGAAAAAACGATGCTTGGGTGTCTGTTGCAAAAGTGGGTACTGGACTGACCGATGAAGAGTTTAGAAATTTGAAGAAAAATTTGGACAAGCTAGAAGTGAAAAAAAAGCCGAATAATTATTTGGTGACTGGTACTTTGGTGCCAGACGTGTGGGTAGAGCCGTCGGTAGTGGTGGAGATTGCTGCGGATGAAATAACTAAAAGCCCTAATCATGCAGGGGGAGTGGCTTTAAGATTTCCAAGGTTGATAAAATTTCGAGAGGATAAAGGACCAAAACAAGCTACTACTTGGAAAGAAGTGGAAGAAATTGCCAAATTGTCCGTTAACTGAGGTAAAATTGGGGAATGGAGATTTTAAAATTACTTTTGGATTTCTTTTTGCATATAGATAAGAACCTGGCTTCAATTATTGCCCAATACGGAGTGTTGACGTATGCTTTTCTTTTTTTTGTAATCTTTATGGAAACAGGTTTAGTAATTACTCCGTTTTTGCCTGGAGATTCATTATTGTTTGCAGCCGGGGCTCTAGCGGCAGGAGGATCGTTTAATATATTGCCTTTGTACCTTATCGTGGCGGTGGCGGCGATTACCGGAGATACTGTCAATTATTGGATAGGAGATAAGCTAGAGAAAAAAGTGTTTGACGGAAGAAGTAAATTTTTCAAGAAAGAATATTTGGAACAGGCCGAAGAATTTTATAAAAAACATGGTGGAAAAGCGATTGTGTTTGCAAGATTCGTTCCTATAGTTAGAACGTTTGCTCCATTTGTGGCAGGAATTAGTAAGATGCATTATGGAACTTTCCTTTCTTATAACGTTATTGGTGGAGTAGCCTGGGTCACGATCTTTTTGTTCGGAGGTTTCTTATTCGGCAACTTGCCCTTTTTTAGGGAAAATTTTCACTATATTGCAATAATGATAGTTGGAATTTCAGTTGTGCCGATTTTGATTGAAGTTCACAAGAGACGTCGTAAATAATAACTGATTTGTGGTTAAATGAAAGTATGTTACTGGATATTGTGTGGGGAGTTTTTTTGATTTTGGTTATGGTGGTTTCTTCGGGGGCGACAGTGGAAATATTTGAGAAACTAGCTCACAACATTCGGACTAATCGTCTGATACTCGCTACTATTTTGGTGGGATTCTCAACTTCGCTGCCCGAATTATTTGTAGGTGTCGCGGCTGCATTTCGAGGACAACCACAGATTGCCCTGGGTGATATTATTGGAGCCAATTTGGCAAATCTAAGCTGGATTATTGGAGGAGCGGCATTGGTGTTTGGATCTGTGCCGATTATTGGAGACTACTTGCGGAAGGAGATTTGGCTCACAATCGGAATAGCCATGGTCCCTTTTCTCCTGATGTTTGATGGTGGGTTATCCAGATTTGATGGCTTGTTATTGGTTCTCTTGTATCTGATATATGTGAACAATTTGGTTCGTAAAGGTAGCTCGCCTTTGAGACATCTTAAACTTTCAGGAAGGAGACCGGTAACACACCGCCTTAAAACGATAATTGAACTACTGGTTGAGACAGCAAAACTGTTGTTGGGACTAGGAGTGTTGGGTTTGAGTGCTTGGATGCTTGTTAATTTGGCTGTCAAGGTCTCAGGATCATTGGGAGTTAGTGCTTTTTGGGTTGGACTAATAGTACTAGCTTTAGGAACAACGTTGCCAGAATTGATATTAACAATTATTGCTTCGGAAAAAAAGGAGATATCTCTAATTCTCGGTGATATTTTGGGGAGTGTGGCTGTTAATTCAACTCTGATACTAGGCATCATCGTACTGATTAGCCCAATTGGTTACACAGATCCTCTTCAAAAGGGTATTTCCGGATTGTTTTTGATGATTATATTGGGGTTATTTTGGTTATTTACCAGGTCAAAACATAAATTAGATAGATGGGAGGGAGCAGTATTGGTAGGCGTCTATGCGATGTTCGTGGGAATTCAAATGATGTTGGTTTAGGATTGATTTTCTTCTAGGCTGAGCAGGGTACGAAGACGATCGGTAATTTTGGTCTTTTTGGCACTTTTCTTAAAAGTGGATCGGATGAGATTTGTAAGATCAGAGGTAATTCGAGTCTCTTCTTCAAGATATCCTCCTCCCATGGGATATTCTTTTTTTTGGTTCACTTTTTGATTGGTGAGAAACTTGAGATTGAGGATAGCATATTTTTGAAGCATTTTTAATTTACCCATTTTTCTGAAACGCCGAAATGAATAAACAAAACGTGGTTCGCGAATTACGCCAAAGATGTAGCCTTGGTGGTGGCTTCGGTTAACAAACTCGGTGTCCTCAGCAAAACCAACTTTGGGGTTGAAGCCGCCGATTTTCTTGAATATACTCTTTCGGCATCCTATAAGGGCGCCATAAGCTGCCGGCTGATTAAGAAGTAAGGCCGTTTCAACCATAATATTCATATAGCTTGCGACTGCTTTGTCAGAGGTGGTTGTGGAATCAGGATTGAACCAGACAGTAAATAGGTCAAGTGATTTGACGTGAAGCTGATACTTGAGGCCTTCGAGAAAATATTCGGGAAGTCTGTTGTCGGCATCGTTAAACAAAAGATATTTTCCAATAGCCCGACCTGCGCCCATGTTTCGTTGAACGGAAACGTTACGAACGCTAGAGGAAAGAATGGTTAAGGAAGGAAATTTGTTTTTAAATAACCTGGCTTTTTCAACTGTTCTGTCTTTTGAGACACCATCAATAACAATTACCTCAAAGTCCCTGGTGGTTTGTTTAGCTAAATCAGTGAGCAACAAGGGGAGATATTTTTCTTCGTTGAGTGCGGGAATAACTACTGAAAAAAAGGGTTTCTTGGAAACTATCATAAGTGGATTATAGAGGATAGCTCGATAATAGGAGGGGTAATGATCAAAGTACTGATCATATCAAGAAAATAATGTTGTTTGGTGGTAAGGGTAGAGAAGCTGATGGCCATGAGAATAATATAAAACAAAGTCCAAATTTGAGGAAAGAGCTGTGCCAGATAGTAACATGAGATGAAGGAGTGGAGAACGTGTCCGCTGGGCAAACCGTTGCAATCCTGATCGTGGCGGTATATCAAACCCAATAACCGTAGTCCGCGATTTGACTGTTGTTTAATGATTGGACGAGTAACTCCGTTTGGAAAGACTTTCCAGAGAAAGCTAGAGATGGCAGTCCCAACAATTTGGCTAACTAAAAAGGGGATGGCGAAGCGTGAGTTCCAAAGAAACAAAATAGAAGCAGGAAGCAATATGTAATAAAAGATGTAGACCCAGACCGTCCAGGGAATCAATGGAATATGGTTGTCCAATGGTAGGTTTAATCGATATTTTGGAGTTTGTCGATTGAGTGGAAGATAAAGTAAAATGGCTAACACCATTGTGAGAAGAAGAAATACTTTCACAAAAAGGATTATAAGGGATAAAATAGAAACGTAAATGAAACTAATTGTAGGGTTAGGGAATCCGGGAAATGAGTATTCAGACACGCGACACAATGCCGGCTATGCGTTCGTGGATCGGTTTACTGAGGGAGCCAAATTTTCGCTTGAAAGTAAGTTTGAGTCTTTAATTTATAGAGATAAAGAGGTTCTTTTCATAAAGCCGCAAACATTTATGAACGAGTCCGGTAGGGCAGTAAGAAAAGTGATGGATTATTACAAACTTTCTGAAAACAATTTGATATTGGTCCACGACGATCTGGATTTGAAGCTGGGTGAGTATAAAATTCAAAAAGGGGTGGGTCCTAAGGTGCATAATGGGGTATCCTCAGTGGAGGCAAGTTTACCTAGCAAAGATTTCTTGAGGGTGAGAATCGGAGTAGACAACCGGGATAAGAACATTTATTCAGGTTCTGGAGCTGACTATGTACTAAGTAAATTTGGAAAAGAAGAAAGAGAAGTTCTCGATGACATCTTGGAGGAAGCGGCAGACGAACTATTGGTAGCTTTGGGCTTGGATGGAGAATAACTCTTTATAACGACCTGCCTTTTTCATCAGTACTTCATGACTGCCATATTCGACCACTAAACCTTTTTCTAAGACCAAAATTTTGTCTGCTTTCCTTACAGTACTGAAACGATGTGAGACCAAGAAGACGATCTTATCTTTGGCTACTCTCAAAACATCGGCGAATATTTGTTCTTCCGATTCCGGATCTACATTAGAAGTTGGTTCGTCCAGAATAAGAATCTGAGCGTCTCGATAAAGGATTCTCGATAAAGCAACTCTCTGCCAAAGCCCCTTTGACGGCTCTACACCGCCCGCAAACTCTTTGTCTAATGGGTTTTTGTACCTCAGAGGGAGAGAGTTGACAAAACTATCTATTCCGGTGAGTTTAGCCGCCTTTTTGATACCAAACTTTGTTTTCTTTTTGGCGATGTCACCAAAATGAATATTGTCCTCGACCGAGAAAGGATATTGGGCAAAGTCTTGGAAAAGAGCCGAGATGCTGTGGCGGTACGCTTTGATACTATAGTCCTTGATATTTCGTCCGTTTAAGAATATTTCGCCCTTTTGTGGTTCGTAGAAGCGACAAATTAACTTAATTAAAGTGGTTTTGCCGGCACCGTTTTCGCCGACAATAGCGATGTTGTCCTTGGGACTGACCTTGAAAGAGACCCCTTTGAGAATCCAGCCGGGAGAGTGATCGTACTTGAACCACACATCATGAAACTCAATTCCATCGTTTAGGGATTCGGGAATATTGATTCCGATTGTTTGATCTTCTTCGGGAAGTGCCATGAACCTCTTGTAATCAGTAATGAATAGATAGTTCTGAAATACCTCATTGGCTTGTCTAATCAAACGACCAATGTTTCCAATGAACCTTTCGATGGCGGAACTGGTGATTTGGGCCGTACCTAGAGTGAGAACCTGTATGATGGCCAAATAGTAAAGGTAGAGTCTGGTCCCTGTTTGGAAAAGAGCCATGGGCAATTGAGTGATCTGGCGCTTTTTGGCGTATTTTGAGCTAATAGTTTTACGTTCTTCAAAGTTTTCGTTTGCCATCTTTACACGACGATTGAGAAGAATTTCCACATGACCGAGGATTTTGTTTTCGTATAGATAACGACCTTTGATGGCAAAATCCTCTAAGGCGGTCCAGATCCTCCACTTAGGAGAGAACTCGGTACTAAGAGCGTGCCATTCTTTGGAAGCGCTAACCCCGATAATGATATTTGGGAGTGCCAGAACTATGCAGGGGATGATAATCAGGGGTTGAAAGGAAAAGATGGGAATGGCGGTGGCAATGATGGTAAAAACTATTTCCGGAAAAGTTGAAATGGGGACAATGAGAGACCAAACAGACCTGCCCGTATTGTCCATGACTTTTTGTTGGAGATTTCTGGTTTCGGGAGATTCTGCTATAGAAACAGGCAAAAGATTGATTTTCCTTGAGAGAGTCACTTGGATTTTTTCCGACAGAACATGAGAGATATAATCGCTATAGATACCATCTATTTCACCGAGAATTTGTTGGATACGATCGATTACTAATCCGACGGCGGCAGCGACAATCATCATCCTGACACCACTAGCCACATCGTGAGTGGTAATAGCTCCTATGACTGAATCAATCAGAGCCTTGCTGACGAGAAGTGAGGGGTAGACCAAGGCACCGTTAATTGCATTAGCCAGAGTAACTTTTATCAAAACCGCCTTATCCATATCCCAGACAATTTTTACCGTCGAAAGATAAGTGACGAAGAATTCTTGGAGATTGGTGATGGTTTTTGAATTTTTGAACATAAGAAGATATGCTTTCATTATAATAGACTTAACGATGAACAAACCGGGATTTAGTTCAATGACAAAGATTCTCGACAAGTATGAGCTGGATGAGACAAAGCAAAAGCGAATAAGTCGGGAATGGCAAGACTATGCATATAGGCTAGCAGTAGCTTTGGATGACACAAAACATACGGCAATATATATGAGAATAGTGAAAACTGCTCCCAGAGAATTAGTAGAGAAGGCCAAAAGTTTTGTGATGGACGCTGGAGCGCGAAGTAGGGGAAAAATGTTTATGTGGAAACTTAAACAACTTAAAGAGGAGGAGAGAGATAAATCTGTATAGATCGCCACGGAACTCGGGCGGACGCGGGGGTCCGCCCCTACACGCGATGACGATGGGATAAGATGGATGGGTGAACAGGAAAATTAACGTTGGATATTTTTTGGGAAGTTTTTGGGGGAGAACGGTGATGCTTTCCTTAATGCTTTTTTTTGTTTATTTGGGGGACGGGATCTTGAGTGATTGGGTGCCTTCTTTTATTCAAAACTCTCTAAATAGTCCTCTGGTAATGGGACTTGTGATTTCCTTTTCTTCAGTGGTGGGCTTTGGTGCTGACTTGATATTTCCACAGCTATTAAAGGGTCTGAAAACCAGAAAAATATTGCTCATGGCCATTGGATCTAGTTTGGTTTTTTGTGGTGTGCTGTTTTGGAGCATTGCTTGGCCATGGGTGATCCTTTTTTTGGTGGCGATGGCGATTTGGGGGGTATATTATGAATTTTTGGGTTTTGGAACTCAGGTGTTTGTATCGGGGTCTGTTCCTGCCACATCAAGGTCAGGAGTTTGGGCGATAATGGGAGCCTTTCGAAGTCTCGCCTATTTTATTGGTCCGATAGTTGGTAGTTATTTGGCCATTACAAAGGGTGACTATTGGGTAGTAGTAGTAGCCACCTCCTGCGTAATTTTGGGTTACATAATTTGGAAAATAATGGGAAGAAATAGATCAGAGATAGTGTTGGATGAGCCAGCCGAAAGAATAAATATACTGAAGGAAATTAAGCATTGGGTGATTTTGTTTGAGCATGTTTGGCCAGTTCTGGTTATCAGTTTGATGATGGGAATTGTCGACGCAACCTATTGGACAACGGGAACGGTTTTTTCCGACAACCTGGCAAAACAAACGTGGTGGGGAGGTTTGTTTTTGCCATTTTATACCCTACCAATGGTATTTGTAGGAGTGATAGTCGCAAGGTGGGGTATTTACAAAGGGAAAAAGAAATTGGCTGAAATATTTATGCTGATTTCCGGTCTGTTGCTGGTGATGATCGGTCCAAGTGATAGTGTAATGGTTGCTCTGATTGTTTCTCTGTTGGTGGGGACAATGCTTTCTGTCTCATGGCCCTTGACTGATGCAGTGTATTCGGATATTGTAAGTCGAATGGGGAGTGAGGGTAAACACATGGTGGGTCTGTCCGGATCAACAATTAGTGTGGCATACATTATTGGTCCGGTTCTGGCAGGGTTGATATCTCAGTTCGTGGGTGAAAAAGACACCTTTATGGTTATGGGTGTAGTTATGGTGCTGGTTTCTTGTACCCTACTGGTCGTAACTCCTCGAAAACTAAGATTGCCCCAGTCGGAGATAAGGTCTTGGGATGATTAGTGTTAGAATGAGATCAAGATATGATTAAAAACAAGGTGGCAATCCATCAATATGTCTTGTTTGGGGTTTTTGTTTTTTTAATCTTTGTAAAAGTAATCACTGGTAATTTTGTTTTTGGTTTAGATTTGCTGTGGTGGCTTTTGGGTGGAATAATCGGTTTTTTGTTTGTTTTTTGCGATCGATTTGTATACAGCTTTCTGATGAAGCCGGACGAAGCGTTGGGAACAAGACTGAGAGATTTGTTTGGTAGAAACAAGTTTGCTGAAGGAGTGATTACCTTGTTAAACGAAAGACATGAGCAGAAAGAATTGGTAATGAGGAGTGTCTTGTTTTTGTTAGTGTGGATGGTAATGGCACTGTTGACGGTAACGAGTGTTTCAAGTTCGTTTGCAAGGGGTTTTGTGCTGGGTATTGGAGTTCATCTGATTTTTGATTTGGTTTTTGTTTATTTTTGGGACCACACCCGTTTCGATCTTTGGTTTTGGCAAATTAAGCGGGAAGTAGGCTCTGAGGAAAAAAGATGGTT
>Ga0075809_125_pt1 | contig 19321 bp, 23 predicted proteins | sample RifGroC2_FD_68269 | JGI IMG/M metagenome (GOLD analysis project Ga0075809, IMG submission 68269) | Microgenomates (Collierbacteria) bacterium GW2011_GWC2_44_18
AAACAAAACAGGCACAAAGAAACAAAGTAACTAAACCATAATCAAAAACAAACAAAACAGAAGAAGGTACTAACAGGAGGTTAATTATTCAACGGTCTCTATCTAACCATTTCGCTCGCCACGTTCGCTTCCGGAAAGACCTTTTCAAACCATTTAAACTGCGCCGTTCTGTTCACTTCAGGATCATCCCATAAATTAATGATAATGTACTGTCACGTTCAAAATCTCAATCACCTCTCTCTTTTTCCTAAAAATAAATATCGCCCTGTATTTTCTATCTATTCTAAAGCTGTAAATCTCAAGTTTTCTTGGTTCCAAAAGCTCAACATGCAAACTTGGATGATACAAATCACTCGTCAACAATTTTACCTGTTTCTCATGTTTCCTCACCAAGCCATATTTCTTCAACTTCTTCAACACAAGTGCACTCAAGGGAATAACCTCCATCTTATTTCACGAAATAATCACTATTTTCCAAACCCTCTTTCAAATCAGCCAAAAACTCTGAAGAATACTTGTTTGTCTTTTTAAATTCACCAATTATCTTTTTTGTTGATTTCTCACCTGGAACGTCAAAGGGGAAAACAACACTCTTTTTTAACAACGCTTCATCATTTAATGTCGTTCTCAGCAAGGCACGCACAAACTCACTTCTATTTTCAAAGCCAAATACACCCGACAATCTGTCGATTTCGGATATCTGATGATCGGTCAAAGACAAGCTTACGGTACTCATTGTTGAATCTTAACATACTTTACTAAACTTTGTCAAGCTTTAATAAACTACATCACCATCTCACTCGCCACATTTACTTCCGGAAAGGCCTTTTCAAACCACTTGAACTGTGCCGTTCTATTTACCTCAAATATTCTCCATTGTTTAGTCTCCTCGTCCCACGCTACATCCAGTCCGGCAAAATCAGCTTTGACTACCTTCACCGCCGCCAAACTTAATCTTTCCAGATCTGCCATCTGTTCTTTGGTGAATTTTGGCTTTATCCTAGATAATTCCTCTTGCTGAGATATCACTTGGAATTTATCCTTCTGCCTATGTTTCATCATACCCAGAATCTGTCCATTTAAGACCAGTACTCTATACCACCTTCTTACTCTTAACACTGGCTGAATCAAGACATCTCCTTCGCTATATTTCAGAGCCAGCTTATTGAGCCTTAGCATCGTCTCTGCCAATTTTACATTCTTACCGTGAGACCCAAAGCGGGCTTTAACCATTACTGGAATAAACTCACCCTTTCTCTTTCCCAATATCTCCAAATATCTTTTCCATCCGCGCTGCCCCCTGAATGAGACGAAGGGAATCACTGGCAGCCCAGCCTCTGCTAGAAGCAATCCTTGTTCGAGTTTACCCATCAAGGGAAAAAATTTAAAACTCTCCCCATTTATTACCTTAATCTCCTTACTATCACTTGTATTGTCTTGAGTTCTTATTTTTTCCACATACTCCAAAATGACCGACTTCACCCCTAACATCGATTCCCCTCCTCGTTTGGTTGCAGCTCGAGGGATGATCAAATCGTACTCATCTAATTTATTTCCTGTCCCCAGATCAACGATCGGCTTCCCCAACTTACTCACCCCAATCCGCACATGTTCATAATTTACCTTGTCCACCTGATACCCAAGTTTTATAGCTTCCTCAGCCAATCGCCTTGGCTCATACTCCCCCCTAAATCTCGTCAATACTAATATTTTTTTCATAATCGTTTGTCATTGCGAGGAGCCAAAGGCGACGCGGCAATCCCCGACTCGGAGATTGCTTCAGTACTTCGTAATTCGCAATGACTGCGGAATTTATTAATACAGTATTCCAATATTTTTCTTGCCGCATTTATCTTGGTTCTTTTCTCAAACACTTTGAATTGAGGCGCTTCGTTCACTTCAATTATGTAAATTTTTCCCGTTTCGGTACTTCGGACCAAATCCGTTCCGGCTACTTCCACTCCCAAAACCTTGGCCGCTTTTTCTGCCGTTTCCATGACATCACTGGGCAAATCAATTCCCAAAGATTTTCCCTGGCTTTTGTTAAGAACTAACTTTTCTTCCTTCATTTGGCGTTTAAATCCTCCAATACACTTGTACCCCACTGTCATTACTCTATAATCTCCATCGTTCTTGATATATTCTTGCACTAGAAAACCACGGAAAATTGGCGCTTTTTTATTAGCCAACTTGGCCTTTTCTTTTCTTCCTTCCAAAATGTGCTTCAGTTTCTCCAAATCAGCCAACTCTCTTACCCAAAATGTCCCCATACCGTGTCTGCCGCCGGCCGAAAGTTTCACGATCACCGGCAATATCCAAGTCTCCAGTTCCTTATCCAAATCCTTGAAACTCTCAACATAGGCCGATTTCGGATACAGGACCCCAGCTTCAGTTAGCTGCCAGCTCATCACAGACTTGAATCTACGGAGTGGCCCCTCGGAAAGTAAATACTCATCCACCACGGGCACCTTATGTTTCTTAGCGTATAGTTGTAACAACTTACTCCACTCCAGTTCGGACCCGACCGAACGGAAGTACCAGCCATCGAAGTCTTTCATATCCATCTCCCCAAACAAAATCTTCTCTCCCACCATTTTTAGTTTTCTATACTTGACTGGAACCAACTCAACCCCCAAAGCCACCGCCTCCTCCTGAAACCTTTTTTCACTTTCGTCAAATGTTAGTCTATGTAGGTATGCAATTTTCATCAAAGTAATTAAATTATAAGTTCCGAAGCGCCTGTCCCTAAAGAAAAAGATTGCGCAAAGCAAAAATGCCGGGTTTTTATGTACTCATAAAAATTTTTGCTGCAAGTCAGGACGGATTTTGCGCAGGCAAAATAGCGTCCGTTTTTTCGTAGGGATAGGTACGACAGGAACCGAAATAACATATTCATTTTCTAATTTTAATGAGACCTGGATCCACTACGAAATCTCTCAGATCCCTTCTCCCGATTAATAGTTGTCTCCTCAAGTTATTTCTATCCGTCACACTCGCTCTGGTCTTAATCATTCTACCTTTCAGTTTAACGGTTAGGGCAATTAAAGTTCTCTCCTCTATTCCCAAAGAGTTTTTTACTTTCTTCGTCCACAATACATTTTCCGGAGTCAGCAAACCTAGTTCCAGAGCTAACGCGTAATCTATCGAAGAACTCCTGGCTCCGGTATCAATTTTCGCATTTACCTCGATCATTTTTTTCTTTCCATTCCGCACGCTAACTCTCTCAAAAATTCCGACCACTGGCTTCTCCTCACCCAGGAATCGAACTCTGTTGGCGAACTTACTGGCAAAAAGGGCTTTGCCAATTTTTACCCCCTTCTCTGCTTCCTCCACCTCCAGTCCTTCTACTCTTTCCAATCTTCTTCGCAAACCAGCCATGTTGGCTATCTGAATAGATAAACCTGGCTGATCATTCAGCTCCAATACTACCGGCCCCTTCTCTTCATCGATTAGCATATCTACCGACAGGTAGTTTAATTTAGAAATAATCTGTGTCTCTACCGCCATCCTCAGTATTTTGTTCCAATATGGAATGGTAATTCCGTTTACTTTAATATTGGAATCCGGAAAATATTTTACCGATCTGTTCCTATATACTCCATGTGTCGTTATGCCAGTCGCAATATCTATCCCCAGCCCAATTGCCCCTTGGTGGAGATTAGCTTTGCCATTACTTTCATCCGTCGGAAGGCGTAACATGGCCATCACTGGAATGTTGTTGTAGACAATCACCCGAACGTCAGGAGCACCACCTACCGCCAACTTTTTAAATTTAGGATGTATCTTAATTCTCTCTTCTATCATCACCTTATCCGGCAAATTGTTGTGTGAATATTTTCCTTCCGCAATGTCCATCGAATGAAGGACCAGATCTTCCACAAATACTTTCTTATCATCCACGGTCAAAAATGCTCCATTCTCTTTTGTCATCTTTTTAATCAAAACTATCCCCTGGCCACCAAACCCCTGAACTGGCTTGATAGCAAACCCCTCTTTCAACTTATTCCAGTTATACAATCGAGCGGCTTTCGCATTCCCAATGGTTCCCAACAATCTTGGATGGGCAACTCCGGCTCTTTTAAGCATCCTTTTGGTGAGTAATTTATCATCAGCCCTACGTCTGGCACTCTTTAAATTAAGCAACAAATAGTCTGCCGAACGGGCATTGAGTCCCAATATGTCAGTCAGTCTTGGCATTATTTGGATATTAGCTTTCTAAATCTCCAAATCTCAGACAACCGGAGGCCTTTATATTTCCCTATCAGCAGGTCTAGAGCCAGTATCACCACCACCGTTATTTCCGGCTGTAGCAGTACCTGAGCTTGCACCCACGGATTACTAATTACTTTGTAAGCAATAAAGGCGAGAACTATCGTTTCCAGTGTCATCCCCAGCGACGTCGAAACGCTTCTTGTGATTTGGGTTTCTATAAAGGTTTCTGCTAATAGAACAAAGATCAAGATTGGGAAAATTCCAACCGTTAGCAATCTTTCCAGTCCAATCAAGGGAGACATAATAAGTAATCCCAAAACAGCCATCGATATTAGCCAAATCAAAATAGCTAACTTCGGTAAATAAGGCACCTTTATCTTTTTAATAGCCACTCTTCCCAGCACCGCCGCCAAAAGAATAAACGCTAAAAGCATGAGACCCACTAACCCTCCAGTCGAAAGAAAAGCTACCGATAGCAAAGCAGGTACGATCATGCCAAAGCCATTAACCCCTACCACTTGTCGTGAAAATGCCACCAAAGCGGCCACCAGTGGAAAAAGAAAAAGCAAAACCAGGGTATTGGGGGATACTCCATCAGCTACCGCCTTCCGAATCGCTATTTTTAAAGAGTTAGCCACCCACCAGCCAGGTAGCTTCTGTGTCTTTATGAGATTTGTTAGTCTATCCTGGGTTTCTCTAGGCACCGTCAAATCAGCTTCCATAGTTTCGGTCTTCGCCTCTGCTGTAGCAATTAGTGCCTGAGTAGGCACCAAATTTTTCTCTACTGCCTGAGTGCTAGTGAAAAACGCCAGAAAGCAGACTAAAGATAGCCACACCGCCATACTTTTCATGTCCCGTATTTTACCTCATTTAGGATACTTATGATATTATTTACCTATGTCAGAAAAAACTAAAAATATTACCAGCCTTTATACACCTTTATCGGTGGTCCTATTAATCGGCGCCGCCTTTTACATTGGTAGATTGTCCTCACAAGTCTCGTCCTTAAAAGGAGTCACCTCTGCTCCTCCGGTAGCTCAGCAACCATCTGATACCCAGCCACCTACAAATCCTACCGTAAGTGCGGAAACTATCAAGGGTCTGTTTGGCAAGGACCTTGTCAAATTTGGAGATGCAAACAAAAAATTGATTTTTGTCGAGGTCTCCGACCCAAGTTGCCCTTATTGTCATGCGGCTGGAGGCTTAAACGGAAAATTAAATAAAGAAATGGGGACTCAGTTTACTCTAGTTGCAGATGGAGGAACTTATGTAGCCCCAGTAACCGAAATGAAGAAATTGCTTGATCAGAAAAAAATAGGTTACGTTTGGATCTATAGCAATGGACATGGAAATGGAGAGATGGCCGCCAAAGCACTATACTGTGCCAACGAAAAAGGTAGATTTTGGAATGCCCACTCACTACTATTTTCGGCGGAAGGTTATGACTTAATTAACAACAAAGTGAAGAATGATCTATCCCAAGCAGGCACAATGTCGAGTTTCTTAAGCAAAGCAGTCGATGCAAACTTCATGAAAGGTTGTCTGGAAAGTGATAAGTACAAAGATAGGTTAACAGCAGAAATCAGTGTCGCAAAAAGTTTAGGTATCAATGGGACTCCCGGATTCTTTGTAAACACAACGAGATTTTCTGGCGCAGTACCTTTTGACAGCATGAAGAGCGTGGTTGACGCAGCCTTAAAATAAAGATATTTCTTGCATTCTACTCAAAAATGGTGGATATTTAATCTATACATGGATCCCAATCCTATCCAGCCTCCTCAATTCCAACCAAGCCCGACTCCCGTCCCGTCATTAGGCTCAAAGCCTGACAAGGGTATTCCCATCTTCATTTTGGTTATTCTTTTTGTCATAGTCATCGGCTCTCTTTTTCTTTTTCGTTATGTTTTGCAAAAATCCACCGATCGTCCAGTCAATACCACCGATATTAACCTTGAACCAGGAAACAGGAACCAGGAACCGACAACTCCCCCATCTCTGACACCAACCCCCACTACCCGACCAACAGGCCCGGGGCAATATGCCTGCAGTGCTTTGGGGAGTTGCAAAGATTGGGACCTTCAAATCCAAAAAGAAAACTGTACTGTCACTTTTGCCGACAGAAATTGTCTCGATCAATGTTCTGACACTACCAAACGCTGTAACCTTTAACAAATAATAAATGACTACTTACATCCACTTCCCCAAATCAGCTCTATTCCTTACTATCATCATACTTCTTCTACTGGCTCTTCCCTACCCATCTCCCAGGTCTGCTTCAGCCGTCGGAGGAAATATTAATATTGGGGCCGATCTAACCATGGGTGGAGGTTTCGGAATAAAATCCACTCGATATAAAGATGCTTCCAACAGTCTTTATTTTACCGAACCTGCGGGGACTTCCGTCATTAACAATCTCTCGGCTTCCGGCTCCGCCAACTTTCTCGGCAACGTCGGCATCGGGACGACGGGACCGGGGGCAAAACTTGAAATAAGCGGAAATCTGGGATTATCTACCGGTGCAACCAGAGATATCTTGGTTACATCGTCTTCTGGCAACGGAAATGACCTAAGGATCTATGCTGGTAATTCGACAAGCGTCACTTCCAATGGTGGAAATCTGTATATTGATGCTGGAGTCAGAGCTACTGGTATAGGTACAGGTGTCCCCGGACATATTTTATTACAAACTAATTTTTCGGGTGGAAATGAGGCCGGCAACGTCGGCATCGGCACGACGGCGCCAAGTTACGCACTTGACATAATGAGTGACTCTGATTTTAGATTGGTTGGTGCGGGAAGGACAGACGGCATTACACTACAACATGTATCTGCAGGTAACTATCAAAATACTAGTATTGGGACAGGTACATACTCGGTAAGTTCAGCTGGTGGTAGTTTAGGTCTTGCCTCAGGCACATCTACTGACAATATGTATTTCTACACAGGTAATACAAGTGCTATCAGAATGACAATTATTGGTGGAGCTGGGGCAGATCTTGGCAACGTCGGCATCGGGACAACGGGGCCGAGTACATCACTTCATATTTATTCTAGTGCGGCAAATAATCAGCTTTTGATTGAACGTAGTGCTGCTCTTGACGCAGCGGTGAGCTTTAAGAGGAAATAAATTTGTTATTGCGGATGATGTTGGTCCTAGCGGTACTCAAAGATTGGTTATAGATACTTCAGGCAACGTCGGCATCGGGACGACGGGGCCACTATCAAAATTAAGTGTTGGGGGTGCTGGGAACTCCAACTATGCCATCTATGGCAGTGGCACCAACGGTGGCGTCTATGGCATCAGCACCAACAACGCCGGCGTGTATGGATCTAGCTTAAATGGTTATGGTGTATATGTTGATGCTGGTACTGCAACTTATGATCTTTATGTTTCAGGTAGTGGTTATGCTACTGGCAGTTTTGTCAGTGGTTCCTCTGATATCAAATTCAAGAAAAATATTATTAATCTTGACAATGCCCTTGAAAAAGTAAAACAGCTCCGCCCTGTTTTTTTTGACTGGCGATCAGATGAGTTTCCCGAAAGATCCTTAGAGAAAACCAGACAAATTGGCTTCATTGCTCAAGAAGTACAACCAATCTTACCTGAAGTGGTGGTTACTGATAACAAAGACGGCACTCTTGGTCTTAAGTATGACAAGATTGTTCCACTTGTAATCAAAGCCATCCAAGAACAGCAAGTCCAAGTAGTCTCTCTCCAAAGCATCACTACTGATTTTATCAGCAAATTCAAAGAGGGGCTGATTGAGACCAAAAAATTAATTGTTGATGGGGTGGATATTTTGAAAAAATTGAACGAGCTTTCAGGTAAAGTCGACAAACAACAGCAGACCATCGACAATCAACAACAGCAAATCGAAGAGCTCAAGCAGGTTATCCAAGAATTAAAAAAATAAAATTTCAATCTCATCATGGAAAACTCCAGTAAACGTGATCCTCTAAACATCATTATCGCCATCGCCGTGATTGTTATTATCATTCTTCTTGGTTACATGGGTAGTCTCGCACTCAAAAACAATCTAATCTCTTTACCGAAGTCCAACAAGACTTCTCCTGCCTCCACCAAAGTTACTCTTAACCCCGATGCTCTCTACCTATCCTTCCCTATCACCAATCTTTCCTCAGCCAAGATTACAGGTAAATCCAGCAACTCCCTCATCGTCGAAGTCAATGCCCAAACTCTCCCCAACACCGATAGTAAAGTTCTCAGCTTCAAAGTCGCCATTACCGATACCACTAGTATTACCCAGCCCATCCCCAATATTCCCTACGCCTTCAAATCCCCCACTACCAATACTCCTCCTCTTCCACCGATAGCTAATCAATTAGCGATCACTCTCAAAGATCTTAGTATCGGCGAAACTGTCAATATCAGCTTGGCCGACGACCTTCGCTTCACCAGCAATCGCGATATTCAAGCCATTGCCATTTCCAAACAACTCGAGAGCAACAGTCTCTCCGGCCCTATCACCGAGGTTTCTGGTAATACTATCAAAGTCAGTGGCTTTGTTTCTTCCTTCGCCCCTCCTGCCATGGGAGCAACCCCTCCCACTGCACCAGTCAACAAAATCTACACCATCAGTCTCACGAGCGACACTGAATTAAGTAGCTTCGACCAAACAGGACCGATAAAGATGGCTCTTTCAGATCTTAAAGTTGGCTCCTCTGTCATTGTTTATTCAGCCGACCCCATTACCAGTACCTCCTTCTCAGCCGCCCTAGTCACCATCCACCCGACAGTTGCTCCACCCCCCGTCCCTCCCGCACCCGGCAGTAGCAGTCCCGCTCCTGCCACCACCACTCCTCCAGCCCCACCCCAGCCATAAAACACAACTCCTATTGACATACACTTTATCATCAGTTATACTTATAATCAAATGCAGTTATACAAGAGAAGTGTATTTGATCAAATACAACCATATCTAGGTGACGAAACAATTCTCGTTCTCCTGGGTGCTCGTCAGGTTGGCAAAACCCACATATTGCGCTATATCGACAACTATCTCACCGAGCAAGGTCATAAAACCATCTATTATGATCTCGAGTTCCCCAATCTTCTCTCCCTCCTCAACCAAGGAACAGACACTTTTATTGCTGACCTAGCAAATAAGGGCTATCTAAAAGACGAAAACATCTTCGTCTTTATCGACGAAATTCAATATTTAGACAATCCCAGCTCGTTTCTCAAAATTATTGCCGACCACTACAAAAATATTCATCTTATCGTCTCTGGCTCATCCACTTTCGACATCAAAACCAAGTTCACCAACTCCCTCGCCGGTCGCACTATCGAATTTGAAGTTTTCCCCCTCTCATTTGCCGAATTTCTTATCTTCAAAGAATCAGAGTATAAAAACATTATAAATCTGAGTTCCTCCGGTATCAAATATATTGGCAGGCTTTACGCCGAATTTGTCACGTATGGTGGCTATCCCAAAATTGTCCTTGAACCGGATACTGTCAAAAAACAACAACACCTCCTCCAGCTAATTGACACCTATGTCCGCAAAGATATCCGCGATCTAGCTGATATCACAGACATCACCAAATTCAACGGTATGCTCAAAGTGTTATCATTCCAATCAGGCCAGCTTTTAAATATAGCCGCCCTCTCCCGCGAAACAGGCATTTCTCAACCCACTATTCACAAATACTTGTCGATTCTCGAAGAGACTTTTATTATCAAGTTAATCACTCCATATAGTCATAGTCCCAGTGTCGAAATCAGTAAAAATCCCAAAATCTTTTTCCTAGACTCCGGCCTACAATCACTTCTTTGGTTGGATGGTTTTGCCCCTACTCTCCTTGGTAATATTCTCGAAACCAATATCTTTAGCGAGCTGGTCAAACTCCATGGTCGCCACAATATCCATTTTTGGCGAACCAAATCTGGTCAAAAAATTGACTTTATTCTCGATCTACCAACAGGTCTCACTCCCATCGAGGTCAAAACCAATTTTGTGCAATATTCCTCCAAACACCTCACGCAGTTTGCCACTAAATACAAATCCAAACCAGGCCTTGTTGTAGCACTACTTGGAACTCCTAAGGACCAGTATTATCTTTACCCTTGGCAACTTTTTTGAAACCAAACAAGTTTACTTCGCCGCCGTAAATAGATCGTCGTGCATCTCCCAGAACTTACCCTGTTCTCCGGCACACAGAGCCGCTTCAGCCGCCTTCTGGGCGCTGGAATGGAAGGATAGTGGGAAGCTCTTGTACTCCAAGCTTATCTTACCCTTGTATTTATCCATAACTGCTTTCACAGTAGGGAAAGCTTTCTCGCAATAGGGACATTCAAAATCGGTAAACTCCACCATTTTGATTTTTGCATTTGCGGGACCATCAATATAGCTGTCGGCCAATTTCAACGTGAGTCTTTTTCCATCTTCTCCCAGAGCCGCCGCGGCTTTATCACCTGTACCATCTTTTAACTCAGCCTCGATCACGCTTTCAAAACTAGACTGTGGCTGCGCTCCTACCAAAAGGATTCCGTTAATCAGGAATGATGGTGTTCCACTCACCCCCAAAGCGGAACCTTCTTTTTGCTCAGCCGACACTCTAGCTACAGTCGTCCCACCATCCAAACATTGGTCAAACTTACCGGTATTAAGACCCAAGTTTTTGGCCCGTGCTTTAAGACTTGCCACATCCAATTTTCTCTCACCCGCTGCTGGCGCTACTTGATTTCCAGCAGGAACAGGAGCTGTGGTATCTGCTTCAGCCACGTTATTCTTTAACCCCTCAACCTGAGAAGATAGCCTTCCTACATAGAAAGACGCCACAATTAGCAATAGCACCAAAATAGGTGCATAGATAGTTTGTAAACCGGATTTTTTTTCTGACATACAAGAATAATACCAGAATTATTACCTTATCATCACAATTTTTTCAGACGTGTCTTTGTTATTGGTCAAGAAGTTTGTCCACATTTTTCTTTTGTCCCAAAAAATTCCTGGAGGTCACCACACTCTTCCCTGTTTTCTCCTCCAGTTCGATCCTCGCATTTTTGGCAATTCTCCCTCCTTTAATTGCTGGTTCTTTATTTTCTCCAAATCCAGTTGCCTCTACGGTTTCTGCAATTTCTCGTGTCGAAAGTTCCGCCAAAGCCGTAAATATCAGCTCCGCATCACTCATATGATCTCTCAGATTTTGAGTTTTAAGACTCTTATACTCTTTATGTTTTTTAACAGTCAATCCCGTCCATTCTTCATGGATCAAGTTAGTCAGTATCGCAAATTCCTCGCTCTTTTTCACATCATGAGTCGCCCAGTAGTCCGTCAGCTTATTTCTCGTTTCCTGCCCCATCATTCTTTGCTGAATCCATTTTTCACTTCTGCCCATTTTTTGCCAATATTCACGCCCTCTGTTTACAGATCGCTCAGGATCAGAAATATCCAGAATTCGCTCATGTCCAACTTTAGCCAGCCACAATTTTATTGGTTCTGCTTTCGGGCTTGGCACAGATTGAATGAGTCGAAAAACTGTTTCCATATCGGCCACATCAGTTAGGTATTTTTTGCCATCAGAAGCTATCATTTTCAGTTGGTTACATTTTGTAACCACCTCACTACCCTCATTTTTCAAACGACTTTTTAATACTTTCCAGTAATTTCTAGAGTCAGCACTCTCTGTCAACACTCCCACAATATCCACCACCGAAAAAAACCACCGCTCTTTCTCTCCATCCCACACCCTACGAATGTTTCTCCCCTCAAAGATAGCTACCTTCTCCTCAAGCTGTAATTTATTCATAACTTAACTATACCAAACATTACCCGAAAACAAAATACTATTCCAGTAACCGTTCAGGGTTTGACAATAAAAACTATGTAATCGCGAGTTTTGACTTCTATAGATACCCCGAAGTGGGTACAAACCGTGGCGATCCATCCCTTTTCTGGATTGCCGCGCTACGCCCCGCCTGCCGGACGGGCAGGTCGCAATGACGAACTGTTGGTAACTCGTGAATGGTTACTATTCCATCACAAAATTGAGCATCCGATCTTTCACATAAATTGTTTTCAAAATCTTTCCTTCATTCAAGTATTTAGCCACTTTTTCCTCCAGTTTGGCCAAGGTAACTACTTCGGATTCTTCGGCACCGGCGGCTACTTCTATCACTGCTCTCATTTTTCCATTTATCGCCACCGAGACTTTTACTTTTTCATCCACCAGATATTTTTCATCGACTTCCGGCCATGGCTGACCATGAAGACTAAACTCTCCTCCAATTTTTTCCCACAATTCTTCCGCTACAAAGGGAGCAAACGGTGCCAATACCTTGATCATCGAACCCAAGTCATCGGCGTTTACCCGAAAACCTGGTTTCGACAAAGCGTTTACTGTCTCCATCAGTTTCGCAATCACCGTATTAAACTTAAAGGCCACCAGATTTTCATCGGCTCGTTTGATTAGTTTATTAAGTATTCGTTTACTTTCAACGTCCGATACTGTATCTTTCCCGGCATATGTTCCAATCAAGTTATAGAATTTTTCGATAAATCTTTTGACCCCAATTAACGATCTCTCGTTCCAAGCCATAGTCGCATCAAACGGTCCCATGAACATAAGATAGGTTCTGAGAGAATCGGCTCCATATTTCTCCACAAACTCGTCTGGAACAATTACATTTCCTTTACTTTTACTCATTCTGTTCCCATCCGGACCAAGGATCACTCCGTGAGATACCCTTTTCTTGTATGGCTCCGGAATATTTTTTGGAACAACTCCGAGATCCCACAGGAACTGGTAAATAAATCTCGAATAAAGTAAATGCAATGTATTATGTTCATCTCCACCCACGTAAACATCTACCGGTAGCCAATACTCCATTTTCTTTTGGTCCGCTAAAACGTCGGTATTATGTGGATCACAATAGCGTAAAAAATACCAATCACTTCCGGCCCAATTTGGCATCGTATCAGTTTCTCTTTTAGCTTTACCTCCGCACTTCGGACAGGTTGTTTCCACCCATTCCTTAATATTGGCTAAGGGTGACTCTCCCGTATCGGTTGGCAAATATTTTTCCACTTCCGGTAAAACCACCGGTAATTGTTCCAACGGAACAACTTGCCACCCTCCCTGTAGGGGCGGACCCCCGCGTCCGCCCGTATCCACCACGTCCATCGCACAATTCTCACAGTAGACCATGGGGATAGGTTCTCCCCAGTAATGTTGTCTGGAAAATATCCAATCTCTCAAGTGATACGTAACCGCTTTATCTCCCACACCCCTTCGTATCACCTCACCAATCATCTTTTCATCCGGTATGTATTCATCATCAACCGGCAACTTATATTTCAAAGCAAATTCCTTATCACGCTCGTCATGGCTCGGTACCGCCATAATCGCTCCGGTTCCGTAGCTCATCAGTACATAATCAGCTGTCCACACCGGTATTTCTTTTCCGGTAATCGGGTTAATCGCAGTTAAACCGGTAAAGACTCCACTCTTTTCTTTTGTCAGATCAGTTCTCTCTATCTCAGTCTTGTTTTTAATACTTGCCAAAAACTCTTCAATTTTCTTGAGTTCTTGAGTTCTTGAGTTCCTGAGTTCTTGAACAATTGGATGTTCTGGTGCGAGCACCAAGAAAGTTGCCCCCTCTAACGTATCCGGCCTGGAAGTAAACACCTCGATCTCATCAATATCGAAATCTGCTTCCTTGCTGTCATTCCCGACCTGATCGGGAATCCATCCAATTATTTCCTTATTCTTAATTTTAAACCTGATCTTTACCCCCTCCTTTTTCCCAATCCAGTTTATCTGCGCCGCCCTTACTTTCTCGATAAACTCGGTATCGTAAAGCCCATTAATTAGTCTGTCGGCATAATCCGTTATTTTTACCACCCACTGGGAAATAGTTCTTTTTTCCGCTTCAGTACCACATCTCTCACACTTTCCGTCAATTACCTCTTCATTAGCCAGACCAATTTTATCTTTCGGACACCAATTAATCGGCATTTCTTTCTTCTCAGCCAATCCTTTTTCGAATAGTTTTGTGAATATCCACTGTGTCCATTTATAGTATTCCGGCGAGGTCGAATTAATCTCCCTATCCCAGTCAAAAGAAAATCCCAAATTCTTCATCTGGTATCTAAAGTTATCAGTCACTTCTTTGGTTATTTCTTTAGGGTTTTTTCCACTCTTTATGGCAAAGTTCTCTGTCGGTAGCCCAAAAGCATCCCACCCCATGGGAAACATCACATTCTTTCCCTGCATTCTTTGGAATCGAGCATAAACATCAGCCGCTGTCATGGCAAAAGCATGCCCTACATGTAGTCCCGATCCGGAAGGGTAGGGAAACTCGGTCAACATATAAAACTTTTCTTTATCGTTTTCCACGTCTATTCCTCTGTAACCTGAAAATTCCTCATACTTCTGCGCCCATTTCTTTTCTATCTTTTTAAAATCATAGCTCTCCATATGCGTAATTTTATCACCCCCTTCTCCGCGTGACACTGTGGCACTGTGACACTATTCATTTATAATCACCTCAATGCAAACTGTGGTCGACGGCGTTCTGACAAACTACGAAGTATTCAACGCCAAACAGGCTGACACCCTCGTTATCCTTCATGGTTGGGGCTCATCCCTCAAGTTCTGGATCCCAATTGCCAAACAACTAGACCCTGATCTACGAATCATCCTCCTCGACCTTCCTAGTTTTGGTTCCACAGCTCCCCTACCGAACAACCCCAACATCCCCGAATACACTTTATTTGTCAACGCGTTTACTAAAAAATTAAAACTCAGCCGTTTCACTCTGTGCGGTCACTCATTCGGTGGTCAGGTCACACTAGATTATGCCCTCAAGTTTCCAAGCGATTTAAAGTCAATTATTCTTATCTCTCCAGCAGTCGTCAGAGAAAGGTCCAAATCGGCTAAATTCAAGATTCTTCTGGCCAAAGTTCTTCGTCCCCTCTTCTCCATTCTACCCAAACACAGTTTCGAGCGCTTTTTGGGTTGGTATACTCCCCGAGACTACAGCAACTCGACCGAGTACCAAAGACGTGTTCTCCAAAAGATTGTCGTTTACGATCTTAAACCTTTCCTCAATCAGGTCAAAGCCCCTGTCGATATTATTTGGGGCAGTGAGGATTTTGTTATTCCCTATATGGGCAAATATCTGGCCGAAAATATTCCGGACAGCCATCTCCATGTGATTTATGGTACCAACCATCTCATCTACCTTACTCATCCCAAACAACTAATTGAAAATCTAAATCAAATAATCGACCTCCAGTATGCTTAACCCCATCAAAACACAGCTCACCATTCTCCAACAAGAAGGCTACTCCACCGGCAGGTTTCTTAAGTGGTGGCTTACTCATCCGTTCACTTATTTCGTCTCCACCAAAAAACCCTTAGCACTAACTCAAAAAGTCAGACGTCTAATGGCTATCTCCTACATCCTCTTTGGATTACTACTTCTCCTCTCCATCATCTATAAGTTTTTTATTGTCTTTCCCTTTTCTGCCATCCTCTTTTTCATCGAGCCCTTTGTCTTTCTCTTCGCCGCCATTCTTATCATCACCCCTTTCGAAAGAATTCATCGTCGAAGGACAATCAACCGTATCAGAAAAGAAGTTCTCGGCAGTCCAGACCTTACCGTCATCGGCATCACCGGCTCTTTTGGCAAAACTTCGGTAAAAGATTTTCTTTTCACTATTCTCTCCGGTTATCAAGAAACCCTCAAAACTCCGGAAAGTTACAATACCATTTTTGGCATTGCTAAGGTTGTCGATTTTGAATTACTCAAAAGAACCAAGTTTTTTATTTGCGAAATGGGAGCGTATATTTGTGGAGAAATTGCCGAAATATGTCGCATGGTACCTCCCAAGTATGCTATTCTGACCGCCATTGGTACTCAGCATCTCGAACGGTTCAAGAATATTGGCAACACCACCCTAGCCAAATTCGAATTAATAGATGCCGTCAACCCCTCCAATGCCTTAGTCAACCTGGATAACACCAACATTGCCAGTTGGATTACTCTGCCCCGATACAAGAATGTCAAGACCTATTCTCTTACCAACTCTCAAGCGGATTATTACGTTAGTGGTTACTCTCTTTCTTTCCAAGGTCTAAGGTTCACCCTAGTTCACAAAGATAAATCCTACTCCTACTCCTCATCTCTTTTTGGTACCAGCAATCTTTACAATCTCACCGCCGCTATTTCGATGGCCATGATGCTCAAAGTTCCGAACAACATTATTTCCCAACAAGTGACCAAAATTTCTTCATCTCCCCACCGCTTGGAGCTCAAGAAAATTAATAAGGCCACTCTCATCGACAACGCTTTCTCCAGTAACGAAGAAGGTTTGACTTCTTTGATCCATGATCTCTCCAAACTGCCAGGGAAAAAAGTCCTCATCACTCCCGGCATTGTCGAGCTTGGTCTTAGAACTGTTGAAGTCCATCAAAGAATCGGCAAACTCGCCTCCGGCGTTTTCGATAAATTCATTCTCGTCGGCAAATCCCTCCGTACTCTCAGTTTCGAACAAGGCCTTTTATCCTCCCCTGTAGGGGCGGACCCCCGTGTCCGCCCGATACGCGGCAATCCAGCCCAAGAACCTGTCATTCCCGACCTGATCGGGAATCCATCTGGTAACATCCACGTCTCCTATATCCCCAACCCCACAAACCTCTGGCCCTTGATTGACGAACTATCCAAGGAATTCGATTGGATACTACTCGAAAACGACCTCCCCGACATTTTCTAATTTAAACCACTATCTGTCATTCCGGACTTGATCCGGAATCCATCAAAAAAACTCCAATGTCATAGCGAGGTACCCCGCGGCAATCCTGTATTGAAAACTCTCACCATCACATTTCTGATCTCATTGATGAGCTATCAGGAAAAATTGCTGAGCTACTTTCCACTCCTTTTGTGTTGTTTTGCAAGAATTCTTAATTCTCTGTTTCTTTGTTTTTTGCTTGCAGCTACATTTTTAGTAGTAAAGCGATCCATTAATATTTTAGCTTCTTCAGCATAGTTTATATCTTTGATTGACGGAATTCTGTATGACATTACCGTATGGCCGTTTGCCTGAGTAACAGAAAAATCTCCCAATCCTATGATATCCATACCTATTAACATTTCAGGTTCTCCAACTAAATCTGGAGTCTCAAAAGCTACGATGTCGGTTACACACACACCATTAGGTAGAAAAATGTCAACATAATAAACATTTGCTATAACTTCTCCACTAATACCTGCGACTTTCCTTTTAGAAAAAGGCAATATTCCTAAATCACCTACAACCTTACTAGTAATAACACAATTAGTTGCTCCAGTATCCCAAATTGCTTTATATCTATGCGAATGGACTTTGCGTAAATTTGTAGTAGGTATAGCTATTCCCACCTCATTCACTAGTGTATTAGCCTTACCTGAAAAAGTTGTAGTCAATGCCTGAAATTCCTTGATTGCCACCTTTAGTTAAAGATGGCTCTGGTATGAAAAACAGCGACATCTTCTTTCTTCTCAGACAGACATTGCTGTATAAGGAAGGTACCCAAGGAATATTGAGAAATTGCAACATCATATGCCTCTTTTTCAGTATTGTAGGCACCTTTGACCTCTGAATCCTTTATAATTATGTGCTTATTGGGATATTTTTTTACAAGGATATCCCGATTTTTTTCAAAATATTTATATTGGTCATTCAATAAGTCAGACATAGCTGAATTATACCATCCAAGCAAACAGTTGATGGAATTGGGGAAAATATGCAAAATATCCGCTTTTATCTCCCGCTATCAGATAACTATAAGATAATCCACTTTTAAACCTTTCCGCCCTTCAACCCCAGGTTTGCGAACCCGGCCAAGATATTACTTTCAAACCAAGGCAAGGTTAACTAGTCTAGTCACCAGTTCCTCAAAGCTAAACCCACTGGCTGCCCAGAGATAAAAGGCGAGCGATCCCGGCATGGTATTTATTTCGTTAAAATAAATCTTGCCGGACTTCGAAACCATATAGTCAACTCTCGCAATTCCCTTTCCACCAATAGCTCGAAAATAAGCCTTGGTAAACTTCTCAATTTTTCTAATTAATTCTGGTTTCACGTCGGCAGGAATAAGTCTCTTGGCACCAGCCATACCTTTTTGTTTTACCTGACCTTCATATTTATCAGAAAAAGATAATACTTGACTGCTGGCCACAGGGTGCTCCGTCATCGATACTTCATAGGGCCCATTTCCCATGATTGAAATATTCACTTCTACAAAATCACTGAGAGCTTCTTCAATTATTACCCTTCGATCATAGCAAAAGGCCACTTCCAAAGCGTCGTCCAGACCTTTTTCTTTCTCCACTCGCGATAGACCTATACTAGACCCTAGCCCTATAGGCTTCACCATCACTGGATATTTAATCTCTTTTCTTTCCGTAGCCGTCATTTTTTCTCCTTTTATTACCAGTCTGTCAGCCAAGACATCAATCCCTATCGACTTGGCGATTATCTTAGCCAAATATTTATCAATCTTCACCGCACTTGCCGTCACCCCACAACCCACGTAAGGAATACCAGACATCTCAAACAATCCTTGCAGAGTTCCATCCTCTCCGCCCCGTCCATGAACCACAGGGAAAATGACATCGGGCTGCTTCTCAGTCATGCCAAAATTCCACAAACCCTTTTGAAGTACTCCTCGTTCCGCTTCAGGTGAAAGAATGATTTCTTTGGCTCCACTGAGGAGCTTCTTATTGTTTTGGTACGACTTGGAATCCAAGAATTTGTCATCCCCTAAATACCAGCTCCCATTCTTACTGATATAAACCGGCATCACTTCAAAGCCTGCCTTTTTCAGAGCGTGCATCACTTGCCAAGCCGTCACCACCGCCACATCATGCTCCGGGCTCACTCCACCATATACCACCATCACTTTTTTTGGAATCATTGTTTCATTTTAATACACTAATACTCCTCTGCCGGCAAAGAATCTTTTAAAATCTTTTTCGGCTATTTCATAGTTTTCTTGGGACTCACCGTATAAACCCGAAGGATTATGCAAAATCAGGGTTCTTTTTTCTTCATCAAATCCAGTAATCAACACCAAGTGCCCCCCTTTGTACTTGGGA
>Ga0075809_120_pt1 | contig 18904 bp, 17 predicted proteins | sample RifGroC2_FD_68269 | JGI IMG/M metagenome (GOLD analysis project Ga0075809, IMG submission 68269) | Microgenomates (Collierbacteria) bacterium GW2011_GWC2_44_18
CGTCCGACACCAGAGTTTGTTCCGGCAGTTTCAGACCGTTCTCTTCCATGACTCCCAGATTAAAAACATAACCGAATAAGTCGAGACCCGAGGTAGCCGCCGCTTGCGCTTTCGTGTCTTCGTAAAGAGTGCCGAAACGGTTCAGCTCGATGATCGGCTGGGGGAGAGCCAGGATGTAATCCAATAGCCCCGATTCCTGAAAAATAATTTGGAACATCTCGGGCAAAGTGTGAGAAGCGGAGCGGGAGTTCCACGACACCAGCAGGCCAAAAGTCTTGATCAGCTCATCGTCAATCTCCGGATTCGCGTCCTGCAGGGTGTCCATCAAAGATTCGCGGTTCCGGTGGGCGTAACGCGCCGCCCGCAAAATGGCCAGCGGTTTTAAGCCAAGATACGGATAATTCAAAACGGTAAAGAGATCGATATCGTCCACCGGTCCGGAGAGCCCCGTCACCACTTTCAGAATGCGCAGGAACTGCGATACCAAGGGAGTTTTCAGGACATCGGTTCCACCTTCCAACCTATACGGAATATTTTTTTGTTTGAAAAGATTAATCAGGTTATCGATATCCCGATTCTCTTTGACGATCACCGCGATCTCTTCTGCCGGGATCCCGGCTTTTATTTTCTTCTTTATCGACCGGCAGATGAACTCGTCTTCCAGAATTGATGAATTGAACTTCGCCGTCTTCACCGGCACGTCCCGGTACTTCACCTTCGGCACCAAGGCTTCTTCACTAATAAGCGCGGCCGAAGAGGTAAGTAGGGTAGGTGTCGAGCGGTAGTTGTCCGTCAGCTTTATTTGGGTAAAGCCGGGGAATCTTTTCCGAAACTGCAACAGGTTTTCTTTACTCGCCCCTTGGAATCTAAAAATTGATTGGTTAGCGTCTCCTACGCAAAAGATATTCGCTTTCTCGCCCCAGAAAGATGACAGGGCAAACACCAGCCGATTCTGCGCCGAGTTTGTATCCTGATACTCGTCTACCAGAATGTACTGAAAATTTTCTTCGTACTGCTGAAGGAAATCCGGATCCGACTCGAATGCCTCCACCACCCAATTGATCATGTCTTCGAAGTCGAGACGCCCGATGGCCTTTAATTTTTCCTGATATTTTTCGTAGATGAAAAGCAGATCGGTATTTTTCCGAACCAGAGTCTCTTTTTCAGTCCTCGCGGTCTTCGTCAGGCCCTCTTTCTCCATCGTAAACTCCTCCGTTACTGTGGTAACAAGCTCCGCAAATTTTTTCAGAGTAATGCCCTCCCGTTTGAGGATCGAGATCGCGCCGATGATATCTTTGGTGTACATCTGGGGCGCATTCACCGGTTTCAACAGTTCAAATGTATTCTTCTCCAAAATATCGTTGATGATATTCACCCGCTCCAGCTCGGTCACGTTTTGCATCCCTGCAGGCCGGGCGAATCTGTCCGGATTGTCACTGATGATCTCGTTACACAGGGCGTGGAAAGTGCCGATCTTGACGTAGTAACCGTCCTGACCAATGAGACCGATGAGACGTTCCTTCATCTCGCGCGCCGCCGCATCGGTATAGGTAAGGGCGAGAATCGAGGAGGGGTCGGTATCCGTTTCTTTCAGGATGTTGGCGATCCGCACCGTCAGCACTTGTGTCTTCCCTGTACCCGGTCCGGCCAGTACCAGTACCGGACCTTCGATACTATCGACGGCCAGTTTCTGGGTCGGATTTAATTTTTGGTAGGCAGATTCGTATGCAGCTGTTACAGGCATGACTTATTGTATCTCGTTATATCATAATCTTACCTATGGATATCGTAGCGGCTAAGAAACATCTCCAAAAAGATCCCCTGATTAAACCACTTCTCCAGAGATACTCGATCGAAGCAAAGGGGCTGTCTCAGGATCTGTTTCGTGATCTCCTGAAGTCTATCATCGGCCAACAGCTCTCTGTCAAAGCCGCCAGTACTATCATAAATAGATTCATAGACCTTTTTCCTGACCAAAAGAATATTAAACCGGAAGATATCCTAGCGAGAGATGAAGGATCTCTCCGATCCGTCGGTCTTTCCCGTCAAAAAATCTCTTACCTCCGATCTCTTTCCGAGTTTATTGTTTCCGAAAAAATCATCTTGGCTACACTCCCGGATCTACCGGACGAACAAGTGATTTTCCACCTTACCCAGGTCAAAGGTATCGGCCGCTGGACGGCCGAGATGATGTTGATCTTTTCCTTGGGTCGGGAAGATGTTTTTTCGGTCGGGGATCTGGGTCTACGGACCGCCGTCTCCCGCATCTATGGAGTGGACCGAGAGGATAAGATTAAAATCGAAAAAATATCTCAAACGTGGAGCCCTTATCGATCTCTCGCCAGTCTTTATCTTTGGCAGAGTCTTGATAATAAATAGTTGCTATATTTAATCCATGTCCAATAAAGAAAACGATCGTAACTTGGAAATTAAGACCCCGGAAGGATTTCTGCCGGTCGTCAACCCCGAAGTTTTTGAAACAAAAAACGGTCTGGTTTATCTTCAATCTCCCGGTGTCGCTGTCATCTCGGTTCCGGCAGTAGACTTGCGCGGTCTACAAGGTTTTCTGGACGGATTCCCTGTGGAGTTGGGCTTCAGTGACTTTTTGAAAGATCCGACACCTTTGCCCTCTGCCGAAACGCTCTGTAAGTTTGCCGGTCAGCTTTGTTACGAAAGTTTCGGTCCCAATCGCACGGTCAACGAATATGCCGTTAAATATTTTGAAAACATTATGGAGTCCGGTTGCTCTGGTGGGGAATCTCCCGCAGTCTGACTCACGAGCTGGTCCGGCACCGCGCCGGTTTCGGCTTTTCTCAAGTCTCTCAAAGATATGTCGGCGGCAAGACCTTAAGATTCGTTGAAAGACCCGAGTATGCCGGGGACCCCTATCTGCACCAATTGTTTGAAGATAGGATAGACCGAACTCAGCAGGAATACGAAGCCATGACCGATTATTTGGTAGCCAAGCAAAAAGATGGTACCGAGATTCTTGGTGCCGAACACAAGACCGATCTCCGGAAAAAAGTCCGCCAAGCGGCCAGATCACTTTTACCAAACGAAACCGAAGCACCGGTAGTGGTCACAGCCAATGTTCGTGCCTGGCGCCATTTCTTGAACACGAGAGGCAGTGAACATGCCGAAACGGAGATTAGGCGGGCGGCCTTCGAGAGCTATCGCTGTCTCTCTCGAGTAGCCCCGCTTCTCTTTGGGGACTTTAAGGTTGTCCATCTCCCCGATGGTACACACGGACTTTCCACCCCTTTCCCCAAGGTCTAATAATCTTGTTCGGTATATAGTAAAAGTATGGATACATCTTCCACCGTTTCCTGGTACCAAACTTTACTAAAACCCTCATGGGCTCCGCCTTCGTGGTTATTTGGTCCCGTCTGGACCATCCTCTATCTTCTCATTGCCATTTCTTTTGGCACCGTTTTCTATCGGGTTTACCGGAAAAAGCTCAAATCTAATTTCGCCATTCCTTTTGCCCTGAATTTATTATTTAATTTTGCTTTTACTCCTCTTCAATTCGGATTGCAAAACAATTTTCTGGCCGCAATCGATATTCTACTCATCCTAGTCACTCTCGTTTGGGCCATGAGGATAATTTATAAGAAGATTCCCTGGGTTACCCTGATCAACATACCCTATTTGCTCTGGGTCTCTTTTGCCACCATTCTCCAGCTAACCGTCACCTATCTCAATCTTTAATTTTTCCGAAGCCTTTTTGTGTCACGATATCCATATTCGCTGTCAGATCTTTCTATAATAAAAACTGCATGAAAATCACGTTCCAAGTGAAACCAAAGAAGAAAAAGGCCTACGTCGAAAAGGCGGGCGTCGATTATTACATCGTTTCTATTACCGAGCCACCGCCAAAATGAAAACCTTCCTAATCCCCGACGAGCTGAAAGATTTTGAAATTCTTCCCAAACAAAAAGATCTCTTTAACTAAACGGCCCGCGCAAGTCTTCCGGCATCAGCTTCGCGATCTCTGACATGGCCTCTATCGCGGCCAGTTTAGAGTCACCCGTTGAAATTAAAAATGGCTGCCCGACCATCACCTCTATCTCCTTGTTTCCCTCTTCCCAAATTGCCACCGGCACCGTCGATATTCCTACTTTAGTTGCCAGCACGGCCAGTTTCCCCGACCCGTCATGATAGGTATCCACTCGTGATATTGCCCCTCCGTCTTCCACGTGTCCTTCGGGCGAAATGACCACGATATTGTTTTCTTTGAAGGCTCTCATGATTTTTCTAACTGCGACCGTTCTTCCGGATACAAAATCTTTTCGGTCTTCCGTATTGGGAACCGAGATAATATTATTCGAATACATTTGATGAAACCTTCTGATGAGCGAGACTGATCCAGGCACCGCTCTCTTTCCCACATAGTTTTCTGTCATCATCGGAATCTCCGAACCCATGGCCAGTTTTATTTGTTGTCCGCAATTTTCATTTATGCCCACTATTAGTTTCAACATCGCCGGCAATAAGGTGTCCATATTCGGATGGTTGAAAACGATCAAACATCCCACATTTCTTGGAACATTTTCTAAACCCATGAGATTCACCTGGTTTTCCGCTTCCAACTCTTTTAGTAGCCTTTTGGCGTCAAGCACTATGTCTCTTCCCGTTTCTCCTTTCATCATTCCGGCGATCAACTCCTTCACCAATCCGGCTCTGTAGAAAGAGCCAACAATTTCCGGCAATTTCCCCAGCTCTGGTGCAATTGGCATATGTTTTGTAGATCTAATGATATCAAAAAACCGGGTGCTCATGACACCCGGAATAATTACTTACGGAAAAGCCACTTCCAGTCTCGCCGTCTCCAGCGCGATCTTGGCCTTTTCCACACCTTCTTTAAGCCTTTCCGGCAGACCACCAGGGAAGAGAAGATCCACCATATTCGGGTGGATCCATTTCAAATGGTGAGTATCCAGCCACCGTCCGGCTCGAGGAACCGCCACCGGCTCCGTCCCCCAGATAGAATACCCCATTCTTTCCAGAGCTTTTCTGGAGGCTTCATTCTCTACCCTCACCGAACTGCGGATGGTGAAACAGTTGAGGTAGTCGGCCGCAAACATGGTTCTTCCCAAATGTGTGGCAGAGGCTACCCCCTTACCCCACCAAGTGGAGTCCCAAATGATAATACCGGAAGAACAAGAATTGTTTCTTCCGGATAAATCATGGAGAGCCGTTACTCCTATCACCACCTCAGATCCTTGTGGCTGGATTCCCCAGACACAACTATCCGGATCTTTACGGTTCTTTTCGTACCACTCCATCTCGTTTTCGAGAGTCTGGGCGAATAGCCCTTTGGTATACATATGGATCTTCATCGAAGAAAAATGTTTGACGAGCTCAGGCAGATCGTCCTTACTTAACGCCCGGAGCGTTACCTCCTGACCCTTGTGAGAAATCTGCATCGTTACACCGTACATGGTTACCTCCAAGCAATTTAATGTTCCGGCCTAGCTCACTACTCATGAGATAGTAAGTTTGGCCGGTTAAAACTCCAAGTGGGCAAAAAAACCGAAAAAGCCTCCACTTGGAGGCTTAAACAGCAAACTAATTGGTGCGTTTATGCCTCCGTTGGGGTATCAAAACAGACACCCATTTCCTGGGTAGCCGGTTTTGAAGCAATAAGGCACAAATTTCTAAACATAAATGAATTATACCACACTATAAGCCGAACCCTGTCTTGGAGTAGAATAATTTCATGAATGTCCGCCTAGAAAAATCTTGGAAAAACTTACTTAAAGATGAGTTTGCCAAACCATACTTCAATGATCTGGCAGCATTTGTCCGCCATGAATACCAATCCGGCACTGTCTATCCACCTCCCAAGTTTATCTTTAATACTCTCGATAGTTTGCCTGTAGATCAGGTCAAGGTAGTTATTCTTGGCCAAGATCCGTATCATGGACCTGGACAAGCTCATGGACTCTCTTTCTCGGTTCTTGATGGGATCAAACCACCACCCTCTCTGCAAAATATTTTTAAGGAAATCGAAACTGATCTGGGTCATCCACACCACGCTTCTGTTAATCTTGATTGCTGGGTCAAGCAAGGTGTGCTCCTTCTCAATGCCACCCTTACTGTTCGAGCTAATCAGGCCGGCTCTCACCAAGATAAAGGCTGGGAAATTTTTACTGACGCCATCATTCATGAGTTAGCTAAACAAAAAGATCATTTGGTCTTCATCCTTTGGGGAAATTATGCCCAGAAGAAAGGCTCTTTCGTTGATACCGGCAAACATCTCGTTCTCAAGGCTCCCCACCCCTCACCCTTTTCTGCTTATTCCGGGTTTTTTGGCAGTCGCCCCTTTTCTCAAACGAACCAATATCTAGTCAAACACGGTCTCACTCCGATCGATTGGTAGTTCGTTATTTATAGTAGCTTTTCACTTGGAAAAGCAGATATAGCGAGATCAGAGTTCCAATGATCAGCCCGAACAACTGAAAAGAAATCAGTGAGTAAACTGCGTTGACAAGCACGGAGTAAAAAACGTAGTTCCAACCCATCTTTGATCTTTTGAACAATCCAGGTATCGCAAGAAGCATCAATACCAGTCCGGCAAAGAGGAAAAACGAGGCGATAGAGAAACCGTATCCAGCTCTCGCCACTGCGTAGCCTCCATAAGGAGTACCGTACATCATGGCGTTGAATCCAAACAAAGCAAAAATTGCCGGTAACGTAAAAATTGCTCCGATCACCTCCAACCAAGGAGCAACACTGACCAGAATATCTTTAACGTTTTTAGGCAGTGCCGGTGCCTTCTTCACCAAGTACAAATCTAAAGTCTTCATCAAGCCGTCCATATTGTTTAAATAATTACTAACTATTATTTATTCTAACAGTTTCAAAAGAAAGTGGTGGCGATGTGGTAATTAGTACTATCGAGTGATACTATCTAAGAATGTCAAAGATAAAAAGTTTGCAGGGCAAATGTAGTAATCATTGCAAAGACGGTTTCACCCTTTTTATGAACGATAAGGAATCTATCTGCCTGGTTAAAGATTTTCCTTTTTTGAGAGTCGTCGGTACCGGCTCGGAAATGGTTGGTAAGAAGAAGAAAACATTTCATGTTGTCAAATGTAATCGATTAACCGAGGACGGAAGTTGTGTGAAGGTTCCTCAAAACGCACCAGCCTGGTGCAAAATCAAAGACTAAAGCCATCTAAAATAACTCCCCGGAAAACTGACCAGCTCTCCCCCAAAACGTCTCTTAAATTCCGTGAAGCCTAACCATCTTTTTTGTGGCCAGCGTTCATCGAATATTCCTTCCAGGTCGAAAAATTTGATACCACTGGACTTCGCCGTCAACATCTCTTCCCACACCAATTTATAATGTGCTCCGGAAATACGCCCCTCATTGCTTGTCCATGTCTGGTAATAGTTAGCACAGTCGGCACTGTAAATAATTAATAAACCAGAGTGATAAATATTGCCGGTTCTACTTACCACCAATCTGGCTTGACCCTTAAATCTTTTGATCAAACTACCGAGTTCCCTTTCTTTCATGGTCCAGACTTTGCTATTCTTTTTCCATAATTCAAAAAACTTCTTTTGGTCACATTCCTCAATCAGAGCACCCTTATTCTTATTGACTTGTCTTTTGGCATTTTCGGACAAATTATTCCAAAGTTCCGTTTCGCTTTTAGTTAAATCCAAGATAAATGTTTTTGTGGCCAGATACGGAAATTTACTTAGTTTGTACCCCGCCATCTTGAACCCCAGTTCGTCTTGTATTCTGATTGGTTCGATAACTGAAGAAACCGTCCTCTGCTTTCTTTTTATTCTCTTTAATTCCGCCCAGTTTGGATCGTAAGAGGATCGCTGTAACTTCATCAAGGTGAATCCAAAAAGCCCCAACGGCACGATAAAGGCATTCATTTTGTGCTTCTTGTCTTCAGAATGCACCGAAACTACTTCCCATCCTTTATCTCGTAGATAACCTGCCCACCCCTCTGTTTGCCGGATGTCTTCCATTACTTTCTCAGTTTTGCCAATAACTTCAACGCTATCCATCTGAGTTTATCCGCCAGTGTGTATATCTCGTAAAACCTTCTATTCACCACAAGATCATATGTACCCACAAACTCGGTTAACTCGCCCCCATACCCTTGTTTAAACCGGTGGAAACCATACCAGGGATCGCTTTGATCCGGCTCCGGCCCCATACTTCCCCACATATCAAACATTTTGCAACCGTGTTTCTTCCCCAGTTTGATGGCCTCCCACATCATCAGGTTACTTGCCATGACTTCTCTCTTCTCATTGCTCGAAGCTCCGTATGGATAATACAAGACTCCGTTTAACTCAAACAGTACCCAAGTGGTTAATGTCTTTCCTTCATAAACCGCTTTCATTAGATGTCCTCCACCATTCACAATCATGGTCTGCCACATTTTCCGGTGATAACTTTTACCGTGGGCAAAAAATTTCTGTCTTTTTGTTGTTTCTTCGGTCAGCTTCCAATACTCCTCAAATGCCATCTCGGAGTTGTCTTCGACTATCTTCACTCCTCTTTTTTCTGCCAGACGGACATTGTATCTCGTCTTTTGGTTCATGTTTTTCAGGATCTCCTCTTCACTCTTGGAGATGTCTAGCTGAAAAGTGTATTTGGTGAATAAAGGTTTACCGGCTCTGAAATCAAAAATTCCCGCCAATTCCCTTACTTGCTTCTGACTGGCTTCAATATCTTTTTCGTTAGGTTCAAACTTTACCATTATCGCCCCCTTTTTGCCCGCTTCTTTCTTGATTCCTTTCATCGCCTCTGCATCAGGGATGGCTGATTTTGGACAGTACCCAATATATCTCTTTATTTTGGGAATTTTGTGCCAAGTAATCTGGAAGACTTCTCGGGTCTTTTTATCATCTGCCTGAACCAATCTCAAGACTTCTACTCCGGTTTGTTTGCGAAACTCTCCCCATGACCAGGACTGCAGAGGGTGTCTCGCCAGTTTATCAAAAATTATTCTGTCTTTTTCCGTTGCTTCTCTAATCACCCTTCTATTCTACCTTCAAATAGGTATTTGCGGCGACCAAGAGTGTTAATATTTACCAGTGAGCCAGGATACTCCTAGACGACATTCAATGCGGTTGCGGGGTTACGATTATTCTCAAAATGGGGTATATTTTGTTACTATTTGTACCCAAGATAAGAAATCTTTGTTTGGAGATGTCGTTGATGATGAAATAAGGCTAAACGAAGTTGGAAATATTGCAAAAAATGAATGGCTTAATTTACCCAGACGATTTCCCAATCTCGATCTGGATATTTCGGTTATTATGCCCAATCACATTCATGGCATCATTATCGTAGGGGCACCCCTTGCGGGTGCCCGAATAAATAAAATACATTCCCAAATAAAGGAAACACATCCCCGTAATCACGCCGACAATATTGGCATCCATGTCAATAATGATATTTATTCTAATCGGGCAACCGCAAGGGTTGCCCATACTCCAATTGGAAATATAATCGGTGCATACAAATCGCTGGTATATACGACTTGTTTGAAAATTAACAAAGGAAACAAGAGATTCCAGGGAAAGATGTGGCAACGCAATTATTACGAACACATCATCCGTGACGATTATGATTTAAACAGGATCCGTGAATATATTATCGATAACCCCGCGAATTGGTCCTCGGACATATCATTTATCCCGTAGGGGCACCCCTTGCGGGCGCCCGCAAATACACCATCCACGCCGAAAAACACAGCACATCCCCGCATCCTACCAATTATCAATATCCGCAAAATCATCTTTAGCCGCTTCTTCCACTTCCCAATCTTGGACAATGATTCTTTTCTTCTCCCCGAACTCATCCACCCCGTCATTTAGTTTGTCATTCCGGGCTTGAATCGGCCGCTGGTCCCCGAAGGGGGGAATCCATCCCCCGTTTTGATTCCTTGCCTGCCCGCCCAAACTGCGTAGCTGTTGGCGGGAGTTCTTGATTCCTTGCGTTCTTTGGATGTATTCCTCCGGTATTTCCGCCAAAAATCTTGAGGGAATAGACGTATGACGACCTCCATAGGTTAGTCTGGATCTGGCAAAAGACAGTGTCAGGTTCTCCTTCGCCCTCGTCATGGCGACGTACATCAATCTTCTTTCTTCTTCCACTTCTTCCCTGCCTCCTTCGAAGATCGATCGGGAATGAGGGAACAGACCTTCTTCCAAACCCACGACAAATACCTGGAGAAACTCGAGACCTTTGGCGGCATGTACCGTCATTAAAGTGATTTTGGCGTTCGATTTTATTTGTTTTATCTCCGCTTCAGACAAGGCCGCACTTTCCAGAAACTGCGACACCGTCTCAAATTCACTGGCTACAGCCAACAGTTCATTGATGTTTTCGATGCGTGCCGCATCTTCTTCGTCTCTTTCGTCAAACTTCTCTAGATAATTTGTCACATTCATGATGTCTTCCAACAGTACACTAGGGCGACCAGGATTCTCTCCCTTGTCGGAAATTTTTTGGAGCCATTCGTCAAAAGCCCACGCTTTCCTTTTACCAATTTTTTCTATTCTCGTTCGGCTAATCTCTTCTTTGGGATTATTTAGTAGACGCAAATAGGCAATTAGATCTTTTACCTCTGCCCGGTTATAAAATCGTAGCCCGCCAATCAGCTTGTAGGGGATATCTCTTTTTAACAACTCGTCTTCAAAGGTTCGGGATTGGGCGTTTGTTCGATAAAGTATCGCCACCTCCTCATCTCTGTCAGCGATTTTTTTAGCGCTGTTTACCACGTATTTTGCCTCTTCTCGTTCATCCAGCGCTTCAAATAGACTCACCTTCTTCCCGATTTCTCGTTCGGCCGACAGTTTAAGTGTCGGATGGCTTACATTGTTACTCACCACACTGTAAGCCGCATCCAGAATATATTGGGTGCTACGGTAGTTCTTGGGTAGGCCCACGGTCGTGAGTTCAGGATAGCTTTCTTCAAAAAGTCTCAGGTTTCGGTAATCTGCCCCTCTGAAGGAATATATTGCCTGTGAGGCATCTCCAACTGCCATAATATTTTTCTTCTCCCCGGCCAGCAATTTAGTTAGTTCAAACTGGGCTTTATTCGTGTCCTGGTATTCATCTACCAATATCCATTCAAGCTTTTGATTCACTTCGTTTCTTATCCTGTCAATTTTGAGTAATTCGACCGCCTTCACCAGCAGATCATCAAAATCTACCGCATTGTTCCGGGTTAATTTTTCTTGATATGCTCGCCATACTTTGGATAGTTGGCGGAAGAAATAATCTTTGGCTTTTTGTTCTGCCATCTTTTCAGACACCAAGTCGTTCTTCATCTTGCCGATAAGAGCTAGAAACATCCCGGGTTTGTTCTGTTTTGGGTCAATAGAAAGCGACTTCAATACTTCTTTCATGGCCGACTCGGAATCGTCACTATCAAAGATGATGAAATTCTGATTGACCATCACATTCAAGCCATAATTTCTTAACAATTTGGCACACAAAGTGTGGAATGTTCCGGAAAAACCCAACTCGATTTTTCCCGCTCCCATCTTTTTGATTCTCTCTTTCATCTCCCCTGCTGCTTTGTTGGTGAAGGTCAGAAGAGCAATTTTATCCGGCTCTATACCTCTTTCTTTTATCAGCCAAGCTGCCCGGTGGGTGAGCACTCTCGTTTTTCCCGAACCGGCACCGGCCATGACCAAAATTGGTCCCTTTTTGTGAGTCACCGCCTCCAGCTGTTCTTTGTTTAATCCATTATCTTCCACTCAAACATTTTATTACATATATAATCAACTTAGTGAAATACGTCATTGGCAACTGGAAAAGCAACCAAAATATTACCGAGTCGTTGATATGGTTAGATGGCATCTCCGCTTTGCGTCCTAAATTCTCCCCCGACCTTACAGTCATTCTTTGCCTTCCCTTTACGGACATTGCTGCCTTCAATCAACGTTTGTCGGATATCGGTCTACCAATCATCACCGGCTCCCAAAATGTTTCTCATCTTCCTCCAGGCAAACACACTGGTGAGATTACCGCCAACATGCTTTGCGAACTGGTGAGCTACTGTATAGTAGGCCACTCCGAAAGACGCCGTGACTTCAAGGAAACCTCTGAAGTTGTTGCCCAAAAGACCCGTTTGCTTCTGGAAAACTCCATCACCCCCATTGTCTGTCTGGATCTCCCCTACTTGGACGAACAGATTAAGGCCTTGTTCAATCTTGATATCGATGTTTCCCGATGTTTCTTCGTTTACGAACCCATCTCTGCTATCGGAACAGGAAAACCAGTCGACCCTGTTGACGCCAATCATGTTGCCGGTCAGATTGCTTTCCTGACAGATAACACAGCCCCCATTCTTTATGGAGGCTCCGTTTCCCAGGATAATGCATCCTCCTTTGTAACTCAAAGCAAAATAGATGGAGTCCTCGTGGGCACCGACAGTCTGGAGCCGACCCTCTTTGCTGGCATTATCAGCAGCCTTTCTTAATCCAAGATGAAACTCCGTCATGTGCGCCCCGCGCGCTTAGTCATTAAATTACTCTCCCTGATTCAAAATCATTTATGGCTGTTTTTTTTCAGTTTTATACTCGTTCTGTTTTCAATCTTGGGTGTTGTTGGATACCGTTTTCTTGTCAGGCACAATGTTAATCCTCAAGAGCTTTTAAGTTTCTTCGGTTCACCCATAGAAAGCTTGGATAGTACCAACGGCATTACTAATTTTCTAATTTTGGGGATTAGGGGAGAGGGGGGGGATTCGCCCAATCTCTCTGATACCATCATGGTTGTCTCCTACGATCATACCCGAAGGACCCCCTCTATAATCAGTGTCCCTAGAGATCTCTGGGTTCCATCACTTAAAGCAAAAATAAATACCGCTTACCATTATGGTGAAGAAGCCAGTCCTGGGGCTGGTATCAAATTAGCTCAAGCGGCGGCCCTAGAAGACTTGGGTTTACCAATAAATTACACGGCTGTTATCAACTTCACTCTTTTTGAGCAAGCTATAGATCTCGTCGGTGGTGTTGACGTAAATGTTAACCCCGGATTTACTGATACGGAGTTTCCCATCCCTGGTCGGGAAAAGGATCTACCCATCTCTTCTCGGTACGAATCCATTTCTTTCTCTCAGGGACTAAACCATTTTAATGGGGCTACAGCTCTTAAATTTGTCCGTTCTCGTCACGCTGAGGGCGAAGAGGGAACTGATTTTTCTCGTTCTCGTCGGCAACAGCAAGTTATTTCGTCTCTAAGGCAAAAAATATTTACCCCCTCCTTTCTTCTTGATCAAAAAAAAGTCGACAACCTCTTGGATATTATCGGTGCCAATCTCATCACCAATATTCCCTCAAAACTATTCCCGACACTCGCCAAACTGGCTCTCGATTCTAAGGATAGTCCTGTCAAATCCGTTCCCTTGTCTATCACCCCAGACGAAAATGGGGTCACCATCCTTTACAATCCTCCCACATTCAGATTTGGCGGAGAATGGGTTCTTATACCCAAGGACAACAACTGGAATGCTCTGAAACAATACATCAAAAACCGCCTCGATATCTCCAAATAGCTTCTCCGGAACCTAGCCCGTCATTGCGAGTGATAGTTATTTCACTTTAATCAAATACGTATTGCCACTTTCAAAAACCTTTTTACCCAAGGAAAGTAATCCAATTTCGTTTATTTGATACATACCCCGCTCGTCATCCCCCACTACAATCCATCCAACGGCGTATTTTTTAAGTAGCTCCGCGATTTTCTTTGAATCACGGCTCTCATAAATTTCTCTTACATCGGATTCTCTCAAAGAGACGGATTCATATCCTCCTCTCCAGAGCCATTCGTGTACTCTCCAACCCTCAATCGTGGGTACTCCAGAAAACACCGAAATGGCATTGAAATTAGTGTAACTATCTCCCACCGCCTCCACCATATTTTTTCCATCAAAGTTTTTTCTTAAATAATTTATCACACCATATCTTGCCGGCATCACTCTTTCGAGCCATTTTTCTCCATCTAACCCTTTATACGTCTTAAAGTTTGAGTAATAATTTGGAAAAGCTACTGTCGGGAAAATCATAGTTCCGACAAAAATTACCCCCAAGACTAGGATAGACGGCCACCTCCACCACCAAAATAGTTTCCTTTCCCGGTCAAACAATTTTCCCAAGACACTACCGGCCAGCAGTCCGATCATTATCGAAGCTTGATAGGTCAACTTAAACATGGTATTGGCTCTAGGGTGATCAGGATAAATATCTTTGGCGTAGATCAATTCTGGAATCACGAGCAAAAGAATAATACAAATAGCCAGGCTCCGTATTGGCAATTTTTGTTTCCCTTTCTCCAAAAGTACTCCTACGAGACAAGTGATGACACCCCCCGCCCATAGCACCGCCAATTGCCACAAAGGCGATCTTTCTTGCACTATTTTGATTCCGCTGGAAATGGTTTGGAAATTGACAAACCAAGGGAGAGCCGTCAATACCATAAAGAGAAATATTATTCCAGCAGTTTTTATTAGGAGAATTAAATCCTTTGGCTTTCTGATAGCCATCATTAGTCCGGCGATAACTAGGAGCAGTCCATAGACTGCCACATCCCAAGTATTGGTCATCATCATTACTCCAACGAGAATTCCCATCACTATTTCATATAGTGTTCCTCTGGACTCTAACCAAAGCAGAAATACTAATAAGAAGGTTAGGACGATTGGTAAATCAATTAAATGACCATGGAGATCGGCCACCACAAAACTATATCCCGGAAACTCATGAATTGTATTGTGGATGAATCTGGTGGCATCAGCATACCAATAATCAGATAAACCTCTATGGTTGATTAGATACCAAATTACATGTGTATTCCCCGCTAATACCGTGGTAAAAGCCCCAACCAAACCTCCGATCATTCCGGCTACATGTTTCTTAGCTCCGCTGAGAAAATACGAAATGGAAAAAGAGATTGAAAGTGATAATCCGGCAATAAAAGATAAAACCAAATTATAGCCGACGGCTGCTGACGTCCCAAAGTACCTGATTACGATGCTACTCCAAAAATGTCCAAAGGAATAATAATTAATTGATTTTCCAGCCTGCCACATGTCACCGGCAGGGAGAGTCGGCGATAACAAGTAACGGTTAACAAAGCCAAAATCCATGAATTTCTCCAAGGTATCAATTTCCGGCAAGAAACTTCTGATCAGAGCTATACCAAACAAACCCACCAAGAAAAGATATTCTTCGATAACTACAATCTTCAAGGTCTCTTTAGAAATTATGATGCTTCTCAGACCACCCTTATAGACTAGCCATAAGTTACAAAGTATCAAAATGAAGGTAGTAATCCAAAGTCCTAAATTCGTATTCATCGCTAGACCAAGATTGGAAATCTCCCAAATAATGAGAGACGCCATTAATGTTGTTATCAAACGGGACAGGGGATAGCCAACATCCGGCAGTTTGCTAAATAATTTTTTCGTTAACGGAAAGCTAATGATCTGCAACAATAAACTGATAAGATAAACTCGCCCAATAATCAATAGATCTGAATAAATCATTGTTTACTCAAGTCATTTATTACCATTTTGGCTACATCGGTTCCCATTTTTACGGCATAATTTGTCCCGCGATCAAACGGATATACCATACTCATGTTTGCTAAATAGACGCCCAAACCCAATCGTGGATAGGGGATCATCCGAGAATAATTTACCGGAAATACCGGCTGAGCAAAGGGCTCTCTGAAAAGATGGGATCTCTTAATCTGTTTTTTATTAAAATGTTTATTTATCTTCTTCACAAACGGTAAATATAGTTTAATGAGCTGTTCTTTTGTCATCTTTAATTGTTTATGTCCTTCCGGCAAATAATTACCCAGATAAATCAGTCTGTTTTTCCCATAATTTTTCTTATCAATCATATTGGTGTGTTCTACCACTACGAGAAATGGGAAGTCCTTTTCCAGCACATTCATCCAATATCCCTTAATAAGTTTCTTCGATACTTCCAATATCAGCGTCTGCCCCCACAAATAATTCAACTCTGTCACCCCCACCGGTCCACCATCTCGAACATCGAGAATTCTATTTGCAATCGGCGCTGGTGTAGTTATTATCACCGCATCAAACCTCTCCCCATCAACCAACATTCCCGACCCATCTTTCTCAATCCTCTTTACCTCTACCCCCATTCTAATCTCCCCTCCATGATTTTTGATATATTCCTCCGTCTTATCGATCAGACGCGTGAATCCTCCTTCAAAATATCCGAGATTCTTTGTTCTCTTAGCCACTCGGCCCCAAAACCACGCAAGATTTACTTCGTTTACAAAAGGCCCGAATTTAGTCTTTAATAATTTATCCCAAATATCCCGATACCCTTCCTTACCCAGAAGCTTGGGTAACACATCTACCGCTCTGAACTTTTCCAAAAACAATCCGTTGGGAATTAACTTTAGTAAGCCGAGCCCCACTCCCATTCTCAGTCTGGACCAAAAACTAATACCTGAGAATTTAAGAAGTGACAACGGTGAGTCCAGCACTATCTCCTCGGAACGAAAAAAACTTGAAGTGATGGGGTGTTTGATATTTAGTGCACATCCGACTTTCTTTGAAAAATTAATTATTTCCTGATCATTGGTAAAAATGTGATGGTAAAAATTTTCCAAACTCCATCGCCATTCATTGTCTTTAAAACCCCTAGCCAATCCTCCGCATATTTCATTCGCTTCAAACAACACCGGCTGGTGGCCTTTGTCTACCAGGTAGACTGCGCTACTCAGGCCCACAAAGCCACCACCGATAATTGCAACCCGCATTGCTTTATAGAGCTAGGAGTATTCCAATAATCGCTAGCAACAGTCCGCCTCCAAAGGCCGCCACTCCCGGGAAATCAAGAATACCAGTTTCAGGAAGCACTGTTGGCTCTGCGGCCACTGCTGTTGGAGCTACTGTTGGAGCTGCTGTTGCACCTGCACACGCCGCCGTCGCAGGGCACAACTTGGTGGCACTTCCTTCACACGAATCGGTACACGTTGAGATTGTTGATGATCCAAGTCCACAAGTTGTAGGACAACCCGGATCACAAGATATCACTCCGGAAGGTGTGCATCCACACGCCGCAGCACTACAAGCAGTCACTTCAGTTCTCACAGACGGTGTCGTTAGTGATCCATCAGCTCTGGTGCATTCAGCTCCACCATTAGATGGTGCTGGGTTGTTACAAGTTCTAGTCTTTGTTCCGGTAGTTCCACAAGCAGTTGCGCTACAGGCGCCCACTTCACCCCATCCTCCGTCAACTCCACAAGCTGCTATTGCCGGGCAACTTTTTGTGGTTGCCACTCCACAAGAATCAGTACAGGTTGATATTGTTGTCGCAGCCGTTCCGCAAAGAATTGAACAGTCCGGATTACAAGTTTTTACACCTGAAGCTACACACAAGCTAATGGCAGAAACCGTACACGCAGTCGATCCAGACCAGCAAACTGTAGGTGATGTACTATCGGTCTTTTTACACAGTCCGTCAACTGGGTCACACGTCAATCCGGATACACAACCACTGGTACCACATGTCACACACTCACTCGCTCCAGGACACCAGCCCTCTGCTGGCTCTGGCAGCTTACATGGATGTGGTACAGCATCCAGACATGCCTCTCTTGCTTTACATTCTGACTTTTCAGCCGCTTTGGGTAAGCTTTCCGGTGCCGTAGGAGCGATTGGCCGCTCCTGGCTAACCTTAGACGAGATATAAATCGAAGCACCAGCTACCAAGATTATGATCAGAATTAAGAAAATCGATAGTATGGCTTTGTTTCTTTTCATTTTATCTATGGTTATTTGCTACTAACTTGACCTTCAAATTTATAGTTCCCAGCCTTCGTAATTTCATAATCACTGAAATACATTGTTAGGTGATTGGCGGCCGAATATGCTTGACCCATTTTCCACTCCGGTGTTTCCACGGCATCATCTATAAAGACTCTAAATCTAGCTTTTAGATTTGCTTTCGATCCTGTAATGGCAATTCTAATTTTGTCACCAATGTGCAGGGCATTTCTCTGGGCTACAGTCATGGGAGTTGTACTGTATCCGGTAGCTGTTTTAGCGTATAACGCTACCTCGGTACACACTCCAACTTCAGCACATGATTTCGTTCCTGGCACCACTCGAGTACCTCCACAATTGCTTGTCTGGGTCACATCTGTTCCAGTACATGTTAGAGCGGGATCCGGTGTCCAGGTTGGCACGCACGCAGCCCCCATCTTCGTAAAAGTAACACACTTAGCCTCAGGGTACGACCATTGCCCGCCATTCAAACTAAAGTAAGCATTGATCTGGATATTGGTTACCTGTTTAGCCGATCCACTTGTTCTTAGTCCAGTTCCATCCGTTTTGTTGTTTGGATCAGATAAGATCATCGGAGTTCCCCCATTGGGGCACTGAGCATTGGTTCCGGTACCGGTACAAACAACTGTTGGAGAATTACCCGTCGGGTTATTATCTGCATTATAGACAGCATAGAAGAATCCATTTACTGGTGTATTTGACTTGGAAGAAACCGTCAGAGTTTCGCCTACATTCAATATTGGTTTGTTCACAGTTGTCTCTCCAGCAACATTTGAACAATAGTAAGGCCTTCCAGCCGCAAATCGTAATCTTGTGTGGCATCATTTTCAATCGGGTCTCCCCAACACTCGATATTCGCCTGATCTGCGCCTGCAGTAACACCAGTGATGTCGGTAGAATTTGCTGTAGCATAATTAATTAATGGATTAATATCCCACCGCACCCCACAGGCATTGGCACCCGGATTCTTCTTTGGACCGCATTGACCAGGTTCCGCCGGAGGAATCCAGCCAACAGCTGGCTTATTTCCTCCTGAAGTCAGTGTCATGCTCAACGAATATTCTTCTCCAGCTACTACA
>Ga0075809_119_pt1 | contig 18800 bp, 20 predicted proteins | sample RifGroC2_FD_68269 | JGI IMG/M metagenome (GOLD analysis project Ga0075809, IMG submission 68269) | Microgenomates (Collierbacteria) bacterium GW2011_GWC2_44_18
TAGACGCGACTTCCCGAAAAAGTTTGTTCGGGATCTCCAATCTTCAACGTCAGATTTCCACTTTCTCTCGTCGTGGAAAATGGCATTGGTTTACCTTCGTCATCGGTTACGAAAATATCGGAGACTGGGTTAGAGTAGACCAGTCCTTCCCGTCTGTATTTCTCGGGAATATAGCGGAAGATGCCATGCTTCTCAGAGGGCGAAAAGTACTCGATCTTCTCGGAGATAGACAAAGAGGTGTCCTGGTTTATCTCAATGACGGAATCAAAGCTGGTGATAGCTTCTTCCGTGGGATACAGAGCCATGACCCCGGGTACTTGAAAAAGGGACAAAATAACTCCCAGCCATAAAGCGATTATCTTCATATCTACCAGTATAAATCATCGATTGACACGATATGCTATAATACCCCATATAATTCGGAATAAGGAGATGTACATGAAAATTAAGGCGTTCTCGGTGAACATATATGTGGCCGTCGGAGTTCTCTTCCTTGTGACCTCCGGTGTAGGCTTCCTTTACTCTCCCTCGATCGGACCCGTTTTGCTGGTCATCGCTGGTATCTTCGGAGGCCTCTACCTGCTCGATCGCTTCTTCATCGCTAAATAGTTCTATTGCCTCGCTCACGCGGGGCATTTTTTTGTAGTCAATCGGCCTTTGGTTGATGTAAAATACCTGATGAACCAAGACTACCTTCAGGCCGTTAAGACCCAGTTGGACGAAAAAATCTTTACCCACTCACTCGCACTTCAGGCATGTATGTCCGGGCTCTATGATTATTTTTCCGAAAACAATTTACTCGGTACGGCCGAGCCTCCCAAAGAAGACTGGCTCTTGGCCGGATTAATTCATGACATCGATTACTCCGAACCCTTCAAAGCCGAACATCCTGCCCACACCAAAGAGGCTCTAGCCAAATACGGCTTGGACCTTTCTGACTCGGTTCACCACATCGTTCTCGCCCACGCTCCCGAGTTGACCGGCGTCAAGCCAATTACCAAAGCCGACTGGTCCATTTTTTGTGCCGACTCTCTCACTGGCCTCATCATGGCCGTCGCTTACGTTTACCCTAGCCGGAAACTGGCTGACGTCAAAGTTAGTTCTGTCCTCAAACGCTTTCTCAAAGAGCCCAAGTTCGTCTCGGTCTCCCTCTCGAAAAATTCATCGAAATCTGTCTCACCTCTATGCAAAAGATGGCAGGGGAACTTAGTCTTTAGCAAATAGAGTATAATATTGGCATATATGAAAGGAACAACAGAAACCAAAGACAAAGAGGGAGAAAAAGTTTCGGATTATTGGGAACAAATGATCCTGGATAAGGGATATTCAGGGATTATTACCGTCTTCCCAAATGCAGGTGAACTAAGCATTGGTGGTTCAAAGATTCTTGTTAGACATCCAGAACAATTCGAAACACATATCCTACACAATTCTGGATTATCACCTATTCCGTCAGAATCAACCTTTGGTTTTTTATATGGTATTCTTACAGCGGCTCCGCTAAAAAAATTTCCGAATACGAACAAGCCTGATTATCTTGACATCCTTTCTGTAAATGATCTGGGTGAGGTAATGAAAAGAGTCCCTGCCCATATCCTGGATTTTGAAGATAATCTGAGAAGTGTGTGCGAACAGATGTTCGGGGTGGTCTACGAATCAACTCGAGATGATGGTTCTGGCGTACCAGTGGCCCACCTGATAATTCTTCCTAGGACATATCTTCAGGCATTTTCTCAGGATTGCCTAAACACCCCCCAATTTTGTAAAGATTTAACAGATGTCTTGCTTAGAGGTGTTGACGAAGAGCTTCCACGACAAAGACCAAATTCAATCATGGTTTTTTGTGGTAAAAAAGTGAAACAGTTTACGCTCTGAGAATACAAACAGGTCTCTAAAACTTTGCTATAATACACGAAGAAAGCATTTGAGATGGCTTCCAACCATCAAGCCCTGGCCAAAGCGGGGCAGGCTGTCAGGGGTGAAAAACCTGACCGGGTCAGCCCGTTATAGCTAAATTAAGTATTGTTAAGGTGGCATCTTCCCGATTTGTCGGGACCGTAACGCGCAAGCATTTGCGTGTTTTTTGTTAAAAATTATCAAATATAAAATGTACAATGTACAATTTAAAATAACAAACACTCTATGTTAGACATAAACTACATCCGTGACAATCAAGAAAGCCTCAAAAAAGCTATCACCAACAAACAGTTTGATCCTACTCTCGTTGACAAACTGATTGCCAAGAAGTCGAAGAACTCCGTCGCCAAGGCAACTCTAATATTGCCGATCTAAAGGGCAAGCCATCAGACGAACAAATAGCCAAAGGAAAAGAAATAAAACAAAAACTTCAAGAGACGGAACCAAGGCTTACGGAGGTCGAAAAACAATACCTCGAGCTAATGTTTCAAATCCCCAACCCTTCTGCCGATGATGTTCCAGTAGGTAAGGACGAATCTGGAAATGTCGAAGTCAAAACGTGGGGAAATATTCCAAAATTTGATTATCCCGTACTACCTCACGAAGAACTTGCCGAAGGTCTGGATTTATTAGACAACAAAAGAGCCGTCCGGATTGCCGGCAGTCGCGCCTTCTTCACCAAAAATGATTTAGTTCTTCTGGAGTATGGTCTACTAATGTATGCCCTCAAAATGATGATCGGCGAGGGTTATACCCCCATGACAGTTCCATGGATGGTAAACGATGAAGCCATGTGGGGTACGGGCTACTTTCCTTGGGGTATGGAAGATCATTACAAAACCCAAGACGGTCAAAGTCTAATCGGCACGGCAGAAGTCTCTCTTACTGCTTTCTACAAAGACGAGATTCTCAATGAAAATGACCTGCCTGTCAAAATGGTGGGCATTTCCCCCTGTTATCGTCGCGAGATCGGTTCATACGGCAAGGATACTAAGGGAATTTTTAGGGTTCATCAGTTCAACAAAGTAGAACAAGTCGTGTATACCGTGGCAGACGAAGAAGAAACCAGGAAGATGCACGATCAGATGCTTGGCCACACCGAAAAGCTATTGCAGGCTTTGGGTCTCCCTTATCATGTCCTTCTTATGTGTACCGGAGATATGGGAGCCGGTCAGCGTCGCAAATACGATGTGGAAGTTTGGTTCCCTAGCCAAAATACCTATCGTGAAACTCATTCCGATTCATACTTTAACGATTTTCAGAGTCGCCGGCTAAACATCCGATATAGAGCCAAAGATGGTACCCAAAAATTTGTCTATACCCTAAACAATACCGTCGTCGCTACCCCTCGAATACTGGGGGCAATTTTAGAAAACTACCAACAAGCCGATGGTTCGGTAAAAGTCCCGGAAATATTGGTTCCATTTGTAGGGAAGGACATCATCAAACGTGATTAAGAAAATTCTAATCATTTTATTGCTGGTCCTCGCGATCGGCGGAGTAATTTCTTATGTGTTTTTGCACAGAGATTCTTTGGCGCTCATATCACCCCTCTTTGCCGGTCAAGACCAGACAGACAAAATTTCTCAAAAAGTCAGCCAATTCCATCTGGACTTCACCAAATCAAAAGAACTTACCACCTTAGAAAAAGTTCCTCGTTACCTCGTCTACAATTCAGATACCGGACTAGTCTACTACAGTAAGGGTACGGGTATAAGGATGTCCCCGGCTTCTTTTACGAAGCTTCTTTCCGCCCAAGTAGCTATCGATTTAATTCCTCTGGATAGGGAGATCACGGTTTCGGAAAAATCGGTAGACAAAGTTCCCACCGTATTAGGATTGAAGCCGGGTGAAGTTTTGTCCGCATCGGATCTTTTGCGTGGGGCAATAGCCACGAGTGCAAATGATTCCGCTCAGGCCCTAGCCGATGGCGCCGCTAACGCTGCAAAGATCTTTCCTTCTGAGTTTATTTATTACATGAATCAAAAAGCTCAGTTGCTTCAGATGACTCACTCACATTTTGCCAATCCGGACGGGCTAGATGATCAAAATCAGTACTCAACTTTGGAGGACATTGCGAAGCTTATAAATAATGTACAAAAAAATTACCCGGATATCGTATCGGCCGCGAAGTCTGATAATCAAGACATTCAGCAGACCGCCACTCACGGCAAATATTATCTGCCCAACTGGAACGGTCTTCTGGGAGTTTACCCCGGTGTCAGCGGTCTAAAGATCGCATACACCGAAGAAGCCGGCTACTCTACCATCATTACGGCGATCAGGGACAACACACCGGTGGTGGCTATTGTCTCGGGTACCGGCTCGTATCTGGAAAGGGATCGAGCCGTCGCTGATCTGTTGGACGCCGCCTATTTAACGAAGGGTCTACCCCCGGTCCGTGTTTCTACACTTATGCTCAACCGTCATTATCAAGTCTGGGGAGATCTTGCCCGAAAAATTCGCAGTGAAATAAAGCTCACTCATGATACTGCTGCAAAATGATAATTAATAACCTTGTCATTCCCGACCTGAATGGGCTGAAAGTCCCGATCTGGTGAGGGAAATCTATATAGATAACTCAATGTCACTTCGTCATTTATTCTTTCCTCAAACCCTCAAACTACCGGACTCCAAATTCAATCATCACATTTCCATCAACCTCTACTTTCTCCAGCCCACCTTGCATGTAGATGGTTTGATCGAATCCGGCGATATTCTGACTCATATCTGGAAAACCGGTATCAAAAAACTTATCCCCAAGTATTTCATTCCCAAAACAATTTTAATTTTGGGACTCGGTGGAGGATCAAATACTCTTTTGGTCAGACGTCTCTATCCCAAAGCCAAAATCACTGCAGTCGAGATTGATCCTTTTATGGTGGAAATTAGCCGGAAATATTTTGGTACCGGCAAAATAAAAAATCTGGAAATTATTGTGGACGATGCTCTCGACTTTGCCGCCAATTTAACACCCAATAATCACTATGATCTCATTCTGGTTGATTGTTTCGAAGGCAAGTACATTCCTCACAAATTGGAGGATCTGAACTTTATGCAGCAGCTCAAAGACCATTCCCGTTATACATTGATCAATCGTATCCATTGGTACGACCATTACTTGCCTACAATCAATTTCATGAGATCTTTGTCTACTCGTTTTGTTTTTGTCACCGCCCGTACAGTTTCCAATCTCATCATTTCCCTCGTTTGATTTAGTCATCGCGAGCAAAGCGTGGCGATCCAGGCATTTAGCTATATAATCATGTCTGTATGTTTTCATTTCTAGACTCCATTCTCAATCCTAATAAAATCGAGATCGATAAGATCAAAAAGATTGTGACCACTGTCAATTCCTTGGAAGATTGGGCCAAAGGTCTGAAAGACGATGAGTTCAAGCCGGAAATCGCTCAGATAAAAGAAGAGTTAAAAGGTGAAAAAACTCTGGACGACGTCTTGCCACAAGTCTTTGCTCTCACCAGAGAAACCGCTTGCCGCACTTTGGGTATAAGGCCTTATGACGTTCAATTAATCGCCGGCATCGCCTTTCATCAAGGCAATATTGCCGAGCAAAAAACAGGTGAAGGCAAGACTTTGTCAGCGGTACCCGCTATGGTCCTAAATGCCCTCACCGGAGAAGGTACCCACCTGGTAACTGTAAATGATTATCTGGCCAGACTTCATGCTGGCTGGATGGGTCAAATATATGATTTTCTTGGCCTGACTGTCGGCTGTATTTACTCCGGGCAAGGTGATCAGCCGGCAGTTATGTATGACCGAGATTATGTAGACTCTTCACATTCAGATCACCGCCTTCACCATCTTAAACCGGTATCGAGGACCGAGGCTTACGCCTGTGACATCACCTACGGTACCAACAACGAATTTGGTTTTGACTACCTCCGTGACAACATGGCGAAGACGCCCGAGCAGCTTGTTCAGCGCCCACACCATTTTGCTATTGTTGATGAAGTCGACTCAATTCTTATCGACGAGGCTCGCACCCCACTGATTATTTCCGCTCCGGACTCAGAAGCCACCGATCAGTATGTCCGTTTTTCAGAATTAATCAGGACTCTATCCGGCGACACCGATTTTGAAGTGGATGAGAAACAAAGAACGGCCAATCTTACCGATCACGGTCTTAGGAAACTTGAGAAAATCTTAAATGTCGAAAATCTATATCAGCAAGATTATCAGACTCTTCATCACCTGGAACAAGCACTCAAAGCTCAAACTCTCTTTGTCAAGGATCGTGATTATGTGGTGAAAGATGATCAAGTGATCATCGTAGACGACCATACCGGACGCTTGATGTTTGGCCGACGTTATTCCGATGGTTTGCATCAAGCTATTGAAGCCAAAGAAGGCGTGAAAATCCAGCAAGAATCGAGGACGATGGCCACCATTTCTCTCCAGAACTATTTCAGACTTTACAAAAAACTTTCCGGCATGACCGGAACCGCCGCCACCGAAGCTGAAGAATTCAAAAAGATTTACAACTTGAATGTTTTGATTATTCCCACCAACAAACCCAACGTTCGTCAAGATAATTCTGACATTATTTACAAGACTCAGCGAGCAAAATATGGCGCTTTAGTTGCCGAAGTGGCCGAGCTTCATGCCAAAGGTCAGCCGGTACTAATAGGCACTAAGTCTATCGAACAAAATGATGTTGTCGGCCAGTATCTAAAAAAGAAACACATTCCTCACCAAATTTTAAACGCCAAGAATCACGAGAATGAAGCGATGATCATTTCCGAAGCCGGGAGACTGAATGCAGTCACCGTAGCGACCAATATTGCCGGTCGGGGTGTGGATATTATGCTTGGCGGAGATCCGCAAGGGAGAGAGCTCAAAGAGTGGCAGAAGGAAGCCGACAAGATTAAGAGCCTTGGTGGTTTACATATCATTGGCGCCGTTCGTCACGAATCACGTCGTATCGACAATCAGCTTCGTGGCCGCGCCGGTCGCCAAGGAGACCCCGGATCTACTCGCTTTTATATTTCACTCGAGGACGATATTATGCGTATTTTTGGCGGAGATCAAGTAGGTCGTCTCATGGACTTCCTTAAAGTTCCCGACGATCAGCCCTTGGAAGCAGGTATGGTCACCAAGGCAATCGAAACGGCTCAAACCAAAGTCGAGTCTTTCTATTTTGATCAACGGAAACATTTGGTCGATTACGACGACGTTATGAACAAGCAGCGTCAAATCTTCTACGCCCGACGTCACAATCTCTTAACCGGCGGATCGGAGGCGGTTACCGCTCAGGTCGACCAAGCTCTAGCCAAAGAAATTGATTATCTTTCCAATATTTACGCCGCTTCCGGTATTGATAAAGTCGAAGCCGACCAAATCGGCAAAGAGTTCCAAAGTATCTTGCCCCTAGATCCACGATCCGCCGACTCACTGGAAAAAAATCTGGTTGGCAAAACCGGGGAGGACGTCAAAGAAATGCTTAGCAAAATAACTCTTCAGGCCAGAGCCGCCCAACAAGAGCGTTTTGGCAAAGAGGTCCTTCCTCAAGTGGAGCGATATGTTTTGTTGGAAACTTATGACGAGCTTTGGATGAACCATCTCGATGCTATCGACAATCTTCGAGACGGTATTGGTCTGCGTGGCTATGCCCAAAAGGATCCTCTGGTGGAATACAAGCAAGAATCTTTTTCTATGTTCGAAAGCTTATTGTCGCGCATTGATTCCACCGTGTCTCATCGCATATTCCGAGTTCAGATAAATATTCCTCAGCCGGTCCAGCGCCGCACCATCGAAAAATCTGCCTCTTCCTCTGTCATTCCGGGCTCGAATCGGCCGATGGTACCCGGAGGGGTAAATCCATCCCCGTCCGGCTCCACCAAACTCGGCCGCAACGATCCCTGCTGGTGCGGTAGTGGCAAAAAATGGAAAGCCTGCCATTATCCCGAACTCAATTAACCCAAATTAATATCTACGTGGAACAAATAACAGGTACAGATATCGAAAAACCAAAAGAATTGACTGAATTGGAAAAAGTTCTTGATTCTACCGACTGGGTCAGACTTAAAACTGAACTTGAGGATGAACTTCTACCATCAGGCAATCGGGGAACGTGTGATGTTGTTGGCATGAGAATTGCAAAAACATTAAGTGACGCTGGAATGGATATTACACCAGTTCCTGTTGTCGTTCCAGGAGAGACGGGAATAGTTTCACTTGAACATAGCCACGTTGCATTTTTATTGAAACTAGGTATATCAAAATATTTAATTGATTTCACATATGGTTTTTATGTTCCAATGTTATATAAGACAAAAACAGAGACAAATATTGAAAAACCCTTCGTTATAGTACCTTATGTTGGCGCGATTCCAAAGATTGGCGGAGTAGAAATGTATCGTGCAATGTCGGATGATATGAACTTGATTTTGGCAGATGGTGTCGAAATTGAGGAGAGCCAAGACGAAGATTTTGACCAGGAAATGGAAATGATGAAGGCCTCCCTTCTCAAGTCACTCATTGATACATACAATACAGATTCAAGTATATCCATGACATTTAGTCTGGATGATTATCTAAGAAATTATGGAGGTATCGATTTGAAGGAAGAACAAGATAGAATTCCAGGTGACATAAAACAATTGATGGTTGCAGAATATTTGGAGATGAAACTTTACCTGAAGGAAAGTACTTGTAATAGAGATATTTTTCGAGAAAGATGGATCAATGATCTAAAATCACATGAGCTAAATAAACTCGTTGAAAATTGCCACAATCCCAAATAGGGATAGCTAGTTCTTGTATACTTTTCCTATGAGGAAATTAATTTGGATTGTTTTATTACTTATTGCTCTCCTTTGGATTGCCATTGCCGTATTTTGGATCGGTCCAGACATTCCTCAAAAAAATTACGACTTTCCGGCCGCTGTTCCAATAAGTCCTTCCCGAGAAGAAATTCCCGTTTTAATTTCTCCCACCGTTAAAGTTAATCTCAGTTACTAGACGCCAGAGAGGGAATCGAGGTACACTGAATGTATGAATCCCAAGAAGGGGCTAATGGGTTTGTTTATCCTGACATTTTTTCTTTCCTCTATTGGGTTGGCTCTATTGGTACTGGACGACAAAAAAGACTTATCCAGCCGTGCCGACCTTGGTTTGGTTAGTAACCTCCTCCCTGCTCTTCCAGAAGGAATTTTTGTTGAAAACGATAACATTTGGGATGGCCGGTCTCAAAAACTTCCCGTGAAGATCCAATACAATCCTTCTGTCTGGCTTCCGCCTCAAACCGACACTCCGATCTTTTACCATCAAAATCAATCGGTAACTGTTAGGGTGACCTTAGAGAGTATCGACTCCGTCAAATTGAAACAAATTCTAGGACCGGACTTTATCGCCCCCAAGCCCTTCACGGGTTCGAGGTCCGAGGTAGAAGGGTGGTCTATAACAAGTTATTCATATAAATTTTTTGGAGCCGAAAAAATAGTTGATATCTGGACAAATTCGGAGGGGATTACCCTTTTGGCGGTTATGCCGGATGTCATATCCAGAAGAGATGTCGAAGATCTTGTTTCTCAAGTTGTCTCCATAGTAAGTGTGTCGGATGTTAAAGGAGTCTCTACTCCGGACGACTCGGCGAGACTAGCCGCGACGGTCCGCCCATCTGTAGTCATGATTTTAAATAATTATTGTGCTCAAGCCAGACTAGACGAGAAGGTTTATCCTTTCTGCCTGGCTCAGTCGGGAAGCGGTTTCTTTGTCAACAAGGACGGCTATATTGCTACGAATGGTCACGTAGTCAGCAATCTTCCGGAAACGTCACTTTTTTATGGAGTTACCACGGGAGGGCTCGATGGTTTGTTGATTGACTCACTCCAAGCGTATTTTACTGCTCTCACAGGAATGCCGGTGGAAAGGTCGCTTCTTGAAGTAAAAATAAAGGAAGCACACTCAAGTAAAGAAACCATTTATCAAATGGCCGCCTTAGTAGGGGATATGTATAAGAAAAATCTCATCAAACTCGAAAACACGGTCAATAAATATTATATTCAACTGGGAAACATCCCCATTCAACTTTCCAAAACCGGTGTCAATGTTGGTTCCGGTGTTGTAACAGCTACACTGATCGCCTCGGACTACGCCGTTCCGGATCCCACACTGGGATTCACCACCTCAGATGTTGCCTTACTCAAAATCAATGGTACCAATTTCCCGGCTCTGCCCCTGGGAAAAATGAATGATATTAGTGTCGGTTCCAGTGTGATGTTGATTGGTTTTCCCGGAGTTGCTATGGGAAGCAACAGTCAGCTTCTGGACACTTCTGCAAATGCGGAGCCGACTTTCACCAAAGGGGTTATTAGTGCATTCAAACAGGCCAAAGGAAACAAGAAGAACCTAATTCAAACCGACGCTTCGATTAATCACGGTAACAGCGGTGGGCCAGCGGTTTCATCGGAGGGAAAGGTTGTGGGGTTGGCCACTTATGGACTTACCCCGGAAGAGGGCGGTGGAAACTACAATTTTCTAAGGGACATAGCAGATCTCAAGGATCTAATGGCAAAGAATAGTGTCACGGAAGAAATTGGCGGCACTTACGACACCTGGAAAAGTGGTCTGAACAACTATTGGATATCATATTTTAAGCCCGCCAAAGTTGAATTTGAAAAAGTTATCTCTTTATACCCAGATCATCCTACTGTGCAGCAATATCTTCGCGAAACAAATTCCAAAATTGGTGGTCTTGAGGACAAAACCCCTCGGTTTACAAGGGACCAAAGAAAAATATATATTGGTATATCGAGTGGTCTGATGATCTTTTCTGTGGTTATAATTATAGCGCTCGGTATTAGTAATTATATTGATTCGAAGCGTAGACGTGCACCCGTAATTCTTCCTCCAAGGATGCCATTACCTCACCAACCAATTCAAACCTTTTAGAATCCTTTCGTTATAAATGTAAAATAAAAAATAGAAAATGTTAAATATATTAATCTCGGGTGGCAGTGATGGACTGGGAAAGGCTATAGCAGTCAAACTTGCACCGGCAAACAAGGTAGTTATTCTTTCTCACAACCGGGAAAAATTAGAGATGGTGGCGAAAGAAATAAATTGTGATTTTGTGGAAGCTGACGTCACTGATTTTTCTTCATTAACTACTGCTGTTGGCACGGTTTTAGAAAAATATCAAAAGATCGATGTACTCATAAACAGCGCCGGTATTTGGATTCAGGGAGATTTGGTGGACAATGACGTCGAGCAGATCCAAGAAGTTATCAGTGTCAACACCTTGGGAACTATCTTTCTCACCAAAGCGGTCCTTCCTTCGATGAAATCTCACCAACAGGGGAGAATTATTAATATTGTTTCTCAAGATGGACTTCACGCCAAAGAAAATAGGAGCGTCTACACTGCTTCTAAATGGGCCATTACCGGCTTTACCAAGTGCCTCCAAAAAGATCTTGTTAAAGACAAAATCGGGGTAACAGGAATATATCCTGGACTCCTCAAAACCGGACTTTTTGAGAAACAAGGAGCCACTAGGAATCTAGATACTGCGCTTGACCCGATCCAGATCGCCTCTTTCGTTGAATATGTTATAAACTTATCTCCAGATGTCCTTATTCCGGATATCAGTATCAAAAATATTAACAACCCAAACAATATGAACGACAGCGGCTCTCCCCAAATAGGACTCGATCTCAATCCTGATATGATTACCCCTCAAACTGGCATACCCCAAACAACGCCAGCTTCAGTTACTCCTGTCGCCTCACCGATTACTCCTGGTGTCATCGACATTACACCAGGTGCCGGTACTTCCGACGATCTTCATCCAGATAAAATCGAAAACATTACACCGGTAGCCGCCGTTCCGACACCCACCGAACCGGCAATTTCGGAAAACCCTGTGACAGACACCGATATTCATTTGGCTGATGTTGTTCCAGCACTTTTGTCAGATGCTTCACTTCCTGGCCCGATATCTGCGTCACCTTCGAAGGTAGAGGAAGCCGCTTCTGTTTCTGTGGAATTACCGCCTGCTTCTCCCATTAATCCTCTTCATGAAGACCCAGATCTTGTCAAGCTCAATAAATAATGGGCAAGGTTATTTGGACGACCCATCTTCGAGAAAGACTCCGGCAGCGTGGGTTAAACCCAGATTGGGTCGATAAGGCAGTTCGCTTTCCTGACGAGATTAGAGCCAGTTCGACGACCGATTCTCATAAGCACATCAAAGTCATTCAGGGCTATAAAATCGTAGCGGCAGTCAAACGGCAGGGGAGTGACTGGATCATTACCTCTGCCTGGTGGAATCCCGCCATGCCTGCCGGCAGGCAGGTCTATGGTCACCCGGCACTTCAGAAAGATAAGCGTTTCTTTCTTGAGAAATGGGTAGACAAAGCCCTACGTGCTCTGGAAAAATTCATAACGAAACGGTAATGTCATTGCGAGTCTCGTACCCGAGCCGAAGCAATCCAGGATTATTCATAATCCCTGTCTGCCGGCAGGCGTGGTAATCTCCGACTAGTTAGTCATGTTCAGAGTCTCTCCATCTTTCGAGGGAAATATTTTATCGGTTCCTGCCTTTATTTTTAAATATTCTTCACAACGCAGTCGGGCAAAAACTCCCTCTCTTTGTTCATTCGGGCACTCGGTTATGAGAGCCATGCCAAAAAAAGTCATACTGATAATTACCATCGAAAAAACCGAAACCCCTACGATTCTATATTTGTAATAGACGTCGTCCAATACAATTTCCCCCCAACCATCTACCAGGTGGTAAAACCATTCCGAAAAAGCCACCAAAAAAATAATTGCAACTATGACTCCAACCGCTATAGGCATCTGCATACTAGACCCATGTTATCATAGACTTATGGATACCATCATGGAAAAAAGGTTGTCGGAAGCTAACGATTTAAGAGAGGCAGAGAAATATGGCGACTCTGCTAAAGTATATACCGAATGTCTTATTGATCTGATCAAGAACGGCGACCAAACTGGCTTAATCCATTGTTTGGGTGGCCAGAGTCTGATTTACAAAATTTTAATTAGATCGAACAACTCACCAATTTACCACCAACTCACGCTTTCCTTTGCGAAAGGGGCTCTCGATGTGGCAGAAAGTAATCTAATTAATTTAGACGGCCGAGTTGTGGCTATCGCTTATCGTTGTTATGGAGATGCATTGCTTATGGATGATAAGCCCCAAGCGGCATTGCCTTATTTTGAAAAAGCTTTTTCCATCACTACTGCAGGCATTCCGGAGAAAGGTAATCTAAAAGCACACATTGGCGGTATAAAATATCTTTTAGGTGAAAAGGAACTTGGTAAAAATATTATAGAAGAAGCTCTAGCAGACATCCGTACCGGTGACCCCTCCGTAGGCGCCTATAGGACCTGGGAAACTGGTTGCTTGAATGGTTTGGCCAAAATATATGCCATAGAAAATAATCCAAATAAAGCCACAGACACCATCAAACTATCTTTAGAGATCGCCACCGATCACAATTTACCAATTCGCAAAAGAGAAGCCGAAGAAATATTGGAAAAGATCTCCTCCGGTAAAATAGATTTTTCGATATAATTGACCAATGAAAAAACTTCTTCCGATAATATTTGCTCTTTTTTTAGCCGGTTGTCAGCTTTTTCCCGCTCCTGCGCCCTCGTCAATCAAATTATCCGATCCGAAAGTTTCCATCATCACCCCGTCACCGACCATTATTAATACTCCCGAATTAACACCTACAACCATGTCTACACCCTCAGCCAAAATTACCGAGGCGACCGCCATTATCAAAACCAGCAAAGGCGATATTACTATTGAGCTTTTTCCAAAATCTGCTCCCAAGACCGTCACCAACTTCATCGGCTTGTCCAAAGGAACTATTGATTGGACCAATCCCAAAACAGGCCAAAAGATTTCCGGCAAACCGCTTTACGAGGGCACGATCTTTCATCGAGTCATTAAGGATTTCATGATTCAAGGAGGAGATCCACTTGGTACTGGCACGGGCGATCCCGGCTACCGGTTCGCGGATGAGTTTGATCCATCCCTAAACTTTAGTGAGCCATATATGTTGGCAATGGCCAATTCGGGGCCAAACACCAACGGTTCTCAGTTTTTCATTACCGTTGTTTCCACTACTTGGCTAAACAATAAGCACACCATCTTTGGCAAAGTTACCAAAGGCAAAGAAGTGGTTGACGCTATTGTCAGCGCTCCCACCTCTGCCGGATATAAGCCAATCACTGACATTTCCATTAAAAGCATCGACGTTGTAGAGAAATAATGCGCTATGTCGGAGGCCATGTTTCCATTTCCGGGGGGCTTCCTTACGCCATCGACAATACCGTTAAGATTGGTGGTAATTGTCTACAGATTTTTGCCGGTTCTCCAAGGCTCTGGTTCCGTAAACCATTCACCGACGTGGAAGTGCGGGAATTTTTATCAGGTATAGAAGAGAATCGTTTTGGTCCAGTCTTTATTCATGCTCTATATCTAGTCAACCTTGCTTCCTCAAATATTGGTTTACTCGAGAAATCAACCACTTCTCTGGTGGCCGATATTCAAAACGGTGCTCGTATTCATTCGACCGGGGTCATTATTCATATCGGTTCTCATCTAGGAGCGGGCTTTGATTCGGTCAAAGATCAGTTGGTGGCGGTCATTCAGAGGATTCTGGGTGAGACGCAAGATTGCGACCTGATATTGGAAAACACCGCTGGTCAAAACGGCAAAATAGGCTCTCTCCCCGAACTTGCTCACTTGCTCAAAAAAGTAAATGATCCACGGTTAAAAATTTGTCTGGACACTGCCCACCTCTTCGCCGCCGGAGTTGACCTGAGAAGTCTTTCAGCTATCAAAGAATTGGTCCAGGAATTGAAAGACCTGAAGCTCTTAGACAGACTGGTTTGTTTACATCTCAACGATTGCACCTCCGAACTGAATTCTCACCGCGATCTCCATGCCAATATTGGAGAAGGTAAGATCGGTCTCGAAGGCCTGAAATTATTTATCAACCGGAAAGAATTGATTCACCTCCCCCTCATTCTCGAAGTTCCCGGCGAAAACAAGCAAGGTCCCAACCTCGCCAATATCACTCTCGCCAAAGGCCTGGTCTAGTCAATAAAAAAACACCCCCACTTGAGGGTGTCGGTAATTTTAGATTCCCACAAGTAACCTCAACACAGAGCAAACTAAGATACCCAAGAGTATCAGAGGAATAATAATATGTGGAAGAAACAAGAAACTTAGATCAGGCGGGAAGGAAGGAATATCTTCGTGATAATCATGGTCGCGCTCTTCAGGTGGTCCACCTCCACCAAAATCACCACTTATACCCATATTAGCCTCCAATCTTATTTTAGCGAGCGATGTTATGCATTATAGCAACCTCAAAACAAGATGACAGTTTTGATCTTGTTTGGTATTCAATACCGTCATTGCGAATCTTGTATTCAAGCTGAAGTAATCTCCGCCATAGAGAGTGTATACAACCTGTTATTTCGATCTCCCTATCGGAAGACTGCTGGGTATTTCTATTGTGATACAATCAACCTGTCTTTACATTGCACATTGGACAGAAAGGAGGTTGTATGGCTAATCCCGATCCTAAAGATTCGGAAGATATTGGGCGAGATTATTATGTAAGCGCCAATGGGATTGTATCTAGCACACCACAAGAGGCAGTTTCAAACAGTCTCCAGTTTGAAAACACCTCAAACACCGGTGCGGGTTGCAGTCAAGCTCCAGAAAACGTCGTTACACCAAACGAAGAGTAACCACGTCGTTCGCATAGATGGGGATTAATTCCCCATCTTTTTTTATAATTAAAAACATGATGTCAAAAAAAGTATCATTAGAAATCCAGGTTAGTGAAATTCTAGATAAACTCAAACCACAGTTTAATAGAAATATAGTTATCGATAATCAGGAATTTTTTAATGTTGCAAAAGAAGTAATTAAAGATCAAGAAAAAATACACTCAAGTCTAGCTGAGCCTAAGACTTGTGACCTTGAAACTTACAAAGAGTATGTGTTGTATGAAAGATTTACGATACTGCTAGTCCAAAAGACAACATTCCCAATCTCAAAGTCGGACCCATTGTTTATTCTTTTAAACAAAATTCCACCGGAAAGAATAGATCAGATTTCAAGCGAGATAAATAAATTAATGTCCTTTAATAAAAAAAATAAATTTTTAAACTCACAAAAGGATTTGAAAGAATTTGACAAATTGTATAGAGACTTAATCTTAAACAGGAATGATAATGCTCAGTCTAATGGCTATCCAAATTATGCGTATGCTTTTTTAGATAAACAAGGAATAAAAGAGTCCCTTTTCGTTGAATTTGAAAAAAAAGTAAGTGAATTAATTATTTTTTGTCAAAAAAGCGTTTCTGATATCCAGATCGACCAAAATAAAATAATTGATGACTTTTACACGCCATGTTTTTTATGTGATAACAATAAGCAAAAAATAATTCTTGATCAAAATGTAATAGAGAATATTTTAAACACGTTCGAAATTCTAAAAAAATATAAAGATAAAATCAAGATTGAGCCTGGATCGAGTTCATCTATGAGATATTATCCTACAGACGATACATTTATAATTTCGATAAATTCCAAGTTTAGTGATACACATAAGACATTAGATCTTATTCATGAATTGTCTCATGTTATTTCAGTTCTACAAGATTTTCAAAGTAAGATGATCCCATTGTCTAAACCAAGATATTTAAGAGAAAAAGAGGCGATCAAAATATTTATTAGCATACTTAGGGAAAAATATATGCCTTTATATAAGTGTTTCATAGGAAATATTCTTAATGATTTGCAACAAACACTTTTTGAAATAAAATCCTACTCAAACACAGAGGCGAATTACGGATTGGCTTATGCGAATATAAAACACAGTCTCTATCCAGAAACGGAAAATAAAAAAAATTTTGGTTATAAATTAAACAAAAATTTAATTATTAAACCTTTTGCGAATTTAATTTATTCCATTGCTTACATGGAGATACTCCTCACGAGTGATTAGTTTTATTCGTACCTGATTGCCTCCATAAGGGAGAGGTCCGCGGCTTTCTTAGCCGGAAAAACTCCAAAGAAAATTCCAATTCCGCTCGATACATCCAAGGCCGAAACCACTGCGAACAAATTAATGGCCTCCGGGAACCAATTCCGGACAATAGGTTTACTTTCAATATGGCGGTCTAGCCAAGATAGTATATCTATACACTACCGACAACGTTCTTGTTTCCGTAGCCTCGATCAAGGAAACGGAAGAAAATCTTCAAAACATCGCCAACTCTATAAAATAATTTTTTACTCTTTAGTCTCTAGCGATCTGCGTCATGGCGAATATCCACCGCTACTCCGGGGAAGTAAGACATCGACTGTCGCGAAGACCAGTAGTCCGCTTCTTGTACCGCTTTTTCTACTCTGGTGGGGTACATGGCTCGAGTCAGTTCGTCTAGATTTTTATTCATTTCCTCCTTGGTATAAGGTCTGTCTTCATATGGACTGACGGCGTAACACCACGGCGCCATATGAAAGCGAACGGCATTTTGAATCGCTACTTTAGCTGCTGGTTCCAGATCAAATTTCTCCAGCCATTCGGACGCAATCAAGCCATGAGTATAATCCGTTTTGGGTGTTGTCCAAACTATTCCATTTTTACAAGTGTCATGAAGCAAAAAAGCGCTAGTGGCTTCGTCTAGTTCTCTCTGAGAAAATCTGGCTCTTCTGGCATATTGTTCAATCACCGCCATTCCTTTAATTACATGGCGGACGAGTCCTCCTTCTCCATTATCTTCCGGTGGATGATACTTTCCGGATGAGCTAGCCGGCGCTATCCAAAAATTTTCATCTACTTCACCAAATGCTTGATAGGTAAAGTCTTTTATATCCTTGGAGACAATCTTTTCGACTTCTTTTTGAATCAATCTCAGACTTTCGGTAGTCGCCTCAGATAACTCGGAATTTTTTACTTTAAGCTTTTCTTTCATAGACAGAATATATCACACCCACTTACATCCGACCGAAACAACAACCCTACGGCAGAGCCCAGCGAGCAAAACAATTATTAATGAGAAGGTGTGATTTTACACACACGATACATGAAACAATAAAAAGTGATAGGCTAAGAAGGTAGTCATCAATCAACAAAGGGGAATATTATGAATAAAACAGTCAGGTCAATCGTCATTACTTTATTATCTTTAACGTTTTTAACTGGAACGGGGGTTGTTGCAGCCTCTCCGGCCACTACCAATCTCAGCCCTCTATATCCTATTAAAAAAGCCATTGAAGCGGCTACGTTAGCTTTTGCCGCTCCGGAGAATAAGGCCGCCGTTCAGGCTACTCTTTTGGAAAATAGAATTACTGAGATCGAAGCCCTTAAGCTTCAAATTGCCGAGCTGGAAAAAACTCAACAATTAGAAAAATTAAAAAAAACGCAAGAGGCTTCTGATGCTACAAAAGTCACAGCCAAAGAAATCGTAGTTCAGGCAAACGCTAACGCTCAAAATATAGCGGACGAAAGCGAAAAGAAGCAGGTTTTGGATAAAATCACCACCTCTTCTCAGAAGATTGACGACGAAGACGAGGTTGGAGAGGATGTAGAAGATGTAGAAGCTCCAGAACCAAAAGAAACACCGGAACCAAAAGAACAGAAAGAGTCTTCTGAAAATAAAGAAAGTGGTGAAAATTAACTTCTACAACTTGAGTTTTTGGTGCTAAAACCTTTAGATACATTGACTATGAGTTCGAGAATCGTCGCCTCCGGCGAAGATATTACTCGTATCGAATTGCTTCCATAGGTGACAGGTCAGCTGCCTTTTTGGCCGGGAAAACTCCAAAGATAACCTCGACAACCAATGAGGTCTAAAGTGCC
>Ga0075809_121_pt1 | contig 18106 bp, 22 predicted proteins | sample RifGroC2_FD_68269 | JGI IMG/M metagenome (GOLD analysis project Ga0075809, IMG submission 68269) | Microgenomates (Collierbacteria) bacterium GW2011_GWC2_44_18
GGGTGTGCTTAATTTCATTTTAGAAACTTAGCATACTTTTTTACTTGATTCAATGGGAAAAAGGTCGAATTCTAGCAACCACTTTTTACTCTTAAGCCTGCAAGATTCACCATATCTCGCTTTATGCAATCTGACATCATCATGCCTATCAATAAAGTGGAAATTGGATAGATGACCATCAATGGAATCCAAATTTTTGAGAACACCTCGTCTCTGGACTCAACCGGTAGTAGTATCGTCAGAAACAGCATCATCACATGAATGAGTAAACCAAACACATACAACTCCATCAAAGATAATCTGTGCAAATTTTGAAGCCGAAAGCCTCTCCATATCAAGCCGGTTACACCAGACATTACAATCACCGACATTCCCATATAGACACCACTACCGCCTAAAAAGATCCTGTACACTCCTGTTATCGTCATCACGGTAAGTGTCGGAATCCATCCGAAGAACAATCCCACCGCTCCAATCAGCACCGAACGGGTGTCAAAGATTATCCCGGGAATTAACTCCCAGTGCGTCTCCATCACCGCCAAACCAACAATTCCAAGTAATATTCCGACTGTAACTTGCCAAATAAAAGTTTTGTTTTCTTTGAATCTTGAAGCCGACATCTCAAAAACCAAGACCATTACCAACAGAAGCGCTGCATTGTATATAAGTCCCCGGAAAAAACTATTCTCCATTGTTGCTCCTTTCATGCAGGCCTGATGCCATGTAACAATTCTAACAGGTTAGACACTCAATTCAATAGGTTACATTTGGTTGGCGGAGGAGGTGGCCTGCCTGCCGGTAGGCAGGGATTCGTCCTCAGTAAATTTCTGCTGAAATTTCTTCGGAACCTGGCTCGACAAGATCGTCACGAGCTTGTCTCCGCCTGTCCGAATCCCACTTGGGCAATAAAATATGCCCACACGAGGCGGGCATATTGTATTGCGGAGGAGGCGGGATTCGGACCCGCGTATGCCGAAGCATACTTGCTTTCCAAGCAAGCGCCATAGACCACTAGGCGACTCCTCCAATCAAAGGATATTTTACTCTAACCTATCCAAAGCTGCGAGCAATTCAAAAATCTCATTAATAACCACTGTTCTTGTCGGCACCTCTCCTTGCCTATAAACCGACCATGGACTGGGCAAATAAGCAGTCCTGGCTCCAAGCTCATCCGCGGGACGGACATCCCCCCCCAAACTATCTCCCACCACCAGACATTTCTCCGGTTCTACTCCCAATCCATCCATTCCCTTTTTCCAATCATCAGCCTTCTTGTGTCCATTTTCATCCACGATTACTATCTGATCAAAATAATCCCAAAGACATAAATTATTCAATTTAAATTCTGTCCATTTTACGTTGGCATGAGTCACCAAACCCAGCCTGATACCACTCTCTTTTAGAATTTCCAGCATTGTCCGCACTCCCACCCTTAGCCTTGGTTCTATTGCATATATATTAAGCAAGATATTCAATTCCTCCAAGATCACTTTCCCTCCGTGTTCAAACTTCTCCGCAAGCCTATCCACCACCGCTCCCCATCTTTTTGGATTTACACCCATTTTTTTGTATTCCTCGTCATTGATTTCTTTCAAGGCATTCATCACTTCTTCCTCTTCAACTCCAATTTTTTCCGCCACCACACGAGAATACTCTTCCATAAACCTAATGAAAATCTCACTTGTGTAGATCAAGGTATCATCCAAATCAAAAAGCACCGCCTCAATATTTAGCTTTTTTAGTTTCTCTTTCACCTCATCAAAGATAGGGTCTCTGTCCAGTTCAATCATGCCCAATATTTTACACCTCTGTGCACTTAGTGAGATTCGAACTCACAACCACCTCCTTCGGAGGGAGGTACTCTATCCAGTTGAGCTATAAGTGCATCCACCAAACCCTCCCAATTATCTCACCTTCCTAGCCACCTTTCTTGTTCCACACTCTCTCCCTATTTATTTCTATTATGTATTCTTGTAGTTTTTTCATATATTAATTATCTTCCATCATTGCTTTTTTCCATCTCAATTGTTCCATGTTAGGAGATAGAATATCGTCATCAAACATCGACAAAGACAAAAAAACATCAAGCTCTGGATAGTTTACAAACTTATCATATTGTCCCTTAAACTCCGCTCTGGCCCTGTCAATATCGCCTCTTTTCAAATAAGTATAAACACCGTTTATATAGTCATCTTTTTCCACTGCCTCAGAAAATCTTTCACTTTTGATTTTTGTCTTCACTAGCTCGGCGATTTCACCCAATGAATTTTTCCCATATTTCTCTCTACAAAACATTCTCATTTTCTTTTGATTCTGTCCATAAGTTTCAACAATTACCTCCATTTGCCACTTATTCCCTATTGTTTCCTCTATTTCTCTCAAAACTTTTTCTGCTTCATCTTTCTCATTTTTATTTTGGACTGTAAGGAATTTTGCATCTGACTGAAACTCAGTTCTCGTCAACACAATCTGTGGAAGATACTCTTGGAAACCTCTATCCATCAAGCTAACAACTCTTTCTTTTAAATCATCCTTGTCCATCTTCCCCTTCGGCCAGACATCAAAATCACTTTTGGCAAATCTTTCATCTGCTTCAAAATACCTAATCGACTCGTACTCCTCTAATTTCTTTGCACTTCTCTCTATTCCCAATTCCACTCTCAAATCTGTCTTTGCAATTTCAGTCTCACAATTCAATCTTGGCAAGTCAACCCCACGAGAATATCTTTTAATATAACCCTCTTCAGTTTTTCTATATCCAAACACTCCACCATCTCCAAAAAACTTCAACCATTTTTGTCTGTTCATCATCATCTGCCCCAATAATTTCTTTTTGGTCTCAGCATTAATTTCCACATCTGCGTTGACCGAATCTAGTTTTTCTTGAATATAAGCACTATTTTCATCTCCCTCAACATCATCAATTTCACCCCTCTCGTTTGCCATTTCCTGAAAAATCAATCCATTTATCTCCATCAGTTTTGTTCCCACTCCCATAATCTCTCCACTTACAGCAATATCAATTCCTCCCATTTTGATTTCTGCTCCGTTATCCTCCCTCAATCCAACTTCAGAAAATCCAACAATTCTATCTCCCACTTTTGCGAGCATAAAATACACATCAGAATACTTTGCTTCTTCATTCGCCACATCTTTCATCCGATAACTACATATCTCCAACAATTTTCCATTATCTACACCAAAAATAAATTTTCTGTCTGGCTCTACAGAAACATCTTTCCATTCATTCTCAAATCTATCCTTCCATAGATCCAATTTCTTATCAAAAACACCTCTATCAAAATTAATCTCTGATATGCTTTCGGTATTCATCATTTTGGCGGAGGATACAGGAGTCGAACCTGTTAGCCCAAAAGGGCATTGGTTTTCGAAACCAACGCATTACCGTCCTGCCCACCCTCCACAGTGAGCCCGGTGCGATTCGAACGCACGACCTATTGCTCCGCAAGCAATTGCTCTATCCAGCTGAGCTACGGACTCATACGAGGTATATTTTACCATCTACGGGCTATTTTCCTCTACTCAAGAGGCATTTTCTCACCAACCCACTTCAGGGCCCTATCTACCCAAGTCACCGGGGGGTCCTGATATATCACTCTTTCCAACATAGTGTTTTTGAGCTCCTCTTCTTTCTTCGGATCAATTACTACCACCAAGTGCCAGGGTATCGTAGCCAAATTTATTCTCATTAGTCTAGTTCCCCACTTAGTTTCAAACCAAAACACAGTCATCTCCTCATAGCGATAGGTTTTCTCCTGGGACTTCAAACCCCAGGTAGTCAGAATCGTCCTCACCATCTGAGGTACCGTCTTGGCCATCGACCAAAGCATAAAAACTAGAGCCCAAATAACCACCACCGGCATAACTCCTTCAATAAAATAGAAAATTATCGACACCAAAAAGGCAATCACTATCACCGAACTATAAAACTCCCTACTCCAAACTTTATGCGGCCGATCGTAAGCCTCAAACTCCAAAAGAATTCTTTCGCTTAAGTCTCGAATTTCTGTTTGATCTGTAGCCACATTTCATCTTAACACAGGCGAGCCCTTCTTCGAAATGGCGGTTTAGTAAACCGGAGCACTCGACCGCTATGCGACCCCTCCTTGGCGGAGAGTACAGGGGTCGAACCTGTTAGAGCTTACGCTCATGAGTTTTCAAGACTCACGCATTACCGTCCTGCCCACTCTCCAACGGGGTAATTTTACCATTCTAAGAGCTTCAACTGATAAAATAGCTTGGACCCAAAAGGAGGCGTCCGATAGTGGTTATTCGAGAAGGTTGCTAACCTTCGACCTAACAAGGTCTCGTGGGTTCGAATCCCACCGCCTCCGCATTAAACAAAAACTCTCCCTTGTGGGGAGTTTTTTGATAAGATCGATTATCTATGAAAATTGCAATCATCTCCGATACTCATGACAACATGAGAATTCTTAACAAAACTGTTAACTATCTTAATCTCATTTCTATTGATTTACTTATCCATTGCGGCGATTGGGACATGCCATTTACTATGAGGGGTCTTATCGGAGCAAAATTTCCAATCAAATCTGTCTTAGGCAATGGGGACCCGGATATTCAAAAGTTTCTTTATCAATTACAGAATCTAGACGTCCTTAAGGATCTAAAACTAGATATCCAACTTAGAATGCAAGATTTCATCCTAGATGGAAAAAGAATTTGTGTCTTTCATGGGGATGACAAATCGATATCAAAATTGATAATTGATTCACAATTCTACGATCTTTATTGTATGGGACACGATCATCAGTTTTCAGTCGACACGAAAGGAAAAACCACAGTCGTAAATCCAGGTTCTTTTGTTGGATTCAAAATTGAAACCGGGGCAGAACCAATAAACATGGTCATATATGACACAGAGAAGAGCACTACAGAAATCGTTGACCTCGAAAAAGATATTGGTGATTCTTAATAAAAGTTCGAACTTCATCCCCTCCACTTCTATTTTCTCCTTAATCCCAATGAAAATCCAAAGACCAAAAGTGAAATCAACACTATTGTCCCCCCTGTCGAAAGATTTAGATAGAAAGAAGTAAATATTCCCGCTACTACCGAAAACACCGACACCAGCTCAGCAATCACAATTGTCTTCATAAAACTTTTTCGAAACTGCAACGCCGTCACTACCGGTATCACCATCAAAGCCGAAATCAAAAGAACTCCCACAATCGGAATCGAGAGCGTTACCGTCAGAGCCGCCAAAATAATGAGCAGTGTGTTTATCATCCGGGTCGGGATTCCACTCACCTGAGCCGATTCCTCGTCAAAAGAGATATACACCAATTCTTTATAGAATAGATACAAAACTACAGCCACCACTGCCCCCAAGATTCCAATGATATAGAGATCTGCTTGCTTCACCGTCACGATCGATCCAAACAAATAATTCAGCAGTCCCACGTTAAATCCGTGTGCCAAACTAATAAGGACCACTGCCAAAGCCAAACTCCCGGACAAGAAAATTGCCAAAGCCGACTCGCCGTAAACTTTTTTGGAGCTTCTTAGTCTCTCGATCACCACCGAAGACAGTACCGTCGAAACCATCGCCGTCAAAATAGGATTAATCTTTAACAAAAAACCAATCGCGATCCCAGCAAGTGATACATGGGCAAGAGTATCAGCGATTAAAGAATAACGTCTCAAGACTAAGAATATACCGATCAGAGGAGCGATCAATCCAATAATGATCCCGGCTTCAAAGCCCCGGACTGCAAAACTATATTGAAATAACTCAAACATGTTTGTGGTGATGAATAAATTTATTGTCTCCATAGAGTTTTTCCAAGTCGCCCTTGTTGAAGTTTTTAGGGTTGTTATCATAGCTCAAACTTCTGTTCACAAAAGCAATTTCCGTTACCTCATTCACTACAGCCTCGATATCGTGCGAGATAAACACCAACGTCAGTTCCAGTTCGCGGTTCAGTTTCTTCAACAGTTGATAAAACTGATCTTGAGCCATTACATCAACACCGGCCATGGGTTCGTCCAGAAAAATAACCTCCGGTTGTCCCGCCAAAGCTCTTGCAACAAATACTCTTTGTTGTTGACCTCCGGAAAGATCTCCAATTATTCTATCTCTGAATTCGTACATTTCCACCTGCCTGAGAGATTCATTGATTATTTTTTTATCTTCTTTGGTCAAAGACTTAAACAACCCTAATTTGCCATATCTTCCCATCGCCACAACCTCAAAAACAGTGGCTGGAAAGTTAACATCGAAGTTGATTACCTTCTGTGGCACATATCCAATCCGTGACCGATCCCTGAATTCATGAATCTCTTGGCCAAACATTCTTACCTTTCCGGCTGACGGTTCCAAAAGCCCTAACATGATTTTTATCAAAGTCGTTTTTCCACCCCCGTTAGGACCAATCACCCCCAGATAATCTCCTTTGTGAATATTCAAGCTCACCTTCTCCAGCACCAAATCCTCGTTATATGCAAACGATACTCCTTCGACTTCAATAATATTTTTTGTATGGTCTACTGGCATTCTAGTGCAGTTCGTAAATTTGCTAAATTATCTTCCATTATGGTCAAGTAAGTTTTTCCTTGCGTCAAGTCATTATCGCTTATTCCCTCAATGGGGTCCAATATCAGAGTCTTGGCTCCAATTTCTTCGGCAATCGTCTCAGCTAATTTTGGACTCACCAAATTTTCGAAAAATATATATTTTGTGTTCTTTTCTTTGGCAAACCTAGCCACTTCGGTCATTTGCTTGGTAGAAGGTTCTTCATCCGGGGAAAGTCCGGCAATCGCCACCTGCGTCAACCCGAATTCTCTGGTTAAATATCCAAAGGCCGCATGAGAAGTCACGACTTCTTTTCTCATACAACCAGCAAGACCTTGAATATAGTCCTCCTGCAATTTATCGAGTTTCTGATTGAGTATCTTTGCGTTTTTGGAATAATATTCTTCATTCTTTGGATCCACCAATATTAGTGCGGCCAAAATATTCCCGACTTCTTTCTTGGCTAACTGTGGCGACAGCCATACATGAGAATCATTTCCTACAAACATACCCCTACCCGCTTCTACAACCTGTACATTTTTCAAATCTTCTTTAACTTTCACTCCCCATGCCTCGAGTTTTCCCCCATTAAGAATTAATAGTTTTGCTTTCTGGATTTCCGCCATATCTCTGGCTGTCGGCTCATAGTCATGGGGTTCAGTTCCAGATGGAGTAATATTCCTGACCAATATCTTATCTCCGCCTATCTCGCTTGCCAAAAAATACAAAGGGTAAAGCGATGCCACCACTCGAATCTTTCTTCCGTCATTGCGAACCCCGATTCCATCGGGGTGTGGCAATCTATATAAATAAATACTCACTATCCCCATACCCATAATTAAAAATACAAAAACCAAAATCAATCCCAAAATAAAATCTCGTTTCACAACTAATATTGTAATAGATTAGTGAGCAAGTGCCAGCCCCCACACCACCTCCGCCCCTGCTTTCTTCAACATTTTGGTACATTCTCTCATATCTGCTCCACTTGTAAAAACATCATCCACCAACAATATTTTTTTTCCTCTGATATCTGACACCTGAAACCTGCCCGTCCGGCAGGCGGGTCTGCGATCTACGACAAAAGCGTTTTCTATGTTCTTTTGTCGCTCTTCCCTCGTTTTCATTAACGCCTGCTGCTTTGTATTTTTCGTTCTAGCCAGAACATTCTCCACCGGAACCAATAACGTTGAACCAATAACCTTTCCCAGTTCTTCCGCCTGATTAAATCCCCTCCAATTTTCTCTATAAAAATGTAATGGCACAGGTACAAGAAAATCAAAATCAAAGCCAGTTTCAAAAATAAAGTTCTTCATCACCATACCCATCAACTCGCGATTAAACCCGTACTTTATTCCATCTACCACCGCCCGAGCTATTGGCTCTTGGTATTCATAAATCGCAATTAGTCCATCCATACCGTAACGGCTTTTACATCTTGAATGAGTCCAACCCATGGGAGACCCTTCTCCGCACATGGGGCATATTTGCTCGACAAAATCGAGTCTCTCCTCGCAGTCCTTACACAAAAAACTTCCCCAAACCCTGCACCCAACACATGTTTTTGGAAAAACAAAATCTATTATCGCCTCCCAAATCATCATTTATCTTAAATCAATACGTCATTGCTTGTAGGGGCGGACCCCTGCGTCCGCCCGTCTGACGCGGCAACCTGCCTGCCGTAGGTCGAAGATATCGTGTATTTCACGATCAGGTCTCACTCCATGTAAAATAGCCTTGTGAACATCCAGAACAAAAAGGCCTACTTTGATTACGAGGTTATTGAGTCCTTCGAGGCTGGCCTTGAGCTGACTGGAGCCGAAGTCAAAAGTATTAGAAGCGGTGGAGCCAACTTCGCCGGAGCCCGAGTTCTTCTTCAAGAAGACGGTGCTTACCTCATTGGTCTCAACATTCAAAAATATAAGTTTTCCAGTTTACCGGACTATGACCCCGCACGCACCAGAAAGCTACTTCTTCACAAGAAGGAAGTCGTGGCTATTCAAACAAAAATGAGATCAGCCGGGTTGACTTTGGTGCCTCTGAAGCTGTATAATAAGGGTAGTCTCGTGAAGGTGCAGATTGCCCTAGTTCGAGGCAAAAAGAAGTTTGAAAAGCGTGAGTTGATTAAAAAAAGGGTCTCAAACCTGGCTTTAGCGAGACGTTTAAAAAACCAATAGATGAAAGGACAAAAAATGGATCTGTTCTGGACCAAAATTATCCCTGAATGTGTTGCCAAGTATCCTTGGGGTGGTGAATTTACGGCTAAAATGAGCCTAAAAAAGTATCAAGAAGGCATTAAGTCTAAAATTAAGGCTATGGATGAAAATGAATTTGACCTATTTTTGGCCGCCGTCGTCATGCAAGCTAGTCGTGACCAAATGATGGGTGTGAATTTGACTGAAAAAGTTGGTTTCCTCCGAGGTCTTCGCGCCTAAGATTGGGGACGACAGGAATCGATGGGATAGTACGTTTACAGATGCAAGCCTCCTTTGGTAATAGGAGTCAAACAGACCAAAATACAACTGTCAATAAAGAAGACAAGTTACTTGGTTTCGTTGCTAGTGGAGTCAAATCCCTCGCTAATGAAATCAAATCTTTCGCTCCCGTTTACGCTTTTGCCTAAACTGTAGCTTAAAGACGTCTTGAGAGCCGGCGGATCCCGGGCTACTTTCAGGGCGATAAAATACCGGATTGAATGCTTCAAGTTTGATTTAGGCTTGAGGACTAACTTATTCTAAGTCGACCATAAAGTGTTCTTGTTTGCCTGAAGCTTTACGGAAAATCGGCAATCTAAGCTTGTAGACTCTGTACTCAGATTACTCCAGACGAGGGTTCAATTCCCTCCGTCTCCACATAAAGCAAAACCCCTCCCTCGTGGAGGGGTTTTGCTTTATTGAATAGTGGAGGAATTGAAAGGCGGAAGCGCGACGGCGCTGAGCCGGGTCCTGAGAAACTTTTAGCAGAAAGTTATCGAAGGAATTCCCTCCGTCTCCACCAACAAAAAGTCCACCCTCGCGGTGGATTTTTTGGTTGTACATACCCTCGTCATTGCGAATCTTGTATTCAAGCTGAAGCAATCCCCGACTCGGAGATTGCCACGTCGCTTTGCTCCTCGCAATGACAAATATCGACCGAAGACTTCAATTCCTATTTCATCACTCCTACAGTCCCTCCTACCAACACCATCAGATTCCCTTGTCCGTCAAATTCAATATCTGTCGCTTCAGTCAATCGACTAGACTTTAACACTTGGTTACATATCCCAGTTTCTTTACTACACATCACCACCCATCCGTGCCCAGTATCAAGAAGCGCCAATTTTACTCCATCTGTTTCTACCGCCACTCGTTGTACTTTTATATCAATAGGAAGACCACTCAAAGAAAACGACTCCTTTAATCCACGTCTAAATTTTTCAACTTCTCCTTTTTCGTAAGCTACCCAAACATCACTATCAATAGCCATATCTACCGGCTCAGAGCTCATCGTCTGATCTTGTTTAAGCCATCTAATTCTGTCACCAAAACTCTCCCCAACCGCCGCATATTTGTATATTTCCTTATTTCCCTGATCGAGTACGTATAAGTTACCTCCGAAACTGCCCAGCACCTCTGGTTTTGCCACCGCTGAGTCAAATTTGATTAAATCCACCCCCGATATAGCATTTCTTATTCCATCGTTGTTAAGTACCACGATTTTATTTCCCCCAACAGCAGTATCCAACCATCCTAAATCTTCCCCCTTTCCTGCTACTACTTTTATATCCTTTGTTTTTATCTCCGCCGTGGCCACTATCCCCATTGCTGTATCAAGTATTAACAATTGATTTTTGTCCTGCAAACCAAGCCTGTTACCCTTGAATCCCTGTCTAATTAGGTCAATTCTTAAGATTTCCTCGATTTGGCTTTCCTTCTCGCCCGACACCTCCATCCATCCATCATTGATGATTCTTTCCAGACCAGAAACCTCCTTGTTGTATTTACCTGAGACAAATTGATTTTTCCCCTTGTCAAAAGCCGATCTTGCATCCTCAATCAACTTCTTCGCCCCTGTGGAATTAATGGAAACTAAACCCTTTGCCTCCAATAAGTTCTTTTCTATCGGTTCAGAGAAACTCAGCCATTTCTTTTGCTCGGCGGTGCGCTTCATTTTTATTGAGCCAGTAATCAAACTTACCACAAGAAGAAGCAAAAATAATACCCCCAAGAACATTGACCATCTTTTTCTTTTAGGTATCATTCCTCCGTGCACCAAACCCTTCTGTTCAACTGGACGAAACTCGAGCCATTTATTAATTAATTTCTCTCTCCAGCCTATCGGACCCACCAATTTATCTTCCGCCAAATCCAAAACCAGTTTTCTGTCATTCACTTCGGAAACTTTGTTATTTTTTTCCGTATACTCTTCAATCACAATATTTTTGGGTTCTTGCTCCAGTAATTCATTAAAGTTCAATACCAACCCAGCGGCCGCGACATTTTCTTCAATCAATTCGCGATTCCATCGTCGGACATCTTCTTCTGTCGCCACCGACAACTTTCCAAAAATCTCTTCCTTAATCTTTCCGACTAGAACTACTATTTTGTCTCCACTGGAGATGTTTCCTTTCACCACTTTACCTGGTAATAATCTTTCGGCGAAATCATACTCCTGTTGGTTGCGAGTAAGCACCACCTTAACCATCCCCCATCTCGCGATTCTCATTTCCCGTTTCCCATCTGGATAACTCACCCACACCCAAACCCCGTTTAAATTAGGAAATTTTTCCTCCCATCTTTTCCCAAAGTCCCCAAGATCTCCTAAAAATTCTAACTTATTAAAATATTCTTCAACCCAGGCCATCTGTTCAGCATCTCTCTCCGCCCAGTTCTCCATATTCTCATCAAAGACGACCCCTAAAAGAGCTCCTTTATCTATTAACTCCTTATCATCAAACGGAATCCGCGCATAGATCTGTGCCCAGCCATTAGAACCTTCCTCGTTTACCACTCTCCAAAAAGATAATCCTAAGCCAGTATTCATTGTTGGGCAGGTGTTCCTTTCCTAAACTAATAGTACAATAACAGTCACAAAAAGCGAAAATAAAAAGTATCCCCAAGTTAATATTTTTAGGCTTTTTCCAATTGGCAGATTAACCACCTTGTCCATCAAGCTTTCCTGCCTGACCATAATAATAGAAAGAATCAAAAAAAGTATCATCGATATCTTCGCCATAAAACCCACAATCAAACTTAGGCTTATCACTACTCCTGGTATTATTTCCATGGTTTTTCTGCTTCCTCTGTTAATTGTGAAATTACTCCAGCCACCTTATCAGGGAAAGCCACTGATTCAAAAGTAAAAGCCGACATCTCCCCTGCTGTATCTGGAGTTCTTTGCTCTGATGCAGTCTGAATAATTACATCTCCGTAATTAAAAAAGCTAGCCAAAATTCCCTTCTGGGTGTAGTTTACATCTTCGACTCTTGAAATCTGAGCCACGTTCACCGTCTTGCTCAACAGTCCAATAAAGTCCACATCCACCAATCTTTCGTTGGTAATAATATACACGTTGTAAAACCACATCAGAAAGCTTTGCATCCCAAAGAATATAAGCGCCATGTACCAAAGCATGGTAACACTCACGAGTGTATTGCTGTCTAAAGCTTTCAAAAAAGGAAACTCTCCCCAAACAAATGGAATCACAAAAGCGAAACACAGCATCGCTATCCACCTCAAATTGGTTACAAAATGTCTTCTTCCCAAAAGCAAGACGGTTTCATCGTCTTGTTGAGCTTCAAACCTAAATCTGTGAGGACGAGGAACACACGAACCAAAAGATCTACCGGAAAAACCTCCGCTTAACAACTTTTTTATCTCCTCAGACTCCGCTTTTACGTTTTCTGCTTTAAAAACTTCCGGCATACCCAATTGTACCAAACTTACCCGCTGGTAAGCAGAACACTGTTCTTACTTCTTCTCTATGTTTATAAAAGTAAAACTACCTTGGTGGATTGCCAAGTATCCAGGAGCCCTTGTGTTAAAAACTTGTTTAAACTCTGAACCAGAGATCGACAGCTCGCCTCTATTTGTTTGAAACACAACCTCTGTTGTCTGACCATTGTTATTATTCCTCGTGGTTACACTGGAGATCGATGTCACCGGATTACTAAGCTTAGACCGCAAATCACTTACTGAATAAGGGTCTCCCGTCTGGCCCCCAACACTACACTGATTAATCGTTACCGGTAAAACTCTTCCTGTATCGACCCCGTTACCTTCACCCCTCTTTAATACCAACCAAGCATTGATAATATCCGACATCTCTTCTGTGCTCATCCACGGCTTCCTTCCACAATCACTGTTACTATCGCTATACCGATTAGTACCCGAAGATTTCACCTCTCTGTACCACGCTTTATAAAACCACGGAGCATTTGCTTTTGATTCCCAAGCTTTTGACGTCCAAATGTCCCCTCCGGAACCGTCGGCAGTATCCCACCCAGATGTATTCAAGTAACCTCCTGCAATAGCAGAATATTGGGTGCTGATATCTTCCAAAATCATCCCTCTTGTTTCTTGGACTGCTTCTCTCCATGCTTGAGGAGGATTATCTGCTTTGTTTTTTGAAAAGGCCTGGCAATGCTCATCTGTACATATCGCCTTGTTCTGGGTTTTATAATTTCTATATGCAAAAGTTCTCGCAGCCACTGCTTGAGCTTTCAAAGCTTCTTTATGCCACGAATCCGGCATTTCAGCTATTCCATAAAGATACTTCTCCTCAAAATTCATAGAATCATACCCGATAACTTTAATATCACCACCTGTGTCTTTTTGTACCGGTTCTTTTTTATAGTAGGCATTCAATATTTTTTTATAATCTTGTCCGTCTTCCGCTCTCTTTTTCGCTCCGTACTGACTCATTCCATTTCTGTGCGTATGTGCCCCAAAAGAAAATACGGCAAAAGATCCCGATGGTGCCTTTTCTTTAAAACCTGCAATTGTTGCATCATAGTCACCCGATATTGGAACAGAACCTACACCGGTGATGTAACTTCCGCTTCTTGCTGAAATGATCGCCTGCTGTTTTGCCGATAGAGCAGCAATTTTCCCTGTTAAGTCTTTCTGGTATGCTTTGGCCTTTGCCACCTCTCCTTCAAAAAAGTCACTTTGTTTGTCCAGCTCTGCTTGCAGTTTTGCTAGTTGTGCCTTCTGAATTTCTAGTTTTTTCTTGTCTGCTTCCAGAGATCCGATCTCCTGAACCAAATTGACGATTATTTGTTTATCTCTGTCACTGCTTTCCTGTCTTAAGGATAGCTCCAATCTAGCCTGTCCCATACCAGTGTTAGACAACAAACTTACCCAGAGAGGTTGTGACCTGAGTCTTATATACATCTCCCTGATCTTTACCGACAACACCAGATATTGTGTCGACACTTTTTCACTTCTTTCTTTAATTCCAGTTTCGGTGGTTTTTAGTTTTGCCAAAGCCGTATTGATCCCTTTTTGTAGGGTCGCTATCCTGGCTCCTAGTTTTTTGACCTCAGTTTCCAAAGGCGCCGTCGCCGCCAGTGACATGTCTAGTTCTTTTTGTGACTCATTTTTACAGATTTCGAGCTGACCAATGTCCAGATTGTTGATATTCCCATCAGAACAATCGATCGCCGCCACCGACCGCATACCGGCACCCAAAGATAGCATTATCACCAACAATAAAATATATCTCCACTTCATCTCTCTAAGTTTATCTCATTCAACACTTCCTGGTGCTTTTCCTATTGCTAATTTAACCCTATAGTCGTAAAATACCCAAAGCACGTTCAAAATCAACAGTTTGGAGGATATTATGCCTATTCGCTGGATTCCCGATGGCAACGGTGGTTTTATTAAAGATACGGTGCCAAGCGGTTTTGAAAGTATCGGTGTAATGATACTAATAGTTGGCGCAGCATTGGTAACGCCGCTTATGATCGGAATGTTTGGTTCACTGACCTTATTCGAAATCATCAAAGTCATTTTCCCCGCCTTATCCGTTTTGGGAGCGATTCTCTCAGGAATAATTCTCACACTCTTATTCCTAGTGCTGAGCATACCGCTTTACAGTACAAAATACCATAAAATGTCAGCATCCGGAAAAATTGCTTGGGCGTTTGTAATATTATCTTTCGCAATTTCCCCAATCTCCTCACTCTTTTGGACATATGGTGCCGAATTGGGCGGAATAGGATCGTCTGCAAAAGTCATCAAATTTCAAGACAATTTTCCATTTTACGATTCCAACCTTTGTACTGACCAAGGTACTCACGGATGGCAAAATAGCTGTTCCCAGGATCCAAATGGAAGTTCAGACTTGTCTGTATGGACTTTATATTCTGTCAGGAACACGGGTAACCAAAATATCGATGTTCACCTTGACTATTTTCATTCACCGTGTTTTGCAGAAAACGATGCCACCTTTTTCACATTGGCTCCAAATCAAGAACAGAGTTTCGCCTGTGAAACACAATACGGATACAGACGTTCTAATGGAGAAATCGAAATCAAATATCCGGAAACATGCATCGCTGTTAGTCCATTTCAAGTCTATGCATCAGAAAAACACCGCAAATTTTGTCAGGCTAACAATTGGAAATAATCCATTGCAAAGAACCCTCTTTTGAGGGTTCTTTTTAAACAAACAACTAGCATGTTAAAATTACTTGTCCATGAAGCCCAAATTACCATCCCTTTTCTTCACTTTTCTAATCTTTATCGCTTCCGTTAGCCAAAGTTATGCCGTTTCCCCTAACTGCACCACCACGGGTGGAAACCCTGGAATTGATACTGCTCTTGGCTGTATTTCTACTTCTGTTGACGCCACCGGAGACTCATTTTTCACTTCAGTCATCAAAATCGCGGTTGGTTTGGGAGGTGGACTTGCTCTTATTCTCATGCTCTTTGGTGTCTTTATCATCACTACCTCGGCCGGTATCCCCGATAAGTTAAAGGAAGGTCAAGAAATTATTACTTCTGCCATCTCCGGCCTTATCTTTATTATTTTGTCTGTCTTTTTATTAAGACTCATTGGGGTCGACATTCTTGGCCTCCCTGGTCTAAAATAAACCATGTCATTAATAAATCTAGTGCTGGCAGTCGACGAAGTAGATATTTCAGGTCTAGAAAGAGACACCGCTACGGCAATTGGTGCAAAATCTTTTACCGATCTAGCCAGTTTATTCTCGAAGGATCTCATCAATCTTATTTTCGTCATCGTCGGACTTCTTTTCTTTGCCAGTCTCGTCATGGCCGGTTGGGAATATATGATGAGTTCCGGAGACCCGAAGAGGGTCGCCGGTGCCACCACCAGGTTTACCAATAGCCTACTTGGTTTAATTATGTCCTTTGTGGCCTATCTAGTTGTCAAGATTGTTCTTTCTTTCTTAGGTATCGGCAGTCTAATTTAATCTTCTTTGGTATAATTTCCCAGATGGATACCCCAATCAAACATATTGCGATTATGATGGATGGCAACCGTCGCTGGGCTCGGGCCAAGGGGTTAGATCCTGTTAAGGGCCATGAATACGCCGCCAACCACACCATCGAACCGATTATCGAAAAATGTGTCGATCTCGGTATACCTTATGTAACCTTTTGGGCTTTCTCAACCGAAAACTGGAAACGTGAGGAGAAAGAAGTTAAAGGAATTCTGGAAATATTTAGATTGGCATTTGGAGCTCTAGCTCTTCGGTTTATCAAAAGAGGGGCCAAACTTAATCTTCTGGGTGATATGAGTCGCTTTCCCGAAGATATTTCCAAAAAATCTCTTGATATGCTTACCAGATCAGCCAATAACAACAAAATAACCGTATCTTTCGCCCTAAATTATGGCGGGCGGGACGAGATCGTTCGGGCTGTCAAAAAAATCATTACCGACAAAATTCCTGCTGACCAAATCACCGAAGAAACTTTTTCATCCCACCTGGACACAGAGGGTATGCCAGACCCTGATCTGATTATCCGCACCGGAGGAGAACAGAGGACTTCAGGATATCTCCCTTGGCAATCGGTTTATTCCGAGCTATATTTCACCCCCACTCTATTTCCCGACTTCACTCCCGACAAGCTGGTAGAAGCTATCAACGACTTCTCCCACAGAGATCGCCGCTTCGGCGGGGATTCCACCCCAAAGACGAAATAGAATCTCATCGGTCGCATCTTGGGTAAATCCTTTTCTTTCAAAGTTATGACGGATCTGTGTATAGTCTCCCACTAACGGTATCGATCCTCCTGGATATTTATAAACACTTATCTCCGACCCCTTCAATACTTTTTCTTTTCCTTCAAACCTCATCCTTGTTGGTTGTTCCCGCCAGTGTCTTGGTATTTCCATAAACTAAATACTAAGACCCTCTTTCTCCCAAACACTCTCACATTTCCCTCTCCACCATATACCTCGCGATCCCTTCCAAGTAATCTATTGCTTCGCTATTCAGTCCTCTCCCACGTAATTTAGACGCTGTTTCGGCCGCTTTCTCGGCATAATTTTTTGCCACTTCTATCGAATATCCATACGCCCCACTTTCGAGGATCGCCTTCTTCGCTTCGACAATGGCTTTATTATTCACCCTCAATTTTCCCCAAACTTCCATCAAACTATTTTTCTGCCTCTCTGTTCCCATTTCCATAGTTTTTACCACTAGCAAAGTTACCTTCCCTTGTAACAGATCTGAGTCTGCCGACTTTCCCGTCTTCTCTTCGTCACCATACACCCCCAAAATGTCATCCTGCAATTGAAAAGCAATTCCACCGTCTACCGCATACTCTCTTAATATGGTCAGAACTTCCGTTGAAAGTCCGGCGAGCAATCCTCCAATAATTAGCGGATTTTCGAAAGTATAGATCGCCGTCTTGGCTCGGTGTAAACTCATCACTTTCTCTTCTGTCATCTCTCCTAGTTTTGAAAGGCTAGCGTCATACGCCTGCCCAAAAGCAGTATTGGTAATTCCTCGGAGAAATTGTTTCATCGCTCTGCTCGTTTTGATTTCATCAAAGCTACAATCTAAAAGCCTCTCGAACCCCAAACATAAAACCGCATCTCCAAGACAAACTGCCATCGAGTCTCCATAGTGGTTATCACCCTCACCCAGGAATATTTGCGTTGTTGGGCCTCCTCTCCTTACCAAGTCTCTATCCATAAAATCATCATGCATTAGTAGGGCGGTATGTACCAGCTCCACCGCCTCTGCCACCCTCCACACCTTCTCGAACTCGTCATCGTGGGTAGGGGCGGACCCCTGCGTCCGCCCGAATTCTGTGGCAATCTCACTCCACCCACATTGTTTCCCCAACATATACCCCCAAATCACAAATCCTGCTCGGGCCCTTTTTGCCGACCTCAGATTATGTTCTTTGGCATGAAAGAGCATTTTCTTGATTAGCTCTTTTTGGGTCTTATTAAACCCAAAACCGGACTCTATTTCTTCATTCCAATACTTCTCGAGCCTCGAATCCGCTTCTGTAGCCACTTCTATCAGCTTCTCCTTCGACCACCGTCCTAGCTTGTTTGTTTCCATGTCTCTGATTTTACTGTAAAATG
>Ga0075809_131_pt1 | contig 9382 bp, 8 predicted proteins | sample RifGroC2_FD_68269 | JGI IMG/M metagenome (GOLD analysis project Ga0075809, IMG submission 68269) | Microgenomates (Collierbacteria) bacterium GW2011_GWC2_44_18
ATATGAAGATGTTTTACCAACATAAAAAATCTTCTTAGGTGAAGATTATCTAGTTTTTGACGGGTATTTTTTTCAACTTCATGAAGAACAATTTTTGATACGCAAAGTGTGACGTTTTTGAAACTAAAAAGCTTGGCTGATCCATCTATGGGTGAGTAGACGGCGGAGAAAAGAACACTAGAGTCTAAAAATAATTTCAGATTTGATCTTCGATTTGCCATTCCTTGATTTCTTGATCACTAAAATTTCGACTATATTTTTCGAGTTTTGGGTCGATGTAGGTTTTTTGGTACAGTTGGTTGGCGATATTTTCGAGTTTTTTGAGATATTTAAAGTCCACCAAAGCGACAATTGGGTTTCCACCTTTGGTGAGGAGAAAGTAATTGTCTGCTATGGCCAGATTGGCTATATCGCCAAGTTTGCCTCTTGCTTGGGTGATAGGGATGATATTGGTTGGTTGAAGACTCATATATACTATTAAACCATAACGTACAGAATAATGTCAAGTATTATGTACAATTGAGCCTAGTATCTAAGTGAAAAAGTCAAAAAGGAATTGAGTGGCTCGAAGACATTTGGAAATTAACCTTATCGATCGTAAATGCTAAGATAAAACATGAAGAGATACGAACCGAATCAGGAGATCGATGAATCGATTCTGTCGAAGGAAAGAGATCTTAAATATAATGCCTATACAGATTTGAGGTTGGTTGCTAATTTATCTGATGTGGGTGAAATGGATATTTATCCACCCTCAATTATTGAGCGAGCAGAAGCAATAAGAAACCTAAGAGGAAAAGGATTTGATCTGGGTTTGGCTGGATTAAGGTTGACTCAAAAAATGGAGGAGGGAAAAGAAATATTAAATGTGGTTGTTGACAGTAGTAAATCATCTGAATATTTAAAGTTTGTTGATGAAATGAAGGAAGTGAGAAAGTGGTTTTTAGGTGAAACAACTATCAAACCAGAAACACCTGTTCTGAATAAGTTGGGTATTGATACCACAAAATTTGTTGAAACAAAAACCACAGGAAATGAACCCCTTATTCCAGCACAAGAAATGATGTTGAACGGACAAATAACAGATACAGATGACACAAGCGGAGTGTCTTTGGGTGGTGATTCTTTGAAAAAATTGGATGATGAAAAAATGAATTTTGAGGTAGTATCAAAGGCTGAAATAGAGAAAAAAAATATGTCTGAATACCAGAATCCTGCTAGTAAGTTAATATTACTCGGAGACATTACTAGAAAATCGAATGGTGAATTTGCAGTTAGCGATAGGCGTGAGGAAGGGGAAATTTCAAATGAAATGAGGGCTTCTATGATAAGGAAGCTTGTAGCGAGTGGGTTTGATGTAAGTGTGATTGGAATTAAGGTTAAGGAAAACAGTGCCTCGTTGGAATACTACACCAATTTCAGAGACATTGATGATGTAGCGCTTATCAAGTTGATAAAGGAAATTGAAGAACAAGATAAGAACTATGATGAGGGAAAATTTAGTGATGAATTTAAGAAATTCATGGGAAGTAATTTGGATAGATTCAAGATGACTAAAGATCTGTTGTTTAGGGATAGGGTGTTTAGAGGTGAAAATCAAACAAAAAAAGGTAAGGATGGCGAGAAGACCGAAAAAAAAGATTCGGTTTGGTATGACGGGATTTTGGAGGATCTAAAAATAGCATCGTTTTTGGATCATCATCTGTCGAAGGATGAAGTGAGTCGTAGTGATGAAGTGATGGAAAGACTAAGGAAAAAGTTTCCTAAACTTCCAAAATTGTCTCAAAATGAAGGCACGCAAGAGGATTTGAATAGACGAAAATTAAGAGCGGTGTATGAGTACCTGAAAGATGGGGAAATATCACACTTCGCAAAGGATTTCTTTAAGACAAAGGAAGAGGCGGAAAAATTCTTAGAAGCCATGAGAGTTGATAATGGGGAAGGAGATGAGAAGAAAGGAGCGAATTCTCCCGAAAAGGCCGAGGTTGTTTTGTCGGAGGAGAATCCAATAATTCAAGAGCTCAAGATGACCCTTAAGACTCTAGATCAAAAAACGAAATGGGAAGCCAAGATGGCTGAGATTAGGGCACTTCCGCAAAAAGAACAGGAGAACAAGTTTTGGATGTTGATTGCATTGGCTAGGATGCAGAGGAATAAGCGATTTTTAGATAGAGACATTGACCCAGACGGCAAAATTGCCAAGTTTTGGGATGATCACAAGGGGAGATTGGGCGACTTGGGTGTCAAGGTGGTATAATTTCAGATAGAATTAGCTTCGATTTTGAATATAAATATGGAACCACTTGCATTTGGCGATCTAGGTCACTCTGTATTTTCTGACGATAAATTGGATGAGATAGTCAATAAAATGAAGGAGGAGCCTGTGATTCTGCCCCCCGTTGAGGCGGTGACGGCAAAGGAATATGAAACTCCAGAAACGTTGGAGTTGGCTGGAAAGATTGCTGGAATGGCGGAGCCTGGAATCCTGGCTGCTGATCCGGAAAAACCCAAGTTGAATCCAGATGAATTTGAGAGAATAAAACCAGAAATTGCAAAGAGATTAGAGATTATTAGCAATGAGGTTACCGATGTAGCTATCAGGAGGACTGTTAGGGATGAATTGAGAGAAAATTTTGGGTTAGATATAGGGGACGAATTTTTGGAGGAAGATGAAAGAGGAAGAATATTAAGGGAGGAAATGTTAAGAGGAGCCTCTTTATATTTATCTTCTGGTGGCGAGGAATTGGGAACTTGGGGAGCGAATGAGAATGGGGTAAAAATATTTTTGCAGGACATGGGATACCAATTTAAACCAGGGGAAGAGCCTGAAGTTGTGCCGGGTGGTGTGGTAGAGCCAATACCAGAAGCCCCTGTCGTTGAGGCCGCTGTAGAAAAATGGCAAACAAAACTTAATCAGACCCTAGAAATAATAAATGATTATCCAATAGAGGAGCAGAGACAAGCCTTAATTAATCTAAAAAAAGATATGGTTAAAGGGTTAGCTCCTGCAGAATTATTGAACTCGGTAGTAGCATTACTTGAATCACCAGAGTTAGTTGCACAACCAGTAATTGACATCCCTGAAGCTCAACGACAACTCGAAATGGTTTATAATAATCCAGACGCAAGAGCTCGACAGCAGGCCGCAAGAAGGTGGAGAGATAGATTTGGCAGTAGAATCGGAACGGAGGATATGGATAGGCAAATTGAGGAGATTCTAAATATTGAACCGGAAAAAATTTCTGAAGTGGAGATGGGTGATGAAGAACAAAGTAAGAAAATTAAAACTGATGTTCGAATGGCAATGATTGTTGAACTTTCGGAGAAAGTGAGTTCAAATATGAATATTCCATCTAGTTTTGATCAATTTCTAAGATCAGAAGCCAGTAGATACGGTATGGGAAAAAATCACTTTCCCAAAGAATATGAAGCAGAACTAAAAAAAGAGTTCTATGCTCGAGCTGAACTAGCGTCTGTTCTGTCTTTCTGGGATGATCTTGCGGGTACCCAGTCTTCGGAAGTGGATACTTTTAAAGATATGACTTCATCAAAGATCGATCAGTGCAAAAAATTATCCAGAAGCACCTATGAATGGCTCTCTGAAATAAAGAATATTACTTATAGAAAAATCGAAGGACTAGAAAATGTTGAGGGAGGAATTGAATTGAGAGAGCAAATGAATATTGTCTCAGCTGAACTATATATAAGAATGATGAGAAGAGACCTTGATGTTTGGACTACAAGAGGAGAGGATCGGGGAAAAATAATTAATGATTTGGCCTTGGGTCTTGGGGTAAGCATTGATTCTGTCAGGCTTTCTTGGCAACTTGCAGAAGCAGAATGTTGGGCCGCAAGAATGAACGTGGGTTTTGTAAGCCACCCAGCGGGGAGAGTTATGATCCCATCAGAGTATCGAGATTTTTGGACGAGGAATGGTTCTCCTTTGGGTGGTTCAAGGTTGTGGCAAGAATATTTGTCAACACACGGGAATGTATATCCAAAATCATTGGAAGCTCCCTACTCGGCGCTTGGGTATGGTGAAAAAGGGGTTTACGACTCAGAGGTCAGAAGGCTGGGGAGGACTGGATTTGAAGCTTGGATTGTAAGGGTTGTTGATACAGAAAAAGAGAATAGATATATTGATAATAGATACAACTCTGGACTGAGAGACGGAGTGATTCCCCTCTTTTCAGACAGAGGTGGCGCTCCGGCCGAGTTGCAAGATTTAATGAGGATAAATAACGAGATTTTTAGAGTGGTTACTAAAGATGGAGTTGTATTAAGCATGATGCCTGAGACTAGCGAAGTAGTTGACGGAGTAAGTAAATTGAAGAAACAGCCCGATGAAGCCCTTTTTGTTGGTGGAGAAAGGGCTTTGTTGGCTGGAAAATACTTTACTTGCATGGAAGCGTTAGTAAGCCAACCTGGTTTGTTGGACGTTGACCTCCCACAGTCTGTTGTAATGGCAGATTTATCCAAAGGGGCTGCTGTAATAATGGCAATGGATGCCCTAGGAAAGGTTGACGCGACAAAGGCTTCATCAAAAGAGTTGGCTACTCTTAGAAATGCACTGGTTTCTTCTAACTTCCGTTTTCAAAGCAATGACTTGGTAGATAGACCAGAAGGTCAAAATAGTAACCGGATAATTCGCATTAAAAATCGTAGACAAGAATGGATTATCGGGAGTGGAACCAAAGAGCGAATGTCTAAATCGAAAGCGAGAGTTGGTGAAATGATGGAACAATGGACACGAAGTTATGTTTGGCTACTATCATGGCAGAATCCAGCTCATCAGTCTGAAGGGTCGGTCGTTGGAATGGCTAATTGGGTGATTTTAGCAAGAGATGTGGTGCTTGCTTTGGATACAAATAAGCAATGGGGAGAATATGTGGGATATGGTTATGGTAATACGGATGCTAATGAATTGGCTGTAGAGGCTGATGGAAGACCTAGAAAGAACCCCACTGTAGAATCAAAGTTGGCTGCTCAAGAGTATACAGGATGGTTTGATACACTTTTTTACAAGGTAATTGATCAATTGAAAGCTAAAAAAATCAAATTTACTACGACAGTGGCCAGAATAAAGAAAGAAGCTGACACCGACGGTGAGAGGATGCAATATTCTTACAACTTTTGGAAGAATAGATGGTGGTGATTGTGGTGACTAAGATGAAAGTGGTGTTGAAGCTGATGGTTGTCCCGTATTAATAGCCTGGGGGGGTTGTTGTGGTGGTGTTCCAACCGTTGAGACTACATTCTTAATGACCCCTCTTGCTTGGGCAACACTTTGTGATCTCTGGGCAGAGAGAGGTAGTTTATTTGTCAAGAACGGCTCTTTGGTGTACCCATATTTGAGGGCGTCGCCGATGGCTGCGCCGTAGGGGAATGGAGGTACTTTGAGGGCCTTTTCTACCATCTCACAGTATTTGCTGGCCATCATGAGTAGCCCGAAACCGATGGTGGCGAGCATGAGACTTCCGACTGATCCGAAAGCTGTCCCAGCCGCAGCACCGGCGTTGGTATCTACCATACCAGCAAAAGGTATGGTTAGCGGGGGTGTCCAGATGTTGCTAAGAGTGGAGAGTTGATTTACTCCAAGTAGATTTTCCAATCCTGCAGTTATAACCCCGCTAAGCAATCCGCCAGAAGCGGCTAAAGAAAGAAGTGGTTGACACATGAGGGCGAAGGAGAGCGTTAGAAAAAAGATGGCAACGGGGAAAACGGCAAGGTTGCCGTATATTGATCTTAACCAGTCACCAAAAGAGGATGATCCGGGTAAGAGATTTCCCAAGAGAATGATGGGGGCAAAAATAAGATTGATAATGACACCGAAGAAAGCTTGAAATAGTTTTAATATGAGTTTGAAATAAGAAATAGCAACGGCAATGATGATAATAATGCCAACAATAATGCCAAAACCTGAAAACATGGGGATTAGCGAGACAGCTCCGACCATAACTCCGACGATGGCTCCGAATAATCCTCCAATAATTAAGTTGAAAAAGACAAAAGGAGAAATTATTACTGCAGTGATCATGTTTACAAAAAAGGAACCAACGGCTCCGAGGATTGATCGGCCACTGACTACATCGATAATATCGTTTCCGACACTTGATCCGATACCTCCACTGTTAAGTATGGCCTCATTTCCTCCAATCCTAAGAATATTTATGGCCATAGCATCTGCGATGGTAGAGATATCAACCAAGAACCCGACAATGGCATAGGAGAAAGTAATCATTAGCAGGGTAGCAATGAGTTTGGGAATGGCGAGCTGGATAGTGGCTGCGGTCTTGGAATCTATCTTGACACGGAACATGATCATGATGCCGTAAAGGACAAAGCCAATGGCGAATAGCATGTAAGAAATATTTCTGAAAGCTCGCCAAAGAGGAAGAATTGGGGCGAGAGCGGAAAAACCGTAGCCGGGTCCGGCGGCGTAAGTGTCGCTAACTATGTGGTGTTTTTGGAGATTTGAAGCCAAGTAATTTACGTAGTCGATAGAGCTAGCTGGTCTTACGGTAGCTAAACCAGCTAAGAGTTTTCCCATCGAGCCCAAAACTCCACTATTGTTGTTTGGCATAAAAGCGATGTCGTTAATTGTGGTTTTTTGTGAGATGAGATTGTCTTTGATTGCTTGAATAAACTGAAGTTGACGTTTGACACTGTCAATATAACTATCTCCAGAGGTCCCCATAGATAGGGTGTTTACCCACTCCATTCCTTGGAGAATGACAATATCAACGAAGCCTACCCCATCACCACTGAGGGTATCAACTTCTGGAGCACATTTGCCGGAAAACCAAGTTTCCAGGTTCATAAGGTCGCCAGAGCGTTTATCGCAAAATTCATTGACGTAATCTTGCATGGTTTTTACTCCAGGGATGCCGAAAAGATCGGTGGCGGCGTGAGATTGGGGGACAATGATAGCGGAAATCGTTACAAATAACGCAAGGAATATGAGGCTGAGAGATTTTTGAAGTCGGGACATAGCTAGAAAAATTATACAGGAAAATGGGATAGTTTATATTTGGGAGTGTGTTCTAAGTTTAAACTTCGCTGATGATGTCAAAACCTTTAAAACTTCCTGTAATAGCGAGACCAATGATTTTTCCGTCACAAATTCCTTTTTCTCTAATCTGTTTGGCTGTTTCGTTCAGGGTTGCCCCGCTGCCAACAGCATCGTCGATAAGAAGAATGTTCCCATGATGAGATGTCTCGCCTACAACAATGGAATGTTGAGCGTTTTCTATACGATCAGTGAGCCGAGTGAGACTTTTCTGGGGAACGGCAACATCAGATACAATTTTTTTAATAGAAACGGTTCGGAGTTTGAGATGCAACCTTCCTTTTAGAACCGACATAAACTGTATCTGTCTCTTGACCGTAGGGGGGATAAAGCCAACACTGGTGATATTCTTGCTCGTGATCAATCTTTCTATGGCTGGAGTGATGGTATCGATTAGCTCGGTCATCAGTGAGGTTTGTTGACTTTGTTTGGCATAGAGTAATAGTTGTCCAAGCTTAGTTTTACCAAAGCGGTCGATGCTATAGAAATCAAGGTAGTAAAGATTGTCGAGAAAAACTTGGAGATAGGTGTGTTTTAGTTTTGACAGACCGTTAATTAAACCTTGCCTTTTGTATTTTGAGAACTTGTTGACCATGGCCACATACTCACGGGCGGTTTTCTCGAAAGGTAGTTTTTGTTTTTCACACCACAAGAGAAAACCATCAATACCTGCAAGTTTTTCTCCCGTAGGGGTGATAAACAAATAGTTTTGAGATATTACTCTTGTAAGGCGGGTTGGAAGAGAGTGGTGTGGTTGAGATGGTGGATTTGAATTAATCTGATAATAGACAGTGGGGGGGCGACCTTTTTTGGTTAATACTCCGCTCTCTAATAGAGAGGACAACTGTTTGCGTACGGCTCGATCGGTGATGCCAAGATGGTCGGACAGTTCTTTTCCTGTGGCTTGGCGGTGTGTTTGAAGGTAATTTCTTATAACCTGGCTAGTCTTCATAAGACAGATTATAGCATAAAGGTTCCTAGTATACTAGGAACTAGGAACTTTTGTTTTGACGGACTAGGCTCGGAACGACAATGGTACTATCACGAGTTATTTGCGGTAGACTTCGTCGAGTTGACAATGCGTACGAGATAACGTACTATATGGGTGTGGATGTAAAAATATATAGTGCCAGTGAGGCCAGACAGAATCTCTATGGCCTGATTAGAAGTGCCTCTACCGGTCTCAGAGTAATTGAGATAAACCTTCGTGGCAGTGAACCAGTGGTAATGATAAATAAGGCGGAAATGGAATCTTGGTTGGAGACATTGGATCTTCTGTCCGGAAAAGAGGAGCTGGAAATCGTTAGAAAAAGTATGGTTGATAGGAACTACATTTCCCATGGTGATCTTAGGAAAAAATTAGGTGTGTAATTTACAGTGAAAATTTTTTATACTAGTAAAGCTGAAAAACAGTTGATAGGGTTGCCAAAGAGCGAACTAAAAAAAATATTTTCCAAAATAGAAAAATTAAGCGATGAATCTGGTGCTGGCAAACCCTTGAAGGGAGAGTTTGACGGACTGTATTCTTTGAGAGCCTGGCCGTACAGAATTATATACAAGGTCGAGGAAGGAGCTTTGGTGATTTGTTCTGTCGCCCACAGACAGGGGGTATATAAATAGGCGTTATTTAAGACCTTCGGTTTATTTGGATTTGTTCCAGAGCTGGTGACTTTTTGAGATTTGGCGAAATGGAAGTTGTACGAGTCTTCTAAACCGTAGTTAAACTGATGCATGGTGTGGACTGCCTGTTTGAGAACTGTTTCGTTTTCCCAGACGATGAAGCTCAGAGAAAACAGGTTGGTAAGTGATTGTTGAATCTCTGATAGGGGTTTTTGATAGAATTTTTTTTGAAGCCAATAGATCTCGAAAAGAACAATAACAGAGCTACAGTAATTTTCGGTTGATTCCGGGGCATGAAGGAACAGTTTTCTGGTAATAGGGGAATATGTAGGATGATCATTTTCCAGAAAGCGAATAAAAAAATTGGTATCAATAAAGGTCATATCTTTTTCTTGGCAAAGTATTCGTTTTTGGCAGCCTCGATCATTTCATCGATATCCATGTTGGCGTTAGACGGCAGAGATAGCCGGTGTCATCACCAGCTCGTCACCACGCTTGGTGATGGTCATTTTTTGGCCCTTTTTGAGGCCTAACCCTGAGAAGAGAGAGGAGGGGAGGGTGATTTGTCTTTTGCTGGTAATGGTGGCGGTATAGGTCATAGTAAGGCGATTGTACTATAGTAAGGAGGTGGTGTCAATTGTAAGGCGAGTCAGGGGCAGGACATGTCGGTGGGCCAATCCAAAACAAAACGAC
>Ga0075809_129_pt1 | contig 9272 bp, 15 predicted proteins | sample RifGroC2_FD_68269 | JGI IMG/M metagenome (GOLD analysis project Ga0075809, IMG submission 68269) | Microgenomates (Collierbacteria) bacterium GW2011_GWC2_44_18
GGTGTGCTTAATTTCATTTTAGAAACTTAGCATACTTTTTTACTTGATTCAATGGGAAAAAGGTCGAATTCTAGCAACCACTTTTTACTCTTAAGCCCCTAAGTCAAGGAGATAGTGTCCTATGATGACAAAAAACCGAGTGCGTGGTGCACTCGGTTTGAGCTTAGAAGCTACGGAACTTGACTTCCTCCGGCTTGGGGAATTCGTTGGTTTCGTCAACGTATTCATTGCAGGTATAACAGAAGTAGGTACACAGGGTTACGCCGTCTTTGTTCACCCTTGAGATGACCATGCCAACGTTATGTCCGTCGTGTTCTTTTTCGGTTGAGTCGTCAGCAGGGGTAACGCTTTTGACTTTTTGAGTCATTATTTGCCTCCAATAGATTTTTTAACTTGCTAGGATTGATCAGTCCTATAATACCATAGATGTAGCGTTTTATCAATATTTGACTGGATATGGTAAAATTATGGGGTAGTTTGTACTTGAAAAATTTGTAATTGGGCTGTGCCCAGAAGGAGAAAAGATGACGTCAAGTGTGTTTCCAACAATGATTGGAGCAAGGATGTTTGATGAGGCGGCTAACTACATTGGGACGCCTGGTGCACGCTGGTCGGCAGGAGGAGATCATCGGAATGAACAGATCGGTTTCGTGGGGATGTTGCCCCAATGGATCAATGGTCTGGAGGCTTTTGCCAAGACACCGGGAGTAACCATTGAGGCATGGGTTGCGAGAACCATGAAAGAGCTTCAAGCCAAGGTGCCGAGCGACCTTCATCTGACCCTGCGCGAGTTCAATGATCTGGCAGTGGTAGCGCGGCAGATCATTCAGACCACCTGGAGACTGAAGGGTAAGACAAGGGACAATCAGCGTGAGTTATATCGGGCTTGTGGTGGATACCTAGCCTTCAAGCTTTTGGCGCGTGAGTTGGGCTCGCATGATGCCCCAGCGATTGTTGGTTTTGATGCCGGCGAGGGATTCCAAACACCTGCTTTCAGGATTGATGTGGCTGAGGGTGGACATGTCTTCATCGCCCAACACGATCATGTCTTGACGGGATGGGCCTTCTATGAGGCGGCCGAAAGAATGTTGAAAGCCGGTAAAGAAGCCAAAATAAACAAAGAGAAAGTGGTTCCGGTCAGATCTCTTATTACACCCATGGTGGACGTTGAGATCCGAGCCGAATTGCCTTGGATGGCGGGCGTTCAGGCTCCTGGCATTCGTCTAGACTATGCCCAGATCTACGCCAACTTGAAGGTGGACGAAAATGGAAGCCGCGATGTATCAGAAATGCAAGGTGGCTTCTCTTTAGGAATCTCCGCTACTCAGCTGGACTGGGTGATCAATGGTCCAATGGTCTACTTCCGTGAAGTTGGTGATCAAATTGTGTCTCCGTATTTCCTGGGCGTGGATGCCTATCGCTAGTTTGGTTTTTAAAAGCCTTCGGGAAACCGAGGGCTTTTTTGTGGTGATATAATATAGGGTGCAAGTAAATTGACATTTTTGGAGGTCATATGGGAATGCATATGTGCGTATATTGTATCGATCCTGATGGGAAGTTAGCGAATCATCCTGAACACATTTACTCTTTTTCAAGTACCGGGGACATTATTCTGGTGTTCCCAAATGGAGACAGATTTGAGATGCCGGACATGGTACTTCACTATGTCTTTGATCACCAATGGTTGCCACCGCAAGAGTTCATTGTTGACGTGCTGACATTTGAGGCGGAATCGGTAGAGACGGAACGCTTTCAAACGAAGGGGCTTGTGGTGTCCAAACCGATCGATATGAAAATCGGCTATCTGCAAGGAGAGTTTCCAACCGGAAATGTAACAGAGGAATTTAAGGTCCGTTTGGTAAAGATTATTGAAAAAGCCGCCGCCGACTACCCTTGGATGGTGGCACCAAAGAAAAAGGAGAAATCAAATGGGATGGCATGACTGTGAGTATCTGCATACCGGTACATTAAAGTACGGTACGAAGAGCAGTGGCGACGTAACCTTGGTGTTCGCCAATGACCATGCTTGGGTGATGCCGGACATGATTCTGCACTATGTTGCGGATCACAGTTGGGCACCTCCGGTGGCATTTGTACATGACGTTATGGCCGTTGAGTGTACGGGCAGTGAAAGACGCCAGACGCGTGGTAGACCGGAGATTCGACCGGTACCCGTTGGCTACCTGTCCGGTTCTTTCCAAACCGGATCTGCGCCTGCAGGTTTCCTGGAGAAGCTTGAGGCGTTGATGAAGAAAGTGGGAAGTGATTACACTCTTACACTCGTCAAACCGAAAGCCCCTCAGGATAAAGTCTGGAGATAAACAGTTGTGTAATTGGGAGTCCTGGATAACAGGGCTCCTTTTTTGCCTGCCCGCAGATGCTTCCCGCCTTGGCGGGATGCAGGCGGGTGGTTGAAATTGGGCCTATATTGTGGTATATTCACAACCAGAAAGTAAATTCACATATTTTGGAGGCTTGTATGTCAAATGATCCTGCGATGGAATTGGCGGTAGCTGCGGGGGACAACCCCCTAGGACTATTTTCGGAATTTTCTTCAGCTATCTTGAATATGAGACTTGGTCGAATCGAAGCTCTAATCTTTAAGAAAAACAGAGCCGTGTCCGACATCGTTGAGGTGATGAGTGAAATAACGACCATTAAGAGCGAGATAAAAGTCGCCTGTGACGCCTTTCTGATCTGGAAAGGGTTACATACCGATCTTGTCCGAAAGTGGAATAATGTTGATGCGCCAGATGCCAATCGCACTGCTTCACTTAGGTGGATTGGTGCAATAATGATACATGAAAAACTGCAGCTGGTTGGGGAGAAAATGGTCAAGTTTGAAGCCGTGATCTCCACCTTGAGCCTTTAATTTTGTTTGTATGTTGTCCCGGGTTTTACAGCCCGGGCTTTTTGTGATTTGTGAGAATTGTGGGTATGCACGCAATGTCCCTACGGGAACGGTGTATCATCTTTATATATATGGATAATAAGAAACATGAAGTAGTTTATGCTTTTATTGATAGTCAGAATTTGAATTTGGGAGTGAGGAATGATATTCGGACGGCGGATGGAAAACATTTTCGGTATAAGGGTTGGAATCTGGATTTTGGTAAGTTTTACGAATATCTAAAAAGCGATTTGCATGTCGAAAAGGCTTTCATCTTTATTGGATATATGCCCGATAATCAGGAATTGTATGACGCATTGAAGCAAGATGGGTTTGAGCTAATATACAAACCTATTCTTGAAATACTTAATAAGGAAACTACGGATGTAAAAGTGAAAGGGAATATTGATGCGGAGATGGTACTGCACGCCATGATTAATTATCAGAAATATGATAAGGCGATCATTGTTTCCGGAGACGGAGATTTCTTTTGCTTAGAAGAGTACTTGGAGCAAAATGGGAAGCTCGGAAAGATAATTGTGCCAAACAAATGGAATTATTCATCGCTCATCGAGAAGTATGCGAGCTACTTTATTACCATGAGTGACCTGAGAAAAAAACTTAGCTATATACATAAAAAGAAAGGGGATGCCGTCGTTGCGGGCATTGCGCGCAATGCCCCTACGGGGACGGTGACCAATGACGGGAAAGGGCCAAAATATTTTGGGATGTAGATGAAATCCGCAAACAAAATAACGGGGAATCGAGGAGAGGACTTGGCTGTGAAATATCTGCAGAAAAAGGGTTACAAGATAGAAGAGAGGAATTTTCGTACCCGTTTTGGAGAGATAGATATTGTTTGCTGGGACGCACAGACTTTAGTATTTGTGGAAGTAAAGACAAAAATTGGGCATGATTTTGGTGAGCCGGAGGAAATGGTGGATAAAAGGAAGATGGCGCAGGTGCAGAGGATGGGAGAGGTATATGTGGAGATGAGCAACTTGATACCTGCAGGGCCAGGCCTTGCAACGGACGTTGTCCAACAAGGAGTCTCCTCGCAGGAGTACCTACAAGGAGACTCCTTTGGGGAGGGATGGATGGGGCAATGTCGGGTGGATGTGGTGGCGATAGTATTAAAGGAAAATGGGGAAGTGGAGAGTATGCGACACCATGAGGCAGTGTATTAGAGGTGGTCAACGATTTTGGTTTTGCCAAAATAACCCATTTTGAGAAGGGCTTTGTCGTTCGTGAGGAAGATATCACAATCGGCTTCGACAGCAGAATGAAGCTGAATGTTGTCTTCCAGATCTTTTGTTGGTCCGAGTAGAGCTTTATCGATTATTTTGTCGGTCAAACTAATTAAATGTAGGGTCTTCAAAATGCTGTTGGTTTCTATAGATGGGACCTTTATATGAAAGGCGTAAAAAAGTATGTGAGCAGACAAGGGAGAATAAAAAACAAAATGGTCAACGAAAGTTTTGCTAATTTCTGGATGTCTGATAGCTAAATCAGCTACCTTGTTGATATCAAGAAAAATATTGGCCATGTTTTTTCATCATTGCCTTACGATATCTTTTTTCAATCTCCTCATCACTGATAATCGGCAAATTTAATTTCCGGGAGAGTTTTTGTATATTTTCGGCGTCTTTCTGGGTGAAGGCCTTCCCCAGGTTTTTTTTGGGTGAAACCTCGCCAATGATTCTGGAACGGTGAATGAGATTTACCGATCTTCCGGAAAGAAGGGTATTTATTAACTCATTAGACTTGGTGCGAAGCTCAGTAGTAGTGATTAGATTCATGGTTTAAATGTACACTTGAATGTACATTTCGTCAAGTGCTTGGGCGTGTTAAAATGTAATTATGAAAAAAATGGAAAGATCATTCGTCCTTATTAAGCCAGATGCTCTACAAAGAGGACTGATTGGAGACATCATTAGCCGGTTTGAAAAAAAGGGATTCAAGCTTGTGGCCTTAAAAATGATCCAGATGGACGATGAGATACTGAAAAAATGGTATCACCAGTATGCAGAGGCGCCATTTTTCCCGAAAATAGCCAAGTTTATGAAGTGGACGCCAATCGTGGCCATGATCTGGGAAGGTTACAATGCGGTGGACTTGATCAGGAGAATTATTGGGACCCGTAAGGGATACGAGGCCGAGGCAGGGTCGGTCCGTGGTGACTGGGGGATGAGTGGGGGAAACAACTTGGTTCACGCCTCTGACTCTCTCGAAAATGTGCAGAGGGAAATTGGCATCGTGTTTTCGGAAAAAGAGATACATGAGTACCAAACCACAATGGACCAACTGGTATATAGCGAAGAAGAGCTTGACGGCGAGTTTCGTTAAAGGTTGCAAGCCGATTATAGGTTATGCTAGAATAGGCGGGTAGCTTGAAAATTCTATGTTTGAGGAGACAAAATGCAACTCCAGCTCAAAGATATCTTTTACGTCTATATCACCCAGCCCCCGGCCAAGTGGCCGAAAGGCAAGCGTATTTGTATTAAGGCGCTGGGGGAGGTCCGCCCTATGAATTCAGAAGAAAAGATGGGGACTTATGCAACCATCACGGCTCATCCAGGGAAAACCTACATCCTCACCCCGATGAAGAACCCATACGGGTTCAAGGAAGGGTGGCTGATGTTCGAAGACGGTATTCACGGCGCCGCCGCCAATTGGTGGATGGAACAGCTGGAAGCCGGTTTGATCGAAGTGACCGACGTGCTTGAATAGGAGAATCTGATGCTTAATTTCTTCAAGAAGTTGTTTGCTCTTATTTTTCGTCCCCGTTCGGACAAAAAGGCCGTTGCGCCTCCGCCAGCGCCTACTGTTATGAACCTGTGGCCTGACGGAGCGAACGCGGTCAAGGCGTTCTTGATGGTTCCCACCGGTGATTTATACCTCGCGGTCGGTATACCTTTGTGCAACAAGCCTATGTACGGGGACAAGAGGCTAGGTATGGTATCTACGGTTCTAAGGAGTCCTGGCGCGAATCAGGCCTGAAAGAGCTAGTGCAAACGGGCAAGATGGTCGTACTAGGATATGGAAATTTCGGATCGGGTCGCCCTAAAGCTAAATAGATGAAGGTAAATAGCTCTCCTGTAATGGGGGAGCTTTTTTGTGATCGTAGGATGTAAAATAGAGTTTGCTTTCGGGGTGTAGTGAATCGGCTATCACGCTCCGTTCGGAACGGAGAGGCACGCAGTTCAATTCTGCGCACCCCGACCCTAATTTTGCATAGTTTTTTGTGCCTAGGGGACTTGACTTTGAAGAATCCCATATTAAAATATATTGTTTCAGTAAACTTCACAAAATTACGCTTGGATCTTTGAAAATCTGTGCAAAGGAGAACCATGAATAGTGTTTCCGTAAGGATAAATCGTTTTTTTGTTCAGGCCCTTGATAGCCCAAGTGAAACCAACTTGGTTATTACCGACATGATTGGCAAAAAGTTAGTGGATGAAGGTCATGCACTACTTATTTTTGCCATCAGACCTCAGTTGATGGCCAAAATTGAGCTTGAAAAAGCTTCACAAGTTGGCAATGTTCAAGCTGTAATCAAGTTTGAGCTCAGTCACGAAGGTGAGTTTGTTTGGGTAAGTTACTGCCCGATGATAGTTAACCAGCAAAGCGTCGTTTTCCGTGCCGCTCCTACATCCCTCGCTGATCTGTCTGAAAAGCGTCGAATTCGGGACGTGGTTGGATTGTGGTCTATGAAAGCGTCATTTGGGATTGTCGATCTGGTTGAGTTCCGTCAGCTTGGTACTAAACGAAAAGCCACCGCCGCTACGAAGAAACTACCTTTTTCTGAAGCGGGAGAGGTTTCTTGGCGAGTCTTTGGCTCTTTTGCATCAAGCCGTCTTAATGAGTTCGGACAGTTCAAAGGTCGAGTAGTCGATACGGGGAAAACCTACAATCAGGATGAGATTTAAGGAGGTATGATATGCCTTGGTTCCACTCAGGGAAAAATCGTCATGGAGTTTGGTCTCCTGACGGTTTTACAGAAAGATTCAAAGAAGAAGTTCGATCGATCAGAACCCGTTTTGGCACGAAGAAAGTCCGTGCCGGTTTGGACGACAGTGGTCCTTGGACTCCGTGTAATCTTAGGGGTGTAGACGTTTTTGTCCGAGTGTTGGAATACGATTGGGGGTGTATTCGTGAAGACGATGAATATACGCCGGTTTTTGATATTACGTTTGAAATTGCGACAGACAGGACAGCTAATCCAATCCTGGTAAAGTTGTTCAAAAAACCTGCGCAGTATCGACGCGTCTTTTATAAGAGTCAAATCCGACTCACCTTCCCAAATTACTATCCACGCCACCCACCAACTGTTTACAACCTTATGCCTGAAGTGAAGGCATTACATGCTAGTGAAAGACACAATGTATTGGGCGGTGGGAGATTGTGCATTTTTAGTAGTGCCTACGATTGGAACTCTAACAAAGATAACGCCTGCAGTGCTCTATTGGTCGGACTTGAGTGGTGTGTCAAACACTACGAAAACTTCGACTGGTAAAAGGAGGAGCTCAGTGATTCAACCTACAATTCTTCTGACAAGAGGGGCGGTGTTAGATACTTTTCGCTTGGTGGGAGAATACCCTCACATCGAAACTTCATGGGGGGTGGCAGGAATCGTCTTCCCGGAGGTGGATAATTTTGCTTTGATTACGAACATTATCCTACCTTCAAGCAAGGAAGTAAGTCGCGGTTTTTCGGTGACGACGATTGGCGGAAGCCACCTAGCAACGTGTGTTGCTTGGCTTCAAAAACAGTATCCTCTCATTCGGCCAATGGCGGGTAACTCACCTGCTTTTTACGCTAATACCGAGTACATGTTTTTCTCGAAAGGCCACTCTCACCACGTACTTGGATTGAAACAGCAGTCTCGGACTGACGAACAGTCGACTATGGAATCAGTTACGGTAGATGGTCTGTCAATAGCCATCGCGCCCCTGGCGAATATTGTGAGCAATCCCGATGAAGAAATCAGTACCAATCTCTTCGAGAGTTGTCTTTCAATTCGGCGAAATCTTAAGATTGAGTTGCGGTTATATTTCTACAATCGAACCATGGCCAATCTCCGGATGCCCAGACCGATTTTGGTGACACCGACGGTTATCGACGACGTGTACGCGCCGAAGGTGCCGATGACTTCCTGGCATCTTGACTCCCAAGGCGAATATCTTAGTCAAATAAGACAACTTGCTACCTATGGCTGCCGGACAAAGACCATAAACAAGGTTAATTCGACCAACAATGGTCTCAACTTGCAACTGATGATTGAACATCCTATGTGGTCAGGTGTTCTCATGATAACAACTTCCGATACGTATCCAAACACCAGACCAGACCTCAAGATCGTTGATCTGAAGAAGCCAACCGGCTTGCGAGTTCAGTACCACCAAGAGAATCCGAAGCTCAAAGTTGGTGATGTATGGTCCCGAGGTGATACTTTATTGGATATTGTTATGAAACATGAGGCGAGGGGTTTGCTATGAATGAACTTCATCGCACCCTCGGAATCCTGGATCTAAACGTTCTGGGAAACAGTAAGTTGGTTCTAGTGGGGTTGGGTAGCTTAGGTAGCCTTACTTTGGCCAATCTATGCTACCCCTTCAAGGAAGTGGTTTTGATTGATCCTGATATCCTGGAAGATAAGAATATTGAAAGACATCTTCTGGGACCTGAAGAAATTGGTGAATCGAAGGTGATGGGTTGTTGGCGTTGGATGAAATCCAGAGGGGTCTATCCGAAGAAAATCACAGCATGTCATGGACGTGTAGAGGATATCCTGATGAAACACGCCGATGCCGATGTGGTCATTCTCAGTGTAGATAACCCGGATACCAAATACTTCGTCAACAACTTTTGTGCCACGTTTCAAACTCCCCTGATCATGGGAGGAATTTATCCTCTTGGCGATGGTGGGGAAGTAACCGTGATCACCGATTATGATAGAGGGTGTCTTTGCTGTGTGGAGCATCAGCTGGGAAGAGATGCCTACATGGGTAAAAGTGTGGACTACGGTCTAGGTACGGATAGTGTGAAATCGGCGATTGTTGGCTTGCAAGCCGTGCCTGCACTCCGTGGCCCTGTTTCCGAAATCGCAGCGGTGATTTCCAGCGTTGTCTTGGACATTGTTCAAGGAAAGGCTGTTGAAAATCATATCTACTTGCGTGCACGATCGTGGACTCCGGTAATTAACACTTCCGATCACTCCCTCTTGAAAATTCTGTCTGAGTATATTAACATACAGGATAGAATTGGTCTGTATCCAAACTGCCCCACATTCTACTTGGAAATGCACCACTCAGTAAGATAACGGTTAGTATACAGTGCCTTTTAAAAAGGGTTTTGTCTACTGCTGTCTGTTTAGGGTGGC
>Ga0075809_132_pt1 | contig 8256 bp, 9 predicted proteins | sample RifGroC2_FD_68269 | JGI IMG/M metagenome (GOLD analysis project Ga0075809, IMG submission 68269) | Microgenomates (Collierbacteria) bacterium GW2011_GWC2_44_18
CGCCATGATATTCCACCTCCTTTCTGTGTATTTAAGCTCAATTTGTTAATGGGCTATTTTACCGAAGGTGGTGCATTTCGTTTTAGAACTAAGGAGGCATCCCAATGGAAGCCAAAAAATCCAAGAAAAGAGCTCTGAGAGGACTGATTTTTGTAGCTATCCTTGTGGGTAGCCTCATTTTTACGAGTAATATATTGGCCGGACCGCAAGAGACAATTATGTCGCCGACTGTTACGAGGATTGTGGCCACTGAGCCTGTTCATCAAAAAATCGTGGAACTTCCAAGTCCAACCATGACCCCAATGCCGATCCTGGTGGTTTTGACGGTAGAAGCGTCGCTTCTGAGACCGTCCGATCCATTGTTGGTAAGGATTGTAGACAAGAACCATCCTGTTGATTGGTGGTTTGTATTGAACATACGGACATCGCTGGTCAACGTAGGTGAGGCTTGCACAAGGCAAGGTATGAAGGCGTTGATTTGGAACACGCCAAGTAAGGCACACGAGGTAGCGGTCAATGATTTGTGCGGCCTGATGAACGCATCCTACGAAGCAGGATCTCGGTTGACACTACGAAGTGCCTTCCGCGATCTGAAAGATCAAGAGGAAGCTCGAAAGCAGACTGACTTTCCGGACAGAGTTCTATTGCCGGGAGAGAGCCAGCACCATACCGGTCTGGCGTTTGATTTTACTTCCCCCAGCGTTGGTTACCAGCTGGTGTCGGAGTTCAATAACACTCCTGAATACAAGTTCCTTGTTGAACACGGATGGGAATTTGGATTTGTGGAAAGCTATGTAGCCGACCACGACGGGGTGATCCAGGAACCTTGGCACTGGGTCTATTTGGGACCAGAATTGGCCAGGAAGTATCTGGAGCTAAAAGCTCAGGGAATCGTAAAAGACCCCTTTGAGTTTCAAGCTCTTTACCCTCAACCTTAAACTAAACCGGAGTGAACCTCCGGTTTTTTGTGGAAAAACGATTTTAACAACAAAAAGCCCCGCGAAAGCGGGGCTAACTAGAATAAACATTACAAACGGATACGACTCTTGGCAAAGCCGTACATCTTGACTGCCGTAAGGCGTAGCCGATCAAGGGTTTTGCGGTCTGGGAGAGGGTCGACACTAGACTGGTTGCTCTTAAGCAGAGGATTCCTAATTTTACCGTTCGGTGTGACCGAGAGTAGATCCTTGAGCATCTCTCCGAGCGTGTCTCCAAGACCAGGTGCTTTGGGAGCTGAAGGATCGTCTGCCATGAGAAAGCTGAAAAGCCCTCCCTGTTTCTTGAGCGCTTGGGCAATTTGTTCTTCGGCTTCTCGACCGGCGTCCAGGTATCTCTTGCGATATTCGGGAGATTGTTTCTGGTCGTTTTGAAGGAGTTTTTTGATGACATCCTGAATGAACAGGACGGCGTCGATAACATTACCGACGTTACGATTGGTAGGTTTCATCAAGACGATCAGATCCTCACGTTTGACGTTCCCGGGAAGAAAGAAACTGTAATAGGGAACGGCCACTTGGCGGTCCTGAGTGTCGAGCACACTTCCAAACTTTTGGAAAACGATCATGTTGTTGCCGATCATTTCCAGGACTTCTAGTTCGCCCAGAGTGAGATCCACTGAGGCTCCACGCGTGTCTGTGACGGTCACCTGGATGGAGTCTTGCACGAGTGAACGTGGGCTGGGGTCTTCTAGATCCTTCACGGGACCGGCAAACTCCACGACGACCACACTGATCTGGCGACGTAGAGAAAGTGAAGAGATGGGGTACCCCGAGCGGACAAACGTTTCGGCCTGCTCAAGTGATTCCGGGGTTAGATCTTTGACATCAACGGAAATCACGGGCAGACCTGCGTCGGTCCAGCCCGCATAGATGGTTCGTGAGTCGAACTTGCCTGCTCTCGAAACCAGGGCTAAACTGGCAATTTTGCCCATTGATTACCTCCGTTAGCGGCTTTTGGGGCTCTTGGGTGTCTGGACCTTGGCTCCAACAGCGAATCCATAGAATTCACCGATCTTGACCAGCATACCTTGAAGGTCGAGGGCGGCCACCAAACAGCCATTGTAGAGTTTGAAATCCTTCTCTATGTTGTTCAGAATGGTGCGGCACTGTTCGAGTTGGCGGTCGAGGACATCGAGAATGCGGGCGAACAGTTCGGCCAGCTTAGTCTCATCGGTGTTGTAGCTGTTGAGGAGGGCATTTTTGACCACGTCGGCCTCGTGCTTGTCCGTGAACAGCCAACCCCAGATGCTGGTGAGCTTGTCGATATCTTCGGACTGAATATCCAAGATGGGAGGTGTCTGCCAACTGGGGACGAGGCTGTCAACGGTCGACCGGCCTTTGGCCTTAACTTCGTCCTTGAGCAACCAAGTCACCACGAAAGCCGGCTTTTTGGCGGGCTTGGGGGCAGGTTTCGGAGCGGCCGGGACCAAGGGAACGCCCAACTTATCGGCAGAGTCGGTCAGCATTTTTTTGTAATCACTGGCCTGCGTCGATAGTTTGGTTTGCTCTCGGACCTCACTGTCTCGACGAGTCTGGAAAATTGCTCGAATGTCGGACGTTTCGATGGTGTCTGCACCCACGAGTTGGGTAAAGGAAATGCGACCGCCGGTGAGATAGGTGGAAAACGCGTCGGTAATTGCATTCACCGAGCTGGAGATATCTTCAACGCTGTTGACGACCTTCCAGCGCATCAGGTCCTTGAGGGCCTTTTCGGGATCGGTGGCGGCAAGCGGGTTTCCATTGCCCGGAAGGGACAGGAACACTTTGCACATGAGTTCCACTTGGCTGGAGATGTTCTTATATGTGAGCGACGTTCCCAGTGTAGGATTGGAAAAATCAACCAGACGAGCCAAATAACCTTGTGCCTTAGCGATAGCGGGATCAGCCATGTCGTTTTTCTCCTTTTTCAACGTTCAGAATTTGTCTTTCTTAGACCTGTATATTTTACCCTATTAGGGGGAAAAAGCAATACTATAGGGATACAGGGAGAGGATTAGGGATAACGGAAGCTGTGCCTGAGGTCGGTGGTATACGTTTGGCCGAAAAGATTGATGCTTTGGGGGGAAGAGAGGAGACCGTGTTGTTTGAGGATGGCGAGAGAGTAGCCACAACGGGAGTCTTGGTGGAGTGAGACCTGATCGTGAAATACACGATATCTTCGACCTACGGCAGGCAGGTTGCCAGATTCGCAATGACGGGAGTCGGGGAGGGGGAGATTGTAGGAGAGGGAGATGGTGCTTTCGCCTCCGGCGGGGGTGGTTTGCCAGAAGCCGATCTCGGTGAGGCCGTAGTTTGTCTGGATTGCCGCGCTATCGCTCGCAATGACGGCGGAAGGGGTGGAGAGGATGGTGTCGGGGAGGGGTGGAAGAGAGAGGGGGTCACGGGTAAGGAAGATGTTCTTGGCCTCAAGAGGGAGGTAGAAGCGAAGATAGGTGATGTAGTTGCCTCCGTAATGAATGGGAGGGTTGGGGTTGGCTGCCGGGGAGGAGTTGGTGAAGTGGACGGTGACTTGGTGGTGGATAATCGTGGAATCCATTGAGTCAATTGGTGGAGTGAGATTGCCACGGTTCGAGTACGAAACTCGCAATGACGAGGGGGGGGCGACGAAAGAAATGACATGGGTGGTTTGACGGTTAACGAACTGGTTGGCTTTGTTGGCCCCCAGATTGGTTTCGATGAGAGAGTAAGTGTCGACAGCCTCTGGAGACAAAACCCCTGCGAGCTTTTTTTGTTCCATGAAGGATTGAAACGTTTGATTAGATGAGTGGATCATGATATTTTGATTTATTAGGTCCGTATATAAAATGTGTGCAATCTGGATCTTTTTTGACAACGGAAGACTCTTGGCCTTCTTGATTAAGGCTTGTCCGACGGCAGTGAGAGTGTCTCTCTTTTGAGTTGAACCCGGGAAAAAGCCAACCTCTGTTTTACCTTGAAGGAAGAGATAGAGATTGTCTGGAGTGAGCGTGGCATCGTATTCAGGCACAGGGAAACTGCCTATTTGATTGAGAACCTGTTTGATGGTGGAAAGATTGACGATGGCGAGGATGTCGGGATTGATTTCTTTGCCTTTTTCCAAAAACCAGCGGATGTTCTGTGCCGCTGTGGGGAAATCAGGTTCCCAGTCGGCGTTGGCGAGTTCCCAAGTGCCGTGGCCAAAAGCTTGCTGGATGGGTGTGGGTGGGGTGACGTGGCCACCTAATTGACCATTGGGAACGTAGATGTCCTGAAATGTAATTTCAGGAGAGAACTCAAGAACTTGAGGATTCAAGAACTCAAGACGTTTGGTGGAGAGGGTGATCTTGGAGTAAGAGCCGGCAAAGCCTCCGTTGGCACGCATCTCGGTGTCGTTACCAAGCAGAACAAGATATGAAGTGGGTTTGTCTATTCCCAGGAGGTAGTTGGTGAAGGGGAGGAAGGGGTAAATGACCCGGACGAAGGGAATGAGAAGAATAATAAGGGTGGAAAAGAAGATAGATAGAAATAAGAATAGAAAACGCTTCACAAAGTAATTATAAGTGAGATTGTTCTCTTGGGGTGAGTTTTCGGGCAGGCGCAGGGGCCTGCCCCTACGGGTGGTACGGTAGGGTGAAGGTGTAAATAAAAACCCTCCGCAGGAGCGGAAGGTTTTGACAGAGAGAAAGAACTATTTGGAAATCGCGAGGCATAATTCGAGCATGGCCTCGCGGGCGTTCTCATCGAATGCCGTCACCGGACCGGTCTCCACCTGGACAGGGATTACTTTGAAATAGTGGACGTTCGGTTTTCCCTCAAAATTGGACCCCACGAAGATTCTCGTGAAGGTGATTTGTTCGGTGGGGTTGATCTCGTACATCGCGTAGTACGCGACATACGAATCCGAGAGATCGTACGGGATTTCTTCAAAGCTGATGGGCAGGATTTCGAGCTTATATCCGCCCTCACCGTACTTTGGAGTGACGGTGGAGGGGTTAATGAACGGATCGACGTCGTCTATGCCTGAGGAGGCACAGGCGGAGAGGGCCAGAGAAAGAATAACGAGCAAAAAAACGATTAGAGAAGGTTTCATGGGGGCTCCTTTAGGGATATCGAAAGTTAAGGTAGAATTAGGCTGGATTATATCTTATAGTGCGCCTTTTGTCAAGAAACCCTACCTGGATCCTCCCCTTGACAGGGGAGGAGGAGATATTGACAAATGTATAAATAATGGTAATATTCATACATGATTAGTACAATAAATGTATCGTTTCCTTCAGAACTAAAGAAAGAGGCTCAAATGTTTATCAACGATGGATATTATGCTTCCTTTAGTGACTTGGTACGAACTTCTGTAAGAGAGTTACTTGAGAGACGATACCAAAAAATGATTGATGATTCTGAAAGGGATATCAAAGAAGGCAAAGCTGTGGTTTTGAAATCGGCAAAAGAAATTGAGGAGTATATAAACTGCCATATGAAATGAGGATAACTCCAAGTACTCAGTTTGATGAGGATCTTGAAAATCTTTCTAAAAAAGATAATATTCTTCTAAAGAGGGTGATTAAAACCTTGAGTTTATTGGGCGAAAATCCTAGACACCCTTCTTTGAGACTACATAAATTGATTGTTGAAGGGGTCCATTCTGTTTCTGTAACTATGAAAGTACGAATTATATTTCGAATTAGAAACAATGAGGCTATACTACTTAGAATTGGAAACCATGATGAAGTTTATTGAGAAAATTAGAGATTTGTTGTATTTGAGTCCACTTTATGACTGGCTGGGGAAGCGGTCGTATGCCCAGAGTGGGGAGGATTTGATTGCGTGGGGGGAGTTGGCGGAGAGGGTGCCACGGTGTCACAGTGCCACAGTGTCACAAGACAAGGGTTTTTATGTGGATGTGGGGGCGTATCACCCAAAATTGTTTTCGAATACATATTTGTTTTATAAAAAAGGATGGAGAGGAATTTGTGTGGATCCGAATCCGAAGATGAAAGAACTGTATCGGATAGCCAGGCCGAGGGATGTGTTTTTGAATGTGGGGGTGGGAGCTGAGGAAAGTGTCACAGCCATGTCTGCCGGCAGGCAGGTGTCACCGTGTCACGGAGAAAAGGGCCTACAAGGAGACTCCTTGAAGGCGGGGATGATGGAGTACTTTGAGTTTGAGGAGGGGGCGGCGAATACTTTTTCTCCGGAGCAGGCCAGAAAAAACCAAGAAGTAGGAAGGAAACTAATTGGGAAGAGAATGGTGCCGATACTGCCATTAAAAAAGATATTTGCTAAATATTTGCCAAAGGGGCAACAGATCGACTTGCTTTCGGTGGATGTGGAGGGAATGGATCTGGAGGTACTAAAGTCGAATGATTGGAAAAAATACAGACCGAGAATGATCATTTGCGAGGATCTGGAGTTTGATTTGGATAATAAATTAATGAGATTACATTTTGACGGGCAGGCACGGGGGCCTGCCCCTACGAATAAAATCCCCCTTGATCCCCTTTTGACAAGGGGGAAACAGGAAGGGGTAGGGGTGGTGGGGTTTCTGATGGAGAAGGGGTACAGACTGACGGCGAAGACGCCGTACTCGCTGATATTCAAGGGAAAGACGGTGGAGTGAGACCTGATCGTGAAATACACGATATCTTCGACCTACGGCAGGCAGGTTGCTTAACTCGCAATGACGGTGGTGATGGGAGACGGGCGGACGCGGGGGTCCGCCCCTACGGGGAAATCGTGAGGTGAGGGTGGTAGAATAGATTCTGCACTAACGATGAGTAGCCTAAAGATTTTTATCACTGAATGGGTGGGAGATTTTTTCAAATATTTGAGGATCCTGTTGTCGTATTTTGTGGCTCATCATCTGAAGCCGAGATTTTCGGCTTTTGAGTCGGTGAAATCAATCCTGGTAGGTAAGTTGTATCAGCAGAGGGGAAAACATGCCCAGCTAATAGTAAACTCGGTGATGGTGACCGTGATGGTACTTTCGGTGACTCTCGGTCCGTCTATCGTCGTCAACGATTCTCAAACTCAAGCGGTGATGTCTTTGGGGCTGGGAAATAAGTTTGCTTTTGCCCAAGAAAGTAGTGGTTCGGCAGAAACGGCTAGGATTCTGGGTTTGTCGACCGATTCTCAAATTGAGATGGATCCTCTGACTCAGGTATCCGACAAACCTAGAGCGGATATTCTGGACTATACGGTAGAAAATGGGGATACTTTGGCTTCTATCGCCAAAAAATTTGGAGTGGATACGGACTCAATTAAATGGCTGAATAAAGAGCTGAATGAGAAAAAATTGAAACTAGGCTCGATTTTGAAAATTCCGCCAGTGACGGGGGTGGTCCACACCGTGAAGAGTGGGGAGACGATTTATTCCATTGCCAAAAAATACAACGTGTCGGCACAGGCAGTGGTTGATTTTCCTTTTAATGAATTTACCAATGACGAGACCTTTGCAATTGCTATTGGGCAGAAATTAATTGTGCCTGATGGAGAAATGCCGGATGAACCGATACTTTCTCCTAGATCTAACTTGGCTGGTTTGCTGACACCCAACGCCGGTGCGGTTTCGGCGACCGGGAACTGGATCTGGCCGGCGGCAGGAAGTATATCGCAAGGATTTAAGTCGTGGCATAAAGGGATTGATATCGCCAATCGTGGTGGAGGGACAATTCTGGCCGCGGATTCGGGAAAGGTGCTGGTAGCAAGCTGGCTCGATAATACGGGTTATGGAAATAGAGTAGTGATTGACCACGGAAATGGAATCAAGACGTTGTACGCTCACATGTCTTCCTTCTCGGTGGTAGTTGGACAGACTGTAAAGAGGGGTGACAAGCTGGGAATGATGGGGAGTACGGGAAGGTCAACGGGGACACATCTACATTTCGAGATTCGATCGGACAAGGGGAATGCTAATCCGCTGTCCCAGCTGAAGTAAGGTAGAATATAGGCATGGTGGATCAAGCAAAACTATTGATACGAGCGGGAAATGGCGGTAACGGTGCCATCAGTTTTCGTCGAGAAAAGTTTATTCCCAAAGGTGGTCCGGATGGTGGTGACGGTGGTAAGGGAGGCAGCGTCTATATCGAAACTGATCCAAATCGCAATACACTGGATGATTTTGCCCATCAACAAAAGTTTGAGGCGACCGATGGTGATAAGGGTACCGGGAAAAAAATGTCTGGAGCTAAAGGAGAAGATTTAATAATTAAAGTACCACTAGGAACGATCGTGACACTGAAGCCACTGAGCACTGGAAAGATAGAGGTGGAGAATATTGCGGTAAAAGGGATGCCTCGAGAGC
>Ga0075809_136_pt1 | contig 6510 bp, 7 predicted proteins | sample RifGroC2_FD_68269 | JGI IMG/M metagenome (GOLD analysis project Ga0075809, IMG submission 68269) | Microgenomates (Collierbacteria) bacterium GW2011_GWC2_44_18
ATTGACCAAACCCTTACCGGCACTGAGGTATGTCACTTTCCAAAAAGTGAACTTGTTTATGTTGGTTTTTGAGATGTGGCCGGCCACACTACCTCTAATCAACAACCCCACGGCAGAGCCGGTGGGGTATGAGGAGCCAGCATGGGCTAGTCTTAACTAGAGTAAACGAAGTTGGCTCTCATTCGTAGTCTTTCCTTGGCTGGAGACATATCTTTCTACCATTCTCCAGTTTCCCCGCTCGCTTACTGTAGCTAGGTAGAAACCATCAGCCCAGAACTCTCCTCCCCAGAGTTCTTTCTTCAGCGCAGGAAATCTTAAGAAAAGTTGTTTAGCCGTAATACTCTTGAAGATTCGTACTACATCAGACCCTCCGAGCTTAGGTGGGAATGAAGCGAGTAGGTGAATGTGATTACCATCAGTGCCAATCTTTTCGAAGTCTATGTCGTACCTCAACCCAATTTCCTGCGCGATATCTTTAATGGCGAGCGGTATCTCATCTGTCAGAAGTACTTTTCTATACTTAACAGGAAAGACGATATGGTAATGGGTGTTGTAAACATTGTGAAAGGTTTTTTCCAAGCCCATGCTCCTATTTTAATGCGGAAACCGAGGGTTTCCCCACTTTCCTACAGAGAGTTGCGCGGCAGAGCCGCGAAGTAAGGAAGAAAATCTATTTACTGATAAAAAATATGGATTTTCAGATTAGTTTGAGGGGATTATTTTTGGGACTTTTATCATTTGTTTTCGGACACATCGCGATTCACTGCTTTCTGGACCGGTGAGCATCGAGGATTAAACGGACTAGGTTACTCTATTGCTTTTTTTGGCGACTCGATACCACTTGAAGCTTATCCAAAAAGGATAATGGGCTTGGGGCTAACAGCGGTGCCTTTTCTGGCACATACGGCTCTGACAACCTCACTAATACTCGGGAGGACAACTGATTCAAGGTGGGTATGGTTAAGTTTTTGGGTGATGGCGATATTTATAATTATTAAAATTAAAGCTTGGAGGTTGGCACTCCGTCAATATTCATCAGCTTCGTCGTAAAAAATATGGAAAACATAATCAAGGTTAAAGAGCTAACCAAAATATATCAAGTGCCCCAAAAACAAAGCTTTTGGAAGAGTGTATTTTTCTCGAAAAATATACCTCTTGTAGCTGTAGATAAAATAAATTTTGAAATTGGTGAAGGAGAATCGGTAGCATTACTTGGTCCTAATGGGGCGGGAAAAACGACGACATTAAAAATGTTAACAGGACTTCTCTATCCTAGCTCGGGGGAGATAAATGTTTTGGGATATACTCCTACGGACAGAAAGAGAGAGTATCTGAAACAGATTGCCCTCGTAATGGGGAATAAAAATGGACTATCTTGGGACTTGTCGGCGCGACAAAGTTTTGGTCTGTTTAAAACAATTTATCAGATATCTGAGAAGGATTTTGATATGCGACTGAAGGAACTATCAGAATTACTAGATGCGGAAAAACAACTGGATACACCAATAAGAAAATTATCACTAGGACAAAGATTGAAAATGGAATTGATCGGAGCGATATTACACCGACCGAAACTGTTGTTTTTGGATGAGCCGACTATCGGACTGGATGTGGTATCGAAACGAAAAATTAGACACTTTTTGAGGTATTTACATGACAAAGAAAAAACAACCATAATTCTGACCAGTCATGAAATGGCGGATATAGAAATGGTTTCCGACAGGGTTGTTGTAATTAATCAGGGAAAAATTGTTTTTGATGACTCATTACAGAAACTTCTCCATAAATACCAGGATAAAAAGTATTTGACGGTGACATTTTACAAGATGGTAGCTGCTATGAAACTAAGAAAATTGGGAGAGGTAATCAGTAGTAAGGAGCTTTCTCACACTTTGGAAATTTCGAAAGAAAATCAGGGAAAAGTAATGGCATATTTAACAGATAATTTTGAGGTGGATGATATAGATGTCAAAAGTATTCCACTTGATGAAATAATTGAAGATTTGTTTAATAAAACAACATGAGAACTAACAAAAGAGTTGGAGCACTACTGAGAGAGGGTGGTGAGGTGTTGCCTACGAGGATGGTCCTTGTAGGTGCTTATTATTTGATGATGTTTAATGAAATTGATTGTAAGGTTGAACTATCTCATTTACCTTTTGAAAATTTACGATATCGGGATAGAACTGTCTTGATTCTGGGAAAAGACGGCAACGGAAAATTTATTCTTGGAGACAAGAAGGGATTTTACCCGGAGGGTATTGTGAGAATGATTGGTGGCGGAATTAACGACGGTGAAGATGTCCTTTCTGCAGCTATTAGAGAAACTGAAGAGGAGCTTGGTGTTAAGGAACCGGCTGATATATTTGTTCCACTGATTCAAGTAAACGTTGAGGGTACTTTTGAAGGGGAAAAGTTTACCCATACAGTATATGTTTATTTTCTACCACTCACCGACAAGCAACTAGTTTCGGGGGATGATGTGTCGGATGTGGTACGAATGAGCGAAAAAGAGTACCGCCAACTAGTTACAAACTATTTTGGATTATCCAGTGATAATTTCTTTGAGCACCCAGGTGGTAAATTCTCATGGGGAGATTATGGCAAGGTTTACGGCTTTATCCATGAGGTTGTGTTGGATGAAGTCTTGGAAAGGAATCTTTAGGCAACGGCCTTTTCGAGTCCGGTGATACGCTTCTTGTATTTGTCAGATGTTTTTATTAAGTAATCAATTTCTAACCCCTCTTTTTGATATTTAGGGATAATATATTCTTCAATAACCTGAACTATTCCTTGATAGATTGCTTTTTTCAAACTCATCTTGTCTTGCTCAGTCAACATAAGTTAAATATAGCAACTTTAACTCCGGTTATTTGTCTTCAAGGAGACTCCTTGAAGGTTTATAGATGGAGTGAGATTGCCATGGTTCGGATTACCGAAACCCTGCCTGCCGGCAGGCAGGTCGCAATGACGGGGTTTTATGGGTGGAGGTGGTGGAAGAGGGCGATGGCTTGGTCAAAGATAGCTTGACCGGTAATGCCCCAGCCAAGATATTTATTTATTTCTGTTTGGGGAACAAAGAGGCGTTCGTTGATGACATCGTGATCGGGGTCTGGTGTTTGAGGTAAAACCTCATCTACTTCGCAGTAATATCGGAGTTGATAAAAATCATCGTCACCGCGTTTGCTGGGATTAGGATTGTGGCCACCAGGAAATTGGACTCTTTGACCACCGAGCAAAATAGGATTTTTGACGGTAACATCCGCTTCTTCAATCAGTTCACGCCTGAGAGTTTCTTCGGCAGTCTCCCCTGATTCGACCGTACCTCCGGCCAAACACCAGTCGCAACCTTCTCGTCTCTGAATTAGCATGTTGCCGTTTTGATCAAATACTACTCCATAGATCTGGGTAAAGGGTTCATATTTGGAAATATCATCCCCTGGGTACCAGGTGAATTTGATCTTAGTACCTTCAAACTCAAGTGTGTTGCTGATTAAATTACTGGTATTCATGTGGTTATTATATTCGGTTCTGGTATATTCTTGTTATGGACTCAGAAATTTATGATAAACCAGTTACAGAATTTACTCATAGTGTTAAAGCTGAAAAAGGTCTGCGCGACGAAGCGGCCAGACTGGTTAGAGAGGACGGACTCTCGGAAAACGATGCTTTACTGGCTGCAGCTATGACGATGGATGGGGCAGGAGAAGGAGAGACTGTGGAATCGATGCAGACATGCCGGAATTTGTTTAAAGAAGCTGTCCCAGGGTTAACAACCGATGACATACCCTTTGCCAGAAACGATGAGTTCGCGAGAAGTCAATCCAAACGACACAAACAAGCGGAGCGAGGCGTTGATCTGGCCTCTATCTGGCTGACGCTATCAAGAATTCCAGAAGGGGGATTGGAAGTGGCCAATAAAATCGCCGAGACCGTAGACAGTGATGGAAAAACACTAAAAAGGTTCCAAAAAATTATATTTGTTTTAGCCGTTAAGGAAAGGTGGAGCGACGCAGAAGTTGTGAAATTTCTCAAAAAATTAATCGGGGAGGAAAAGTAATCTCAAAATTTAAGAATTTTTCATCCTATTGCAATTTCTTGATGGTGTCGCGGTAGCGGGCGGCGAGCTCGAAGTTCCAGGAGTTGGCGGCTTGGTTCATCATCTTTTTTAATTTTATTAGAAGTATCTTTTTCTTTTGGGGAGTGAGAGCTTCGGGATTGATATCGTCAATTTCGGTCCAGCCGTGTTCAGCTAATTCTTTGATGCGTGGAGCCGGGGATTGGCTTTCTTGTTTAAATAGGCGATCTCTAATGGGCTTGTTGATACCCTGAGGGGTGATTCCGTGGGCAGTGTTGTAATCCGTTTGAATTTTCCTCCGACGGAGAGTTTCGTCCATGGCGATTTTCATCGAGTCGGAGATGCGATCCGCATACAAATAGACTTCTCCGTTGACGTGTCGAGCGGCTCGACCCATGGTTTGGATGAGGGCGGTCGAAGTGCGTAAGAAACCTTCCTTGTCGGCATCCAGAATGGCCACCAGTGACACTTCCGGGAGATCAAGTCCTTCTCTTAAGAGGTTGATACCGACAAGACAATCGAAGTCCCCCAGACGGAGCTTGTCCAAAATGTCGGCTCGGTCCATGGTATGGATATCCGAATGCAGATATTCTACTTTTAGGTGATATTTTTCTTTGAGGTGATCAGAAAGATCTTCGGCCATTCTCTTGGTCATCGTGAGTATTAGAGTTCTTTCGCCTTTGACCTTTCTTTTGATGACTTCTTGGGTAAGGTGATCGATTTGACCTTTGGAGGAAAAAACCTGAATCTGTGGGTCCAGTAGTCCGGTGGGGCGAATAAGCTGCTCGGCAACTGTGGGGATCTTACTACTACGAGAAAGTGACAGTTCGTGTTCGGTAGGGGTGGCGGAACAGTAGAGTTTTATAGGAGTTCTGGATTGCCACTCGGTGTAGGTCAGAGGGCGATTGTCTTTGGCACTTGGAAGGCGAAAACCAAAGTTGATAAGATTTTCTTTGCGGGCTTGATCGCCGTTGTACATCCCTCTGACTTGAGGCAGAGAAATATGTGATTCGTCAATGACTGTGAGAAAACCTGGTTTATTAAACTTCTTGGCATTGTAATGAAAATACTCTAATAGAGAGTATGGGGCAGTACCGGGAACTCGTCCGTCAAAATAGCGAGAATAATTTTCGATTCCACTGACATAGCCAACTTCTTCGAGCATGGATAGATCGTAATTAACCTTTTGTTCTATCCGATGGGCTTCGATAATCTTCCCGGCTTCTTTGAATGTCTGAACTTGGAGCTGTAAATCCCGACGGATGTTGGCAATCGCATCACCCTGTGTTTTCGGATTTGTGATAAATAATTTGGCCGGATGAATAGTCAGAAAGCCGGTATTTTCCAAGTCTTCGTCGATGATGGGGGTGTAGTTATAGGGATCAAGAATCTCAATATTGGATAACGTATTTCCTTCGAAACTCATGGAGATAATAATGTCCTTGTAAGATGGGAAAAGCTGGACCGTGCTACCAACAGCTCTGTACATGCCGCGTGTCAATTCCGAGTTGGTGCGAGTGTACTGAAGGTCTGAGAGTCGCATGAGAACGGTATCTCGCGAGATAACTTGTCCCCGGGCTAAGGGCAAAAGGTTTATTTCTTGATCCAAGGGAGAACCGATGTTATAGATACAGGAAACAGAGGCGACCACAATACTATCCGGGCGAGACAAAAGATTGGCGGTGGTCGTCAGGCGGAATTTGTCGATTTCCGGATTGATGTCGGCTTCTTTTTCGATATAGGTATCGGTTTGAGGTATATACGCTTCCGGTTGATAGTAGTCGTAGTAAGACACAAAATAGGAAACGGCGTTGTGGGGAAAATAATCACGGAACTCCTGATAAAGCTGTGAAGCAAGGGTTTTGTTATGACACATGACTAAGGTTGGGAGCTGAGTTTTCTGGATGACGTTGGCTATGGTAAACGTCTTGCCACTACCGGTAACCCCGACTAAAGTTTGGTGGGGATTTTGTTGGTCGATAGAGATGGCCAGTTTTTCGATAGCATTAGGCTGGTCTCCGGTCGGGTGGTAGGTTGATTCGAGTTGAAAGTCCATGGCTAATGCTATTTTACTTTGGATGGAGTGAGATTGCCACGCCTGCCTGCCCTCCTACCGGCGGGCAGGTTGACATTTGGGTATTGTTTGGTAATAATGAATCTATGGTCGTAACACTATACAAAAGACAAAGACAGATCGTAGAGTTTATTTCTCAGTTTATCCAAAAGAATGGTTACTCCCCCACCCTTTCTGAAATAGCTCAAGCCATCGGAGTATCTTCTTTGGCTACCATTCACGAACATCTACAGGCATTGGAAAAGAAAGGAATCATAAGGAAGTTTGACGGGGTTATCCGAGGGATTGAGGTGGTGGATAGACCTAGTGTAGAGCTGGCATCCCTAGAACTCCCCATATTGGGTTACATTGCCGCCGG
>Ga0075809_137_pt2 | contig 3224 bp, 5 predicted proteins | sample RifGroC2_FD_68269 | JGI IMG/M metagenome (GOLD analysis project Ga0075809, IMG submission 68269) | Microgenomates (Collierbacteria) bacterium GW2011_GWC2_44_18
AAATCCCAAAGCGAAGCGAGGGACAGTCGCGTCATAAGCGACGAACAAATATTTTATATGTGACTCGGGGCGGACTCGGACCGCCGACCTACTGCTTAGAAGGCAGTCGCTCTATCCAGCTGAGCTACCGAGTCAGATGTGCCGGGGGCGGGAATCGGACCCGCACTCCTTTAGAGGGAACGGGATTTTAAGTCCCGCGTGGCTACCATTTCACCACCCCGGCCAAGACATGTTTATTTTAACTCAAAAATAAGCAAGATTTGTAGCATTCAACTGCAACGACGTAACAAAAACGCCCTATTAAGAGCGTTTAAAATCTACCACGATTGATGAAATACAGGGAAACCTCGCCCAACACTGCCGGGGCAGAGTTTCTTCCTATGTAGTTAGGGATAACTAACTTTGTTTCCTCCAAAGCTATTGAATGAATTCCTGCATGACAGGAGTGGCAGAGGCAAAATCCGTCATCCCTACGATCCAGGCTAATCACAGGAAAACCTCTAACGGGAAGAATTTTTCCCCTCATCTGGGACAATCTTGTCGGCGCACTTGTTACAATACACTTGGATGCATCGGAGTCCAACATAACCAGATGTAGCGTGTATATCGAATGTCCAGCAAAGGAAGCAGTGTGCTGTCCTTTAGGAACCTTCGAAACGTCCTTACCGCACATCTCGCAAATGTAGTTCGCTCGTGAACCGATCCGAATAAATATTGGGTTTGAATAGGGCACGATTAGCCTTCTCTCCGTCTCTTGTTAAGGTGTTTGGGGTTATTATACCAAAAACGACCGTATTTGACGATCTATGGGTCTGCCGATAGACTAGGGGGGACTTCATTTTGAGTGAGCGGGTGGTGGAATATGGCTCGGACGGGATTTAGGGAATTACACCAGATTGCGTTACAAATATCTATCCTTGAGAGCAAGAATCCAAATTACGGACAAATTATGGCGTAATGGGCCATTTTTAGCCTCAGCTCCAGCCACATGGTAGACCTATAACTTGACATATAACCCATATTATGATATAATCTATCGCATAAGGTTGGGAATCTCCCAACCCCCACATTAAACCGTTTTTCCATCTTTCATCTCAAGGAGAAAAGAATGAACAACAAGAAACTGCTCGTGATTGTCGCCATCCTCGTGCTCGGCACTCTGCTCCTTACCGCTTGCGGAACCCCCAATCCGATGACCAACACTGCGCTGGAATCAACTGGCAAGGTCTATGGTTTTTGGAATGGTCTCTGGGACGGAATGACCGCCATCTTTGCCTTCATCGGCAACCTGTTCGGCGGAAACTTCGGCGTCTATCAGGTGCACAACAACGGTAATTGGTATAACTTCGGCTTCATCCTCGGAATCGGCGGACCAATCTTCACTGCTTCCTCGGCTTCATCTCGCCGCAAGTAACTCTCTGCAACATACACCCCCCCAAGTAAGGAGAAATCTCCTCGCAAGGGGGGATTTTATTTGTTTACCTCACCTCATTAAACCTCACGGCGCATTCCCACGAACAGACTGCTTCCCCATTAGGACATGGCTTGCCACAAATTCGACACACTCCTGTTTTTACTTCCACAGACTCAGCTTTTCTCGCCTCTCTTGAACATTCCTTCGAGCAGAAAGTGGTGCCTCTGGTTGTGAAGGTATTTTGGCAAATAGGGCACTTGCGAACTTCACCTCCGAATTTGTAACGACAGTCTTTTGAGCAATACTGGCCTCCGTGACTCTCAAACAAGGCTCCACAGCCACGACACTTTACAGAGGTCTTTTCTTCCTCGACTTGTTCGCCTGAAAGTCTTCGCTTCTGTTTCTCTTCGCAAGCTGATGAACAAAAGCGTCCACTCCAGAACCCATCTCGTAGGCACTCACGGCAACTGCCCCAAGTCATAAGTTATTTAGCGTTTGGAGCCACTTTAACTAGAGGCTTTTTATCTCTTTGGCTTCCCTGTGGAATAGGCGCCTTATCGTGATCCTGTCCGATGAAGCGTTTTTCTAATCCTTTACTTTTTTTGTAAGTTTTCATAAATTTTAATTAATTACTAAATTGCCTATTTCGTCTTGGAGTCTTTGAAGCTGTAGCTCTTTGAGTTCTTTTGCTCGTTTCTTGTCTGCCTTAATCTGCTCAGCTATCTCTTTTTGTTGTTCAGCACTGCGCTCGTCCCAAGTGAGTGGACGACCACTTGTCTTCTGCTCGATGATTCTTCCTAGAGCCGTACCCTTGTCGTCATGGCCGAGTGGCGAAACGAATTGCGGTACTGTTCCGTTTTGGATCATTTCCTGTTCGTTCGCTCTGTCTTCTAACTTTTGCCAAGCCAAACTGTCTGCCATGCGGCTTGCTATTTGATCCATTGTTTGTGGGCTTTTCCATTTCCCAACTGATGATGTTCTCATACTATTTTCTCCTTTTGTTATTTTGTAATTTGGTAACTCCCGAAGCCATCCTTCGGGCTTTTAAGTCCGAATGTCCTTTAGCTTTTAATTCAGCTACTTTTCTTAGAAAAGAAGCTCCTGTTCCTTGTGGTCCTGGTCTGTATGTCATTTTGTTTATTTTTTAATTGTTAAAATCGTTTGTTACCTGCTTTGCTTCCCTCACCTGGTAGGGGGACTTTTGAGAACTGAGAGACACTGATCTTGCTTCTCATAAAGTCATCAATTGCCTGCTCATAAGCGGAACCAGTAAACTTTGGAGTTTTTACTTCCAGTTTCGGAGTAGAAAGTGGCTTAACATTTATTGCACTGACTTTTGGCGCCTTGAAAGAGGATGCTTTGAGTTTAGGTGCACCACCAAATGACTTCACGGCTCCACGTGGCTTCTTACCACCACTTCCATAACCGTCGTATGTGGGTAACAAGCTCAGTCCAAGTTCCATACGCTGGCTATTTTTGAATGCGGCGTTAGCTGTAAAATATTCCTGTAATTCAGGGTGTTTTGCCATAAAGCGAGTTTTTTCACCAGTCCCATTTGGTAGGGCAAAATATTGGTTGATGAGTCCTTTTAATTCTGGGGTTTGCTTTGGTGCGCCGTTATCCTCCATAAATCCTGCGAACTTACCAGACGCTTGAAGCCAAGTGTAAAAAGCGTCACGTTTCACATAATAGTTTTGAATCCAGTCATTATTTGCCTGAATCATCTTTGATCTTTCAGGGTCTCCAGGTAAAAGAATTCTTAGAGTCTCAATAACCTTTTGTTGTTGAGGGCTCAAGAGGTAGTAGGGCG
>Ga0075809_103_pt1 | contig 2461 bp, 3 predicted proteins | sample RifGroC2_FD_68269 | JGI IMG/M metagenome (GOLD analysis project Ga0075809, IMG submission 68269) | Microgenomates (Collierbacteria) bacterium GW2011_GWC2_44_18
CCTATGGGCGCTCAACTTGAAACTGATTCAATACTCGCAATACATCTTAGATATTTATCCGGTCAATTTTTCAACTTCAAGCTTAGAAAAATGCCTAAGATAAATGCAGACAAAAATAGATCGTTTAGAGATTCTGACGATTTGGTAGAGATAGATATTCCGGAAGCTCACCCGACAAGAACAGAATAATTTTCAACAAATAACTCCCTTAATTTTACAATCTGCGCACAAACCGGTTCTAAGATCTCATCATCAAGGACCTCAAAATCAAACTAGGTATATAATTTTGACATGGGAAAAGTTCTAAGAAGTAACTATCAGAAATACAAGAAAGTATCAAGGGGAAGTAAAACCACCCTCGGTTTTCTGCGTACATTCATGAACGAAATAATCTTTAGAACATCCAAGCTTGAAGGCGAACCGGTCACCAGAAAGATGGTAAAGACGTCATCTAGATGACAAACACCTCGACAAAACCCAAAGGGGCTACAACATACAAAGAAACAGCTTTTGGTATTATTTCCAGGTCTGAGCTTCTCAAACTAGAACTTGAAGGAACAAAAAGGGGATTGATTTTTGTCGGGAAAAATTACAAGGAAGATATCACTCCTGAATTTATCCTTAGGGTTCACAACACTGCGTTTGGTTGGATATTTCCTGAGTGGGCTGGAAAATACAGATCAATTAGAGTTGAGTTTTCAGGGAAAGAGCCAGTCTTACCCCACCAAATCCCCGAACAAATTCTAAATTTATGTGCAGACTTGAACGAAAGATTAAACAACCTAAATAAGAATGATGAAGCGTATATTGAAAATGTTGTTAGTTTGCTGGCATGGTTCCAACATCGCTTTGTGTGGATCCATCCTTTCCAGGATTATAATGGGCGCGTAGCTCGCATGATTACAATACAAATACTATTAAGAATGGAGTTACCACCAATAGAAATAAAGGCGGAGAGCAATACTGATAGACAAAAATATCTAAATGCTATGTATTCCGCAGATGAAGGTAATTATGAAAAGTTGGAAAAATTAATTGAATCTGCATTAAATGAATCGCTCAAAAGCACTACTTGAGTACATATTGGTTCTAAGATCTCATCACTAAGAACTCTAAAAAAATAAAACTCCTCCGAATGGAGGAGTGGTTGAAGTTTATTCAGGTTTCTGAGCAAGGATGATGTTGACGATACCACCAGCGGTGTTTTCGGTTTCTGTCTGAAAAATAACCTTAGCGCCCATGGACTGAAGGTATGTCTCGATTTCGAATGGGTGATAGAAACAAACAGGTCCAGAGCCGCCGCAATGAGAGTAAGACATGAAGGTATCTTCTTCGATCGGCTCTTGAGAGGCAACCATTCTGGAATAGAACTTGTCGCCGGTCGACAAAGTAGTGATCCAGATAAAGCCTGTGGATAGTAAAGATTCATAAGCGAGCCTGATGAGCTCCTTACCGGCAGTCTTTACCTGAAACATAAGGAAGTCAGACATGATAACTAGGTGGAACTTCGTTTTGTTCGCTTGCGTATATTCAAGCGCATCGGCGTGGACAACGGTCAGTTGCTCGCCCAAGCCAGCCTCGTTAAATGCCTCCACCGCATGTTCCAGCCAGGATAAATTACGATCGAGACCAACAATTCTGAGTCCAGCGAAGGCCACGGGCGAGCACATATGGCCAGTGCCAAAACCAATGTCAAGGGTAGATTGACCAGGCTGAAGTAGTGGAAGAAGGTGCTGGTGCATTTCAGGATATCCTAGTTCGCCATACGAATAACCATCAAAAACTCTATTGTCCAAAGTGCCTCCTTATTCGGGGATTCGACATATTATAACCGTAAGTTCGCAAACGAAGTGCACCACTTGATCGTAAAATAACGGTCAAGAAAGGACACCCCAAATATGGGTAAATATCACCAACTAAGCCTCACAGAGAGGGAGAAAATGTTTGCGTTTAAAGAGGCTGGACTTAGTCTGCGGGCGACAGCCCGCAAACTAGGTAGAAGTCATACCACCCTCAGTCGGGAGTGGAGAAGAAATGCGAAGTATTACAGACCATACATCCCCTGCAGAGCTGACAATCTGGCTAAAAAGAGAGGAGCTAAACAAAGATATCAAGCTCCTCTTAAATGTCCCTTTGTTTTTCTCTACATCAGAAAGAAATTAAGGACTACAGATTGGAGTCCCGAAACCATTAAGGGTAGACTCCATCTAGAACACCCCGAATACAGTATTGATACAGAAACGATATACCGTTACATCTACGGCAAAATGGGTAAACGGTACAAACTCTGGCAATATCTTCTCAAGGCACACCGGAGAAGATATCAATGGAAAGGCAGAACGATGAGGAAAGACAGGGTTGAACCCCAATTTAGCTTTGAAAACAGACCTCAAGAAGTAAACGATCGTTTGATCATTGGTCATTGGGAAACGGACAATGTAGAGGGTCTCAGAACAGAGTC